>Ga0163151_10000779_pt1 | contig 55504 bp, 49 predicted proteins | sample OliLakLV19MP5IB2_FD_145596 | JGI IMG/M metagenome (GOLD analysis project Ga0163151, IMG submission 145596) | Freshwater microbial mat bacterial communities from Lake Vanda, McMurdo Dry Valleys, Antarctica - Oligotrophic Lake LV.19.MP5.IB-2 | ecosystem: Environmental > Aquatic > Freshwater >... | reverse complement strand
CCTGTGAATCCTGTAGCGCCAAATCCTGTAGCACCAGTTACTCCTGTGTTTCCTGTAAAACCTGTAGCGCCAGTTACTCCTGTGTTTCCAGAAAAGCCCGTTGCCCCCGTAAACCCGGTAGCTCCTGCACCTGTTGTACCTGTGAAACCAGTAAATCCTGTTGCACCAATTCCTGTAGCACCGGTAACTCCAGTAGCTCCAGAGAAACCCGTAGCACCACTATTTCCTGTTGCACCTGTGAAACCTGTTGCTCCAGAATTTCCTGTGAAACCAGTAAATCCTGTTGCACCAATTCCTGTAGCACCGGTAACTCCAGTAGCTCCAGAAAAGCCCGTTGCCCCCGTAAACCCGGTAGCTCCTGCACCTGTTGTACCTGTGAAACCAGTAAATCCTGTTGCACCAATTCCTGTAGCACCGGTAACTCCTGTAGCGCCAGTTGACCCAGCACCCGTTACGCCCGTTAGACCAGTATTGCCAGTAAATCCTACAATGCCTGTAGCACCAGTAGCGCCTGGAGTTCCGCCATTTGCTGCGTAAAGCGCGTAGGGAACAGACATAAACTGGGTAGTTCCCATATCATTCCCATTAACTTTTACATTTAGCCAATGTGAATTTGATCCCCACGAAACAGCTCCGAACGTACCTACAACAGGCGAGCCATTGCCAATTAATAAAGTGAAAAGTCCAAATGCATTTGTAGTAGTTGAATTTGTTTCTTGATAAGCGACAGGCCCGCCAGATGAAACAGAGTGAATGGTAAATGTTACTGTTACTGCAGTTGAAACTAAAGGATTTCCAGATCCATCTCTTGCAATAGCTTGATAATTTACGCCTTGAGGTGCCTGCGCAAAAACAGCAATAGAAAACATTAAAGAAATAATAACAGCGTAAAATTTATACATTCAAAATCAAAGGTTTATCATGAGTATGATACTAAACGTAGTTATCAAAAATAGGTTACACAAATATGGCAAAAATTAGCGAGATATGCGACTTTTATTCATAAGAAATTATCTATAAATAGATAAGGATAAAAGGCGCTAAGCAATTAATAATAATAGATATATGAAGTTTGAGCAGAGGACTAAAATCTATGAAAGGCTAAATTTATAAATTCCGATTTATTTTAAATTCCATTCTACGATTTTTTGCATGATCTTCTTCGCTGCAGGGCACCTCATCTAAGCATTGGTTTAACAAATGAGTTTCTCCAAAACCTTTAGAAACAATTCGTTCAGCCTTAATACCGTGAGAGAGAATATATTTTTTCGCTTCGTTGGCTCTTTTTTCTGACAACGCCATATTTGCACTTGCTTCTCCTCTTGAATCGGTATGTGCCGATATTTCTACAGTGAGCGTAGCATTCTTTTTTAATAGGATGCTTAATTTATTTAAAATAGCTTTTGCAGAAGACTCCAACTCCCATTCCGCTACTTTAAAATATATTTTCTCAACAACTAAAAACGGATTTGCAAATTTTCCAAAAGTTGCCTCCAGCCAAGGATCTTCTGTATAAAGTTTTGCCAATTTATTGTACTCTGGCGGAATATTTGACAATGTAAACCCTGGATTTGTGGATGCAGATTTTGCAATAATATTATCATGATCATCCATTAGCATTAATGTAGAGCCCTTAGGCAATGACGCGGAAGATTTTTCGCTGATGCTTAAATAGAATGAAGTATCGGCAGGCAGGTAATTAAATACAAAGTTCCCGTCTTTATCCGTGTTTGAATTTTGAATTATTTGTTCTTGGTCATTAATTAGAGAAAGGGTTGCATTTGCTAATGGGGTATTGCCCTTATTACTTATTACTAATTTTCCTGAAAGGTCCATTCTAATATTTTTAGGATCAACCTTAAATAATTTTAATTTATTTTTTTCTTCTGAGGAGATGCGATACTTAAAATCAGTATTTCCATTAATGATGGCAATGGTTTCATTTTCTCTATTTACTAGATAAACATCTTCTGTTTTCCACTGTGGGTCAGTAATTTTTATCGAAAGCGTATATTCTTCTTTGTTGGCTAAGTCAAGCAATAAAAAAGAGCCAAATAATCCGGTAGAAACAGTTTTTACTTCTTCATTTTTACTATTCAGCAAGGTAACTTCTACTGCGGATAGCGGAATTCTGTTTTTACCAAGCAATAAGCTACCGCCAAAAGAAAATTGATCGTCATTATTTTTTTCTTCCGAACAATCGAATGACCACATTTCAAATCCCGGAACCCCAATTTGCGTATTTCCGGTGCCTACAAAAGCATCGCTACCAATAAGGAAAGAAAACATAAAAGCTTTGGGGCCAAATGGTACATCGGGCAATTGTTTCCATTTATTTGTATAGGAATTGAATTCCCAAAAATCATCGTATCGCTTAAACGTGCCTTTTAATCCGCAGCCTACATAGCCTTTGTTTTTGTATCCAAAAGCAAACGCCCCAGCTCGTGGCCGACCTGGAAAATCAGGCATCTGTTTCCATTCGTTATTTCGGGGGTCGTATTTCCAGCAGTCAACTAAGGAGGGAGTAATTTCTTTTTTTTGTCCTAATAAAATATAGGCTTCATTTCCTATTACAAAAACAACGGCATCTTCTCTTCCCTTCCCTGGGAAATCTGCTTTTTTGGTCCATGTATTTAGTTGTGGGTCATATTCCCAAAGATCTTTATAAACATCTGTTTTGTTTCTTCCTAATGTTACATACCCTTTATCGCGAATGGAAAATCCGATAGCACCATATCGAATCTCGCCGGGGAAATCTGCTTTTTGAACCCACTTATTTATTTGAGGATCATACTCCCAAAAATCTTTTGTGCCTTCACGCATACCTTGAAATCCTGCTTGCCCGGTTCCTACATACCCCTTTTTACCTATAGAAAAAGAAACGGAAGAAATTCTGGATTCTCCGGGAAACACTTCGATGGGTCTCCATTGATCTCGCTTGGTGTCGTATTCCCAAAAATATTTTTTAAAGCTAGAGAGAGAAATGCCCGTGCCTGCATACCCAGCGCTGCTGGTAGAAAAGGCAGTTGATTTATCAATGACGGCAGAAGGGAAATTATTTTTTTTAACCCAGCGCTTTTTTTCTTGAGCCTTTATCGAAAAAGTAGTTCGCGCTTTTTTTCTTGAGCCTTTATCGAAAAAGTAGTTCAAATAAAAAAAAACAGAATAATATATTGTAATGGAATACGATTAAACATAATACAAATATAGGAGAAAGAAAAGCGCGATAAAAAAAAATCAACCTACTCGGAGTCCAATAACTAGTATATCATCTACTTGGTCTTCATTTCCTCGCCAATGCTCAATGGTTTGGTCCAGAATCCTGCGTTGTTCCGGCATAGGCTTTTTATGAATATCGAATAGTAAGCTACGAAACTGACTTTGCATAAATTTTTTCCCTCTAGCGCCACCAAACTGATCGGCATATCCGTCAGAGAAGATATAAACGACATCCCCCTTTTTAACTTTCATCTTATGATTGGTGAACTTCTTAGCTTCTTTTTCTAAAAATATTCCAATAGGAAACTTATTTCCTTTTATTTCAAATATCTCTTCATCACGCACAAAGAACAGGGGGTTAAAGGCACCGGCAAATTCCAATTCATATTCTTTTTGATCAAAAGCACAAAGTGCAATATCCATCCCATCGCGCGAAGTAGAGTCTTCGTAGTTGTGCTGATGCAGCGTATCGCTTACTCCTTTGCTAAGCTCATCTAAAATTAAAGAAGGCTTGGGCTCCTGATGTTTACTCACAATTTGTTTAAGTAAATTATATCCCACAATACTCATGAATGCGCCAGGCACTCCATGGCCCGTACAATCTACGGCTGCAAATAACGCTTTGCCATTTAATTCTTCCACCCAATAAAAATCTCCGCTAACAATATCTTTAGGCTTGTATAATACAAATGAATCCGGAAGTAGCTTCTTTACAAAACTATCTGGAGGCAAAATAGCTTCTTGAATTCGTTTTGCATAATGAATGGAATCCGTTACTTGCTTATAGAACACTTCAATTTTTTGTGATTGCAGTTCTATTTCAGCTTTTTGACGAACTACCTCTGCTGTACGCTGCGCTACTTTGTCTTCCAGCATACGCTCGTTCACGTGTAAGTCCTCTCTCATTTTCAAAAGCGCAAGACCTAAATTATCTTCTTCCGAAAGCGGTTTGTAATAGGAATCAAAATTACCTCGCCCTACTTCTCCGGCAAATTCCGTAGTCAACTTCATGGTATCAATGAGTCGATTAAGCGCCATAGACATTTCACCAATTTCGTCACTGCCTTCATTAATTTTATTTTCGGGCAATATTCCTCGCGCCATTTTTAACAACACTTTTTTTACATCATCTACCGGACGAATAATAGTTTGTGCGGTAAATAATGCAATTAATACTCCGCCAATCAAAAGCATAATGCCCAACCCCTGAACAATTTTTTGCAGAAACGAAAAAGATTCGAGCATCTCCACATTCTTTTTTTTCGATTGCTCATATTGCTGAGATATTAATGCCGAGAGCTTGTTTAAAATATTTCTGGTTTTATCGTTTAAGTCACTATCTGCATCCTCTACAGAATTGCGTAGTTCAAGCCAAACTCCTGGATCATTGTCTTTTAAATTTTCGTAGCTGTCAAACGAATTTAATTGTGACATAATATATTCGTGGTGAGCTGTAAGCTCATCGAGCATTGTGAAAATATAGGAAATGGCTCGCTGATCGTCTTTATTCCACTCTTGAGAAAGCGTGTTTACGCGAATTTTTAGATCTGGGTATTCCTTGGCAATTATTTTTTTTAGCTTGCCTTTGTCTTCGTGATCTATTTGAACATTCACCCAGTTTGTAATTAGCATTTTGGAGCGCACAACGAGGTTGTTCAGCTCTTGTAAAACACTTACGGAAGGGGTGTATTGGTTTGTAATCTTATCGTTAATCTGCCTACTATCGGAAAGAGTGATGAGCGTTAATCCAAAGGCGACAAACGTTAAAAAAATTAGTGAGCCAAAACCCACTCCAATTTTACGCCCAATGGTGAATCGAAAATTCATAGTAATTTTTACACTACGAATTTACAAAAATACACGAGAAGAATGGGAGAGATTATTTTCCGCTATCGAGCAATTCGATCTTCGCCTTGAATTCGTCAGAGGTTTCTTGCTCGTACAGACTAAAATAGATGCCCATTAAGCAAACAAGGACTTCACGCTTTTTAGGGTTTAATGCATTTGCCTTAAGCGCATAAGGAAGGGCCTTTTTAAAGAGCAAAGTAGATTCATCGGTTATATTTTCAATCACTACAATATCCTCGGTAACACTCATGGCGTTAATTAGATCTACACCGTAGTTGTAGTACAGCATAGATAAATTATAATTACCCCCCCAATTATTAGTATCCAGCGTAAGCACTTGTTTGTATAAATCTTCCGTCATTCCAAAATATTGGGAATTTGCTTTAATATCTGTGCGGAATATTTTTTCGTAAACGGTAGCAAGTGCATTTTTAAATTCCACCTCTCTAAGTTTGATGTTATATTTTGGCTCTGCAATAAGGATACACTCTTTAAATTTCTCGTAGTTTTCAATAGCTACGGGGTAGTTGGCTGCATCTAACATAGAACCCGCATCGTTATAAAACGTGGAGCCTAAGTATTTTAATATTTGTCTGATAATCTGAGGATCAAAATCAAGCGTTACGGTTGCAATTTGTCCGAAATAATGAAAGCTTTGAGTTACGGAGAAAGGCTTTCCTTTGGAGGTATCCAGCTCAAGCGCTTTTTTAAGAAACGCTACTGCATTTAAACGGGTCTTTGATTTTTTATTTTGAGTTTCAAAAGTTTTGTACCACTCTTTATAAACATAGCCTCTTACATACCACGCAAATGGATCGTTGGCAGATTCAGGATTTGTGATAGCATTGTCAATTATTTCCAATGCTTTTTTAACTCTAACTTCAGCATTTACGTTTTGATCTTGTGCAAGTACAATAGCTTTTGCAACGCTATCGCGTTGAGCAAAAATATCCTGTGCGCCCAGTAAAAGTGCAAAGAACACAACCGCTATGTGGATGCTGCGTTTCATTTATTCTATTGCAATTGCAAGTGATGCTAAGGTTGAACTTACTTTCAAATTGTATTTTTCGATGTTTGATTTATTTAATTCAAACCGCTGTTTATTATTTTCAACTACAAAATTTATCCCGGAGCCTTGCTTCGCCATACCAGATTTTTCTGTAACGATTAAGGTACTCTTGCCTTTCATTTGTTTAATAACGCTTGGAAGCATGGCAGAATTATCGGCAGTAATAAATAATATATGGCAGACCCCCGTAATAGACTCACTATTGGAGTAACTCTTTATTTCAAACGTTTGTTTGCCAACACTTTTTGTGCTAAGTAGCGCAGTGAGGTCATTATAAAAAGAGGAGGTTCCTAAAACGCCAATTACAAAATTGCCTTCTTTATATTTTTCAGGCCAATCGATGTACTTAGTAAAATTATAAATGAAGGTTGCTTTAATCTTAGCGTTTGAATTATTTGGATCTGGCCCAATAGGCATGCGAACCCAATCGGCAGAAATGCAAAAAAAAGTAATAAGTATAATCAGGTATTTCCGCATGAATAATTTGTCAGATACTTAACACTAACCCATTTTTGTGCCACAAAAAATAGTTGGGCTAAAGGAGTTAATTTTAAGCCGCAAAGGTAGATAAATTAAGGAAATATGAGAATGAATGAGTTATTTAGGCCAAACGTATTTCCCTGTTTTATCAATATAACCAAAAACATAACCTTCTTTAAGTTCGTTGCTAGAAACTTTTGCCAAGCCATTTTTAAATGTAGTGAGGTAGTTAAAATTTTTATTTATCAGAATAGCGCCTTTTTTATCAATAAACTGGAATGTGGCATTTTTTGTATCAAGGCTTGAAGTAACACAGGCTAATCCATCTTTAAAATAATCACCTCCTGTTAATGTTGTTGACACAACAACCTCACCAGATTTGCTTATATAGCCATATCGTCCATTACTATATTCTCCTTTTCTGATAAGTGCCAAGCCTTCGGAAAATGGCCAAGCACGATCATATTTTATGTCTAACACCAACTTACCTGTTTTATCAATAAATCCCCACTTATCATTTTCGGATTCGCCCATTCGCACATTTGCAAGCCCTTCCATAAATTCAAAACAATCTGAAAATAAAAAGCTTATTACTACGCTGCCTGTTTTATTGATGTAGCCCCATTTATTATCCTTTTTTACTCTTGCTAGCGATTCAGAAAAATCATAAGCACCATCGTATATTGGCTTTATTACAAAGACTCCGGATTTATTTATGAAACCCATTTTACTTCCTACTTGTAACCTAGCTAAGCCTTCTGAAAACGAATAAGCATAATCACAAACAGACTCAATAAGTACTTTTCCGGTTTTATCAAAATACATCCAGCTGCCATTCATCTTACCGCTAGCTAACCCTTCCGAAAAGGGAGTTATTCTATCAAACTGAAAGGGGATTACTGTCGCTCCCGACTCGTTAATAAAGCCTCGTTTACCATCTATGCTTACGCCAGCTAAGCCTTCCGAAAAAAATTCGGCAAATTCAAATTTGGGAGCAATTACCATTTTTCCAGATTTATTTATATAGCCGTATTTCCCATTTTCCTGTGCAGGGTAAAGATCGGTTTGAGCTATCGCAAAGGAACCTTGTATTAGGAAAACAAGTGCTAAGAAAGTTTTGGTAATTAATAATTTCATTTTGCTCGTGGTTTGTGTTCCTCTGCAAAAGTTTTGCAAGAAGAAGAATATATAGGCAAATATCGCATAAAATGAGATAACATTGAAAAATAATAACACAAGATTAAATACTTTAAAGATAGATTATTAGAAGTTAAAAAGTAAAAAATTTGTACATTGTGCTTCTAAAACTATACAGATGCCAGTACAATTCCCAATTAATTTTAAGAAATGGATCGATGAAAACAGGAATCTCCTAAAGCCTCCAGTTAGCAACAAAGTAGTTTACAAGGATACCGAGTTTATAGTAATGGTTGTGGGCGGACCTAATGCCCGAAAAGATTATCATTATAACGAAAGCGAAGAATTTTTTTATCAAATAGAAGGAGATATTGTTGTAGGTATTCAGGAAGATGGAAAAGCTGTTGATGTTCCAATAAAAGAAGGTGAAATATTTTTGTTACCACCTCGGGTGCCACATTCTCCCCGAAGAGGCGCAAATTCGATTGGACTTGTCATAGAGCGCCAAAGACGAGGTGGTGAAAAAGATGGCCTTATGTGGTTTTGTGAAAAATGCAACACTAAATTATACGAAGAGCATTTTGCGCTAACTAATATTATGACTCAGTTTCAAGAAGTTTTTGGAAGATATTATGGAAGCAAAGATAATTGCACATGCAAAAAGTGCGGACATGTAATGGAGGCTCCTCAAAAAACTGATCAACCTAAACAAGAGTCAACACATTAATTCTTTATCTCCATCATAGCTATCAGCAAAAATATTTTTACTACAAGTTTCTTACTAACAGATATCGTTACGGCTCCGCTTCATGTTTAACTTCACACTATCTGCAAAAGAAAAAGAATTAAAATCTTCTTTGAAGAATAGCTTAGGCATTTCGCCTAAAAATATTTCATTATACACCCAGGCATTTAGGCATAATTCTATTGCTAAAGAAATTAGAGAAGGTGTTAGAGACAGCAATGAGCGCTTAGAATTTCTAGGAGATGCGATATTGAATGCAATTATTGCAGATTTTTTATTTCAAAAATTCCCCTATAAGGACGAAGGATTTCTTACAAAAATGAGATCAAAGATGGTAAGCAGAAATCATTTAAACCAGCTTTCCGTAAAATTGGGACTAAATAAATTTATTTCTCAAACGAGTGATCCACATATTAAATTTTCTTCAATTAACGGAGATGCATTTGAGGCACTTGTTGGAGCCCTGTATATTGACAAAGGCTTTTACGCTGCAGAGGATTTTATATTAAACAGAATATTGAAATTTCATGTTGACGTAGAAAAAATTTTGGAAACCGAAACAGATTTTAAAAGCAAACTGATAGAATGGTCTCAGCGCGAAAGGAAAGAAGTAAAGTTTACGATTGCCGATGAACAAGGCAACGGATACGATAAACAATTTGTAGTAGAAGTTCTTGTGCAGGGAGAACCTGTAGCGCAGGCCCAACATTTTTCAAAGAAAAAAGCAGAGCAGCTTTCTGCAGAAGCTACCTGTCTCAAGCTAGGCATTGCATAATTATTTAACAGAGTTTTAACTTCTTAAACTCTATAACCACAATACCTTCGTATCTTTACAGGCAATGAAGTATTTATTCATGATACCGCGCACGCTCTGGAAGTTGTGGTTTGTTCTCAATTTTTTGATTACACTGTTGCTCCTGTATCCATTCTTTTGGATTTTACTTTCGCGCGAGGCGTGGTTTGGATCTGCTTTTAAATTAATGCGCTTATGGGCTAAGTGGCTCTGTTACGCTTCGGGATTAATTCCTTCTATAAAATATGAGATAGATAAAAACAACATTCCCAGTCCATGCATTTTTGTTTCTAACCATTCTTCGTATTTAGATATCACCTTAAGCTATGTAGTAGTATCCCATTATTTTGTTTTTATAGGAAAACAGGAGCTCGACAAAGCCCCGCTATTCAGATTGTTTTTTAAAAAAATGAATATTCTTGTAAATCGTAAAAGCAATGTGGATTCTCATAAAGCTTTTTTACGAGCAGGAGAAAAAATAGACAGAGGGCAAAGTGTTTTTATATTTCCCGAAGCAACTATTTCTTCCAGTGGTCAACTAATACCATTTAAGAATGGCGCCTTTAAATTAGCTATTGATAAACAAATTCCAATTGTGCCTATCGTTTTTTTCGATAATTGGAAACATTTGCAAAATGGAGGTTTTCTTACTGCTAAGGGCAGCCCGGGAATCTTAAGAGCTACGATGCTTCCTGCAGTAGAAACAACAGGGATGACCAATGCAGATTTATTACCTTTGCGAGAGAAACTAAAGAAAATCTTACACGATAAACTGGAGCAGAATTCTTAAGGCATTATGATTGACAAAAATACCGTTGATAAATTAGCTACACTTTCTCGTTTGGAGTTTAAAAAAGAAGAACGGGAAGAAATCACAAACGATTTAAATCGGATGTTGGATTTTGTAAGTAAACTTAACGAACTTAATACAGAAGGGACAGCGCCATTAATTTATATGAGTGACGACACCAATGTTTTGCGTACTGACGTTGTAATTAGTGAGCTAACTCAAAAACAAGCCTTAAGCAATGCGCCCAAAAAAGATTCAGATTATTTTAAAGTGCCGAGGGTGGTAGAAAAAAAGTAAGCACTAAAACTCAACAAATTCCATAGGTAGTTTTTTCAGAAGCTTCGAAAACTCTTCGCCCGACTCCTTCATATCTTCATCGCGCTTATCAAAATGCCAACGCGCGTTTATATTATACCCTTCCTGAGCCATTTTATCTAATTGCATAAGCACATCCATAATAAACTTTGCTGATGTAGAATTGAAATAATCTAATTTAAACTCGAAAGTTCGTAATGCGCCTTGTCCAAATTTGTCTTTTTCCCAATACAAAACGCCCTGATATTGCACTAGCCATTCAAGGATAGGCATGTAAAACTTACTTGTATTTTCAGGACGAGATTCTCCCGAAAGCTCAAAAACGTTTTTAGTAGGATCTAAAACCACTTTTGGCGAAAAATCTGTTGGTTCAATAGTTAATGTATTCATGCTCCGAGTATATCTTATTTAGTTAATTGAAATTCTTGCCTGTACAACATAAAATGACACGCCATCTGTTACGGGTCTGAATTCGTATTCTAATTTATTGCCAGACTTAAGTGCGATATCAATAATACCTAATCCGCCATTATCACTATTAAATGGTGTTTCCTTAGCAAGCGACTCCCTGTAAAAATCTTGCAACCCTTTTTTATCAAGCGAGTTTACCATTTCAATTTTTCCGGCCAAAGCACTTACTTGATCGTTAGGAACGTGATTGCCCGTAACAATGTAATAATAATTATCCCTTTTGCTAAGCATAAAAATAGGAGGCGTAGATCGACCCATCACTCGCTGAATATCAATAGCTGCCCAGTGTTTAGCAATGTTATCTAAACACTCTACAATAATACCATATAACCGTTTTTGGGTAAGCAAATCCACATTTGAATAAGACATACTGTCCTTCAAGTTCTTTAATAAAGAAGTGGTTACTTGATGTGTAAGTTCGCCCATAAACGACATAATGACGTTTTTTTCATTCATGTAATCATGAATTTCGAGGGCTTCGGAAGTTACTTTGCTCATAAGGAAAGCTTGGGATATTGTTTTAATAAATCCAAAACAATACAACCGCTATTCGGTACAAATTTAGGATTTTTTTTCTTTACAGAAATTTTTTTTCTTTAAACTGCCCTTCGCTAACGAAGTAGTTAGGTGGTTTTTTGTTATACCTTTGCCCCAGAAATCCTATCAGTGAAGTATAAAAGAGTCCTACTCAAACTTAGTGGAGAAGCCCTAATGGGCGAAAAAGAATTTGGTATTGATCATAACCGCCTAGCAATTTACGCCACAGAAATAAAGCAGATTGCCGAAAAGGATGTTCAAGTAGCTATTGTTATAGGAGGCGGCAATATTTTTAGAGGTATTCAAGCAAAAAAAGAAAACGAATTTGACCGAGTTCAAGGAGATTATATGGGCATGCTTGCTACTGTAATTAACAGCATGGCCCTTCAGATGGCCCTTGAAAAAGCTGGCATGCAAACACGCCTGCTGTCTGCTATAAAGATGGAGCAAATTTGCGAGCCATTTATACGCAGGCGAGCCATCAGACATTTGGAAAAGAACAGAGTAGTAATTTTTGGAGCAGGGACCGGAAACCCATACTTTACAACAGATACAGCAGCCTCCCTTCGGGCCATAGAAATAGAGGCTGATATAATATTAAAAGGCACACGCGTGGATGGAATATATTCTGCAGATCCAGAAAAAGATAAATCTGCAATAAGGTTTGATAAAATTTCCTTTGATGAGGTTTACAAACGAGGACTGCAAGTAATGGACCTAACCGCCTTCACCCTCTGTAAAGAAAACAAAATTCCAATAATTGTCTTTGACATGAACAAGCCTGGCAATCTAAAAAAAGTTGTTCTGGGGGAATCGGTTGGCACACTGGTAGAATTTTAACTTTTTTTATCCCAATTTCATTTTATCTTTACGTGTTATGAAACACAAATTTTTTTTCTTTATCCTTTTAACAAACTGGTTTTATATTCATACCAATGCGCAGGACCTTTCAAAATATTCCAGTTCTCATGGCGACAGTCTAATCCAAGGCAAATACATAATTGATTCTAAAAAAGAAGCGCGCGATGCAGTAGAAAATGTGGTGCGTTATACTGGCCTTACACAAAACTTTAAAATAGTTGAAAACACAACCATCCCAACAGCAATAGCCTACAACAAACATAAAAAAAGATACATTGCCTATAATCCCGAATTTATGCTTCGGGTAAAAGACAGAACAAAATCAGACTGGGGTGCCATTAGTGTTTTGGCACATGAAATAGGACATCATCTTTCTGGCCATACGTTAATTACACGTAGAAGAGACCCTCAAGAAGAATTAGAAGCAGATCGATTTTCGGGATTTATCTTATATAAAATGGGAGCAACATTAGAAGAAGCTAAATCTTGTGCAAGCCTGGTAGAATTAAACAGCAACGAAACACATCCTCCAAAAACAGAACGACTCATTGCAATTACTCTCGGATGGCTGGATGCTAATAAGCTGGAAGAAGGAATATTTTCTGTTGATACTTCTGCCACCAATTTACTTCCACTTTTGTCATCAGATCTGGACAAGAAAAAGAAAATGCCCTATGTATATAAATGCATGATTTATGGCGACAAAAACTATTATTTTGTAGATGAAAAAAACCAAGTTATTTCCATCGATGATTATGGTCTTCCATACGTAGTAGGATATAAAGTAAAATCACAAGACGCTAGTTTCGACTGGATATTTTCTGTGCAAAGTCTAACCTACGGAGTAGATACGCGAGGGAAAATGTGGAGCAAGACATACGCAGGAGATATGATTATGGTTGGTAAGGTTTATAACATTAGCCGGTAAATCGCAACTTCCCTCTGTTGTAGGTTTTGTTTTCCTACCTTCACTTATTAATTAATTATAACATTACATGCCTCGTCCTCCAAAAAAAAATAATTTACCTCCAAATAATTCTCGACTATTTGAGAAAATAATTAAGATATTAAAAGACTCTGACAAAGCGCTTAACTACAAACAGGTTTCTGCGCGCTTAAATATTAATGACCAATCGCAAAAAATGTTGGTCAATTTTACATTAAGAGACCTTTCCAAGAAAAAGACCATTCAAGAAAAAGGCAGAGGCAGCTATACTATAAATGAAGAACGAAGTAAAAAAAACATTTCTACATCATCATCTAATTATATAACAGGCATCGCTGATATTACTTCATCAGGAGCGGCATTTATTGTTGTGGAAGGAACTAGTCAGGATGTTTATGTAGCTCCTCGCAATACGCTTAACGCCATGGATGGCGATACCGTAAAAGTGCGACTGGCGTTTTCTAAAAAAGGACGCAAGCCAGAAGGAGTTGTTGAAGAAATTGTAAAGCGCGCAAAAACAGAATTCGTTGGTACCGTGCAGCTATCGAAAGATTTTGCCTTTTTAGTTCCTGATAGTTCTAAAATTTCATTTGATCTGCATATTCCACTCGATAAAATAAATGGCGCTACGCAGGGAATAAAAGCGGTAGGCAAAATGACCAGCTGGGCCACAGGTAAAAAAAACCCACAAGGAGAGATTGTTAGAATTTTAGGTGTTGCAGGAAAAAACGATACAGAAATTCACGCCATTCTAGAAGAGTACGGACTGCCATATACATTCCCTAAGGATGTAGAAAATGCTGCCGAACATATTGCTACAACTATTACCAGCACAGAAATTTCCAAGCGCAGAGATTTTAGAAATATCACCACGTTTACCATTGACCCAGCAGATGCAAAAGATTTTGACGATGCAATCTCTGTACAAAAATTAGCAAATGGCAATTGGGAGATTGGCGTTCATATTGCTGACGTTGCACATTACGTACTAGAAAATACACCACTAGATAGAGAGGCATTTGAAAGAGCAACTTCCGTTTATTTAGTGGATCGTGTGGTGCCGATGTTACCCGAAAATCTTTCGAATGGATTATGTTCCTTACGTCCTAAAGAAGAAAAACTATGTTTCTCTGCAGTATTTGAAATGGATGATAATGCTCAGGTAAAACAACGCTGGTTTGGCAGAACCGTTATTAACTCCGACCGTAGATTTACATACGAAGAAGCTCAGCAAGTGATTGAGTCAGGAGCAGGAGATTTTGCTGCCGAAATTCTATTGCTTAACACTTTGGCAAAAAAACTTAGAGCCGAACGTTTTCGAAAAGGCAGCATCGTTTTTGATAAACTAGAAATGAAATTTCATTTAGATGAGAACGGAAACCCTATGGGAGTGTTTTTCAAAAAAATGAAAGACGCCAATTTATTGATTGAAGATTTTATGTTGCTGGCAAATAAATCAGTAGCTGAGTTTTGCTCCCCTAAATCACATGCCTCATCCGAATCTGCCACACAAAATTCAACAGGAGAAAAGAGCGCTCCATTTGTATACCGCGTTCACGACAAACCCGATGAAGAAAAATTAAAAGCATTTGCAGAGATTGCTTCACGTTTCGGATATAAGATAAATCTTAAAAATGCAATTACCGTTGCAGAAACCATAAACAAAACATTAAAAGAGTGTGCTGGCAAACCAGAATCGAGTATGATTGAAATATTAGCTGTTCGTACCATGGCTAAAGCAATTTACACAACTAAAAATATTGGACATTACGGATTGGGATTTGCGCACTACACGCACTTCACTTCGCCCATACGCAGGTATCCGGATGTGATGGTGCATCGATTGTTGGCTCAAAAACTAGATACTCATGCACCTGCCAATAAATATAATATTCAAACGCTTGAAGGACAGTGCAAGCATTCTTCGCAACGCGAAAAAATGGCGGCTGATGCCGAGCGCGCTTCGACTAAATACAAACAAGTTCAGTTTATGAAAGGCAGAGTAGGAGAAGAATTTTTAGGCACTATTTCAGGCGTAACGGAATGGGGAGTTTTTGTTGAGATTATCGAAAATAGATGCGAAGGATTGATAAGAATAAAAGACCTGCGTGACGACCAGTATATAATTGACGAAAAAAATTATTGTTTGATAGGCCGAAAATCAAAACGCAAACTCTCGCTTGGCGACAAGATAAAAATAGAAGTGCTTAGTGCCGACATGGTAAAAAAGCAATTGAACTTTGCACTTGCAGAATAATAAAAAAGAGCCAATGATTTCTCATGGACTCTTCTTATTCCTTAAATAATCATTTTATTTCGAGCTGTTCGGACGGTTATCTCGAAAAATGTAACATAAAAAAAACACCGACTCGTTTTACTGAATCGGTGTTTTGTAATTAGTAAACTGCAATTATTCGATTGTAATTTTTTTGTTTGCTACACCTTTATCAGTTCTCACTTCTAAGTGATAAATGCCAGGAGCAATTTTAGGAATAATAATTTCAGATACATTTTTATTTTCCGCAGCTTGATAGACTGTTTCTCCCAATAAGTTATAAATTTTTATCCCACTAACTTCAAATCCTTTTCCAGTCATTTCAATTTTAAATGCGCCATGACTTGGATTTGGATAAACTTTCAAATTATTATTTAGTGATATTTCATTTACAGAAGTATAGTCATCTGTAACGTTTGAAAGTGAATATCCATACGCCCCACAACCTGTAGGATGTGTAGCTCTAATTCTGTAACGAGAACTTAAGCTAGTATTTGCATCTGTATAAGATTTAGTTCCTGCCGCGTAGGCTACGGTGTTTATTAATATCCAAGAAGTGCCCCCATTTATGGTTCTCCAAATTTCATAGTTTGTAAACGAGAAACCAGAATAGTCTGTCCAATTTAATTTAAAGGTTGCCGGCATCGTAAATATTGGAACCGCTAAATGCATGGTGATGCCCGTATCAGAAAATATGCTTTCAATTCCGCAAGTATCTACAATGGATAATACATAGGCATGTGAATTAGTTTTTGGAGTAACACCTGCGCCAGCATCAATAAAAGTAGAATTTGCAGAATAAGAAACTGCACCTATTAAATTAAAAGATGGAGATCCTAAGCGATAAATTTTAAAGCTATCTATGGATGTAGTAACAGGTTTTATCCAAGAGATATGGTTTTCGGTATTATTCATGGTACTATCAACGGTGACCAAACAGATTTGTACAGGAGTAGGCGGGGATAGAACGATGACTGTTTTCTTCTTAACAAACACACAGGTAGTAGTGTCTGTAAATGTATAGGTGACCGTATGAGTGCCTGCGCCTGCAACAGTTGCATTAAAAACACTATCGCCCGAAGCAATACCAGGTCCCGTAAACACACCTCCTGTAGGAGATCCAATTAAGGTGTCGGCACTAACTAAATTACAATAGATGCTATCTAGGCCACTAATGCTGACTGTTGGAGTTGGATGAACATTTACAGAAACAGAATCAGCAATAGTGTCGTTATTTACATCAACAACAGTAAGCACATATAAAGAGGCACTAATAGGACAAACTACAATAGATGTAGTTGTTTGGCCTCCAGGGCTCCAAGCATACTTATATGGTTTAGTGCCCCCAGTAACAGCGGTAGTGCCAAGAGTAAGACAAGAGCCTTTACAAATAGCAGTATCAGGCCCAGCGTTTACAACCATTTTTGAAACAAAACCACCTGTTTTAGTTTTTAAAATAACGCCTAAATCGCCAGCTATGTAGCCAATTTTTTTAGAAGGGAAATGTATTTTGCGTAGTGCAGAAGTTACCGGAGATATCTGCGCGGTCCAACTTACACCACCGTTTTTTGTTACTTGAATAATTCCGCCATCGCCTACAGCATACCCAGTATCGGCATTTACAAAATGAATTCCAAAAATAGCATTTGGCTTTAATCCGGTCGAAGCAGATACCCAAGTTTCTCCTTTGTCAACTGTTTTATATATTACTCCACCGGTTGTAGGAGTTGATGCATCACCGCCTCCAGCATATCCAACAGAATCATTTACAAAATGAATATCGTATAATGTAGTTGTATTCGGACTGCCATTTAACTTTACTGCCCAAGTTGCTCCTCCGTTCGTGGTTTTGTAAATAGCTGCCCCACCTCCGCAAGCTACAAACGTATCTGTCTTTAAAACATGAATTCCAAAAAGGGTAGGCACTCCGGAAGTATTTATAAAAGAAGGCCAACTTGCTCCAGTATTTGTTGAAGAGGTAGAGATTCGTCCGCCCGTAGTATGATTTGCCGAATTTCCACCTACAGCAGTAAAATTTGTTTTTGAAATAAAGCCTACGTCATTAAGCTCAAAAGAAGAGTTGCCGCCAAAAATATCTGCCGACCACGTAGTTCCATTTAAACATTGTTTAAGCGTACCATTAACCTGACCCAGAATTATGGTATCGGTATTATACATTCTAACAAAAGTTTTTTCTGTAATACCCAATGAGGTTTGTTGTATCCACGTAGTTCCTCCATTTGTTGTCTTGCGTAATGTTGTTGTGGCTCCTACCACCATGCATACGTTTGTATCAGCACAATGGATGCTATTAATCTTTGCAACAGTACCCGAAATTTGCTGAAGCCATTGTGCTTGCAAGGAGCATGTAAAGAAAAATGTAAATAGAGCGCAAATAAGTAATTTTGTTTTCATGTATTTGATTTAAGTTTATGGCTTATTAAAGATGCTTTATAGATAAGATAAGTTGCATTCGGTGCGCGAAACTAAGCAAAATCTTCTTCATGCCGAAATATCTCCATATTTTGCTGTTTTTTAATAGCAATGTTATTTTGAGGTTTCGAAATACTTATTATCTTCGCAACCCTTTTTAATAAACCAAAAAACAAGCACAGTGGATACACGCAGTTACACAACCAAAGTCAGCTTTGCCAAAGAGGATAAATCTTGGCTTTTAATTGACGCAGAAAACCAAACATTAGGACGTCTAGCATCTAAAGTGGCATACCTTCTAAGAGGCAAACACAAAACAAGCTTTACTCCTCATTTGGATATGGGCGATAACGTTATTGTTATCAATGCTAAGAAAGTTCGTTTCACAGGAAAAAAACTTACGGATAAAGTTTACGTTCGCCATACTGGATATCCGGGTGGACAACGCTTTGGTACTCCTAAAGAGTTCTTGGAAAAGAAACCAGAATTTATTATCGAACGTGCAGTAAAGAAAATGCTTCCTGCAACTCGCCTAGGTGCTGCAATCATAAAAAACCTTCATGTTTTTGCTGGCGACAAGCACGAACACGAAGCTCAACAGCCTAAAGCAGTTGACCTTAAAAAGGTTTTAGAAAAAAACGCTTAATAAATAATACGATAATATTTAAAACATGGAAGCAATTCAAACAGTAGGAAGACGTAAATCTTCAGTTGCCCGAGCAATCGTTAAAAAGGGAACGGGAAAGATCATAATCAATAAAAAGGAATCTAAAGACTATTTTCCTACCATCGTGCTTCATGCACGCGTTACGCAACCATTAGTAAAGCTTGATTGTTTAAACAAGTTTGATATTCAAATCAATGTTCATGGTGGCGGAATCACTGGCCAGTCTGAGGCTATTCGCTTAGCAATTTCAAGAGCAATGGTTGAAGTGGACCCTGAATCTAAAAAAGCATTACGTGCCGATGGTCTTATGACTCGCGATGCTCGTAAAGTGGAACGTAAAAAACCAGGACAGAAAAAAGCCCGTAAGCGCTTCCAGTTTACTAAACGTTAATCGAATCATACTATTTATAACCAGAAAATTAATCTTAACCTATTATAATGTCACTCGTAACCTTTGATGAACTTTTAAAAGCCGGCTCCCACTACGGACATCTAACCCGCAAATGGAACCCAGCCATGGCTCCTTATATTTTTGGCGACAGAAATAGCATTCACATTATTGATCTTAACAAGACTAGTGCCAAGCTGAGCGAAGCAGCAAGCGCGCTTAAGCAAATTGCTAAGTCTGGAAGAAAAATATTATTTGTTTCTACAAAGAAACAAGTAAAGCAAGGCGTTGCCGAAAAAGCAAAAAGCATTAACATGCCCTATGTTACGGAGCGTTGGCCAGGTGGAATGCTTACAAACTTTGTTACCATTCGTAGATCCGTTCGCGAAATGGCTACCATCGATCGTATGCGTACCGATGGCACCATGGATTCCATGTCCAAGAAAGAACGTTTGATGTTAGAGCGTCACCGCGAAAAACTACAAACTCTTTTTGGCAGTATCGTTGAGTTAACTCGTTTGCCTGCTGCAGTATTTGTGGTAGATGTAAACATCGAACACATCGCGGTTGCTGAAGCAAAACGTTTAAATATACCAACCTTTGCAATTGTTGATACCAATTCAGATCCTAACGTGGTAGATTTTCCTATTCCTGCTAATGACGATGCAGCTACTTCTGTAGATTTAATTTTAGGAGCTATAACCAAGTCTATCGAAGAAGGATTAAGCGAAAGAAAACTTGAAAGAGAAAAAGACGGCAGCAAAGATAAAGCAGGAGCTGACGAAAACTCTGAAGATGAACAAGAAAGAGAGAAAAGCTATAATAAGAAATTGGAATTATTAGCTGCTGAAGAAGCAAACACAGGTTCTTCTAAAAAAGAAGATACCAAAGCTCCAATTAAACCTATTAAATAGAAAATATTATGAGTGCAACAGTTACTATTTCAGCATCCGAAGTTAACCGCCTACGTAAAGTTACGGGTGCGGGAATGATGGATTGTAAAAAGTCGCTTACTGAAGCAGAAGGAGACTTTGACAAAGCAATAGAAATTTTACGTAAAAAAGGTCAGAAAATTGCAGCAAGCAGAGCAGATCGAGATGCTAAAGAAGGAATTGTTCTTGCTAAAACTTCGGCTGATGGCAAAAAAGGAATATTGGTATCAGTAAATAGCGAAACAGATTTTGTTGCTCGCAACGATGATTTTGCATCTTTTGCTGAAACGGTAGCAAACATTGCTCTTGATAAATTACCAGCTTCTGCAGAAGCGCTTTTAGCTTTAACTTTTGATGGAGCACTTTCAATTGGAGAAAAACTAACAGAGCTTATTGGCAGGATTGGAGAAAAGCTTGAGATTTCTCGTTATGAGCAAATCAATACTGAAAAAGTTATTGCTTATAACCACCCAGGAAACAAACTAGCAACTCTTGTAGGATTTACAAAAAGCATTAGCGATGAAGACGGAAGAAATGTTGCTATGCAAATTGCAGCCATGGCTCCAGTTTCGCTTGACAAGAGCGATGTGCCTCAAGAAATTATTGACAGCGAACTAGAAATTGGTCGCGAACTTGCTCGTAAAGAAGGAAAGCCGGAAAACATGATTGACAAAATTGCGCAAGGAAAGCTTAATAAGTTTTATGCGGAGTCTACGCTAATCAATCAAGAATATATCCGCGATTCTAAGAAAACAGTAGGACAATACATTGCAGACATTGATAAAGACCTTAAAATTACAGGATTCAAGAGAATCGCACTAGGATAATTTAAGGCCACTTAAATATTAAATCCCATCTGTTTCAGGTGGGATTTTTTTATTCTACAAATCATTACGTTGCATATTTTTGAACTGAAAAATCTAGGATTAACTACATTCGTGACTGAATGAGCAAAAGAAAACTTTATCTGCTATCCGTTCTCAGCGGAATTATATTTTTTCTTTCCTGGCCACCCTATGGACTTCCCTTGTTGCTTTTTGTTGCGTTTATTCCTCTATTAATAATTGAAAAAGAAATTTCTTCGGAAGGGTATAAGGGAAAGCGAACTTTATTGTTTGGGCTTTCTTTTCTAGCATTTTTTATTTGGAACATTACCACCACCTACTGGGTGTATAACGCATCGGCAGGCGGAGCAGCCATGGCTATACTTTCCAACACGTTCATCATGGCAGCAGTAATGTGGACATTTCATATTGTAAAAAGTCGACTTTCGCCAACGTATATCACATCACATTCTGCCAAGTGGTTATTTCCAATTTTCTGGCTTGCCTATGAATTTTTTCATCATAGCTGGGAACTTACCTGGCCATGGTTAGGATTAGGGAATGCATTTGCATCAATGCCAAGTTTTATTCAATGGTACGAATACACCGGAACTTGCGGAGGAAGTCTTTGGGTGCTAGCATTAAATTTATCAATCTTTGATTTAATAAAATTTGATTCAAATAAAATCACCACCAATAAGAAATCGGCAAATAAAATTTTATTAGTAGCCACAGCAATATTTCTTCCCATCATTTTTTCTTTATCGTTGTATTACACCTACGATGAAAAACAGAATCCCGTAAACATAGTGGTGGTGCAGCCCAACATTGATCCTTACAGCGAAAAATTTAGCGGCTTAAATTTTGAAGAGCAGCTGGAAAAAATGTTAACACTTGCCGAGTCGCAAGTAGATTCTACAACTGAGTATTTAGTTTTTCCCGAAACGGCCCTAACAGAAAGTATTTGGGAGAACGACCTTCCGCTTACATCAAGCGTACATCACTTGCGAATGTTTATTAAAAAATTTCCAAAACTAAATATTGTAGTTGGTGCTGCCACTTGGTATTTGTATGAAAAGGGCGAGAAGCTTTCGGAAACAGCAAGAAAATTTACAAGGCAGGATGGATATTACGATGCATTTAATACTGCAATTCATCTTGATAGCTCTAACACTATTCAAACGTATCATAAATCTAAATTAGTTCCCGGTGTTGAACGAATGCCCTATCCTTTTTTGTTTGGCTTTTTAGAATCTCTTACAATAGATTTAGGAGGAACAGCAGGAAGTTTAGGAACACAGGAAGAAAGAACAGTTTTTCACCCCACCCCAGCCCTCCCGGAAGGGGAGGGAGGAAGTACGCAGAAGGAGCAACGAAGTAGAGTTGCTCCGGTAATTTGTTACGAATCTATCTTTGGGGAATTTGTAACCGAATATATTAACAAAGGAGCAAACGTAATATTTATTATCACCAACGATGGCTGGTGGGGGAATACTTCTGGCTTTAAACAACATTTAGAATACGGAGCCCTGCGTGCCATCGAAACTCGTAGAAGCATTGCACGCTCTGCCAATACCGGCATTTCTTGTTTTGTAAATCAACGTGGAGATATTTTACAACAAACCGGCTGGTGGGTGCCTGCTGCAATTAAAGGAACAATAAATAAAAACTCAACAGAAACTTTTTACGTAAAACACGGAGATATTATTTGGAGAGTTTGTTTTTATGTTTCTATTTTTATTTTATTGTTTTCGGGCACACTAAACCTTCTTAGAAAAAAAGTCAGACCTTAGCAGAGTCACTCATAGAGGACGCTGTTTGGATAAGAATTGAGGATGCTTGATATAATTTAATTTTGTATAATGAAGCATGTCTTTGAGAAACATAAAGAATTTTTTACGCAGAGTCACCTGCGGGAGACTCTGCTGGAACGGAACGTAAAAATTTCGAGCTAGTACTTCACCTTAATTTCATCTATTTTCTTTCTGCCAATATCTGGCACCATCGCATTGTCCGCAGGGAATCCAATAGGAATTAATAAAAAAGGTTTTTCATTTTCAGGCCTGTTTAATACTTTGGTTAAAAAATTCATTGGGCTTGGAGTATGCGTAAGTGCAACTAGTCCAGCATTATGAATGGCCATCAATAAAAATCCGCAGGCCAGCCCTATGGATTCAGATACATAATAGTTTTGATGTTTTTTTCCTTCTGCAGTAGTTTCAAAACTTCTTTTGAAAACAATAATCAGCGCTGGAGCAATTTCTAAAAATGGTTTTTGCCAGTCTGTACCCAGCGGCTCTAAATCATCTAGCCACTCCTGACTCATGCGCCCATCGTAAGAAACTTTTTCTTCTTTCTCGGCTTCGATGCGAATCTGTTTTTTTATTTCCGGATCATAAACCACACAAAAAGTCCAGGGCTGTTTGTTGGCCCCCGAGGGTGCTGCATTCGCGGTAAGCAAAATATTATCTATCACTTCAGCAGGAATTTCTTTGGATGAATAATCCCTTACCGATCTGCGCTTGTTTGCCCAGTCACAAAAATCTTTGGAGCGCTTTTTCATTTCTTCATCTGAATAATGATCACGTTTAAACGAAATAAAATCGTATTTCTTTACCATGTTAAGATAATTTATCGGATAGTAATTTCATTTCTACAGCAGGCGACATTTTTTCATATAAAATTCGATACACAGCATCGGTAATAGGCATGTGTACGGTATATTTTTTATTTATCTCATAAATGCATTTTACGCCATAATATCCTTCGGCAATCATGTTCATTTCGGTCTGTGCAGATTTTACAGAATACCCTTTTCCAATCATGCTGCCAAAAGTTCGGTTTCTACTAAATTGCGAATAGGCGGTAACCAGCAAATCTCCTAAGTAGGCAGAGTCTTTTATGTCGCGCGTAATGGGATGTACGGCATCTACAAAACGTTTTATCTCCTGTATGCCGTTAGTAATTAATACAGATAAAAAATTATCTCCATATCCTAATCCATGACAGATACCTGCTGCGATGGCAATAATATTTTTTAATACTGCAGAATATTCCGTGCCATAAATATCATCGCTGATACTAGTTTTAATATATCTGCACGCTAAAGCGTTTGACATAAACTCTGCGCTTTCTGTATTTTGTGAGGCTATGGTGAGGTAGGATAATTTTTCCATCGCTACTTCTTCGGCATGCGAAGGGCCGGTAATTACGCCCACATTTTCAATGGGCACTTTAAATACTTGATTAAAATATTCAGCAATGATTAAGTTATGCTCCGGAACAATTCCCTTGATGGCTGAAAATATTTTTTTGTTTTTAAAATCGTCAGGCGTAAGTTCTTTAAGCGAATCATTAATAAATGCTGAGGGGATTGCCATAATTAACACATCGGATTCTGCCACTAACTTTTTAATATTAGAGCTAACAACCAGTTTGCTCATGTTAAACTCAACGGAGGAAAGGTAACTTGGATTGTGGCGGTATTTTTTTATGTACTCAGCAGTTTCATTATTGCGTACCCACCAGCCTACATTTTCGGCATTGTTGCACGCCATTTTTACTAAGGCGGTTGCCCAACTTCCTCCCCCTATTACTGCTATGCGCTTCATTATTTTATAATGGAAAAATATTTCCCTTCTCTCACCAAACGTTTTTCATCGGTAAGTTGATTCAGAATTTTTTCAAGTTTAGTTTTTGACAATCCTGCATCGCCTAGTTCTGCTAAAATCTCTGTAGACATCTTTCCGCTGGATGAAGCAGCAAGCACTTGAATAATTTTTAATGTTTCGGGCGAGTCCGTTTTTGGAGCTTCGACTTTATTTTCCTGAATTCCTGAACTAGAAATTTCCGGTTTCATTTGCTCGGTCTTTTCATTTTTTTCTGGTCCTCGCGAATTCGACCCTTCGGGTCTCATTTGTGGAAAAAACAATACATCCTGAATGCTTGGGGAATTTGTCATGAGCATGCAGAGTCTGTCAATTCCAATTCCAATGCCCGAAGTAGGAGGCATTCCATATTCCAATGCACGAAGAAAATCCTGATCAATAAACATGGCCTCGTCATCGCCCCGCTCCATCAATTTAATCTGATCTTCAAATCGCGCACGCTGATCCAGCGGATCGTTTAACTCAGTATATGCATTGGCAAGCTCTTTGCCGTTTACCATTAATTCAAATCGTTCAACCAGTCCATCTTTGCTGCGGTGTTTTTTAGTAAGCGGACTCATTTCTACGGGGTAGTCAATAATAAATGTAGGTTGAATAAATTTGCTTTCACATTTACTGCCAAAAATTTCATCAACCAATTTCCCCTTGCCCATAGAATCTTCGGTATGAATACCTAGCTTAGCGCAAACAGCACGTAGCCCTGCTTCGTCCATCTGGCTAATGTCAATACCGGTTTCTTCTTGAATCGCATCAAATATTGATATGCGCTTGAAGGGCGTTTTGAAGCTTATTTTTTTATCGCCCATCGTAACTTCAGAAGTACCGTGAAGACTTACAGCAACTTTCTCCAACATTTTTTCTGTGTAATCCATCATCCAGAAATAATCTTTGTACGCTACATAAAATTCCAGAATAGTGAATTCCGGATTATGTGTTCTGTCCATGCCTTCGTTTCGGAAGTTGCGGGAAAACTCAAATACAAAATCAAAACCACCAACGATAAGTCGTTTTAAAAAAAGCTCGTTTGCAATGCGCAAATAAAAAGGCACATCCAACGAATTGTGATGCGTAATAAATGGACGTGCCGTAGCACCGCCCGGAATATTTTGTAAAACGGGAGTATCCACTTCCAAGGCTCCACTATCATTTAAATAATCGCGGATGGTTTTCACCATCTGCGTTCTTTTGATGAAAGTTTCCTTTACCTGGGTGTTTACCACTAAGTCAGCATAGCGCTGTCTGTATTTAAATTCAGGATCGGTAACAACATCATGTGCTTTGCCTTCTGCATCCAACTTAACAATAGGCAGTGGCTTGAGCGTTTTACAAAGTAATTTTAAAGTAGTGGCATGGATAGAAATTTCTCCAACTTTAGTGGTAAACACAAATCCGGTAATGCCAATAATATCGCCAATGTCTAATAGTTTTTTGAAAAGGATATCGTATAGGATTTTATCTTCTCCCGGACAAATATCATCGCGCTTTATATAAAGTTGAATTCTGCCTGTGCCATCTTGCAGACTTACAAAGCAGGCTTTGCCCATGTCGCGGATACTCATGATACGCCCGGCAATGCTTATGTTTTTATAATCTGTTTTATTGCGCTCGTAATTTTCGTGAATATCACTTGCGGAAACGTTAATTTCAAATAACTCGGGCGGATAAGGATTTATGCCAAGCTTATTTATCTCTTTTAACTTTTCTCTTCTAAGTATTTCTTGTTCGGATAGTTGCATAGGGCTAGTAAATGAAGACAAATTTACTAAAATGACTCAACGAGAAGTTATATATATCAGGGAAGAAAACCTATTTAAATGGAGCTACTTGCCCGTAAGCAACTTAAACCCTCTGCCATGTATATTCAGGATTTCAACATTGGAATCGTCTTTAAGATATTTTCTAAGTTTTGCAATATATACATCCATGCTTCGGGCAGAAAAATAAGAATCGTTTTGCCAAATGGTACGCAGTGCAAAGTTGCGATCTAATATATCGTTTGAATTCAAGCAAAGCAATTTTAAAAGGTCAGACTCTTTTGTTGTAAGTACTGAAGTATTGCCTTTTATAGTTAACGATCGATCTTTGGAGTTGAAGGTATATTTTCCAATTTCAAACTCAAATTTTTCAGATTGTTTAATCGCCTGATTTTTCACTCTTCTAAGAATAGCGGTGATTCGTAACAATAATTCTTCCATGCTAAATGGTTTGGTAATGTAATCATCGGCACCTGCGGTAAAACCAATAATTGCATCTTCCTTCATTGATTTAGCAGTAAGAAATACAATGGGAATTGCAGCATCGGACATTCTAATTTCTCTGGCTAACGTAAAGCCATCTTTTATGGGCATCATCACATCCAATAAACACAAATCAAATTGCTCTTTCGAAAAAAGATCAAAAGCTTCTTTGCCATTTATGGCTAGACGTACTATAAAATCTTTGGCCTCCAGATATTCCCGTAAAAGATTGCCTAGGTTGCGATCATCTTCTGCCAATAAAATGGTAATTTTTTCTTTAGTCATAATTTTCTTGTTTTCCTAAAAGAGGAATGAATATTTTAAATGTTGATCCAGCGCCTAAGTCACTTACAACACTTACGGTGCCGCCATGTTTTTCTACGGCAGATTTTACATAGCTTAATCCCAGCCCAAAGCCTTTTACGTTATGAATGTTACCGGTGGGAACTCTAAAGAAAGTGTCGAATATTTTTTTCTGATTTTCTTTACTAATCCCAATGCCGTTGTCTGAAATAGAAATTTGAATACCATCATTTATATTTTCAGTTGTAATTTTTAAGGTTGGTTTTTGGTCAGAATATTTGAGCGCATTATCAATAAGGTTGTAAATAATATTGGTAAGATGCACTCGGTCTGCAGTAGTAATATAGGTTGTTGCATTAGTCACTAAAACAATTTCGCCCTCTCTTTTTTCTACTTGTAGGCGAATATTACTCAAGGCCCGATCTATGATCTCGTGTACGTTAACCTCTTCGAGCCTAAGTTTAAACTGACCCTTATCTAACACGGCAGTTTGTAAAATATTTTCTACTAACAATCCCAGTCGCTGATTTTCTTCTTTAATGATACGAACAAAGTGGTCCGATTTCTCCTTTGACTTTTCGATGGAAGGGTCACTTAGCATTTCGCTTGCCAAGGAAACGGTAGAGATTGGCGTTTTTAATTCATGCGTCATGTTATTAATAAAATCATTTTTTATATCCGAAAACTTTTTTTGACGCAAAATGGTTGACACGGTATAATAAAACGAGAATATAATTATCAGTATAAGAGCCCCGGAGCCGGTAAGCATCAGCCACATGGTTTGAAGTATATAATTTTTTTCGTCAGGAAAAAAAACAGTCAGGTACTTGGGAGTAATAAAAACATTATCGGGCGAAAGGTTTATTTTATAATTGGAATTAAGTATCTCTCCATGCAAGGCAGAATCTGTTTGATGTGGAAAGTAGCACAGGTTGTTATTATAAATCCCATAATAAAAAGTTGCCTTTACGCCCCTGTTTTCTAATTCACTCTTCAAGATAGAATCAATAAGCAGCGTATCTATTTTATTACTATACCCTTTGTAAATATTTATACTTACAAGCTCATCAAAAATATCGCTAACCATGTCAGACTGTTTCAGCATCCAGCTTATGCGATCATCCGAAGAATCAAGCCGACTAACTTTAAATGGTTCATCGCTCCCCACATCTATATTCACTCCAATGCCGGATGAATCATTTGCCATAGTTTTTTTTCTGGTCGTCTTGTGCAATATAACTCCTGCCGAATCGGTAGTAAGCTCTTCAAATATTTTTATGGATTGCGTAGCATCACTTTTCATGGTGTCAGACTGTAACATCCAACGCATTCCTTGCTTGCGAAGGTTTAAACGCCTTTTAATTTTAGCGGCAGCATTTTGCTTTTCTAGTTTATATACCAGATTATTTAATGCCTCATTAACGCTTGCAGAAAAATGCTGCTGCTTTAACGTAAATGCATTGTTTATCCAGTATAGCTGAGTAGCAATTAATCCAATTAAGGCGATACCTGCAATAAATGTAATCCAGCCAACGTTTAGTTTTCCCATGCCTTACAAAGATATGGGATACAAGCCAGAAATGCAGAGCTTAACATTTTTTAACAATCCTTAACGGGGCGTTAACACCAAACAACAGAAGCGCAACATACCTTTGTTTTATAAATAATAATAAAAGACAAACTCATGCAATCAAAATTTCAATCAAAAAAACAATACTTATGGGCTGTGTTGGCGTTATTTTTTCTCTTTATGGCATTCGCTTCTTTTGGACAAAATAAGGAGAATGTAAAAGTTAAAATTGTTAAAATAGTAGATGGCGACACTACCGTTATCGAAAAAGATTTAAAAGAAGACAATGTGGAAGCATTCACAAAGCAGTTTCAGGATATTAAAGGAAAAAATGTTCAGGTAATGGTAACTGTTGATGGAGACGGGAAAAGCAAATCAAGAGCTAAGAGCCACAGCAATTCCAGCTCAAGCAACACCATGCAATTTAATTTTGAGTTTGACAGCGCCATGGCTAATGCGTTCAGCAACAGTTTCATGTTTAAAGATTTTATAGGAGATTCAACAGCAGGAGCAACGTGTAAAAAATTTGTTTGGAACGACAGCGCTATGCAGCATTTTGGGAAAAACTTCGCTTTCCAGTTTGACAATGAAAACCTCATGAAAGACTTTGATTTTAATATTGAAACACAGGAAGACGGCAAAGCCGTTATTATAAAAAAGCAAGGAGGGAAAACTATTGTAATAAATAATAATGAAGAAGATGAAACTGTAACTCGATCAGAGGATGGTACAACAAAAACTACTTCTAAAACCATCATTATTAAAGATGATAAAAGTAACACCAAGAAGAAAATGACAGTAACTACTTCGGTAGTTGTTATTGATATGGATGAAGAAGGCAATGCTACAAAATCCGACAGAAAAAAAGTAAAAGAAGAAAGTGAATTTAACTTTTACCCTAATCCTTCCGATGGAAATTTTACGCTAGAATTAGACTTAGATGGTAAGGAAGATGCCATAGTTTCTATCACAGATATTGCCGGAAAAGAGGTTTTTAGCGAAAAAATCAACGACAAAGGAAAAACAACTAAAAACATAAGTTTAGGCAACAATAAAAAGGGAACGTTTGTTGTTACTATCAAGCAAGGCAAGAAAACAACTAGTAAGAAAATCATCATTGACTAATCCTGACGTAGAGCATCAGGAATAATATCCCACCTAAAATAGAGCAACAATGATGTAAGGAGCCCTGACCCTCGGAAACGAGGAGTCAGGGATTTCTTTTTTGTACTGTGCAACTTAAATTCTAATTGCAATTAATAGAACATCGTCAATCTGCTCAAGCTTGCCTTTCCAATCATCAAATATATTTATCAAAGATTTTTTTTGTTCTGCAAGCGGCAAAGCAGCAGAAGCAATTATTTTTTCTTGCAGATGTTTGTACTTAAACTTTTTTCCTTTTGGTCCGCCAAATTGATCAGCGTAGCCATCAGTAAAAGTATAAATTGTATCTCCTTTTAATAATTCTATAGTATGTTGCGTAAAAGGTTTTAACACATCTCCGTATCTCCCAACGGGAACTTTATCGGGCTTGTACTCTATTAATATTCCATCGCGCAACAACCATAACGGATTGTTGGCAGCAGTAAAATGCATCTGCATTTTAGAAAAATCAAAAGCGCATAAAACACAATCCATTCCATCTTTGGATTCTTCTTCACTCCCTTCTTGATTAAGCGATGTGATTAATGAATTTCTTACATCGTGAAGTATCTCGTTGGTAGCAGCAATATTTTTTTCGACAATCGCCTCATTCAAAAAAGATACACCCAGCATACTCATAAATGCTCCTGGCACACCATGCCCGGTACAATCTGCAGTTGCTAAATACAATATTTCGGTTTCGGCACCTGGCCTCTTATGAGTTTGAGCGTAATAAAAATCGCCACTCACAATATCTTTGGGTTTGTAAATTATAAAATAATTATTTTTTTCAGAAGCAGAATTCCCGGCAAGCAGCTTGAGAGATTTGTCAATGTATTTTTCTGACGGTAATAATGCCGTTTGGATACGCTTCGCGTAATGAATAGAATCTAATATTTCCTTTTGTTTTTCCTCTACCAATTCTTTTTGATGTTCAATTTGCAGTTTTTGTTTTCGTGTAAATTGTAGCGTACGAAAAACGAACCCTGCAAAAAGCAGCACCAGCAACAACACCAATCCTCCCGAGGCAATAATAATTTTCTGCTTTCTGCTTTCCGATTCTGCAATGGCAGCTTGTTTGTCCGTATCAGCTTTTACCAACGCCTCTTTTTTTTCAAACTCATAATTTAATTCCTTGTGGGTAATCTCATTGTTTTTCTCTTCATTAAACAAAGAATCTTTTAAGGCCATCGCTATTTTATAATGTTCCAATGATTTTTCAAACCTTTTTGATTTGAAAAACAAATCACTCAAATGCTTATTTGCATCCATCATTCCGAACTTATCTTCTAAGTCAGAATATTTTTTTAATGCGCTTTCGAATAACGCTTCCGCTTTCGGGAAATTATTTTGAATTAAATAAATGCTGCCAAGGTTATCCATCCAAATAGGAATTCTGTTTTGATCGCCTATCTCCTCAGCAATAGTTAGCGCTCTCGAGAAATGAGCTAACGCATTAACATAGTCGCCTTTTTCAAAATACAAGATGCCCATGTTGCCCAAATTTCGTTCAACGCCATTTTGATCATCTAAGTCCGCTGCAATTTTTATCGCCCTGGAGTAACAATCTAACGCACTTGCGGCATGGCCTTTGTCTTTATATACATTGCCAATATTTCCCAGTGCAGCACAGACCTTATATTTATTTCCCATCTCTTCAAAAAGAGCAAGCGCCTTTAAATAATAACTCAATGCTTTATCAAAACTATCCTGACTATCATATACAAGACCAATGTTTCCGAACCTTCTGGCTATTTCATACTTGTATTTATTGATTAATTCTTTATCATTATTAGATTTTGCTTTTGCAAGCAGCTCCTCATCAATTTTTAATGCACTAAAAAAATAGTCAAGTGCTTTCGAATAATTTCCCTGACTATAATAGATAAGACCTGTATTATTATACGATATGGAAATGCCAGGTTTGAAATCTAATTTTTTTGCAAGCTCAAGCGAATAGTTTCCAAATGTCATTGCAGAATCATATATGCCCGACCCCCAATAAGCCCAACAAAGAGTATAGCCATGAATTACTTTGGAGGTATCTTCTTTATCTGCACTAAAAAGCGTAAGGAGCGAGTCAAGTCTATTATTTTTACTATGAGCTTCAATCAATAAACTACTAGCAAAAAGTATTACTAGCGCGAATCGAAAAAAGGCAAAAGGAAAGTATGCTCGCATTTTTGTAAGTGGGTGTAGAGAAGATTAAAACTACTAATATATTTTCATTTTTGTATTTGTAAATTTAATAATTGTCCTTCGTCCAAACTTCAACTTTACTTTTTTGTACTTTTGAAACATGCTAAAAATAAAAAACTACATCAACGGTGAATTGATAGAGCCCGTAGAAAAAAAATATTTAGATAACTATAACCCTTCCATAGGAAAAGTATATTCTCTGATTCCGGATTCGGACGAAAAAGATGTGCAACTGGCATACGAAGCTGCGCAGGCCGCATTCCCAGGCTGGTCGGCCACTAAGAAAGATGAACGCTCCCGTATTATGATGAACATTGCAGCGCTCATCGATAAAAACTTTGATGCTTTAGTTAAGGCAGAATCCAAAGATCATGGCAAGCCGGAGTGGTTTGCTAAAATGGTTGATATTCCCAGAGCCTCCAGCAATATGCAATTTTATGCAACCGGCATTTTACATTTTGCTTCCGAAGCGCATGCCATGGAAGAAACCGCCATTAACTACACCTTGCGCGAACCCATTGGCGTGGTGGGATGTATATCGCCCTGGAATTTCCCGCTGTATCTTTTCACCTGGAAAATTGCTCCTGCTCTAGCTGCAGGCTGTACGGTTGTTGCAAAGCCTTCGGAAGTAACTCCTATGACGGCCTATCTTTTTTCTGAACTTTGTATAGAAGCGGGATTGCCTAAAGGAGTATTAAATATTGTGCATGGACTTGGCAGCAAAGCAGGAAGTGCAATTGTAGCACATCCAAAAATTTCAGCAATCTCATTTACCGGAGGCACAAAAACAGGAGCCGAAATTGCAAGCGTTGCCGCACCCATGTTTAAAAAACTTTCGCTGGAGTTGGGAGGAAAAAATCCTAACATCATTTTTGCCGATTGCGATTTTGAACAAGCAGTAAAAACAACATTAAACTCTTCGTTCTCCAATCAAGGAGAGATTTGTCTATGCGGATCAAGAATTTTTGTAGAGAAACCCATCTATGAAAAATTTAAAACAGAATTCATTACACGAACAAATAAAATGAAAGCCGGTAACCCTGCCGATGATAAAAATAAATTAGGAGCTATTGTTTCCAAACAACATTTTGAAAAAATATTATCCTATATAGCGTTAGCCCAAAAAGAAGGAGGAACTATTTTAGCCGGAGGAAAATCTGTAAATCCAGGAGGTGAGTTTTCTGAGGGCTGGTATATTGAGCCTACCATAATAGAAGGACTTGCATTTGATTGTCGTACTAATCAAGAAGAGATATTTGGACCTGTTGTTACCATTACTCCTTTTGAAACAGAAGCAGAAGTGTTAAGATACGCAAACTCAACAGTTTATGGACTTTCATCCAGTATTTGGACCGAGAACTTAACACGAGCGCATCGTATGGCGGCAAAAATACAGGCAGGCATTGTTTGGATAAACTGCTGGCTGGTACGCGATTTACGTACCCCCTTTGGGGGCATCAAAGGAAGTGGAGTAGGACGAGAAGGTGGATTTGAGGCGTTTCATTTTTTTACGGAGCCCAAAATACGGAGCCCAAAAACGTTTGTATAAAGTTTTAGCCGCCAGTTTAAATTAAGAACCTTTGATTTTAATTAATTTTTAATTAATTTATTTTTTTTATAATTTTTGTATTGCGAATATAATTTTTACTATTTTTGCGCTCTTAATTTATAAAACTACAAAAAACACAATATGAAAAAATCATTACTTCTAGCCTCGATTTTCACCCTTAGCTTTGGCTTTTGGAATGCAAATGCACAAGTGTGCTTCTCTCCATCTACAGAATTTTCTGTAGGCGATGGTCCGGATTTTATTTTTAAAGCCGACTTTAATAAAGATGGCAAAATGGATCTTGCAACTACAAATTGGAATGGCAATACAATTTCTATATTATTAGGAAATGGAACCGGTGGCTTTACTGCTGGTGCTACCATTGGTACTGGAGTTGAGCCATTTGCTGCAGTTTCTGCTGATTTTAACGCAGATGGCAATCCGGATATCGCAGTGTCGCATTATACAGATAATACTGTTTCTATCTTTTTAGGAAACGGTACTGGTGGTTTTGGAGTTCCTTTAACTTTTCCTGGCGGATCAGCTGCATATGGCATGACAAGCGCAGACTTTAACGGAGACGGAAAACTTGATATTGCTTTAGCAAATACTGGATCCTCTTCCCTATCTGTATTTTTAGGAAATGGAAACGGAACTTTTGGAGGAAATACTCCAGTGGCTATGGGATTTTCAAACATATATTCTATCGCTAGTTCAGATATTAATGGAGACGGAAAAATTGATTTAGTTACAGCAAACTATAGTAATAATATTTCTGTAATTCTTGGCAATGGAGACGGAACTTTCCAAACGCCTTCAAATATTGCTGTTGGTGGATCAAACACCTATGCTTCCTTAGAAGACGTTAATTCAGATACATACAAAGACATTATTGTATCTAACACTAATGGAAATATTTATGTGTTAATCTCAAATGGTAATGGAACGTTCCAGCCAAACACATCATTTAATATTGGAGGAGGTTCTAATTATTTTAATGTTACTGCCGATTTTAATTTAGATGGAAATCTTGATATTGCAGTTTCCAACTACAGTAACAGTAATGTATCAGTAATATTAGGTAATGGAAATGGAAGTTTTTCTCCTGCTTCAAATTTTAATGTTAAAGGCGGTCCTTGGTCATTAGTTACTGCAGATTTTAATGCAGATGGAAGACCTGATATTGCTACTGGAAATGAATATGATAATAATGTATCGGTATTATTAAACAATGTTGCTCCTGTTGTTGCTGCAAACGCTAGCGCAACTACTGTTTGTCCGGGAACTTCGGTTGTACTTACAGGAACAGGAGCAGGAGTTGCACTTACAAAAGTGTATAACATCCCTTTATCTAGCTTAACTAACGCGGGAAGTGACTGCGGAAATGGAAGCAAATATGGCAACAACCCTGGATTTACTTGGATGAGCACCGAATCAGCAGGTACAATAATCGCCTCTATTCAGATTGAAATTAATGCCGGTGTAGATTGTTCGGGAGGAAGTCATAGTGCAGATGTTAACGGAAATGGTATTGGATCTGTAAACTTTGGAGGTTCATTTTGTGATTGTAGTCTTAGAGATAAGATTGTTACATATTATCCTTCTGCCAATTTCTACAATATTGGCGCATCGAATTCTTTTCAAATGTTTGGAAACACTTTTGGATTTTGCCCAAACTCTACTTGGACTTCAGGAATCTATGCTAAAGTAACAGTAAGTTATGGCGCTACATATACTTGGTCGGGCGGTGTAACAAATGGAGTTTCATTTGTGCCAGCTTCTACTAATACATACGTAGTTACAGGAACTACCTCTACTGGATGCTCAAATGTTGCATCAGCAGTTATTACTGTATTGCCAGCAATTAGTAATTCTGTTAACACAACTGTAGCATCTTGCGTATGTGCTGGTGCTGCAGATGTTACCGCTTCTGGCGGAACGGCTCCTTTTTCTTATATGTGGTCTAACGGAAGTACTACTACTTCTGTAACCGGCCTTTGTGTTGGAACTTATACTTTAACTACTACGGATTCTCAAGGTTGTAAAATGGTTTCAAACCCTATTATATCTGCGGCTCCTTCAATGTCTTTCTCTTACTCTAATACAGATGCAGATTGCGTTTGTAACGGAACAACATCTGTTACTGTAACAGGTGGAAATGGCGGACCTTATACCTATGCTTGGTCAAATGGTGCAACTACATCGGCAGTTACAGGGCTTTGTGCTGGTACTTATACTTTAACAGCTACTGATGGAGCTGGTTGTACAAACGTATCTACAACTATTATATTTACAAACCCTACAATGAACTTGCCAATCAACCTTGCAACTACTAAAACAAACGTTGCTTGTACGGGTACAGTATCTTGTAATGGTTCAGCAAACGTAACTGCTACTGGCGGTACAGCTCCTTATACTTATGCTTGGTCGCCAAGTGGAGGAACTACTTCTGCAGCAACCGGCCTTTGTGCAGGTAACTATACTATTTCAGTTACTGACGCAAATGGTTGTAATAACAAAAGCACAGTTATAATTGGAGTAACTCCAATGACACTTTCGTTTGTTAATACGACTGCAAACTGTAGCACATCTTGTACTGGAACCTCTTCTGCTTCTGTAATTGGAGGTAGCGGACCTTACACCTATGCTTGGTCTAATGGCGGAACAACTGCTACAGCAACCGGACTTTGTGGAGGATCTACCTATACACTTACAATAACTTCTGCTGGTGGATGTACTAAGGTAGGAACAACTACTGTTGCTGGAAACCCAGCTATGACAGCTTTATTTACAAACACTGCTGCGAGTTGTAGTGTTTCTTGTAATGGAAGTTCAGTGGCTACTGTTTCTAATGGTGTAGCTCCTTATACGTATGCTTGGTCTCCTGCGGGCGGAACAACTGCTACAGCAACCGGACTTTGCCAAGGCACAACATATACTTTAAATGTAACTGATGCTAATGGATGTACCAGTGCAATTACTACAATATTGCCTGTAAATAACAATCCACTATACATCAATATTAATACTACAGACGCTTCTTGTACTGCAGTATGTAACGGTGCTGCTACAGTTTATGCATATAATGGAATTGGTACATATACATATGCTTGGACTGGTGGTGCAGGATCTACAGTTTCTGTTTCTGGTCTTTGCGGAAACGGTACTGGCGGTGTAAACTACTCTGTAACAGTTACAGATGCACTTGGATGTACTGCTAAAGATTATGTAAGCATTGACATTAACTCTCCAATGAGCATCAACTATACAGATTATGATGCTACATGTAATGCTTCATGCGATGGATATGCAATGATAAATAGCGTTTCTAACGGAACAGCTCCTTATTCATATTTATGGACAGGTGGTTCTACTACAAACTCTACTTCAAACCTTTGTGTTGGTACTTACAGCGCATTGGTTACCGTAACGGATGCGGTAGGTTGTAAGAAATCTCAAAATATCACTATTTATGATGGCGGTAATGGAGTTTACATTGATGGATTTTGGTCAACAAATACATTCTGTAACAACTCTTGTTCTGGTACTGCTACTGTAGATTTAGATGGATCAGGACTTGCTCCTTTTATATACCTATGGTCTAACGGTGCAACTACATCAGCCATAACCGGTCTTTGCCAAGGATACTATGATGTTACTGTTACCGATGCTAATGGATGTACTGATAACGATAATGTATATATTGGTAGTAATTCGTATGTTTCATTTAACATGAATGTTACAGATGCTACTTGTATGGAAAAGTGCAATGGTAAAATTTCTGTAACTAATATTAACGGAGGTGCTGGCCCATACAAATATGTATGGATGCCAGGTGGTGCTACTACAGCTACAATTACAGGTCTTTGCCCAGATAAAGACTACACTGTTACTGTTACTGATGTAAACGGATGTACTAGCAGCGATGATGATTATGTTGATTATAATTATGATATCTCTGTAGGGTCTTACACTTGGGATGCATCTTGTAATGCAGTTTGTAATGGAAAAGATTCTGCATACATATATTCATGGAGTGGAGGAACTGCGCCATACACTTACTTATGGTCTAATGGTGCTACTACAGCAGTAGCTACAGGATTGTGTGGAGACTATAACAATGGTATCAACTACAGCGTAACTGTTACAGACTCATTAGGTTGTAAAGGTTATGACGATGCGGATATCTATACTGATAGCCCAGCAAGCATATCTCTTACAACTACAAATGTAAATTGCGGTGGCAACTGTAATGGTTCTGCTTCTGCAATAGCTTCCGGTAATTCAGGTCCATATACTTATACTTGGTCAACTGGTGCTACTACCGCAGCTATTTCTAATCTTTGTGCAGGTTCATATAACTTAAGCGTAAAAGATTCTAAAGGTTGTGTTGTAAACTCTAGTGTTAATATTGGAACTACTGGATCAACAATATCGGCTTCTGTAACTAAAACAAATCCTACTTGTAATGCTGCATGTAATGGAACTGCTACAGCAATGGGATCTGGCGGAACTGCTCCTTATGCTTACCAGTGGTTACCTAGTGGAGGTTCTGCAGCAACAGCAGCAGCGCTTTGTGCGGGAACCTATACTGTAATAGTTACTGATGTTAATGGATGTTCTAGCTCAACGTTGGTTACCTTATCCCAACCATCTGCTCTAATAGCAAACGTTACTGTTACTAACCCTACATCATGTGTAGAAGGTAATGGTACTGCAACAGCAAACGTTGGTGGCGGAACTGCTCCTTTCACTTTCAGCTGGTCTAACGGACAGATTACTCAAACTGCGGTAGCTCTTGCAAACGGAACTTACTCAGTAAGTGTTACGGATGCTAGCGGATGTACTGCAGCAGGCTCTGCAAGTGTTACTTGTACTAGTGGAATCAATGAGTTATCTGCAGCTAGCGTGTTCACTGTATATCCTAACCCAACAAACGGTTACATGACTGTAACAGCGCTTACAAGCAATGGAATACAGTCTATCGAAATCGATAACGTGTTAGGACAATCAGTAATGAGCATTAACGTTAATAGCAATAAACAATCAACCCAAACAATCGATATCACTACTCAACCAGCAGGTGTTTATATGTTGAGAGTTATCTCTGGAGGTCAAACGTACAACCAGAAAATTGTTAAGGAATAATTGATTCAAAAAATAATATCTCTAAAAAAGGGAGCTCAATTTGAGCTCCCTTTTTTTGTTTAAAGAAGCAGTTAAATAATACCGATGCGACATATCTTTTAGTCCAATTACAAAGGCATATATCGATTGGCATTATACCATAATATTTTGGACTAATTTTAAAAGAGTAATGGTATAATATAATAGCTAGGATTGAGGGGTCGTCAGGTGTTGCCACCTGACGAATATTAATAAGCAGTGTCTCCCTTTTAGGACTCTCTGCGTTATAGAGTCTAAGATTGCAGAGTCCCCTGCCGGGAGACTCTACCGAGACTGAAATAATATAATAGCTAGGATAAAATATATTTACCTAGTGAAATAGCGCGAAAGCAGAATTTGGAAATAATACCGATGCTTCATATCTTTTAGTCCAAGTATAATTTGTACTTGATCAGCATTATACCAAATGTTATGGACTAATATATAATCAGCAATGGTATAAGAGAATTAATTACAGCAACTCGGAAAAGAAATATTCTTCCTTAAGAAACTCTTTATAGTCTGCTATGTTTGCCATGATTTGAAGCTCGCAATAACGCGCATTAAAATCAAAATCATTCGTTGTATTTTCTAATTCGGACAATCTAAAGCGATCAAAATTTAAAAGAGCTTGCATTTCCTCATCGGTCAATTTTGCGTTACTAAACTCTTTATCGCGCAGGTCATTAATGCATACGGTTGCTTCTTCTCCTTTGTTGGCAAAAAAGTTTTTATAGATCTCCTGTCTTTTATTCATGAAGCAAAGCTACCTCGCAGAAGGAATCGAAAAAAAGGCGTACCCGAGATTTATCAACAGGCAAAAGTTAAAATGAGTAGGAGGCGTACAATATGTGCTAACATTCCAACCCTAGCTGTTTCCTCTCTGGGGACTTTGGGTTTAAGCAGAGTCTCTCTCCGAGGACTCTGGGTGATTGCGAGTGCCTACAGAGTCCCCTGCCTGGACTGAATTTATCAATAATTGTAATGAACGTTTAATGTGGCAACTTATCTTGCAGCACTCCGTAAATGAAAGTGCCAAACACGGCACTGATTACTACGCCCAGCATAGCAATGATGCCGCTACCAACCAATGCGTACATAGGACCCGGACAAGCACCAGTCATGGCCCAACCGAATCCGAAAATTAAGCCTCCAATGATGGTTCCTTTGTTATAGGGTTTGGGTTTGATAATTATTTCTTCTCCAGCTAGAGATTTCAATTTCAATTTTCTGATAATAGCATACGAAATCATACCTACCACAACAGCGCTCCCAATAATTCCATACATGTGAAAAGATTGGAAATGAAACATCTCCTGAATTCTAAACCAAGAAATTACTTCGGCTTTAATAAGCGCAAAGCCAAAAAATGTTCCAAGTATAAAGTATCGTATCAGATTCATAGTGCCAAAATTAATGGAATGATAAACCAAGAAACAAATAATCCCCCGGCAAAAAAACAAATGGTTGCAATTAAGGATGAAAAGCTTAAAGCAGATAGTCCAGTAATGCTGTGGCCAGAAGTGCAGCCATTTGCATAGCGTGTTCCAAAACCCACACAAAACCCACCTACTACAATCATAATAAATCCTTTCAAAGTGAAAAGAGCATTTAGATTGAATACTTCTGCAGGTACGAGACCAGAATGGTCTGTAAGCCCCAGGAGGTATAAATCATCCGTTGCGCTAGCAGCCAATTGAACATTCACAGGGGTTTTAAATATATATCCGGCTAAAAAACCACCAAGTAATATGCCAGCTACGTAAATTAAACTCCAGGATTCCTTTTTCCAATCGTAATCAAAAAATTTTATTTTAACAGGAATGCACATGGCACAAATGTGACGCATAGAAGAAGAAATTCCAAAAGGTTTATTCCCTGCGATGAGCAAAAGTGGAACCATGATTCCTATCAATGGACCGGATACATACCATGGCCAAGGTTGTGATAGAAATTCTCTCATGTTGTAAATAGAAATTTTGCTAGGCTGTAGTTTCTGCTGCTACTTCAAGTGGGGCAGAGGTGTTTTTTATTTGATTAAATCCACCATACACATTCACCGGATTTGCAAAGCCGTTTGCTTTCATGATTGAGGAAGCTATCATAGAGCGAAAACCACTAGCACAATGTACGAGGTATGTTTTATTTTTATCAAGAGAGTCCAAATTTTTTGTGAGCGAAGTTAACTCCAGCAGCTCAGCATCTTTTACGTGTGATGCTTCAAACTCGGAAGGCTTGCGCACATCCAGAATATTTTCTTTTCCTGATTTTATTTTAGCCGCAAATTCTTCGGGGGTGATTGATTGAATTTTATCAATTTCCTTTCCCGCGTTTGTCCATGAAGAAAGACCGCCATTTAAAAATCCTTTTATATTTTCAAATCCTACTCGTGCAGCACGCAAAATGGAATCATGCTCCTTGCCTTTGTCAGCAACAATAACTAGTGGCTGATTAATATCTATTAACGTACCAAGCCAAATTGCATATTGTCCATTCAATCCAATATTAATGGAGCCTTTGATAAAACCTTTCTCAAAAGAACTTGGGTCGCGTGTATCCAAAACTAGTGCGCCCGAGGTGGTTTCTTTTAAAAACTCATCTACAGAAAGCGCTTTAGTATTTCGGGTTAGTACATCGTCAATATTTTCGTACCCATTTTTATTTATCATCGCATCTTTGAAGAAATATTGCGGAGGGGCAGTAAGTCCATCGGTTACGGCTTTAATAAAATCTTCCCGACTCATTTCCTGTAGCGCATAGTTGGTTTTTTTCTGCTGACCTAAGGTGCTCCAAGTTTCTTTGCCAATATTTTTTCCGCAAGAAGACCCAGCACCGTGTGCAGGATAAACTAGTACATCGTCTGAAAGAGGTTTGATTTTATTATTTAACGAATCGTACAACATAGAAGCCAATTCTTCTTTTGTCATTTTACCGTCTAGCAAATCAGGCCTTCCTACATCCCCTATAAATAAGGTATCTCCCGTAAAAATGCAATATTCTTTTCCGCTTTCATCAAATAATAAAAAGGTAGAAGACTCAGGCGTATGCCCCGGAGTATGAAGCACTTTAATCTTTATTTTTCCTACCGAAAACAGCTCTCCATCTTTTGCGCTTAAAGTTTCGTATTTAGTTTCAGCAAGTGGGCCAAACACAATTTTAGCCCCAGTTTTTTTAGCAAGGTCAATATGGCCTGATACAAAATCGGCATGAAAATGTGTTTCAAAAACGAATTTAAGTTTTGCTCCGGTTTCTTTAAGTTTATCAAGATAGGGAGTAGTTTCACGAATGGGATCTATTATAGCCGCCTCTCCATCACTTTCTATATAATAAGCAGCCTCCGCTAAACAAGAGGTGTACATTTGTTCAATTTTCATAGGTGCAAAGGTAGTAAAAAGTTTGCCTATTGAATAGGGTGTATTTTTTTAACAGCCTTTAAACACAGAGCCCACAAAGATGCAGCCCACAGAGCCCCACAGAGAAAGGCGCTAGTGTATTCTATCATACACTCCTTTCCAAAATACAAAAAGTGCAGCAAAAATGCTAAATTCGCCTTTCTTAAACGGAGAGATGTCCGAGTGGCTTAAGGAGCTCGCTTGGAAAGCGTGTATACCTCACAAGGGTATCGTGGGTTCGAATCCCACTCTCTCCGCAGATAAATCAAATCAGACCCCGCAAAAGCGGGGTTTTTGTTTTTGGAATGAACAAACCAAGCTTGCTTGAGTTTGTGAATAGAGAAAACAAAATACGCGAAGGGTCTGATTTGATTATGACAATGGGAGACCCGGGACCATCCCGATAGCTATCGGGATAATTCTTATTTCAAATTTTAGTAAAAAATGGGATGCTATAAAGCAGATACTTTTTTCTTGCTTGAAGTTTGAACTAGCGTAGCAGTGCTTGGCATTTGAATCTTCATTTTACCTGCTATCCATTCCTGAAATGGAATTAACTCATGCGTAAAAGGCTCCCAGCGAACAGCTTCTGTGTTTGAATTTAATGTAGCAATATGTTTTTGAGCACTTGCATTTAGTTTGTTAAACATAAAGCCTGCACGTTCTACAATGAGTAGTAAGTTTAAAATGGTTTTATCCCGCTTGCTAATAGGTGTTTTTTTATCTGCCCGCTTGAAAAACTGCCTTAAGCTATAAACAGCAAGGCTTGCTTCATCCAGCTTGGCCATTTCTATTAACGTCATAATAGTAAGGATGCGTGCGCCTGTTTCCCAACCAGCTTTATCTTTTGATATTTCGCGTTCTTCGGAAAGAATTGCCAACGATTCTTTAAATCGCTTTTGTTTAAACAATACATTTGCTAATAAGTAATTATATTTCGAATAACGGAACTCTCCTAATTCTTTTCGAGTAGCGCTTTCCAACATTTTTTCTGCCAAGACAAAAGATTCATCTAAGCGATTTAAAGCCAGTGATGCATAAAATTCTTGCTCTAAGGCAATGCAATAGTTTTCGGAGTTAGGAGTGAAAACTTTTTGCGCTTCTTGAGCACAATTTACGGCCACAGCATAATTTCCTAAATAATACTCACAACGCGAAAGGTTATCGTAAACCACCCCAACACGTTGCCTGCGGTAAACAGATTTGTTATTGCGAACTACATTAAGTAGCTCCAGACATGTACTACGCGCTTTAATATAATTTTCTTGAATTTGAAAATAACCCATTTCAAGGTTTTTAAGAAAATATTTTACCAATGGAGACCCTGTTTCCTCGAAACCATTCTTTACTTCCGCAATGTCCCTTTTTATATTTGGTAATAATTTTTGAATATTAGCTTTGCTAGTAAAATCGTTAGCCATCATTAGTTTATAATAATAATGCTCTGCTTTTTTGCATGTTTCCATACAAATTAAACCCAAATCAATTTCTGCAGAAATTTTGTCAAACGCTTTTTCGCTTATCTTAAAACTGACCAAATTTTTCTTAGCCTTCAAGTGCTCTACCAAGATGTAATATTGTTCGTATTCTTTAGCAGATAAAATTATTTCGTCTAATAAAGTATACAGAAAAGGCATTCTACTCTTAGAATAAAACAATTGTTGAAATAATGCAGATTTCTTTTTAATTCTTATCAAAGTTAAATCAGACTCATCAAGCTCATTTTTTTTGTCAGGAGAAATATCAGTAAGTAAAAAGTCAAAAACTTTTTCTTTTAGCCTAGATTTTAAGTTTTCAATAGCATTGCTACTCAGATCATTATATATTTTTAAGCAAGCATCTTGAGCTATTGGGCATTGTGAGTTTTCTCTTAAAAAAGCAGCAAGTTTTAGCTGCTTAAGACCACCCTCGTCCTTAGCATGAGAAGAAAAACAGGTAAGGTAGTTTTGGAAAGATTCCCATTCCCTACTGCTTAAACACTGTATTAGAGAGTAAATATCCTGCATTATAACGATTTATCCAACCCAAATATAAGAAAATTTACAGCCTTTGATGGTAATGAAAAGCAAATTCGTACCCTAAAGTTCCTTTCTGATTGTTATTCCTTTGTTTCATGCTTACTGCATCCACAACATACCCCAACTTCCTTTTAGGCGATATAGCATTTAGTGCTAGACTCACCTCATGCAGTAAGGCACGCGCCCTTTTGACTTTTAACCCCAACGTGGATATGGGGTTAAAACGAAGGGTTTTATTAATTAAACCAACCTACACTAAAACCATACACAATGAAAACAATTAAAATTTTACTCACATCAATTGTAATGATGGCAGTATTAACGGTAAGCGCTACTCGCATAACCGAGTCAACCTCACCGGAATCAACCGAAGTGAAACAATGCGGTGTAAGCAATGCACAAATTTCTACCTATTTACGTACTTGTTCGCATCAACATGTTGTGTATTGGGTACAGGATATTCCCGGCACGTGCAACAGCAAAGCAGGAATTGAAGGATGCAGCACAGCTACAGTATTTGTTTCTGAAGGGACAATAGTTGGGCATGCAGATAATTCAGGCTATTGCAATTAATTAAATAATTGAAAGAACCGGAAGGAATTTAAAACCATCCGGTTCTTTTTAAAAACTAATATATAAACTCTGAATAATATGTTTAATCTAAAATTTATAAACGATTTATTTATAATGGGGCTTTTTGCAATAGGGTCACTTTTTATTGTTTTAGCTTTTTGCGAATTTATCTTAAAGCCTTTATGGCATTTGATAATACAACAATAATTTTTGTTATGGCAGGCGCAAAGGGTATTAAAAAGCAAACATTAAAAAGAAGCAAATATTTTTTTGTTTACAAAATAGATATGCCTTTGCCTAGAAGTTTTAGAAGAAAAAACATGCCTTTAAAACAGGCTAGAAGTAAGTATATTATTTTTGAAAGGATGGTTTATTATATGAAGCAAGGGCGTTGTGCCATAGCAAATGAAGTACTTATTACAAGCAGTAATTAAAAGTAGCCGTATAGCGGAGTATTAAAATTTTTTATGAAAGAAAAGGGTTTTCTGTTTAATAAAATACTGGTTGTTGACGATAGCGAAGTAGATTTTTTTATAGTAAACACTATGATAAAAAGAAAATTTCCGTCAACAGCAATTTTTTTTGCCATGGATGTAGACAGCGGCATTAAAATGTTAAAGTCATTCGCCCCCAGTGAAATGCCCGACCTTATTTTGTTGGATTTATTTTTTAAAAACCATTACAAACAAGGAGCAGACTTCCTTTCGGAATTCGCAAAAATAAATTTTGGGATTATTGCTAACACTAAGATAAAAGTATTAACTGCCTATGCAGATTACCGAGATGCAAAAGGGTTGCATCATAAATTTCCTAATACCGAAATATTAGAAAAACCATTTTCGTTAGAAAAGCTTATGGATATGGAATACGTGCAGCAGGCTTGAAAAAGAGTTTCTTAATTGTTATATGGAAAAGTAGAGCATAAGAAGATACTTGCTAATACTAAAAGAGGAATCAATAGAGGAATCAATATCCCCCCCCCCCTCTTCTCAATCTAAACCTTTCAGTCATGAATAGAATAGAGGTTTGCGCCCGTGGCAGGGTGTTGCTGCTTGCTACTGCTTTGATCAGGCACATAGAAGCTAAAGGCAATAAAGCCTGCTTCCATACATTTGATTTTTCGATTGACTCTACAGCTACTCTGAAACATTATCATAATCTGCTTCACGGCAATGGATTTTACCGCATACACGATAAACTCATTGTAAACACACAGCATGTGAAAGAGTTTGGAAAAGGGAAAAATAATTCTGTTTGGCTTAGCTGCGGCACCCATCTTATGGGCTCGGAGCGGAAGATGCCTGGCTTTAGAAGACACCTGCGCAAAAATTATTTTTTACACTACGATTAATAGCAAAACATATACACTTAATAGCAAAAGCACTACACTTAATCAGAAAATATATACACTTAATCGAAAAACCGGCTTGACAAAGCAATAAACCTCACTTACATTTGCCTTGAATTTATTTGCAATTTATTTGAGGTGGATGAGTTAAAATTCAAAATAATCAAAACCTCAAATACAATGAAAAACAAAATCATCATCATCACGGTAATGCTCCTTACTTCAATTTCATATTCTGTTTTTCCTCAAACAAAAAAAGAAAATGATTTTGGTTTATCTATTGGAATAAATAGCATTCAAGCGCAACTTGCAATCCCTTTAATGATTAGTGGAGGAGTAGTAGCGATTGATGCTGATGGAAACATTATAGCGGCAGGCGATAGAAATGATCATTCTATTTCTTATAGTATTTCTCCTAAATATTATTTAAATAATACCATTCTACTGCGCTTTGAGATTGGCATAACCAGTCTTAATTTAAAAGCTAATTATAATGCAAAAAGCGGAATAGCAGAAACGATATCTAAAACGGAAATTCTTAATAAAATCTATAGATATACTCCAGGGTTTCAATGGATTTTTATGAGGGAAAAAAAATAGAATCGTACTGTGGACTGATAGGCACCTATGTTAATTATAAATCATTTCATCGCCATTGGTATGCTGAGTACAAAGATCAAACAGCAAATTATTGGGGTGATGTAATAGAAATGACTCCAGGAGGATTTGCAACAGGTATGGGTGCATTTGCTGGATTTAATATTTATTTATATAAACGAGTTGCATTTGGAGCGGAATTATCTTCTTCGGCACTTTATTATAAACTGGGTGGTGTGGCAACAATGGAAGACACACAATTTAATATTTCTGGACCCAATCCCGCCATTACCTATTATACTACTTATTCTAATTCATACAAAGGCTTCAAAATTTCTAAAATAATATCTTCTTTCAATATTTCTTTTTGGATATAACTTCATGTTGTTGGTTGAACCTATTATCACAACAATGAATAAAAAAACTAATAGGGATAAAACCAACAACAATGAAAACAAAAAACAAATTATTACCAATAATTATATTTATTGGTATTGCAACGATTACGAATGCTCAAATTACTGGCAGTGGCACTTCAGGTTACATTCCTAAATTTACAGGATCTACTTCTATTGCAAATTCAAGTACACCGATTTATGAAAATGGCACTGGCATAGGCATTGGAACAACATCCCCCGGACACAAACTGGACGTAAATGGAAGCATTAATATAGCTTCTGGAAACTCATTTAAAATTAATGCCATTCCAGTTATTAACGGTTCATCAGCGAGTTCGGATTATATTGGCGCATATGCAGGTTATTACGCTTCAGGATTGAATAATGCACTTTATGGGTATAGCTCAGGATGGAAAATAACTGGCAGTAATAATACCTGTCTTGGCCAATGGGCTGCGGGAGAAAATACTTCTGGTAGCGGTAACACAGTCGGAGGCTTTCAATCAGGGTATTACAGTGGATCAGGTAGCAACAACACTATATTTGGAAAAGAAGCAGGTTACGGAGTTTATAATGCAACACCTAATAATTATAGTTCCAATTCCTTTTTTGGATATGAAGCCGGAAAGGGAATAACTACAGGAACTTTGCTTTGTTTCTTCGGTTATCAAGCGGGATATACAAACACATCAGGCAACTATAGCACTTTTTTAGGGAGTTACTCTGGTAAATTAAACACCACTGGAGGTTATAACACAGGGGTGGGTTATGGTTCTGCGGTTAGTAATACTACAGCATCCTACAACACGGCCATAGGGCATAATTCTTTATATTATAACCAAACCGGAGGACAAAATACTGCATGTGGGTATCAGGCTGGTAGAGGTTTTAGTTCGTTAAGCGTTGCGGGAGCAAATAACTCTTTTTTTGGTTATCATTCAGGTGTAAACAATGATGGGGCTAGCGGAAATACCGCCATTGGTTATCAGGCAGGTTTAGGAATTCGAACGGGCTCAAATAATACTTTTTTGGGATATAATGCAGACGTAACCGGTGCAGGCAGCACTACATATACCAATGCAACAGCCATTGGAAACGGAGCCTTGGTAAACGCAAGTAACAAAGTGAGACTTGGAAACACATCGGTAACCGTTATTGAAGGAACTCCAGCCTCTTATACTTCCTCAAGCGATGGTCGGTTTAAATTTAATGTAACCGAGTCGAGTGTAAAAGGGTTGGAGTTTATAACAAAACTTCGTCCTATTAATTATCAGTGGGATACTAAAGCATTTGAAGAGTTTCTTTTAAGGAATATGCCAGATAGCATTAAACTTTAGCATACAGCAGGAATAAATTATACAGAATCAACCAAGGTGATGCATACTGGTTTTATTGCACAGGAAGTAGAAAAAGCTGCAATTGATGCAGCATATGTATTTGATGGGGTTCATATACCCGCGCATGCTGATGATAATTATAGCTTATCGTATTCCCAATTTGTTGTTCCTCTTGTAAAAGCAGTGCAGGAACAACAGGTAATGATTAATAACTTGCAATCGGAAATTGCCACTCTGAAAGGCGGAGCGCAGCGAGGAAACGAAACCGGACAGGGAATGAACGAAACTACAAGTCAGATTGATCTTGCTAATAACAATTCCGCGATCCTTTACCAAAACGAGCCCAACCCATTTGATGGAGCCACTACCATTCGCTACTTCCTTCCCGAGAACTTTGCCGGAAGTGCTTTTGTAGCTTTTTATGATATGTATGGTAAGGAGGTGAACAAATTAGAGCTGAGAGAAAAAGGCTTTGGTAAAATTGAGGCTAATACTTCAAACCTTGCAGCTGGAATTTATTCTTACTCCATAGTAATGGATGGAAAAACAATTGATACAAAGAAAATGGTTTGCAACAAATAAGTTTCCTAAAAATCTTACAAAGAACCCCATCTTGGTAGCCGGAATGGGGTTCTTTGTAATCGGATATTTGCTCAAAATGTTATAATAACTTTCGGTATAATTCTGGTTAGGGCGCGATTCTACTAAACGCTTCCTTTGGGAAACGTAATAGTAAAAGTTGTTCCTTCTCCCTCTGTGCTTTCTAGATTTATATTCCCACCCAATTTTTTTATTGCATTTTTAACTATATAAAGCCCAAGACCCGAGCCCCCAGAGATATTAGTACCACGAAAGAACATATCAAATATTTTATCTTGAACCTCGAGTGGGATTCCTATCCCGTTGTCCTTAATTGTAATCTCAACTCCTAGTAAATTCTTTTTTGACCTAATTAGCAAATAGGGCTTTTCTTTATTTTCATCATAATAGTTTATGGAATTGATAATTAAATTTTGAAGAATAATAATTAAAAGAATTTTATCTGTAGAAAAATTATCAGGATCTATATCTGTTGTAATAGCTATTAAGCTGTAATTAGGCAAGTTGCTTAGGCTTTCTAATATTTCTTTTACTTCTTTGTTTAAATCTATTTCTTCGGCAGATAGCTTTGCTTGTGTTATTCGAGCAATTTTATTTAGTTCTACTAATATATTATCCAGCCGGGTTACGCTATCGTAAATCTTTTCAAAATAAAAAGTTGCTTTTAAATCTTTCACCTCTTCTTTTCCTAGTGAGGTTAGTCCAGAGATAGAAGCCAGAGGACCCCGTAAATCATGCGATGCCCTGTAAATAAATGCATCCATTTCTTTTACTTTTTCGGCTAGCGCTATTTGAGATTCAATTCTCTCAGAAATATTGCGTACCATGGCTAATAGATTTCCGTTAGGCAATAGCCGTGAATTAATTTCAGTATTTAAAGCGGCACCATCCTTTTGTATTAATGCTTGAAACGATAAATGAGCTTTGCCGTCAAGAAGTTCCGTTAAACTTAGAGCGCTTTCAGCAGTTTCGCTTGTAAGTAGTAATTCTTTAATATTTTTTTTAAGTAATTCATTTTTTGTATAGCCCAGCATTTGGCAGCCTTTGGTATTAATATCCAAGCAATTACCTTCTTTATCTACAATAAAAATACCATCTGCTGCATTCTCAACAAAGGAGCGGTATTTGCTTTCGCTCTCTTTAATTTTTTTAATAGCCTCTTTCTCTTTTGTAACATCATTAAATATGATGATGGAGCCAATAATTTTTTTGTTCATGTCCAGGTAAGGCTGGGAATTAATTTCGCAAATAATGCTTTTGCCTCTCCCCGTTTTCATTTCTATTTCATATTTTTCTCTAAATATTTCATTTTTTCTTTCGTATACTTTATTTGGCTATACTTTATTTGGTTTTTTTTTTTTTGTTGATTTAGGTATTAAATTTGAATAAGAAGTTTCAATTAAATTTGAAGAATCATAGCCTGCTATTTTACAGAACTTTGTATTTACATATTGAATAATATTGTTATTATCAGCAATTAAAATTCCCTCATTCATGTTTTCCACAATATTATCCCATTGATGCTTGGGAGAAAATTTTAGGAAATCAAACTTAGTAATAGCAATTAATGTCGAGGCAGAAAAGAAAATTACCAACGAAGAGGCTATGGGCATTGGAGGAAAATCAAAATAGATGGGCAATATGATCTGATAGGCAACTCCCACGATAATAGGCGTGCTGGAGCCAAACAAAATTAACCGGGCACGAAAGTATTCTATCGATTTTTTATTTTTTATTTTATAGGTATAATTAGCAAGCAGCAAAATCATTAGCGTAGCATGAATGCCAATTAATACAAAGGCAGCAATACTGATTGGATGAGAGGGAATAAACACCCAGCCCCAGTTCTCGGTATAATTAAAAATCATGTATTCAGATCCTGAGGCAAAAAACATTGAAAACAAAAAAGTAGGGAGATATAATGCAATTAGATGGTAATGTCGTTCTCTCCATCTTTCTTTATTTATTAATAAGAGTACAAAATGCAAGCCTACAGCACCTATAAAATTTGTTGATATCGAAAACATATGGTACCACATAGCAGCAGCCTCTTTTGTGGCACAAATTTGCAACACCACTTCTTGCAGCCTCCACATAATTAGCGTAAGCAAAAAGAATAAAAATACCGTGCTTACAGAAGACCTCCTGACATAGAACAACACATAAATAAAAATGAATAAATTTATTAAGGCAGGAAATAGCGATAACCAAAAATATGGCCAACTTTCAAACGAAAAGTCGAAAAACTCTTCTCTCATAATTACCTTTAGTGAAAATTATATTAAGATAAATGTAGGTAGAATTAATACAATACGAATACATTTGCGTCTTTCTTTTAAGTAACCTTTAATATCTTTTATACGTATTAGTAAATCGATTTATGCTAATAAAAAAGCCCAAAAGTAAATATTCTACAGCAATGCTTATTGATGACAGTGAGATTGATAACTTTATCAATCTTAAGATGCTAGAGGGGTGTAATTTTGCAGAAAGAATTTATATACACACAAACGGGAAAGGGGCATTAGAGGTGTTTAAAAATATAGAAAGAACAGGCGAGCAGGACTATGCGTTATTTCCGGAAGTTATTTTTCTGGATCTAAACATGCCCATCATGGATGGATTTCAATTTGCTGATGAGTTTGAAAAATTACCTGAATCATTAAAAATGAAAACTAAAATTGTAATTCTGACAACTTCTATTAATCCATCAGATATAGAACGTTCTAAAAAGTACGCTCAAATAATTAAGTTTGTAAATAAGCCGTTAACTCAAGCAGTGTTGAGCAGTATTTAAGCCAATACATTTGAATTTGTAATTGATTCCAGCAGACTTTCGTCTATCAGAATGCATTCTAATAATTGAATAGCACCATTATTTAGCTTCCTATATTTTTCCAGATTATTTGAAATTTTCATTTTCCTTATTCTCCCAGGAGGCAAATATGTAATTAACAGAAGTTTTGTAAGTAATCGAATTATATCAAATGGGAGGGAGTCATATTCTCTAGCTCTTCGTTGTATATTTTTTAGAAATGTTTTTGCTATGCCGGGTTTGTTATTTAACAATAAAGAAAGAGCAAGAAATAATTTAATTTCTAATTCTGCAAATGGAAAATGTTTTAGACTAACTTCATTTATCAGTTCATTTAATATAGCAGCAGTCTCCCCATATTTTTTAACTCCAAAAGAGGCAGCTGCCGAAAATTTCTTGTAATTAATATAATTTGCAACATCTTCCTTGTATGGAGTATAGCTTTCGGATAATAAATTATATTCTTCATAAAGTTTTTCTACCTCACCAGATTCAATTAAAAGTTTAGATTTTTCTAATAAGAAGTGAGAAGGGAAGCAGCTAAAGTTGTTTAATAAAAATATATTTAATTTATGGTCAACTTGTTTATAGTAGGTTGTTGCATTTTTTTCTTGTTTTGTATATAAGCAGAATTGAAACCGCAGATAAGCCATTAACGTTTTCAGAAAACTATAACTTGCATCATGTTTGTGTGTAGCAATTACTTTTTCTGTGACGGACAAATGCTCTTCTATAATTTTTTCATTTCCCTTTTTTGGCTTTCCGTCAATAAAAAGCAAGTATTCAATTATTAAAATGTTTTTATACACTTCCAGGCGGTGTGATTGATACAACTTTGCGTAGTTAATCATCTCCTGTTTAAGCATTTCCAATACTTCCAGCAGCGTGCTATCGGCCGACATTTTATATTCGCCTAAGTACTTATTAAATTCCAGCAGAAGTTCTTTAGCTTTATCAATAGCCATGTTATACGCCAAGTGCTTATTATATTGCTGAGAATATTCAAAATATTTAGGTGAGTGGCGGGATATTTTTTTTAATGCACTATATACTTCGGTAAGTGCATGAGGTATATCCAGCTTAATTAGTTCCTTCTCAATTTTTAAAAGTTGAGTCAGTGCCAGTTCTCGCGGAGTGTTATATAATAGATTAGGAATGTTTGCGACATTTTTTATAAGATCTATATTAGCCTCGGGAGCATTGTGAGCAAAAAAATCTTGGATGCGGGCACTCAAACGAGACCTCAGCGCATAATACCCGGAGGCAGAGGTCTTAAGCTTAGATGAAATGGTTGACTCGTCTAAATCCGTAATCCTTAAATAATGCAGAAGCTCTACACATTTGTCGGCCTCGTTTTGTTTAAGCCAGAGGCTAATTGACTCAGTTTCTTTATTAGAAAGTTTTTGAACTACGTTTCTTAAATGCAACATGATGTAAGAATCAGACTTAAAGGTATTGCTTTTTGATAAAAAGCTACAAAGTTTATTTTGTGTTTTGACCTATTAAATACGCAAAAAGCCCAATTTCCTCTATGGGAAAATGAAAAACTACATTTTTGCCTAAAATCTTACTTAAGGCAGAAAGTAGGCAAATCGGTCTTCTTTTTTACAAACCTGTAGCTTATCTTTGAAGCATAAGAAAGAGAAATGAATAACATAATCTCAAATAAATATCTTTTAACAGCTGCCTTTTTATTTTTTGGTTTAGTGCCTGTGTGGGCATCAACCAACACCCTGCTAATAAAAATAGCTTCTGCAACCTATTCGGATGAAATAGCAGTACGGTTTATGCCAGGCGCTACTACAGGATTTGATGGTTGCTGCGATTCTTGGAAATTGTTTGCAGGAAATAATGCAGTGCCTCAGGTTTTTACTAAAACAGATATTGGAGATGAGCTAGCTATTAATTCACTTCCTTCATTAACAAGCAACAACCTTGTAGATCTCTTTGTAAGAATAGGAGTAGCTGCTACGTATACAATCACTACTACTTTGGCAGATCCCTTTGCTCCGCTTACAATACTTACTTTAATAGATAATGCAACAGGGAGTACGTATGATTTAACATCGACAACGCCACATATCATTTCACTACCTGCCATTGCCTTAGGTTCTGCTGCCCGATTTAGTGTTCAGTTCATTCCTCCTCCTACTATACTTCCTGTGGATTTAACTTACTTTACAGCAAGCGTAGAAAGTAATAAGGTTTTAGTACGTTGGGCAACAGCTTCTGAATTTAATAACCATCATTTCTCTTTAGAAAAAGGAGTATCCTATAATGAGGTTAATGTTGCTGATGTATATTTTGAACAAATAAGTAGCATGCCAAGTATTGGAAATAGCAGCGTAGAAACAAGCTATGAATTTCTTGATCGATCAGAAATAATCAGGACTTGGAATAAAACAATTTATTACCGCTTAAAACAAGTTGATCACAATGGGCAGGAAAAATATTATGGCCCCATATCAGCTTCTTATTCTAAAGACAATTTACTAGATGTGATTGTATATCCTACTATATCTACAGGCACTTTTTTTATAACAGGAAATTTAGAAAATGCATCTGTAAGCATTTGTAATCTAGCAGGGCAAAAAACACCTATTTCATTTATTGAAGATAACAATGGGAGCGGCACTTATAAAGTGGATGTAAATAACTACATCAGTGGAATTTATTTCTTACATATTTCTTATCAATATCGTGAACAAGTACAAAAAATAATTATTAATTAATACTAAGAAAATGAAAAACTCTAAATACATACTATTATTTATTGTAGCAATAGCATTACAAATAAATATGCAAGCTCAGAATTTATTAGTATCTATTAATGATGAAAATCTAATAGAAGATTCAGCAGCTAAAATATCTTCTCTTACTGCAACTGTAGATTCAGGCTCGGTTTATTTAAAGTGGACAGTATCAAACCAAAAAGAAGATGGAATGTATTTAGTTTTTAGTTCCTCCAATGGAGTAGATTATGAAAATATTGGTAATAAAATTGGAGTAGGGGTGCCTATTTCAAATGACATAGCCTATTATTTTGTTGATTCGTCACCTGTTGGAGAAATAGTAAATTATAAATTAGTTCATATAGCTAAAAATAAAACATTCATCAACAGCGCTACCATAAAGGTAAAAAACAAGAAAGTATTTTTAGCTGCAAAGTAGTGCTTCTTTAGTTTAAATATCCGAATAATACATTCGTCTTTTTGATAGAAGAGGATATTCGCCAATCAAACTTCTAGGGAAAGCAGCTGGTTTAAAATAAAGCACTGTGATAAATAAATTCCATATATTCTAGACGTGTGTTGGTACATTATGTGCAACCCTAATAGACAACCACTACTAACGACAAAAGACAAATAAAATGGAGACAACAGAACGAAATAAATCGGAAGAAAAATATAAACGAGTACTGGAATTAGCCCCAGACGGCATAGTCGTTATAGGTTCTGACCGAAAAATTCAGATAGTAAATGTGCAGACAGAAAAACTGTTTGGTTTTACGAGGGACGAAATGATTGGGAAAGAAGTGGGAATGCTCATGCCTGACCGTTTCCGTCATGACCACACCGAACATGAACGAAAATTCATTGAAAAACCAAAGCCCCGAGAAATGGGTATTGGAAAGGAGTTATTTGGAAAACGAAAAGATGGATCTGAATTTCCTATAGAAATAAGTTTAAGCCCAATACAATCTGGTGAAGAAGGTACGATTGTGTTAGCAACTATTCGTGATATAACTGAACGAAAAAAAATTGCTAAAGAATTGATAGAAGCAAAAAGCAAAGCTGAAAATGCCGCAGAAATAGCAGAAAGTGCATTGAAATCCAAACAACAGTTTTTAGCGAACATGAG
>Ga0163151_10000775_pt1 | contig 55652 bp, 52 predicted proteins | sample OliLakLV19MP5IB2_FD_145596 | JGI IMG/M metagenome (GOLD analysis project Ga0163151, IMG submission 145596) | Freshwater microbial mat bacterial communities from Lake Vanda, McMurdo Dry Valleys, Antarctica - Oligotrophic Lake LV.19.MP5.IB-2 | ecosystem: Environmental > Aquatic > Freshwater >... | reverse complement strand
ACACGAATCGATTCGCCTGTTCGGGCGGCGATGATCTCCCGAACGAAATCACAGACAAGCAACTCGTGCTGGGAGGTCTGCATGTCGTTAATGTGGGATGAAAAGTGGTCTGAAACCACCAGATCCGCTGTTTTGCCAACAAAACAGCGGATCTATGGTGGAGGCGGCGGGAGTCGAACCCGCGTCCGAAAGGCCTGTCACCGTAGGCGTCTACATGCGTAGTCGAACTTAAAGGTTCGCGGCCGTCATCGAAGTTCGACGAACGTGCCGGCCGCTAGTCCGTGAAGTCTCGTCCTCAGGCGCCGGACGCGCTAGAGCACCAGCCTGCTGAATGGCGTGCACTCCCGGCCCGCAGGCTGACCAGGGTGCACGTCGCGGGGATTAGGCCGCGAGTGCGAGCTGCGTGTCCGCAGTTGCATTGTGTTTCCGCCGGTTTAACGAGTCGGGTGGAAATGGCTCGGCATGCATCCCACGATCCCTTGCCCCCGTCGAAGCCGTGTCGCCCCCACAAGGTCAGTGTCGCCCCACCATCTTAGCACCCCAGCACGACACGCGGCGGCCTTGAGACCCAGGCCGCCCTACGCGGTGAGCACCAACACCCCAGCAAGGGAGTGTTGTACGCCCCAGCGCTTTAGTTCATAATTATCTGACGACATGACAAACGAGCAGCGCGTTCGCGGCGTTCTTGATGCCTATCTCGCCCGAACGAGCCAGGACCTGGAAGCGCGGGTGGAAGCCCTGACCAGAGACCTGATTGGGCTCGTCACCGAGCAGGAAGCCAGGCACGCGGCGGCCATGGCCGAACTCCAGCAGCAGGTTGCCGCCGCGTCGGTGCTCGATCCGCCTGTGCCCGTCATGCCCGTCATGCCCGTCATGCCCGTCATGCCCGCGGCGTCGGCCGACACGACTCGGGACGTGCGCGTGGAGACGATGGAACGTCTCCTCGGGTCAGTCCGCCGAATCGACGAGTCCAGCAGCCTCAACGCCATTCTCGGATCCTTGGCCCGCGGCGCGGCCGCCGAGACCTCGCGTGTCGCCATCCTGCTCGTGGACGGCTACATGTTCCGCACCTGGGGGCACTTTGGCTTTGCCGAAGGGACGGGCCCCTCCGAAATGCCCATTGGCGCGTCTGGCACCCTGGCGGCCGCCGTCGCACTGAAGCAAACCTCATTTGTGCCACCCGTCATCGACGGGCGCGAAGGGGACGGGCCCGCCTTCATGCACGTGCCGGTCGGACACACCGGCCTGGTCGTCCCGCTCACGGTGGCCGGCGAGGTCGTGGCCGTGGTGTACGCTGACGACATGGCCCGATCGGTGGAGCACGAGGACGCGCCGCTCTGGACCGAGGAGCTGGAACTGCTCGCGCGCCATGCGTCGATCCGGCTCGAAAACGTGACCTCGGCACGCACCGTGGAAGTGCTGGCACGGGCCGACTGACGTGCGACTGATACCGCTCGCCGTCGGACTCACTCTGGTGGTGGCGCTGAGCGCGCAGGAGCGTCTCTGGCTCGCGCCGGCAGCCGGAGACGCGCGGCCGAACGCGGTGGCCACCGCGCTCGCGCATCTCGACGACGACAAACCCGCGCTGGCTCTACCCGCGCTGCGCAGGTCCGCCAGCCTCCCGGTCGTCGGCCGCTACGTCCGACTGCACCAGGGCCGTGCTGAACTGGCCGACACGCAACTCGACAACGCAGCCGCCTCTGCGGCGGCAGTCCTCGCCACAAAACCTGAAGGCTATCTGCTCGAAACCGCGTTGTGGTTGGCCGCCGATGCGGCTGAAGCCCGGCTGGCATGGGCCGACGCGACGAAGGCGTTGTCTGCGCTCACGACACACCCGCTGGTTGCGGCATCGATGGCGAACGCGCTGCATCGCCTCGGGCTGGCGGCCCAACAGGCGGGTCAACCGGACCTTGCCGTGAAGGCGTTCACCCGCGTGCATGACGAATTTTCCGCGTCTGCGGAGGCGTCCGACTCGACCAAAGCGCTCCTCAGTCTTGCGCCATCGTTTCAGGCGGCAACCGCCGAACGCCTGACCGTGGCCATGAGCCGCGCGCACCAGTTGTATGCGGCGCGGCAGTTCCCAGACGCGCGTCTCGCGTATGAAGGCGTACGTCCGCTGGTCGGAAAAATCGACCGCGACCTTGTGGACCTGCGATTGGCGCAGTGCGACGCCCGGGTCAAGCGTTATCCCGAAGCGCTTGCGGCGCTCGAGGCCTACATCGGCGCAGGCGGCGCCAACCGCGACGAAGCCGAATACTTCAGGCTCGGCGTACTCCGCGACATGGGGCGCCACCCGGAATACCTCCGTGATGTCCGCACGTTTGTCGACAGCGGTCGCAACCCGGTCTTCGTCGAATCCGCCCTCAACGACCTGGGCACGCACTTCATCCTGACCGATGACGACGCCCAGGCCGCGGCGGTGTTTACGGAGAGTTACGACCGCTTTCCGACGGGCGCCTTTGCCGGTCGGGCGGCATGGAAGGCCGGCTGGTGGGCCTTCTCCAGCGGCAAGTACGCAGAGACGGTGCGCCTGTTTGAAAGCGCGGCGCAGGGCCTGCGACGCGCCGACTACCGTTCAGGCTGGGTCTACTGGGCCGCCCGTGCCCATGAACGACTGGGCCAACGTGATCGCGCCCTGGCCGGCTATCAACAGACGATGGCCGACTACGGCAATTCGTATTACGGCCGAGAGGCCGCGCGGGTGGTTGGACAAATGCTCGCCGCGTCACGCCCGGCTTCGGCCGGCACAGTGACACCGGTGCGCCGCGGGGCACGCGTGAATTTTTCGCCAGGCGCGCCGCCCAGCAACGTCCCGCTCATCCAGGCGCTCCTGACGTCGCAGCTCTATGCCGATGCGGCCGGCGAACTGCAGCGGGTTCAGCGTGTCGAAGGCAACTCGCCAGTGATTGAGGCGACGCTCGCGTATGCCCTGAACCGCGGCGGGCAACTGCGGCCCGGCATCAGCGCCATGAAGCGCGCTTACCCGCAGTACCTGGCCGAGGGCGGCGAGGCGCTTCCGCGCGAATTGCTCACGGTGCTGTTCCCGGTCGCGTACTGGGACCTGATCCAGAAGCACGCGGCTCTTCACACGCTCGACCCGTTCCTGGTGGCCGCGCTCGTCGCACAGGAATCCACGTTCGACCCGGAGATTCGGTCATCGGCCGACGCGTGGGGACTGATGCAGATTTTGCCGTCCACCGGCCGGCAATACGCACGCTCGCAGAACATTCGACCGTTTAATACCGCGAGCCTGACCACCCCGGAGATCAACGTCCGCATCGGCACGACGTACCTGGCTGATCTCATCAGACGATTCGGCAGCGTCGCACCGGCGCTGGCCTCCTACAACGCCGGCGAGAGCCGGGTCTCGCGCTGGCTGGCCGAACGGCCCGGCGTCGATCGCGACGAATTCATCGACGGCATTCCCTTTCCGGAAACGCAAGGCTACGTGAAGAAGATCCTCGGCACGGCCGAGGACTACCGGGTGCTGTATCGCCGCACCCCGGCCGGCCCCGCCCGCCGGTAAGCCACTCATGCCCGATCGCCTTCGCACGTCTGTCAAAGCATCCCAGTTCACCGAGTCCGTCATCCGCGAGATGACGCGCCTGGCGCACGCCCACGGCGCCGTCAACCTGTCGCAGGGGTTCCCTGACTTTCCGGCGCCCGAGGCCGTCAAGCAGGCTGCGTGCGAGGCAATTCAGGCCGACATCAACCAGTACGCCATCACCTGGGGAGCCAAACCGCTGCGTGAGGCCATCGCCCGGGATGCGACCCGCCGCCGGTCCGATATCGTCGATCCCGACGCCCACATCACCGTCTGCTGCGGCTCCACCGAGGCCATGATGGCCACCATGCTCGCCATCGTCGACCCCGGTGACGAGGTGATTGTGTTTGAGCCGTTCTATGAGAACTATGGGCCCGACGCGATTCTGTCGGGTGCCACGCCGAAGTATGTACGACTGCGCGAGCCCGGAGTCTCGGGCGGTGCGGACTGGTCGTTTGATCCCGATGAACTGGGCGCCGCGTTCTCGAACAAGACGCGGGCCATCATCATCAACACGCCTAACAATCCCACCGGCAAGGTCTTCACGCGCGAGGAACTGCAGCACATTGCCGGGTTGTGCCAGCGCTGGGGCGTGCTGGCGGTCACCGACGAAATCTACGAACACATCCTGTACGACGACGCCGAGCATGTGTCGATGGCGTCGCTTGATGGCATGGCGGATCGGACCGTCACGATCAACAGCGTGTCAAAGACGTTCAGTGTGACGGGGTGGCGCGTCGGCTGGACGATTGCGCCGCCCGACGTGAGTGGCGCCATCCGCAAGGTGCACGACTTTCTCACCGTCGGTGCCGCCGCGCCATTGCAGGCCGCGGCGGCGGCCGCGCTCGCGATGCCCGACAGTTACTATGCCGGCCTGGCCACGACGTACCGCGCGAAGCGCGATCGCCTGATGGGCATCCTGACCGCCGCCGGCTTTCGTTGCATCCGGCCCAGGGGCGCGTACTACATCATGACGGATGTGTCAGCCTTCGGTTTTGCCGACGATGTGACCATGGCCAGGCATCTGGTGACCGAGGTGGGCGTGGCCAGTGTGCCGGGCAGCAGCTTCTATCGCGACCGGCAGGGTGGGCCATCGCAGCTGCGATTCTGCTTCTGCAAGAAGGAAGAGACGCTTACGGCTGCGGAGCACCGCCTGGCTGCCTGGGCCAGATAACCTCGTACAGCGAGACCGGGTACTCATCCACGACGAGCCTCAACCGGCTCGGCATGGTCTGAAGCTGCGGGCGCAGCACCGACCCGACGTCGGCAGGGTAGTCGTTGAAGTGCACGACAACCCAGCGCACCCCGCGCGCACGCAGCACGGACCACGCGTCAGATGAAGGGAAGCTGGCCAGTGCCGTGGCGTCGGCCGCGACGTCCGCGGGCGTGTGGTCGCTGTAGCCATTGATCAGGGGCTGCCAGTGGAATGTGGACATCAGCATGTACTCGGTGTGCCGGTGTCGATCGGACGCATTTGTGAAGAACGGAAACTCCGCCACCGGTGCCCGGGGCATCCCCGCGAGTCGGCGATAGGCCTGCGGCACGACCGGCGCGTCGGCCAATTGCAGAGGGCCGACCCACGACTCGGCCAGCGCGATGATCACCAGTGCGGCCGCGAACCGCGGGCGAAGCGTCATCTGGTGGCGCTCGAGCCACGTGATGGCCATTGCAGCCAGCACGGCGGCCGACAGCCCCACGAGGACGCCGAATCGCACCGGTGCGCGCAGGAACGAAAACGCCGGCACCACCTGGTAGAGAAGCGAGTAGAGACCTGCATCCGGGCCCGCGGAGATCCAGAGGGCCAGAACGGCCACGGCGATGTAAAACGCCATCGTGTCGCGGTGCGGTGCTTGTGCCCGAACGGCGAGGCCCACGCCGAGCGTCGCGAGCAGCACCGGGAGGAATCCCGGAAACAGCACCTCGCGCCATTCACCAAGGTACGGCAGCATCCATCGGTGCGCCCAGGCGGCGGATGCCAGGTACTCGGGCCCGCGTGTGGAATAGAGTCTGGCCTCGTCGAGTGAACGCGTGAATCCGGCCTCGCGCATCTCGAGGTACGGCACGAAGAATGGCCCGACCATCACCACAACGACGGCCACCGCCATCAGTGCGCCCACCCAGTACCGCGCCTGACGCAGCCGGCCCTGCGTGATGCCGTTCCACAACAGTCCCAGCCCGGTCACGAGCCCGGCGAAGATGCCGTAGTACGCACATGCCAGCCCGGTCACGCTGAGTGCCACACCGAGAAGTGCGCCCCGGCGCAGCGATGGCGCCTTGGTGAAGTGATGCATCGCTGCAAGCGAGAGCGGCGGGCCAAACGTCATCAACAGCTGGATGTGCGGCACATGCGCGAACATGTAGGGGCTGAAGCCGTACACCACGCCCGCGACACCCGCGCCGAGTCGGCTGCCGCCAATCACGCGCACGAGCAGGAATGCCGAGAGCGCGGCCCCGGCAAACGCCAGCAGCACCACGGTGTTGTAACTGGCGTAGGGATTCTTCGTGGCGGCCCAGACGGGGGTGGCCACCAGCCCCGCAATGATGTTGCTTTCCGAATACGCCAGCGTCTGGCGATGGGGATAGAAGATATTGGCGTCGAAGAGCGTCGAGGGGGCCGTGGTCAGGGCGTGCGCCACCCACGCCACGTTCCACACGCCATGGCGACCATCGCCACTGTCAATGCGACCGGCCGAGCCCAGGCGCCCGGCGATGGGCCACGTGAGGGTGACTGCCAGGAGGACAGCAACGGCGGAGGCGACGCACGCGTCGCGCAGGCGTGAAGACATCAAGAATCCGCCGGAGTGCTGGCGACCGGCTAGAATGACGACCGGATGGCGGGATTCTATCGCAGGTTATTGATTGGCATCGGCCCGGCCATCATTGGCGTGTCGGCCTGGTGCGCGGCCGGCACCGTGGCCGTGATGTCAGGTGCATCGGCGTCTGAGCGCCTTGTGGTCATGGCGCCGTGGTGGGTCGGCCTCGTTGCGGCGGCCGTCGCGGCGCTGGTGCCCGGATGGCGCGCTCGTCCCCTTACCGCGATGCCGGCGTTGTTGAGTACGGTGCCGTGGTGGCCTCTCCCTCTTCCTGCGGTGGCGCTCGTGTGGACAGGACCGCTCGCCTGGGTCCCGATTGGCGCGGCGTTGCTTGTGGCCGAAGGCGGCCGGATCCTCCTGTGGTTCGGTCGCGCGTCAGGTGCCCACACACCGGCTCGGGCCACCAGACTCGCGGCGGTGGCGTCGCTCGCCATTGCGCTTGGTGCCGCCTGGGCGGCTGACCCACGTGTGCCCGGCGGCGACGAACCGCATTACCTCGTCATCACGCAGAGCCTGCTCAAGGACGCCGACCTGTTCATCGACAACAATCACGCCGCGCGCGACTACGCCTCGTACTTCGGGGGCACCATCAACCCCGACTACCTGGTGCGAGGGAAGGATGGGGGCATCCCCTCGATCCATGCGCCCGGCGTCTCGGCGCTGGTGCTGCCTGCGTTCGCGGCATTCGGTTTCCGAGGCGCGCAGGCCACGTTGATTCTGCTGTTTGCCGTGACCGGGGCGTTGATGTGGCGATCGGCGTGGCGTCTGACCGGAGACACGTCCGCGGCGTGGTTTGCCTGGGCGGCCGTGGCCGGGTCCACGACCATGGCGGTGTTGAGCTTCATGGTGTTTCCAGATGCGCCGGGCGCCTGTGCGGTGGCCGCCGGCGTCTGGCTGCTCGTGTCGCTGCCCGGCGCGTCCGGACGCGCGGTGGTCTCCGTTTCGGCGGCCCTTGCGGCCCTGCCCTGGCTCCATACGCGATTCAGCGTCCTGGCCGGCGCCCTGGGCGTGGCGCTGCTGGTGCTGATCCTGCGCGATCACGCGCGCCCCGTGGCCGAGCGCGTACGGCGGGCCGCACTGTTCAGTGCGCTTCCGGCCGTGAGCGCGGTGGCGTGGCTCTCGATGTTCTACGTGCTCTACGGATCGTTTGACCCACGTGTCCCATACGGTCCGAATCCGGAAATCCGCTCCTGGATTTGGGGCGCGGTGACGGGGCTGTTTGTCGATCAGCAGTTCGGACTGCTGATCTACGCGCCGATCCTGGCGGCGGCACTGCTGGGCGTAGCCTCCGCGGCTCCGCGCCGTTCGCGTCTCCTGAGCACACTCTGCATCGGCATTGTGCTGGTCTATGCGATGGCGGTGGCGAGTTACTGGATGTGGTGGGCGGGGGTGCCGGGGTTGCCATCGCGATTCATGACGGCAGCCTTGCCATTGCTCGCGCTGCCTCTCGCCGTGGCGTGGGCGCAATCAAGGGCTGCGCAACGCAATGTGCTGCTGGCCGTGCTGGTGGTGTCGCTGGCCATCACGGTGCTGGTCCTGTCGGTGGACCGAGGCGCGATGGCGTGGAACCACCGCGGTGTCGCGGCGGCCGCGTGGCTCAAGTGGCTCAATCCGCTCGTGAACCTGCCGCGAGCCTGGCCGAGTTTTTTCTGGGACACAGAAGGGGCGTTCCTGCGGCATGCGGCGGTGTACTTGGGGCTGCTCACGGCTCTGTGGCTCGTGCTGCGGACGCTCGCCGCAAGGTTCACGTCCGATCCACCCATCACCCGAACCGTCGTGGCACTGTTCATGCTGGCCGGCTTCATGCTTGTCACCGAGGTTGGGTGGCAGGTGACGGCGAGTGCACCGCTTGATCCGGCTCGCGCCCAACTGGCCGTGCATGCGGCCGCTGGCGCAGGGGAATCAGTGTGGCGCCTGGGCGGTGGCATGCGCCGCTGGGATCCGTCATCCGACCCGCTGCGGATCCCGCGCCACCAGCCGCTGATCTCGGACCGCCAGTCGGCTGTCGTCGTGGCGCTCGCGAATGTCCCTGGTGGCCTCTATCGCCTTGAGGTCGCGTCTGGAAGTCGGGCCGGTGCCCTGACCGTGCGCATCATCAACCGGGTCGGCGCGCCGCTGCACCGGTTCGAGGTGCCGGCGTCAGCCTCGCAGGCGCTGATGCTGTCGTTGCCCGCGGGCGCCGCCGCCCTGTTTGTGGATGCCGGAGACCCGGAGTTTGCCCGCCAGGTTCGTGCCACCCTGGTGCCGGCTTCAAGCGCGCAGGCGCGAGGAGTGTTTGCACGTCAGTTTGCCGCTTATGGCGAGTCGGGCGTGTTCTTCATCGATGAAAATGTGTTTCCGGAAGGGGAGGGCTTCTGGGTGCACGGCGGTCGAACCACCAGCATCGCGCTGAGCCGCAGCGCGGCGGCCGCGAATCGGGGGCATGTGCTGCAGGTGCAAAACGGCGGCGCGCCAAACACGGTGACGATTCAGGTCAGCGGCTGGCAGGAGGTCATGACCATGGCGGCAGGCGAAGTGCGTGCGGTGACGCTGCCAGCGGCCGACGCCCTGGCAAGCTGGCCAATCTCAATCACTTCATCGTCGGGCTTCCGGCCATCGGACACCGCCGGTCAGGACGCGCGATTCCTGGGTGTCTGGATGCAGATGCTGAATCGCTAGTGCTAGTGTCAGTACCGAAGGGCTCCGCCGAACCAGAGGCCCTGGAAGCGGAAGTCGCCCTGATCGGTTTTCACGCGCAGGAAGGTGTTCATGCGCCTCCAGCCGACCTGGATGCCCATGTACCGTGAAAAGTTGACGGTGCCGTAGACGTCGATGTCCACGTAGTGGGCCTGGTAGTTCTCATCGATGTCGGGCAGCTGGAAGCCACTGACCTCGGCTGTGATCGACACGTTCTTGAGCGGATACGCGCGGCCCACAAGGCCAAAAGCCGGCAGAGGCGCCTTGGCGATCGTCGCTTCGTCGTTGATCGGCGATTTGAGGCTCGCATTCATCTGGGTGTACCGGCCCTCGATGAGGAAGCCGACATAACCCCGGTCGGTGTAGAAGAAGTCAAACTCGTATCCGACCCGCCAGACCTTCCAATCAAACGTGGACCTGATCGGCACGTTCACCGGATAGAGGATGCCGTTAAAGATGATCTGTCGTGAAAGCGTGGAGTCTGCCGAATAGCTGACCGGCGTGTACTGGAAGCGGAACTTGCTCTTCTTGCTCGGGCGCAGCACGAGGCGGCCGTCAAAAAATTGCGTCGGCTTGAACCCCAGGTCGGTCACGAAGTTGATGTTGCTGCCGACGATCCCGAACTGTTCCGACGAAATAATCCCGAAGAGGCCCGGCCGCCAGATGGCGCCACCCACTTCAATGTGGTATTCCTCGCCGATGGCTCGGGTGGACGGCGGGCGGTCAGCGCTCTGCGCGAATGCCGAGGACGGCAGCGCCACCGCGGCCAGAAGGCCAGCGCCAAAAAAAAGTGCCCGCAACGTACAACCCTGCATGGAAACCTCCGTTTCGGTGGATATCGGCCGCTCGGGCGAACAGGAATAGACCTAACTAACCTTAGTGGACGGAGGCTTTTGGATCCCAGCCCAGCCGAAGGACCGTGACGGCAGCTTTTCGGCGGCCGAATTCGAGCGCCTCGAAGCAGCTCCAGATATAGATGTCGAGTTCCCGCCCCTTCACCTCGGGACCTGTATCGAGCACGCTGTAGATTCCCTCGTACGCTTCCGGCACCCCCTCGATGCGAATCACAGAACCGGCTGGCAGCAGTGACGGGTCGGCTGCCGCGATGCCGGGCCTGACCTTGATGCCCGAGGCCGTCGTCTCCCCCTTGCAGTAGGCGGTCACGTCAAACCGCACCAGGCCGCCAGGGGATGGGGGGTCGGTCTCGCTGGCAGACTCGACCCGGGCGGTGCGCGAGTCCATCATCACGCCCTCATAGATGGCGAGAAACAGCACGGCAGCGGCTCCGGTGGCCAGCAGCTTCATCCGCAGGGGCCGGGACAGGCGGAAGGACATGCTGCCGACACTCTAGAGCATTTGTCAGAAATGCGAGAATCCGGCGGGCAGCTCGGACCGGTCGCCGCCGGTCACCATGCCAATCGCCCGTTCCTTCGTGCACACGCCGACTTCGGTCACGGTTGTTTCGCCGGCCTGGCGTATCGCCGCCAGGAACAACCGCGTGCGGCGTCTGGGCACGGCGAACAGCAATTCGTAGTCTTCACCGCCCGAGAGTGCCAGCACACGCGCATCGGCGCCGGAGGCGGCGGCCCAGGCGTGGGCGCCGGGGTGAATCGGCAGGGCCTCGCCAATGAGCTCGGCGCCGCACCCGCTCGACTCCGCGATCTGCGTCACCGCGTCCGCCAGACCGTCAGACAGGTCCATGCAGGCCGAGGCAGCACGGTTGCGCGCGACGAACTGGCCGGTACGCAGCCGCGCGTCCGGCCGGTCGTACCTCAACACACACTCTTGCTGGTCGTCGTTGAGTGGGCCCACGTTGTGCGCAGACTCCCGAATCGCGAGGCCGGTCGCCGCCGCGCCGATCTGCCCGGTGACGAACAGGCGATCTCCGGGGCGCGCACCTGATCGACGCAGGAGGCGCCGCGGCCGCGCCGCGCCGATCGCCGTGACGTCCACCACAAGGGGGCCGGGCGATTGTGTGAGGTTGCCGCCCACCAGCGGCACTCGCGCCCGGTCGGCCAGTGCCAGAAAGCCGTCGAGCAGTCCGTCAAAGTCCTGGACAGTCAGCGATGGAGGCAATGCCAGTGACAAGAGCAGCGCGCGCGGCGCCGCGCCCATGGCCGCCAGATCGCTCAGGTTGACCGCCAGGGCCTTGTGCCCGATGTCCTCAGGTGCAGACCACGCCCGGCGAAAATGCACATGCTCGACGATGGCGTCCGTCGTGATGACATCCACCATGCCTCGTTCGGGTCGCAGCACCGCCGCATCGTCGCCAATGCCGATGAGGACCCAATCAGGTGGGGAAGGGATTCTGGCGCGAAGCCGCGCGAGGAGTGCGCGTTCTCCGAGTTCGGTAATGGTCACAGTAGCCAATGAGTTGAAAAGAGCCCCGCTTTGCCGTGTGGGAAGGTCGAATGAACCTGTTAGACAGGTGGAACCGCTTGATACCGCGCTTCAGGCTTCCTCCTCGCGGGAGGCATGCACACCACGCAGCGTTTGCAGCTCACTTGGAAGAAAGCATCGGCTCAAACGACGCTTCTACACCATCACGAACAAAGCAGGAGCCAGTTCCATCCTACACCGCAATGCGGCGCTGTGCACCCAGAACCGTATCGACCAGGCGCTCGATTTCGACCGTTTTTTCCAGCACACGGGTGTCGGCTTCGCCACTCGCGGCGCGCGCACGATACAGTTCGTCGGCCAGATTCAACGCGGCAATGATGGCCACCCGCAGGGTGTCGGCACTGGAGAGTTCGTCTGCGGCCATGTGCATCTTCCGGTCGAGGTACGTCGCCAGTTCAGCGATGTAGGCCTGATCCAGATCGCTCTTCACAGCGTACCGCTGGCCGTGAATCTCGACGGTGACGACGCGTGTACCCATCGCTCTCAGGGTTTCACCACGGCTAGAGCTTCAGCATGTCGATATGCGAAATGATTTCCACCACGCGATGGCGAATCTTCTCCCGCTCCTCGCGCAACGCGGCGGTCTCTGAAGCGTGCGCCTCGAGTTCGGTGATGCGCGTGGCGGCGGCGTCGAGGTCGCGCTCAAGCCGCGCCGCTGTATCAAGCGCCTTGGTGCGATCGGCACGAAGGGATTCGATCATGCCGACCAGCTGTTTGACTTTCTCTTCCAGCCGGTCAATCGGTTGCAGTTCTGTCGTGGTCGCCATCCGGTGGTCCTTTTTCAGTTGCCGCGCAGGGTCGTTCCATGTGTCCTGGCCAGGGCCTCGATGATGGCCTCAAGCGCCTGTTGCACTTCAGCGTCGGTCAGCGTGCGATCCCGATCGCGAAATGTCAGCCGAAGCGACAAGCTGACCTGACCGGTGGGCACACCCGTGCCTTGATACCGATCGAACTCGCGCACATCCACCAGCGTGGTCGGCGCGTTCGCTCGGATCGTGCCACGAACAGACGCGGCAGGCAAGCTGGCGTCGATGAGGATCGAGAGATCGCGCAGCACCGCGGGGTGGCGGGGCAACGGCGTCACACGGTGTGGAGCCGCGTCGGCGCCGTGAAGTTCGTGGAGATCGATCTCGCCGGCCACGACGGTCACCCCGGCAGGCAACCCGCGAGCGGCGGTCAGGTCGGGCCGCAACTGGCCGACGACACCCACTCGCCGCGTGCCGGCGACGTCATCCACCAGGAGGGATGCGGCGCGGCCGGCCACGAACCATGGCGCGTCAGTGGCGGGATCGGAACGGCACGTCACGCCGAAGGCCTCGGCCAGCAGTTCGGCGATGCCGAGCGCGTCAAAAAGATCGACGTCGGAAGACGTCTGACTCCAGTGCACATGCCGCGCGCCAGAGAGCACCCAGCCCACGCGTTGACGTTCGCCCAGCATGGAGAACACAGCGCCGGCTTCAAATAACCGGACGTCGGCGATGTCTCGGCGTCGATTGTAGGTGAGCGCGTCAAGCAGTCCTGGCAGGATCGACGGGCGAAGCACCGCGAATTTCTCCGACAGCGGATTGGCGATGGTGACGAGCGATGCCGGAGCCGCGACAAATGGCTCGGCGGCGGCCTGTTCGATAAACGTGAAGGTCACGGCCTCCTGCAGGCCTGCGCCGCAGAGCAGACGGCGAATGCGCCGTGCCCGAAGGACACCCGCATCGGACCGATGCGGAGCGGTACGCAGCGCGGGAAACGTGGCGGGTACGCGATTGACGCCCCAGTGCCGGCCCACTTCTTCGATGAGATCGGCTTCGCGCGACACATCCACGCGCCAGCTCGGCACGTGCACGTGCCAATCGCTGTTCGTGGGTGTCACGGCGAATCCCAGGCTCGTGAGTATCCGCACCACGTCCGCATCAGGGACCTGGTCGCCGAGCAGGCGGTCCAATCGGGAACGTCGCAGGGCGAGGGTGCGGTCGGCGGCCGGGGACGGGTAGACGTCCGTGATCCCGCCCACGCGGCGTCCAGCGCCGATGCGCTCCAGGAGGTCCAATGCGTATGCCAGCGCAACTGTGGCTGCCGCCGGGTCGGCTCCCCGTTCGAACCGCGAGGACGCTTCGGTTTTCAGGCCGAGCCGTTTACTCGTGGCGCGGACGGATGCCGGCTGGAACCACGCGCTTTCCAGAGCGATCCGGCTGGTGGACGCCGAGACTTCAGAGGTCGCGCCGCCCATGACGCCAGCGATGGCCACCGCGCGATCGTGGTCGGCGATGACGAGCATGGTGCCGTCAAGCGATCGAGACTGCCGATCGAGGGTGGTGAGGGTTTCGCCGGCACGGGCCAGACGCACACGGATTTCAGGACCCGCCAGGCGGGCCACGTCGAACGCGTGCATCGGCTGGCCCATTTCGAGCAGCACGTAGTTGGTGACGTCCACCACGTTGTTGATCGGGCGAATCCCGCAGGCGGTCAGGCGTTCCGCCAACCACGCCGGCGACGACGCGACCGTGACGTCGGCCAGAGCCAGCGCATACCGTCCGCACAGCGTCGATTCGATTGTGACCTGGCCCCCAGGACCCCGGGACTCCTGGACCCCTGGACCCCTGGACTCCTGGACCCCTGGACCCCGGGACTCCTGGACTCCGAACACCGTGCGCGCTTCGCGCGCCAGCCCGCGCACACTCAGACAGTCCGGCCGGTTGGCGGTGATCTCGAAGTCGATCACGTCGCCGTCGATGCCGGCCACTTCGAATCCGACGGCGGCCACGGCCCCCGCGATCTCGCTCACACTCTTGGACGCCGGCAGGTCGGCGAACTCACGCATCCAGCTGACGGGGCACTTCATAGCGCGATCTGCTCAAGAAACCGAAGGTCGTTCTCGTAGAACATCCGGATGTCGTCCACGCCATACAGGCGCAGGGCGAGTCGCTCGATGCCCACGCCGAACGCGAAGCCGGTGTAGCGGTCGGCGTCGTACCCGACGGCCTCAAACACGGCCGGATGCACCATGCCGCAGCCGAGGATTTCAATCCATCCGGTGTGTTTGCACAGCCCACACCCGCGCCCACTGCACCCCTGGCACTCCACGTCGAGCTCTGCGGAGGGCTCGGTGTATGGGAAGAAGCTCGGCCGAAATCGTGTCGCGACCCTGGCGTCGAAAAACTCTTCCGCGAACGCGTTGAGCGTGCCTTTGAGATCGCCCAGGCTGATGTCCTCATCCACGACCAGGCCTTCGACCTGCGTGAACATCGGCGTGTGGGTGGCGTCGAAGTTGTCGCGGCGGTAGACGCGGCCCGGCGCGATGATGCGCACGGGCGGGTCGTGGTGCTCCATGTAGCGAATCTGCATGCCTGACGTATGCGTGCGCAGCAGGGTGGCCGCGCGTCCCGCATCAGGCGCCGGCACGGGCGACGACAAATACAACGTGTCCTGCATGTCGCGCGCCGGATGTGCGACAGGCATGTTGAGCGCCTCGAAGTTGTGCCAGTCGTCTTCGATCTCCGGTCCTTCGATGACCTGATAGCCCATCGCCATGAAGATGTCTTCCACCCGCTCGCGCACCTGGGTGAGCGGATGCCGCCGGCCCATCCAGGGGCGCCTGGCCGGCAGTGAGACATCCATGGCATCTTTCGGGCGTGCCGTGGCCAACACGGCGGCGTCGCGTGCGTCGAGGGCCTGTTCGATTTCCTGTTTCAGGGCGTTGGCCATCGAGCCAAGGGCGCGACGCTCCTCAGGGGGCGCCGTCGCGATCGACTTGACGAGCGCGGTGACACGTCCCTGCTTGCGGCTCAGGAAGTCGTCGCGGAGCGCTTTGAGATCTGCAGGGGATGACGCCGCGTCGAGCGCGGCGCGGAACTGACGCGAGAGGTCTTCGATCGACGAGGCAGCCATGGTGGTCGGGCCATTGTACGCGGCCCGACGCACACGAGTGGTATGGCAGACAAGCAAAGGGCCGAGACTGATGCCTCGGCCCTCACACTGTGGACTCCAGGACTCCTCTAGACCGCCACCGATCGCGGGGCGCGAGTGCCCTTGTTCGATTTGGTCGCGGTCGCCGGCTGGTTGGACTTGGCTTGTGCGGCCACCTGGGCGAATGCCGCCGGGTGGTTCACGGCCAGTTCGGCCAGGCTCTTGCGGTCCAGCGCGATCGTGGCGGCCTTCAGGCCGTTGATCAACTGGCCGTAGGTCAGCCCATTCTCGCGAGCGGCGGCGTTGATGCGCACCACCCACAGTTGACGGTAGTCGCGCTTCTTGCGGCGGCGACCCGAGAAGGCGTAGTTGAGCGCCTTGTCGACAGACTCCTTGGCGGAGCGATACAGCTTGCTCTTATTGAGGAAAAAGCCCTTGGCGCGCTTCAGCAGCTTCTTGCGCTTGGCGACGCGGACGGTTCCTCTCTTAACGCGCGGCATGACAGTCCTTTCAGTCGTACGGCAGCATGCGCTTCAGACGGGGGGCATCTGTCTTGTCGACAACGTGCGACCCGCGCATCTGGCGCTTGCTCTTGGTGGTTTTGCTCGTGAGGATGTGGCGCTTGAACGCCTTGGACCTCGTGAACTTACCGGTGGCAGTTTTCTTGAAGCGCTTTGCGGCGCCGCGATGACTCTTCAACTTCGGCATAGTCGTTCCTACTCACTCCGATCGCACATCCCCTGATGCGCCGTCCACGGGCCGGGCTTCCCGGACCTCTTTCACGTCTTTCACGTCCTTCGAATCTTTCGAATCTTTCGAATCTTTCGAATCTTTCGAATCTTTCGAATCAGTCGCCGGCTTCGCCTTCTTCATGCCGGGTCGGGGCGCCAGAATCGTGTGCATCTGGTTGCCTTCCTTCAACGGCATCGACTCAATCACCACCATGTCGCCCAGTTCTCCGGTGAGCCGTTCCAGGATGCGGCGGCCAATCTCCGGGTGGGCCATTTCGCGGCCACGGAAAAACACGGTGGCCTTGACCTTGTCGCCGTCCTCAAGAAACCGCTCGATGTGCTTTTTCTTGAACTGGTAATCGTGCTCGTCCACCTTCGGCCTGAACTTGATCTCTTTGACCTCAATCACCTTCTGGTGCTTTTTGGCCGCCCGAGTACGCTTCTGCTGCTCGTACTGGTACTTGCCGAAGTCCATGATCCGACACACCGGAGGGACCGCCGTTGGTGAAATCTCGACCAGATCCAGCCCCTTGGCCCGCGCTATCGCGACGGCCTGTGGCGGCGCCATGATCCCCAACTGTTCGCCGTTGTCGTCGATGACCCGAATTTCACGAACCCGGATTCGTTCATTGGTCCGTACGCGGTCGTCGCGTCGGGGACCTCGGTCGTAGGCTATAACGTGCTCCTTTGTGCCAAACGCAAACCCCTATCTTACCGCCGACTGAGCACTTCGTCACGCGCCGCGGTCAGGAAATCTTCCAAGGCCCTCGCGCCCTGGTCCCCGCCCGTCCGGCTCCGCACCGCGACCGTCTGCTCGGCGGTCTCCCGGTCGCCCAGGACCAGCATATACGGCACTTTTTGCAGTTGTGCCTCACGAATCTTATAACCAATCTTCTCCACCCGCCCGTCCACCTGCACCCGGAACCCGGCCTCGGCCAGCCTGGCCCGGACCGTCTCGGCCCACTCCAGATGGCGGTCTGCCAGCGGCAAGACGGCCATTTGGACCGGGGCCAGCCACAGGGGGAAGGCCCCGGCGTAGTGCTCGATCAGCATCGCGATGAATCGCTCGAAGCTGCCGAAAATCGCGCGGTGGATCACCACCGGCTGATGTTCCTGATTGTCGGGGCCCACGTACTTCAGGCCAAACCGCTGCGGCATCTGGTAATCGAGTTGAATCGTCGCGCACTGCCACTTCCGACCAATCGCGTCGGTGACATCGAAGTCAATCTTCGGGCCGTAAAACGCGCCGTCGCCTTCGTCCACCCGATAGGTCGTGCCCGTCGCTTGCAGGGCGCGCGTCAGTTCGGCCTCAGCGTGGTCCCAGGTCGCCTTCTCGCCCAGAAACTCCGCGGGGCGTGTGGACAGCTTCACCTCGTACGCGAGGCCGAAGTCCCCGTACACACGCTGCACCAGTCGCAACAGCCGCTCCACTTCCTCGCCAATCTGCGACTCCATCACGAAACAATGCGCGTCGTCCTGCGAGAACTGGCGCACTCGAGTGAGACCCGCGAGCACGCCCGAGGCTTCGTTGCGATGGAGCGGGGTCTGTTCATGCAGGCGCAACGGAAGATCGCGATACGACCGCGTCTCGCTGCCAAACACCAGCATGTGGCCCGGGCAGTTCATCGCCTTTACGCCCATGTGGGTGGCGTCGGAAGGCTCAGAGGTGGTTTCGGTCCTGCCTTCCACCAGAAACATGTTCTGGCGGTAGTGCTGCCAGTGGCCGGAGGTTTCCCAGAGCGTTTTGTTGTAGATCAGCGGCGTCTTCACCTCGCTGTAGCCGGCGGGGAAGAGCACCTCGCGCATGTAGTTGGCCAGCGTGTGGTAGAGCGTGGTGCCTTTGCCCAGCCAGAACGCGGCGCCGGGTGCCCACGGATGGAACGTGAACAGGCCCAGGTCCTTGCCGAGACGACGATGGTCGCGCTTTTTGGCTTCCTCGAATCGCAGCATGTGCTGCTTCAGGTCGTCTTCCTTGAAGAACGCGGTGCCGTAGATGCGCTGCATCGGCGTGCCCTGCGCGTCACCCTTCCAGTAGGCGTTCGACGCGTTCAGCACCTTGAACGCCTTCAGCTTGCTGGTGCTGGGCACGTGCGGACCGAGGCAGAAGTCCACGAAGGTGTCGCGGTCCTTGATGGTGTAACACGAGACGTGCGACTGGCCTTCGGTCTTCTCCTGAATGAGTTGGACCTTGAGCGGCTCGCCGCGTGTGGTGAAAAAATCGATGGCTTCGTTGCGATCCCACGACTGGCGTTCGTAGGGCAGGTCCTGAGAGGCCAACTCCTTCATCCGAGCTTCAATGCGCTCGAGGTCTTCGGGCACAAACGGCCGATCCACCACGAAGTCGTAGAAAAACCCATCGTCAGTGGCGGGGCCAATGCCGCATTGCGCGTTCGGAAAGAGCTGGGTGACCGCGGCGGCCAGCAGGTGCGCGGTGGAATGCCGGTACAGGGCCAGCGCGTCGGGACCGTCGGGTGTCACGATGCGCAGCCGTGCATTGGCGGTCAGCGGAAAGCTGAGATCGACCAGCGCGTCGTCCACATAGGCCGCAAGCGCCCGGCGCACGACCCCGCCAGGCAGCGCCTCCTTGGCAAAGTCCGTGACTGGTGTGCCGGCAGGCACACGACGTTCGGATCCGTCGGGCAGGGTGATGGTGACTTGAGACATGAGTAAAATAACCCGTCCACCTTCGCTGGCCGCTCGCAATACTCGCAGCTGCGGCGGACAACCTTCGCGGCTTGCCAGACGTAGCGGTGAGCGAAGCGAGCGTTCCGCGAAGGTTGGTAGGCACGGGCGGACTCGAACCGCCGACCTCCTGCATGTCAAGCAGGCGCTCTAACCAGCTGAGCTACGCGCCTAAGCGAACGGACATTATACCGTCAATTCAACAGATCCTTGAGCGCTTTGCCTGCGGTGAAGCGCGCGACTTTCCGTTTCGGGATCTTCACGGCCGCGCCGGTCTGGGGGTTGCGGCCCATGCGGGCCTTGCGCACCGAGGTCTTGAACGTGCCGAACCCGACGAGCGTGACCGAACCACCCTTCTTGAGGGCTTTGGCGACGCCGTCAATGAATGATTCCACTGCTGCGGCCGCGCTCGATTTGGTCAACCCTGCGTCGTTCGCGATTTTCGCGATCAGATCCTGCTTGTTCATGCTGCCTCCGCCACGCGGTTATACGCTCGACCCCGATCACTGTCAAGGATGCGAGGCGGGTGCGCGCGGCGTCTTGCTGGCGCTCAGGTGTGCAATGGCCTTTGCGAGCATGTCGTCGGTGGTGGGCGGCGCGACGTCGAATGCCACACTGGGCGACTCCACAGCGACGGTGGGCCGCAGGCCTTGTTCGTGAATCGGTTCGCCGTCCATCGCCAGATAACGCGCGTACGTCATCCACAAGCCGCTGCCTTCAGACAGCGCCACCAGTTTTTGCGCCCCGGCAAGGCCCGCTGTGGGCTCGCCCACCAGGTCGGCGCGTTTGTTGCCGTTGAGCGCCGCGGCAAAAACTTCGGCCGCGCCCGCCGTGCCGTTGGAGACGAGGAGCACGACCGGCAGCGTGATGCGTCCGTCGCCCGCGACGGCCGCGGTGACGACGCGTGGCTGCGCGCGCTCGGAGCGAATCGCCAGCGTGCCGGTCTTCACAAACAGGCGCGCCGCGGCGACGCCTTCGTCGATGGGCCCATCCGCCGTGGACCGCAGGTCGATCACGAGGCCCGAGACGCCGGTCTTCGGCAGGCCGTCAAGCGCAGTCCCCAGTGCCGTGGCGGTGCCTTCGCTGAAACTCGTGACACGCACGATGGCCACGCCCGACGGCAGCCTGGTGGTGGTGACGTTTGCCGTGGTGGGCACTTCGCGCACCAGCGTCACCACGTGCGGATCCACGGCATTGCCGCGCAGCACCGTGAGTTCAACTTTGGAGCCCGGCGCGCCGCGCAGCAGGCGCGCGCCCGTGAACGCCGAGACTTCGCGCGTGGGTTTGTTATCGATGCCGCGAATGAAATCGTTGGTCCGCAGTCCCGCTCGCGCGGCCGGAGACCCATCCCGTACACCCACGACCCGCAGGTAGAACTGGCGTGAGACCACAAGGCCGACATCAGCCCCGGACAGGGCGGTCTGATTCTTCGCGAGCACCACTTCGTCCGGGGTGAGGTAGGCGCTCATCGGGTCGAGGCTGTCGGCCAGGCCGCGCATGGCCCCGTCCATCACCTTGTCGGCGTTGGCGTCTTCGACGTAGCTCGACATGATGAGCGACACGACATCCTCAAAGACCCGCAGGTGGGGAAAGGCCTGTTTGGTCGTGTTCGTCGCGGTCCTGGGCGCGGCCTTGGCGCTCAGCAGGCCGCCGATGGCGACCAGCGCGACCAGAGGCGTCGACACGAGAAAGATGAGCCAGCGTGACTTGGACGTCATGCACTCAATGATACGACCTCTGAGGTCGTTTCCGCCGGAGTTGCGTCGGAACCTACCTCAGAGGTCGTCCGTCGATCCCGGCCGGAATGGGCAGGCCGAAATGTTTCAGCACGGTCGGCGCAATGTCGATAATGTTGGCGCGCCCCTGGCTGTTGACCGTGATCGGACGATTGGAAATCAGCATGCCGGACGTGGCGGCAAAGTCGAAGCCGCCGTGGTCGCCCGACCACTTCCTCATGTTGGGGTACACGACGCCCTTGGGCGCTCCACCCAACGTCGTCTGCCAGGAGACACGATAGCCGTCGGCAAACCCCACCTGCAGATCCGACGCGTTGTGCAGGTATTCGCCCGCATACACGTCGTCTCGTTTGTAGACGTTGGTGACAATGGGCGTGCCGGTGTCGGGGTCAACGAGCGACGCTATCAGGCGCTTGCTCAGGTCGTCGGCCAGCGCCCTGTATTCGTCGCCCGTCGAGACGATACCCTGGCCCTCGCGGCCGCGGAGGTTGAAGTAGATCTGGCCCAACCCCATGGCGTACGCGCGTGTGCGCGACCAGTCCACGTCCTCGAAGTACTGGCCGCCGCCGCCGAACAAATCCGCCAGCGTCTTGTCGGCCGCTGTCGTCTGTCCCTTGAGCACCATGAAGCCCTGTTCGACGAGCCAGGTGTTGAGGTTGACGGCTTTACGCCAGGAGTGGAAGCCGTGATCCGAGACGATCATCAGGCTGGTCTCGGCGCCGGTCTGGTCGAGCACCTCGCCAATGAATTGATCCGCGCGCCGGTAGACGCGAAGAATCTCACCGCCGAACGTCGCGGCACCCGCCGCGTTGTACGAGGGATGCGTGGTGTCGCGGTGCCTCCACATCATGTGCTGCACGCGGTCGGTGGCCTCGATCACGCCAACCAGCAGGTCCCACGATCCGGACGTGAGCCGATTGAGGATGACCTGGGCGCGGTCGTCGAACGCGCGATAGAGATCGTCCATGAACGTGGCTTCGGTCATGCGCTCTTCATCGAGCGGCATCGTGGATTCTGACCAGCCGAGCGTGCGGAACGGCCCCAGTGACTTGTAGAGGTCACGCGCCAGTCGCGCGGGTGACGAAATCGGCAGTGGTGGCGCGTCGGGCTTCCAGTTCACGGGCGAAACATAGACCTGCAGGTCGTCGTCGGCCTTCCGGACGTGGATCTGCGTCATGCCCTCGATGGTCACAAACACGTTGACGCGGAATTTCAGGTTGATCCACTGGCTCCACTCGCCGGCTTTGAGTGTCACCTTGTTGCCGCCCAGGTCGATGTCGGCCGCGCCACGGCCCTTCGTCCACGTGACGGTCACCGGCAGTGTCACGTCCTGCTTCGCCGTCAGTTCGGCGATCGCCGAACGGTCGGCGTCCGTGATCTGGTCCTTCTCGCGCAGGGCGGTGAGCTGGACGCGAACGACAGGATTGGGCGGTCCGAAAAACCTGGCGCGAGCGGTGTCGCCGTCAAACGCCAGGCGCCTGACGATGCCGCCCATCTCCGAGTCGCCTTCTTCGAAGCGGCTTACGTCCGTGCCGTAGTAATGGTACGTGCCCATCGTGCCGCGAATGTCCGGCAACGGCAGCCCGGCCATCAACTCGCCATTCGGGACGTCTTCTGGCGGAAACGTGACCGGTACCGTCAGGATGCTGCTGCGCACACCCGCCTGGCCGGCAGTCACCCAAAACGACGTGCCGCCGCGCATCGTCTTGATCTTCGGGCGCGACGTCGGAATCCAGTTCCAGAGGAACGTCGGCGCCGTGCGTGTCACCATCCCCAGATCTGGCGTGTAGTCGGCCGGGTCGCGCACCAGAAAGTCATAGATGTTGTGCTTGCCTGGGTTGACGCCCGTGGCAAACGAGGCCCACGCCGTGGGCGATTCGGGAGAGACCGTCGTTTCCAGGTCGTAGAGCCCGCCGGTTTTCATCACTTTGGCGAAGTTCGGCAGTTGCCCCGCGGCCATGAACTCGCGCACGAGGTCGGGGTCCATGCCGTCGAAGCCGATGATCACAAGCTTCTTCCGATCGGCATCAGGCGCCGCTGGAGGCTGTCCGCACGCCCAGGCAGCGACGAGGAGCGCCGTGGCACCGACAAAAAGAACGCGCGTAGTCACTTGAGCCGACATTGTAACTGGGAGTGTAAGCTTGGCCGGTGCGGTTTCTTGGTGTGGACTACGGGTCGACGCGAATCGGCCTCGCGTTGTCCGATTACACGGCGACACTGGCGCGGCCGTGGCAGATGGTGACGTCGACGTCGGGACCGCGGCGTGCCGCGGCGGCCGTCGCAGACGTCGTGTCCCGATTGCGCGCGTCCGACGACCCCGACCTTGACGGCATCGTCGTCGGCCTGCCCAGGCGGCTGAACGGCGAAGACACCGATCAGACATCCACGGTGAGGCAGTTCGTCACGGTGCTGGCTGATCTGACCGGTCTCCCGGTGGAAACGCAGGATGAGCGCCTGACCAGCGTGGAGGCCGAGGCACGGCTGGCCACTCGCGAGCGCGACTGGCGCAAGCGGAAGGCGTTGATCGACGCCGAGTCGGCCTCGATTGTCCTGCAGGATTTTCTGGATGCCCGTGCGCGGGCGCAGGACCCGGAGAGGGAACACGCATGAAGAAGTTCCTCGCGTGTGTCCTGCTGCTCGTCATCATCGGCGCCGGCGGCGCGTGGTGGGGGCAACAACTGCTGCGGACGCCGTACAAGGCGTTTGACGGCCAGGAAGTGTTTGTCGAGATTCCCGCAGGTACGGGAGCGGCCGCGATTGCCTCGCGCCTGACCGAGGCCGGCGTCGTGCCACATCCCTTGATCTTCCGAGCCGCCGTGCGCCTGGCGGGCGTGGACACACGGCTGCAGGCCGGGGAATACCGATTTGCCGACCCCGCGACGCCCGGAGCGGTTGCCGATCGCCTCGCACGCGGCGACGTGTATACCAGGGCCGTCACGTTTCGCGAAGGGCTGACGATCTGGGAGATGGCCGATGTGTTCGCCGAGGGCGGGCTCGGCACGACGGAAGAGTTTCTGCGCGAGACGCGCGACGTCTCGCGAATCGCCGCGATCGATCCCGAGGCTGCTTCTCTGGAAGGCTACCTATTTCCTGACACGTACCAGCTCCCACGTTCGGCCGGCGCCAAGGGCATCGTCGATGCCATGGTCGTCGGATTCCTGCGTGCATTCGACGCTGACCTGCGCGCGGCGGCGACGGCCCGCGGCCTCAGCGCGCGAGAGGTGGTGACAATCGCGTCGCTGGTGGAAAAGGAGACAGCGAGCGCTTCCGAGCGGCCGATCGTGTCGGCGGTATATCAAAACCGGTTGCGTATCGGCATGGGGCTGCAGTGTGACCCCACCGTGATTTATGCCTTGCTGCTGGCCGGCAGATGGCATGGCAACCTCACGCGCGACAACCTGCGCGTGGATTCGCCGTACAACACGTACCGCTATGCGGGTCTGCCACCGGGCCCCATCGCGTCACCGGGGCGCGCGTCGATCGAAGCCGCCGTCCGGCCCGCCGAGGCGCCGTCTCTCTACTTCGTCAGCCGCAACGACGGCACCCACGCGTTCGCCACCACGCTCGCGGAACACAATCGCAACGTTCAACAGTGGCAGGTACGATTCTTTCGGAATCGGCCCCGCTGAATCGACCATCTATCGATTCCAGTGAAGTTTTTCCCTGAGCATGTCGAAGTGCGTGCGGGTGGTGGTGCGCAGGAGGTGAAGCACGCAGTCGGCGCGACGGATCACCACCGCGTCGCCACTATGGAGCGGCACACCGAACTGGCCGTCAAACGTCGCCACGGTGTCGGTGGGCGCCCCTTCGAGCAGCGGTCGAAGGACGATCTCGGCCGACGCGGGCAGGACAATCGGCCGGTTCGTCAGCGTGTGCGGTGCGATCGGCGTCAGGATGACGGCGTCCACCGACGGGTGCATCACCGGGCCGCCGGCTGACAGGTTGTAGGCGGTCGATCCGGTGGCCGTGGCCACGATGAGTCCGTCGGCGCGCACGTGGCTCATATGCTCGCCGTTGACCGAGACATCCAATTCGAGCATCCGCGACAGCCGCCCGCGCGTGATGACGATGTCGTTGAGCGCGACGCGTGAGGCGGCCACCGTACCTTCGCGCTCAATACGTCCTTCAAGCAACAGTCGTGTTTCGGTCCACGTCCGGCCTTCGAGGATGGAGGCCAGCGCGTCGGTGAGTTCGGCGTGGCGGACTTCCGTGAGGAAGCCCAGATGTCCCAGATGGACGCCCAGCACCGGTACGGCGGCACCTGAGTGCACGACGGCGCTTGCCGCCGACAGCAGCGTGCCGTCGCCGCCGAACGCCACCACCACATCCACGTTCTCAGCGATCGCCTCCCTGGGCGCGGTCGGCCAGCGTGTGCCCGTGCCGGCCGCTGCGGCCTCTTCGCTCGCCAGCACGACCGATGCGCCGCGTGCGGTCAGCCATTCGGCGGCCTCGACCATCGCGGCCAGTGCCGAGGCGTGCGGCCGTGCGATCAGGCCGAAGCGGGTGAAGGACATAGGTGCAGCAGGAACTCGCGGTTGCCCTCCGCGCCGGTAATCGGCGACGGTTCGAGACCGCATCGCGACAATCCTACCTGACGCGCGGCTTCAACGACTTCGTCCACCACGCGCGTGTGGATGCGGTCGTCGCGCACGATGCCGCCTTTGCCCACGTCCGACTTGCCCGCTTCGAACTGGGGCTTGACCAGCGCGATGACGTGACCGCCCGGCGCCAGCAGCGGGGGCACCACCGGCAGGATGTGGCGCAGCGAGATGAACGACACATCGATCGTCACGAGGCCGAATTGTCGCGTTTCCATCGGCAGGTCGTCGGGTGTGAGATAGCGGGCGTTGGCGCCCTCGATGACGTGCACGCGCGCGTCGGTGCGGATCTTCCAGTCCATCTGGTTGTGTCCCACATCCAGGGCGACCACGCGCGCGGCGCCGCGGTGCAGCAGCACATCGGTGAAGCCACCGGTCGAGGCGCCGATGTCGAGGGCCGTCATGCCCGTGGGATCGATCCCGAACACCTCGAGCGCGCGGACGAGTTTGAGGCCGCCGCGGCTGACCCACGGGTGGTCGGGTGTGCGCAGGGTCACGACCGAGGTGTTGGCGATAGCGGTGCCGGCCTTGACGGCGGGCTGCCCATCCACGGTGACGTCACCCGCGAGAATCAGTGCGCGCGCGCGTTCGCGCGATGGGGCCAGGCCGCGATCGACCAGCAGTTGATCCAGTCGGAGCTTCACGTGTGACGGGCCTTCACGTCGTTCGGGTGAGGCTCCAGTCGGCCAGTGCGGTCAGCCGACCGTCGAGTCCGGCGGCCTTCAGGGTGTCTTTCGCGCGGGCGACGCACTCCACCGCCAGCCGCCGTGACGCGTCGACGCCATGGAGCGAGGGGTAGGTCGGCTTGCCCGAGGCGGCATCTTTGCCGGCGGTCTTGCCCAGGCCGGCCGCCGAGCCTTCCACGTCGAGCACGTCATCGATAATCTGAAACGCGAGGCCCACTTCCTGGGCGTAGTAGTCCACGGCGGCGACCACGGCGTCTTCGACGCCCACGATCATCGCGCCGGACACCGCGGCAGCCCGAAAGAGCGCGCCGGTCTTGCGCGCGTGCATGTCGCGCAGTTCCCGCTCGCCCATCGGCTCGGGCGGGTGTGACGGCACGCGGCCCGCCGCCCGCAGATCGACCGCCTGCCCTCCGACCATGCCGATCGCACCCGCCGCCGTGGCCAGCACACTCATGACACGCAGCCGCCGTTCGGCTGGGGGTTCAGGGGCGCCAGGTGGCGAAACGGGTGAAGGCGACTCGGCGAGCAGGCCGAACGCTTCGGTCAGTAACCCGTCGCCGGCGAGGATCGCGAGGCCGTCGCCGTACACGACGTGGGTGGTGGGACGACCGCGCCGCAGCGCATCGTTGTCCATCGCGGGCAGGTCGTCATGCACGAGTGAGTAACAGTGAATCATCTCAACCGCGCACGCAGAGGGGATGGCCATGAGGCGCGCCCGCGGCGTGGTGATGCCCGCCAACGGCGCGACGGCTTCCGCGGTCATGAGCGTGAGGCACGGCCGCAGGCGCTTGCCCCCACCCATCAGGCCGTGTTGCATGGCGTCGATCAGCAGCGTCGGCGCCGCGCCTTCGGGCAGAGCCTGGCGAAGCGCCGCGTCCACCACGGCGCGAAGGTCGGTGAGGTAGGCCGCGAGATCGGGTGTGGCGCTCACAATCACCCAGCCGAGTCGTCGGCGGAGACGAGCCCGCTGCCGTCTTTCAAATCGCCGCGTTCGGTCAGCAGTTCGATACGCTTCTGGGCCGCGCCAAGCTGGTCGTGGCAGTAGCGCGAGAGTTCGACGCCTCGTTCGAACAGCTTCAGCGACGTATCGAGGGGCAGGTCGCCGTCCTCAAGCTGTTTCACGAGTGTCTCAAGCTCCGCGATGGCCGATTCAAAGTCTTTGATGGCAGTGCTCATGGGTCTGTCCGTCCTGTGACCGTGCAGCGCAGTTCGCCGTCCGCGACAGTGACGCGAACCGCGTCACCGGGGCTGACGCTTGCGGCCGATCGAATGATACTCGTCCGGGTGTCGTTCCAGCACACGGCGTATCCTCGACCAAGCACCGCGAGCGGACTCAGCGCGTGCAAACGCGCGGCCAACTCGCGCGACCGCGCGGAGGCGTGTTGGACGCCGACGCGGGCGGTCTGACTGAGGCGGCCGTCCACTTTCGCCAGACGGAGCTGCCAGTCGGCCGTCACACGCCGGATATCTCGAGCCTCGAGGCGCCGCCGCCATCGCTCGAACACCTGCCGGGCGCGTGTGATCCGGTTGGCCTGGGCGTGACGCAGGCGCAGCAGGAACTCCTGACTGTCGCGCTGCTGCAGCACGATCCGCGTCGGATAGCCGTTCAGGCGCGTGGCGGTGCGCAGCACACGTTGGCGGCGGCCGTCGAGGGCCCGCCGTGTCGCCGCGACCAGACGTTCAGCGGCGCGATCGATGCGGTGACGGAACGTGTCGGCCCGCTCCACCACCAACTCGGCGGCGTGTGACGGCGTCGCCGCGCGCAGGTCCGCGACGAAGTCGGCGATGGTGAAATCCACTTCATGGCCCACGGCCGAGATGACGGGCACAGGGCTCGCCGCGATCGCGCGCGCCAGACCCTCGTGATTAAAGGCCCACAGGTCTTCGGCAGAGCCACCGCCCCGGCCGATGATCACGACGTCAACGCCCGGGACGCCCGTGACCGCCCGCAGGGCCCGCACCAGGTCCTCGCCGGCCCCTTCGCCCTGCACGCGCGCATCGCGCACCACGACGTGGGCGGAAGGGTAGCGCGCGATGAGCACTCGAAGGATGTCCTGCAGCGCGGCCCCTGAGCGCGATGTCACGACGCCGATCTTGCGCGGCAGCGTCGGGAGCGGGCGTTTGCGCGCCGCGTCGAACAGGCCGTCGGCGGCCAGACGTCGCTTGAGTTGTTCGAAGGCGACTTGCAGCGCGCCCTGCCCATGCGGCTCAAGTCGGTCGCAGATGATCTGGTATTCGCCCCGGACCTCGTACACGCTCACGCGGCCGCGGGCCACGATGTGCTGGCCGTCTTCGAGCCGGAACGTGAGCCGGCGCGCGTCGGTCCGGAACATCACCGCGCGAATCTGCGACCGGTCGTCCTTCAATGTGAAGTACAGGTGGCCCGAGGAGTGGGGACGATGGCCGGAGACCTGGCCCTCCACCTCGACTCGTGAAAACCCCGACTCGACCATGGACTTGAGCCGGGTGGTCAGTTCACCCACGCTCAGTGGAGGTTCGGGACCCGGGGGCGCGCTCACCACCGCCGGGTCGTCATCAAACGGCAGGCCCCAGGAATCCGCCATGGTCAGCGCGCGGCGACGGGCGTCACGGACATGAGCTCCAGTTCCTGCAACGACAGGTTCAGCCGCGCGATGCTGTGCGCGCGGCCTGTGCTCTCGTCGGCCTGGATCACCACACCGTTGAGCCGCGGGTTCTCCGTGGCCGTTTCGAAGCGCTGCGGCAGCCCCGTCAAAAATCGGTGGATGATGGCCGCCCGGTCAACGCCGATTACCGAATCGTGTGGGCCGGTCATCCCCACGTCGGTGATGTACGCCGTGCCCTTGGGCAGGACGCGATCGTCAGCCGTCTGGACATGCGTGTGTGTGCCGACCATGGCCGTCACGCGACCATCAAGGTGCCAGCCCATCGCCACTTTCTCTGACGTGGCCTCGGCATGGAAGTCCACGAAGATGATCGTGGCCTGATCCTGCACCGCCTGGATCTGTTCCAGCACGACACGAAACGGATCATCGAGCGGATTCATGAAGATGCGGCCCATCACGTTGATCACCGCCACCTGGACGCCGTTGGCCGCGCGTGCCACATGCCGGCCCAGACCGGGCGTGCCCTCGGGGAAGTTCGCCGGACGGAGCAGCCGGGGCTCCTTCGCGAAATACGGAATGATCTCTTTCTTGTCCCACGTGTGATTGCCGCCGGTCATGACATGCACGCCGTAGTCGAGCAATTCGTGCGCGATGTCGGGCGTCACGCCAAATCCGGCCGCTGAGTTCTCCACGTTGGCAATGACCAGATCGATGTTGTGGTGCGACGAGATCGCCGCCAGGCCGCGGCGGAGCAGATCCCGGCCCGGACGTCCGATGATGTCGCCGATGAAGAGCAGGTTGGTCATGGGGTTTCGATCGGGATCTGGATGAGGTGCCCGCGCCGTTCTTCCAGGCGGGGTAACACCACCCGCAACTGGCCCGCCGAGACATACGCCCTGGCGGCCCCCGAATCCACGGCGGTTGTCAGACGAACGCCGCGTGCGAAACGGCCGGAACTGCGTTCAGCAACGTGATAGCGGGCGTCGGGCGGGGACGTGCCGCCGAGCTTGGCGCCGACCACGAGCACCGTGTTCTGGCGGACCCACACACGCACCGCGCTCACCGGCACGCCGGGAATGTCCACCAACACTTCCACCCCGGCGGTGGTGTCGACCACGTCGAGTGCAGGTCGGCATTCGCCCGTGGCCATCGCTGCGCCAGGCACGCTGCGGTCCAATTCCATGAGCAGCTGCCGGGCGTCTTCCGCCAGGTCTTCCGCCTCTTGCCCGCGCCGTGACTCTGTCATTGCATCTTCGATTCTACGGGCGATTTATCGTCGGCTGGGTCTTATTGGGGCCTTGGAACGCGAGTGGGAGCACTCTGAGCGATACAACATGAGTCCAACACACTAAGAAAATATGCCTTTACAAATACCAAGTCGTCGATATCATTGACTCAGCTCGTTTCTTTCCAGGAGGCTGATTGACTATGACCCTGACCCGTTGGAGCCCAGCGCACAACCTTGCCGCGCTGGAAATTGACCGCTTGAATCGGATGTTTGGCAGTGTGTTTGGAGAAGAGGCCCGCGACGCCGATTCGACGGTGAGTGCGTGGCTGCCGCCGGTGGACATCTTCGAGACCCCCGCGCGCGACCTGGTGGTGAAGCTGGAAGTGCCTGGCATGAAGCGCGAAGACATCACGGTGACGTTTGAGAACAACGTGCTCACCGTGGCCGGCGAGCGCAAGTGGCCTGAAGATGTGAAGCGCGAGGAGTATCACCGTCGCGAGCGCGTCTACGGGGCGTTCCGACGCGCCTTCACCCTGCCGTCATCGGTGGATGGCGGTCGAGTACAGGCCGCGTATGCCGAGGGTGTGTTGACCATCACCCTGCCGCAGCGCGCGGAGGCCAAGCCTCGACAGATTACCGTCGAAGGCTGAGTCGGGGTCCTGAATACTGAAGCGCCGGGCTGTGATCAGCCCGGCGCTTTTTTTTTCACAGGAACCCTGACGGAGCGATTGCGTCGAATTGCACATGACTGGATGGCTGGCACTCGGGGGATTGGTCCTGGCGGGCGTGACGTTCTTGTCCTTGATGCTCGCCTTCGTGATGTTCTTCATGAAGGCGGTCTTCTGGCTGGTGCTGCTGCCGTTCCGCCTTCTGTTCTGGGCACTCGGCGCGGTCGTGCTGCTGGTGGGAGGCCTGGCGCTGATCCTCGCGCCCCTGCTGCCGCTCGTGATGCTCGGCGCGCTGGTCTACGGCCTGGTGCGGCTGATCAGGCGCCCGGTGGCGGCGTAGCGGGCATCCGCTCACCCCAGTTCGTCGCCCGCTCGTACGCATCTGCCATGCGCAGCATGGTCGGCTCATCCCACGGACGGGCCAGGAACTGCAGACCGACAGGCAGCCCTTCGGCGGTGAATCCACACGGCAGGCTGATTCCCGGCAGGCCGGCCAGGTTCGCGCCGACCGTATACACATCCGCCAGGTACATCTGGATGGGATCGTCCACGCGTTCCCCCAGACGGAACGCGGCACACGGCGACGTCGGCAGCGCCACCACATCAACCGTCTCGAACGCGCGAGCGAAGTCGCGGGCGATGAGCGTGCGCACCTGCTGGGCCTTCAGGTAATACGCATCGTAGTACCCCGCACTGAGCACGTAGGTGCCAAGCATGATGCGGCGTTTCACTTCTGCGCCGAATCCGTCGTGCCGCGACCGTTCGTACAGGTCGGCCAACGACGAGACGCCCGCGGCGCGAAGACCGTAGCGCACGCCGTCATACCGCGCCAGGTTGGCACTCGCCTCGGCCGTGGCAATCAGGTAATACACGGCAATGCCCCGGTTGGCATTCGGCAATTCGACGTCGCGCACCTCCGCGCCGAGCGATCGCGCCACCGTAAGGGCCGCCTCGAACGCCGCCCGCACGTCCTCATCCACATCGTCTGTAATCAGGTGCCGGGGCACACCGATACGAACGTTCCGCACATCGCCGGTGAGCGCCTTGACGAACGCCGGCACCGGCTGTTGAGCTGAGGTCGAATCACGCGCGTCATGTCCGCTGATGACCTCGAGGACCGCGGCGGCTTCACGCGTAGTGCGCGTCAGCGGACCGATCTGATCGAGCGACGAGGCGAAGGCCATCAGGCCGTAGCGCGACACCCGGCCATACGTGGGCTTCACCCCGACGACCCCGCAGAGCGACGCGGGTTGCCTGATCGACCCGCCGGTGTCAGACCCCAACGCGATCGGCACGAGCGACGCTGCGACCGCCGCCGCCGACCCGCCGCTTGACCCTCCAGGCGTGCGCGTCAGATCCCAGGGATTGTGGGCCGGCCCGTACGCGCAGTTGTCGGTGGATGACCCCATCGCAAATTCGTCGCATCGCGTGGTCCCGACAATCACCGCACCGGCGGCCTCAAGGCGTTCAACCACCGCGGCGTCGTACGGCGACTGGTACCCTTCGAGGATCTTCGACCCGGCCGTGGTGGGGATGCCGCGCGCGACAATGTTGTCTTTGATCGCGAGCGGACGTCCGTGCAGCGGCCCGGCAGGGGCGTCCGCGCGGTCGAGGACGTCGGCGTGTGCCAGGGCGCGTTCGGCGGCCACATGCTGGAACGCCTGGAGCGCCGGCTGGGAGGTGGCGATGCGAGCAAGGGCGGCTTCGACGCCGGCCCGGACAGTCCCGGTCATCCAATCACCTTGGGTACGCGAAAGAGCCCCGCCTCACGGTTGGCGTCGGGTGCGTTGGCGAGCGCGTCGGCATTCGACAGCGAGGGGCGAGGAATGTCTTCGCGCCACGCCGGTTCGGCGGGCAGCGGATGTGACGTCGCGGCGATGCCGGTGGTATCCACCTGACGGACCTGTTCCACGAAACGCAATACGTCGTTCAACTGCCGGGCGAACTGGAGTCGTTCGTCCGGCGTGAGGGTCAGTCGCGCCAGTGTCGCGATTCGGTCAACATCATTCGGCTCGAGCGTCGACGCCATCCGGGGATGCTAGCATGGGCGCATGAGAGTGCCTGGGCGGGTGATGACGCGTCTCTTCTGGACTGCGTGTGTGACAGCGGGTGTCCTTGTCTCAACCGCCGGGACCGGCGCGTGGGGCATGGACGTGCACCGCTGGATTACCGAACGTGCGATCGATGGATTGCCCGAACCCATCCGGCCATTTTTTGTCTCAGAGCGCGCGTTTATCTCTGAGCACTCGGTGGACCCTGATTTGTGGCGCACGGTTGACCTGCGCGGAGAGCGTGGCGAGGAGCCGCCCAACCATTTTCTGGACATGGATTTCGAGGAAGGCACGAAGGCGCCGTTCCTGAACATTCCCCGGGACTACGACGCCTATGTGGCCAAGTACGGGATCGGACCCGCCAACCGCTACGGCCGCCTGCCGTGGCGGGCCGAGGAGATCTACAACAAGCTGGTCGGTGCCTTCAAGGAAATGGGGCAGCCCAATGCGCCGTTTGCGGCTGACAACGCCAGATACTTTGTCGCGGTTCTCGCCCATTACATCGAAGACGCGCATCAGCCGTTCCACGCGGTGATCAGTTACGACGGCCAGGCGACGAATCAGCGCGGCATTCATTCGCGCTTTGAAACGGAACTGGTGTTGCGCAACCAGAAGACCCTGAGCCTGACGCCGGTCAAGATCATCGTCATTCCGGCATTCCGCGACTTCATGTTCCAGACGCTCATCGACAGCCAGGCGTTGGTGGACGCCGTACTGGCGGCGGACCGGACGGCCACCGAAGGTCGCGAGTTTTACGATGCGCCGTACTTTGATGCGTTCCTCAAGGGCGTGAAGCCCGTGCTCGAGCGCCGCTTGAGCGAGGCGGCCTCGGGCGTTGCCAGCGCCGTGTTCTCGGCCTGGGCGGAGGCCGGGCGGCCGGTGCTGCCGGCCGGGGGCGTTCGTCCTCCAGCTCGCATTCGTCGGTAGCCGGTCGCGTGGCACGCTGCTGATGGAGGTATTTCTTCTGCCGGTGACACTGGCGCCGCCAGGCAGTGAACCGACGTTCGAGTTGTACTGTGAGCCGCCACCCGAGCCCGTTCCTCAAGCAGGGGAGGCTGCCGCCCGGCGGTCCTTTTTCGGGTATCTCGCGGACAAATTTCGTCTTGCACTGGCGGAAGGTGAAGAGGAGGAGCGGCGTCAGGAAGATGGACAGGCACCGGCCGAAACCGGCGGCCGCATCACGCGTTTTGTGAAACGAAAACTCGCGGCGGCCGTCGCCGAGCAGCGGCTGCTGTGGCACATGCGCCATGCCTCAGGGGCCAGGCTCCACCACCCGCCGACGATCACCTCGGCGCGCGCTCTGGAGATCGCCATGGCGGAGTTCAAGAAGGACTATGCCAAACACCGGCGGTGGTGCTTCATCGATGCCGCCATCGTGGTGGCCCAGACGCCGCTGGCGTTTGTGCCTGGTCCGAACTTCATCGCGTATTACTTCATCTTCCGCAGCGTCGGGCATTTCTTCTCGTTCCGTGGCGCGCAAAAGGGGATGGATGCCGCCCTGTGGACGACCCACCCCTCTGAACCGCTCTCGGACCTTCAGGAGGTGCTCGCACTTGAGCCAACGACCAGGGCCGAGCGCATTGAAGCCATTGCGGCCGCCCTGGGTCTCGCCCGGTTGTCGGTGTTCATGCGACGCGTGGCGGAGCGCGGTGCTATTCTTCGCGCGTGACTCTTGCTGAACTCGCCGCGCACCTGGGATGCCGGCTCGAGAATGCCACCGACGCCGACGCGGCCCGCACCATTGCCCGCGTCAACAACCTGCATGATGCTGGTCCGGGCGACCTCACGTTTCTGACCAATCCAAAATTTACGTCGCAGGTGCCGGGCACCCGCGCGTCGGCGATCCTTGCCGACGACACCCTCACCGGCGCGCCGTGTTCCATCCTTCGGACACCGACGCCGGCCGTGGCGTGTGCGTCCGCCATCGCGCTTCTCACGCCAGTCATTGTGGCGGTGGCGCCGGGCATTGATCCGCTGGCGACGATCGATCCGACGGCGCAGGTCGGCACGGGCGTGTCAATCGGCCCGTTCACCTCGGTCGGCGCCGGCGCCGTGATTGGCGCCCACACGGTGCTGTACCCGCACGTCGCCATCGGGCCGCAGGCCCGCATTGGCGAACACTGCGTGATTCACGCCCATGTCTCCGTGCGCGATCGGGTGGTCGTGGGTGACCGCGTCACCCTGCAGGACGGCGCCGTTGTCGGCAGCGAAGGGTTCGGATACGCCACGCGGCCCGACGGCACTCACACCAAGATCCCCCAGGTCGGCATTGTGGTCATCGAAGACGATGTGGAGATTGGGGCGAACTCGACCGTGGACCGGCCCGCGATTGGCGAGACCCGGATTGGCGCGGGCACCAAGATCGATAACCTCGTCCATGTCGGCCACGGCGTGAAGATCGGCAAAAACGTCAGGCTCGCCGCGCTGGTCGGCATTGCCGGCTCCTCGGTGCTCGAAGACGATGTGGTGCTGGCTGGCCAGGTGGGCGTGATCAATCACGTCCGCGTGGGACAAGGCGCACTGGTGGCATCCAAGTCCGCGGTGATGAGCGACCTGGCCGGCGGGCAGACCTACGCGGGCATTCCTGCGATTCCGATCGGGCAGTGGCGCCGTTGGGCCGTGCGGTATCGCAAGGGCAGCACGGGACCGCTATAATCAGCAGCAATGCTGCGAAACCCAACGAGTCGCGCGCTGGCCGTTGCCGGCGCGGTGTTGTTGTCCCTCGGCGCAACGCCTCAGGACACCATCGTCCGTCCACCCAAGTTCGATTACACGATGACCACGCTGCCCAATGGGCTGCAGGTCGTGTTCCTCGAAGATCATTCGACGCCGATCATCCACCTGTCGCTCTGGTATCACGTCGGGTCCAAAGACGAGAAGGCCGGCCGCACCGGGTTTGCGCACCTGTTCGAGCACCTCATGTTCAAAGGGTCGAAGAACGTGCGGGCCGATCAGCATCCGTCGTGGATCACAAGCATTGGTGGACAGGCCAACGCGTCCACGGACGAAGATGCCACGATCTTCTGGCAGACGGTGCCTGCGCAGTACCTGCCGCTGGTGTTGTGGCTTGAGGCGGATCGGCTGGGCTCGCTCGAAGTGAGCGAGGACAAGTTCCTCAGCGAGCGTGAGGTGGTCAAGGAAGAGCGTCGGATGCGTGTGGACAACGTGCCGTATGGCGGCCTCTCTGAAGTCATTTTCGACAAGGCGTTCACGACGCATCCCTACAAGCACCAGACGATTGGCAGCATGAAGGATCTGGAGTCGGCGACGATCGCTGATGTGCGCGGGTTCTACGAGACGTACTACGTGCCGAATAACGCCACCCTGACGCTGGTCGGCGACTTTGATTCCAAACAGGCGCTGACGCTGGTGCAGCAGTACTTCGGCCGCATTCCGCAGGGCAAGCCCGTGCCGCGCGACATTCCGAAGGAGCCCAAACCGACGGCTGAGCGGCGTTTCACGGTGGAGCAGCCGTGGCCGCTGCCGGCAGTGGTCGTGGGTTATCCCATTATCAATGACGGCCACCCGGATGCGTATCCGCTGCACATCCTGGCCAAGGTGCTCTCTGACGGCCAGAGTTCACGCATCTACCGTTCGATGGTGTACGAGAAGCAGCTGGCCCTTGCGGCATTTGGTGACGCCAAGCTGATCGAACATCCCAACCTGTTCTACGCCGTGGCGGTGATTCCCCAGGGGCGGTCCACCGAGACGGCGCTCAAGGAGTTGACGGCCCAGGTGGATGCCATGAAGACCGCGCCGATTACGGCCGAAGAGCTGAATCGGGCCAAGCGTCAGTTCGCGCGCGACTACATTCTGGGCCGCGAGACGATTCAGCAGAAGGCCCTGCATCTGGCGCACGCGGTGGTGATTCACAACGACATCACGACCGCCGATGGCGAGTTTGATCTCTTTCAGAAGGTGACGGTGGAAGATGTTCAGCGTGTGGCGCGGACGTACTTCACGCCCGAGTCGCGTTTCCTCATCACCATCAATCCGGGCCCGGCGCGCACGCCGGCCCAGGGCGGGGGAGGTGACCGATGAGCCTGCGCATTGTTGTGGCGCTGTTGGTCGTGGGTGCCGGTGCCTCGGGGATGGCCCAGGTTCGGCAGTGGCCGACCGAGACGCCGCCGCGCCCGTTGCAGGCGCCGCGGGTGAACTTCCCGGACTACAAGCTCAAGACGTTGCCCAACGGTCTGCAGGTGCTGGCAGTCTCGCAGAACGAGCAGCCGGCGGTGAGTTTTCGGCTGCTCATCAGGGCCGGTGCCGCGCAGGACACGTCCGCCAAGCCGGGGGTGGCGTCATTCGTGGCGGCGTTGCTCGACCAGGGCACGGCGACGCGATCGGCGGAAGTCATCGCGAACACCATCGAGTCTGCCGGGGGCATTCTGGCCGTTGGCGCGGCCAATGAAGTGACCTTCATCAACGGCGCCATCGTCAAAGACCAGGTGGCGCTGGCGCTGGATGTGGCGTCTGAGGTGGCGCGGCGACCGGCTTTTGCGGCGGCGGAGATTCGGCGCCAGATGGACCAGGCGATTCAGGGCCTGCAGGTCAGCGCCGAGGATCCGGAGTACATCGCCAACGCCCTGATTGACCGGCTCGTGTTTGGCTTTCATCCGTACGGGCGCCCGGGACCGAATTCGGTGGACGCGATTCAGCGCATCACCCGCGATGACCTGGTGGCGTTTCATCGCAACTGGTTCGTGCCCAACAACGCGCTGCTCGCCATCGTGGGTGACCTGACGCACGAGGAGGCGTTTGCAGCGGCAGAGAAAGCCTTCGGCAGCTGGGCGAAAGCTGATGTGCCTGTGATGACGTTTGACGAACCACCGCCGCCCACACGGCGGCTGGTGGTGGTGGACCGGCCCGGCGCCGTACAGACGGAAGTGCGCGTGGGCCAGATTGCCGTGAGTCGCACGCACAAGGAATACGTGCCGATCGACATGGCCCTGCGCATCCTTGGTGGCGAGGGGGCCAACCGGTTGTTCGGCGTGCTTCGGAGCGACCGCGGTTTGACGTACGGCGCGTCGGCGAACTTCCGGGCCTACAAGTTCGGCGGCAGCTTTATCGCCGAGACGGATACGCGGTCCGAAACCACCGGCGAGGTCCTGCGCCTGACCGTGGACGAGTTCTTCCGCATCCAGAAGGAGCCCGTGGATTCGCGCGAGTTGCGTGGGGCGCAGGACTACATGTCGGGCAACTTCCCGCTGGCCATCGAGACGCCGTCCGCGATTGCGATGCAGGTGCTCAACCAGTTGTTTTTCGGCCTGAGCCTGGATGAACTTGAGACGTACCGTGAGGAAGTGACCACAGTGTCCGTGGCCGACATTCAGCGGGTGGCCAGGCAGTTCCTGTTTCCCGATCGTCTTTCGATCGTCCTGGTCGGGGATGCCTCGACGTTTGTGGGCCAGCTCAAGGCGATGGGGTTCGATCAGTTCGAACGCATTCCGATCGCTCAGTTGGATTTGAGTGCGCCGAACCTGCGCAAGGCCGGCGGCGACAGACGTGACTGAGCCCGTGCCCGCCGCGTCTTCACGCCGCGTCATGATCTCGTGCGGCGAGCCGTCCGGCGACCTCTACGCCGGTGCACTGGTGCGTGCGCTCCAGCGTCAAGCCCCGGCGACAACCGCGTTTGGTTTCGGCGGTGCGCACCTTGCGGGCGCCGGCGCCGAACTGATCGGTGACTATCACGGCTTCAGCGTCACCGGGCTCACCGAGGCGCTCTCGGTGGTGCGCCGGTCGTGGACGATGCTCGGCACGCTGAGCGACGCCGCGCGCGACCGGCGGCCCGACGTGTTCGTCGCGATCGACTTTCCCGACTTCAATTTTCGGCTGCTGCCGCGGGTTCACACGCTCGGCATCCCCATCGTGTACTACATCAGCCCGCAGCTCTGGGCGTGGCGCGCCGGCCGCCTGAAGACACTCACGCGATACGTGTCGAAGATGCTGGTAATTTTTCCATTCGAGCAGGCGATCTATGAACGTGCCGGGCTGCCCGTCGAGTTCGTGGGGCATCCGCTCATCGATCTGGCGGTGGCCACGCGTTCGCGTGAAGAGACATGCCGCGCGGCCGGACTTGATCCGGCCCGGCCGATCGTGGCGCTCCTGCCTGGCAGCCGGCCCAACGAGGTGCGACTGCTGCTATCGGTGCTGGTCGAGGCGGCAACGCGGCTGGCGCGCGACGTGCCGGGGGTGCAATTCCTGGTCGCCCGCGCTCCCGCGCTCGACGACGTGTTTTTCGGGCCCCTCGATCAACTGCGCGCCGCCGGTGTGCCGCTCGCGATGATGTCCGACGCCACAGATGACGCACTCGCCGCTTCTGACGTGGTGATTACGGCCTCGGGGACGGCCACCGTGCAGACGGCGCTGCACCAGCGCCCGATGGTGATCGTGTATCGCGTGTCGCCGGTGACGTACGCGATCGGCAAACGCGTGATTCGCGTCGCCAACTACGGCATGGTGAACCTGGTCGCCGGACGCCAGGTGGTGCGGGAGTTCATTCAGGACGCCTGCACGCCTGAGGCGGTGGCCGACGAAGCGCGCACGCTGCTGATGGACCCGGCCAGCGCCGATCGCATGCGTCTGGACCTGGCTGAAGTCGTCCAGAAACTCGGTGGGCCCGGTGCCTCCGACCGCGCGGCGGCCGCTGTCCTGCGCGCCTGCCGCTAGGCGCGTGTCAGAGACTTCCCGGCCTTGAAACCCAGGCCGAGGGGGCCGGATGCACAAGTTGACAGGCGATCGCGCGTACTGCTACAAAATGTAGCATTACATGGTGAACACTCCCGCCCACCCGCGTCCCCTCGGTAATGTGGAGCAGCGCGTCATGGACCATGTGTGGTCGCACGGGCCCGTGACCGCCGATGCCTGTCGGCAGGCGCTGGCCGCTGCGTGGCCCATGAAGGAATCCACCGTTCGCACCGTGCTGCGGCGGCTTGAAGCCAAGGGTTACGTGACGCACTCCACCGAAGGCCGCACGTATATCTATCGCGCGGCCGAACGACCAGCGTCGGTGGCGACGCGGGCCGTGCAGCACCTGATCGATCGGTTCTGGGGTGGCTCGGCCGAAGCACTCGTCGCAGGGCTCGTCGATCACGCAGTGCTCAGTCCCAAACAGCTCGAACGCCTCACGCGTCGTATCTCCGATGCGAAAGCGCAGCCCGGGGAGAAGAAGCGATGACACTCACAGCCCTTGCCACAGAATACGCGCTCAGGTTGATTGTGCTGGTCGCGCTCGTCGGGCTTGGTCTGGCTCTGGTCCGGCCCGCATTGGCGCGCACGAGACTTTTTGTCTGGACCCTGGTGTTGCTCGCCGCCTGGCTGATGCCGGTGGTCATGACCTACATGCCGGATGTGAAGGTTCCCCTGCTCGCCGCGCTGTCGACGTCCGAGTTCGTCGTCACGGGAACGACCCCTGCGGGCAACCAGTTTGGGGAGCGAGACGCCCTGGCTTCGGACGCCACCTCGCCGTGGACGGCCGAGCGGGCCGCCTGGATCAGCGGTGTGATCTACCTGTTCGGCGTCGCGCTCCTGCTGCTGCGCATGGCGTGGGGCTGGCGCTTGACGAATCGACTGATTCGGCGCGCGCGCGAGATCCCCGATGCCGACCTTCAAGACCTGTTGAGTCGCCTCGGTTCCTCCGACGGTATTCGCGGCATGCCACGCGTGCTGGAGAGCGCACTGGTACGCGTACCGTTCGCCTGCGGTGTCTGGCGACCCCGCCTGGTCCTGCCTGAGACATGGCGAACCTGGGATAAGCCGACCCTGCACGCCGTGTTGGTGCATGAACTCGCCCACGTCGCTCGGCGCGATGTGGCGACGATGCGGGCGGCGGCGTTGTATCGCGCGCTCACGTGGATCAACCCGGCGAGTTGGTGGCTGCGTCGGCGGCTGGAGGCGCTGGCTGAGGCCGCAAGCGACGAAGCGGTGCTGGCGTCAGGCGTCGACCGTGCGGCCTACGCCCAGATGCTGCTTGCATTCATGGCCTCAGGTGAGTGCTCACCGAGCCGCGCGGCGTGGCATCTGGCCATGGCGCGACCTGGCGCCATGGACGCGGAACGGCGAATCTCGTCGGTCCTTGAATGGAGGGTCGGGGTGAATATGACATTGACACTCACAAGGAAGCTCGCGATCGCGGCGGTCGTCGCGGTGGCTGGCGTTCCCGTCATGGTGTTGACGGCCGGTGAAAAGGATGCGGCCATCGTTGTTTCGGCGCCTGCGATTTCGGCGAAGGCGCTCACGGTGGATGAGGCGCCAGATCAATCAGCCCCGCGGGGGCGTGGGGAAGTCTCGTTTGGCTTTGCGATGGCGGCAGAGAGTGACCCAGCATCGGTCGTGTCCATGACGATGACGATCGAGCCTGGCGAGTTCGTCAGGGTGTCGGTGCAGAACCGCGGCGCCAGACCCATTCGTCGCGTCACCCTGCAGGCGCGCATCACGTCCGACGCGGCGCCCACAGCCAAGCCGCGCGTCTTCAACAGTGCGCCACTGCCAACGTGGATTGCGTCCGGCGGCACCGTCGAACTCAATAGTGGTCTCCTCGACACCGGCAGTGCATCGAGGTTGGCGACCGATGGGCCCGTTCACGTGACGTTCAGTGTTCTTCATGTCGAGTTCGCCGACGGCGACGTGTGGCCGGCGCCGCGAGACCCGGTGGTGACGCCGCGGACGGACGATTCGGCCGCGCAGGCGCCGTACGAAGTCAACGCCCCTGGTGTAGTGCTCCCCAGGCTGATGCGCCAGACGCACCCGAAGTACACCCCAGAGGGACTGCGCGCCAGGATTGCGGGTGTCGTGGAACTCCAGGTGGTGGTGGGCGCCGATGGGAGGGTACGGAACGCCCGGGTGACCAAGTCGCTCGACACGGAATACGGCCTCGACGAGCAGGCGTTGCTCGCCGCTCGGGAGTGGGTGTTCGCTCCTGGCACGTTCAATGGCAAAGCCGTGCCCACAACGGTCGTGCTCCAGATGGAGTTCCGGGTGCACTAAACTTGACGCATGCAGCGCATGCTTCTGGTCGTCGTCATTGGTGTGGGGCTCGTCCTCTCGCCTGGGGCGCTCACCGCGTCCACGTTCCTGTCGGCCGAGTTTCGTGAGGTGGTCTCGGAATCGGCAGCGGTCGTTCGCGGCCGTGTGACCGACGTGCGGAGCGTGCGCTCCGCAGCCGGCGATGTCGAATCCGTGGTGACCATTGGCGTCGACGCCGTCCTGAAGGGCTCCGCCGACGCGTTTGTGTCCATGCGTGTCCCCGGCGGCGTCATGGGCCGGTACCGCACGGTCATGACTGGAGCCCCGGTCATGCGGGTTGGCCAGCAGGCTGTGTTCTTCCTCAGGCGTGCACCGGGTAACGCCTTCTGGCCTGTCGGCCTCTCGCAAGGCATCTACCGGGTCACGTCGTCGAGCACCGGCGCAGTGACGGTCGCATCGCCCGTGCTGGCGGGCGTCACCACAAATGCTACGGGCGCCGTGGTCAGGGGTGACGTGCGGCGCAAGGCGCTTCCCCTTGGCGAGTTTGAGTCTCTTGTGCGGCTCGTGGTCGCCGGAGGCGCACGGTGAACCGCCGCGTGACCGGAGCCCTGATCCTTTGCGTGTTGTCTGTGGGAGCTGTGGCCACCACACAGGCCTACCTGAAACTCGGCGTCCTCACGCCGAATGGCGTGGTCGGCATCCGCTGGACACGGCCCATCCAATACTTCGTCACCAACCGCGATGTCGATGGCGTGACGGCCCCGCAGTTGCAGGCGACCGTCTCTCGGGCGTTTGGCACATGGGCATCAGTGCCCGGGGTGACGCTCACGCACGGTTTTTCGGGCTTCACCGTCTCGGAGCCCTTCGTGGCCGACGGCATCAACGTGATCGGATTTCGCGCCAGGCCTGACCTTCAGCGGACGCTCGCGGCAGCCACGTTCGAGATCGACGAACTGACGGGCCAGATCATCGAGTCGGACATCTTCTTCAACACGGCATTTTCGTGGTCCACGGCTGCGGCGGGACAGGCGCCGCGGTATGACCTGGAGTCGGTTGGTCTGCATGAAGTGGGACACCTGCTGGGACTGGGTCACTCGGGATTGGGCGAAACTGAGGTCACGTCCACGGGAGGCCGGCGTGTGCTGGGCAAGCGTGCCGTCATGTTCCCAATCGCCTATCCGGCCGGCAACGTCGAAGACCGGACGCTTGAAGCCGACGATCGGGCAGGTCTTGGTGACATCTACGCGAGCGGTGCCGCGTCGGCCGGTCGTGGTGCAATCGGGGGCCGGATCACGCTGGGTGGGACCGGCTTCTTCGGCGCGCACGTGACGGCACTGAACACCCGGACCGGTGAGCTGGTCGGCGGCTTCACGCTCAACAACAACGGAGAGTTCACCATCGGCCACCTGACGCCTGGCCTCTACGTCGTGCGGGCCGAGCCACTCGATGATGCGGACGTGACGAGTTATTTTGACGAGGAGACGACGGTGAATATCAATTTCAGGCCGGCGTATTACTCGTCGCTGGTCGCCGTGCCCCGCGGTGGATCGGGACCGAGGATTGAGATCAAAGTGGTGTCGAAATGACGAGGGCCTTCGTGGGAGCACTTCTCGTGTGTGCCGGTGCGGTCACGCCGGCGGCGGCGCAGACACCTCGATGGGAACTCGGGATCGGCGCCCTGGTGACCGGCACAGAGTCGGCCGGCGACACCAATGCCAGCTTGTTGAGCCCGGGCGGCGATTCGCTGACGCTGTTTCGCGCGAGCCACCGCATCACGTCAGGCCTCGGGCTGGAAGGCGGGTTGTCGTGGCGGCTGCGTGACAAACTGCGCGCAGAGGTCGCTATCGGATGGCTGAAGGCCGACTTCGAGAGCCGGATCTCCGGAGATTTCGAGGACGTACCAGACGTCTCGCTCACGCAGGGCGTGCAGCAGTTCCGGGGCGAAGTGGCAGTGGCGTACCGGGTGCTTCACCGCGGGCGGCTATCGGCGTTCGTGCGCGGTGGCGCCGGGGCATTTCGCGAGATCACCACCGACCAGGCACTGGTGGGGAACGGCGCGAGCGCCAGCCTCGGCGGTGTTGCGCACTTTCTGGTGCGGCAGGCGCCATCGGGCCTCTTCGGGCGCCTGGCGATTCGTGTCGAAGCGCGGGCCGTGGTTCGCCGCAGCGGTATCACGTTTGGGGAAGAAGGCGCCCGCGTGTCTCCGACGTTCGTCGCGGGTCTGGTGTTTGGTCGATAGTTGTCAGTCGGAGAAGGACGCGTACATCATGTCGCTCGATTCGTTTCACACTCGCCAAACGCTCACCATTGGTGAGGATTCCGTTGATTTCTTCAGTCTGCCGGCGCTTGAAGCCGCAGGGTTCCCGGCAGTGTCTCGCCTGCCGTTTTCGCTGAAGATCCTGCTCGAGAATCTGCTGCGCCGCGAAGACAACGGCTTCGTGAAGGCCGACGACATCCGGGCGCTCGCGTCCTGGAATGTGAAGGCGCCATCCGAGAAGGAGATCTCCTTCATGCCTGCGCGGGTGCTGCTCCAGGACTTCACCGGTGTTCCCTGTGTGGTCGACCTGGCGGCGATGCGCGACGGCATTGTCGCGCTCGGCGGCAAGCCCGAGCAGGTCAATCCGTTGCAGCCGGTCGAGTTGGTCATCGACCATTCGGTCCAGGTCGATCACTTCGGCCGCGCCGACGCCCTGCAGCTGAACTCCGAACTCGAGTACCAGCGCAATCGTGAGCGCTATGTGTTCCTGCGCTGGGGACAGGATGCGCTGCGCAATTTCCGCGTGGTGCCTCCCGAGACCGGCATCGTGCATCAGGTCAACATCGAATACCTGGCCCGCGTGGTGTGCCGCGACACCAACCTCGGCCGGCCGCTTGCGTATCCCGACACGGTGTTCGGCACCGATTCCCACACCACCATGGTGAATGGCCTTGGTGTGGTGGGATGGGGCGTGGGAGGCATCGAGGCCGAAGCGGCGATGCTGGGCCAGCCCAGTTCCATGCTGATTCCTCCCGTCATCGGCTGCTACCTGACGGGTGAACTCCGTGAAGGGATGACCGCCACCGACCTGGTGCTCACCATCACGGAGGCGCTGCGCAAGAAAAAAGTGGTCGGCACGTTTGTCGAGTTTTATGGTCCCGGTCTGAAGCACCTGACGATTGCCGACCGCGCCACCCTTGGCAACATGTGTCCGGAGTACGGCGCCACCGTCGCGATTTTTCCGATCGACGACATGACGCTCGACTACCTCCGATTTACTGCGCGCGACCCGAACCAGGTGAAGCTGGTCGAGGCCTACGCCCGTGCGCAGGGCTTGTTCCGGACCGATACGACGCCAGACGCGATCTACAGCGATACGCTTGAGGTGAATCTGTCCACCGTGGTCCCGAGCCTGGCCGGGCCCAGGCGGCCCCAGGACCGTGTCTCGCTGTCGGAGGCGAGCCAGTCGTTTGCGGCGGTGCTTGACGATCTCAAGAAGGGCGTCACGGCCGCACCTGCCCCTTCGACACAGGCGGCGCTGGCGGTCGCGACGGCCACGCAGCTCGAACACGGGTCGGTCGTGATCGCGGCCATCACCAGCTGTACCAACACATCCAACCCGAGTGTGATGATCGCCGCCGGGCTGCTCGCGAAGAAGGCCGTGGCGCGCGGCCTGAAGAGTCGGCCGTGGGTGAAGACGAGTCTGGCTCCAGGCTCCAAGGTGGTGAGCGATTACCTGGAGCGTGCCAATCTGCAGGCCCCGCTCGATGCCCTCGGCTTCAACGTCGTGGGCTACGGCTGTACGACCTGCATCGGCAACAGTGGCCCGCTGCCAGAAGACGTGTCGGATGAAATCCGGGAACGCGGTCTGGTGGTGTGTTCGGTGTTGTCTGGGAACCGCAACTTCGAGGGCCGTATCCAGCAGGATGTGCGAGCCAATTACCTGGCGTCGCCGCCACTCGTGGTGGCGTATGCCATTGCCGGCACAATGAACCTCGACGTGACCACCCAACCCCTGGGGCTCGGGTCCGATGGAGCGCCGGTCTACCTCAAGGACATCTGGCCGACGCAGCAGGAAATTCAGCAGACGATGCTGTCGTCGCTGTCGGCGGAGATGTTCCGCGAGCAATACAGCAAAGTGTTTGAGGGTGACGTGCGCTGGCGGACATTGCCGGTGCCGACCGGTGATCGATTTGCGTGGGACGCTGACTCCACGTATATCAGGCGACCGCCATTTCTTGAGGATCTCGCGCTCGAGCCGGCCCCGGCGGTCGAGATTGCCGGCGCACGCGTGCTGGCGCTGCTGGGTGACAGCATCACCACCGACCACATTTCACCGGCTGGTTCGATCAAGAAGGACACGCCCGCCGGGGCTTACCTCATCGCACAGGGGGTTGAGCCGCGCGATTTCAACTCGTACGGCGCGAGGCGCGGCAATCACGAAGTCATGATGCGGGGCACGTTTGCCAACGTGCGATTGCGCAACCAGTTGGCGCCGGGTACCGAGGGCGGCTGGACCACCTGTCTGGCCGCCGACACGCCGGAGTTGATGTCCATCTATGAGGCGTCCGAGCGCTACCGCGCGGCTGGTGTTCCGCTCATCGTGATCGCCGGCAAGGAATACGGGTCGGGATCATCGCGAGACTGGGCGGCCAAGGGCACCATGCTGCTGGGCGTGAAGGCGGTCATTGCCGAGAGCTACGAACGGATTCATCGCAGCAACCTGGTGAACATGGGCGTGCTGCCGCTCGAGTTCCGCAATGGAGACACGGCGGCCACACTTCGGCTTTCTGGTCAGGAAGTCTTTGCGCTGATTGGTTCGGGTGCGTCCATGGTGGCCCGCGGTACGGTGGTGGTCCGTGCGACCGAGCTCGACGGCGCGGTGACCGAATTTCTGGTGACCGTGCGAGTGGATACGCCTGAAGAGCTCGTGGCCTTCAGGCACGGCGGGATTCTTCCCTACGTGCTTCGGAGACTTGCACGTGCGACATGAGGCCATGGGCCAGTGTCAGTGAGGCCATGAGGCAATGGTGGTTTCTGCCAGTGCCGTAAAGGCCAGGGCTGCCGAGATCGGGTTTGATCTCTGCGGCATCGCGCGTGCCGATCGGCACCCGAAGCTGGTGCGGTTGGCCGAATGGATTGCGCAAGGCCGGGCGGGCGAGATGCACTATCTGGCCGACTCGCTCGACGAGCGCCTCGACGTCCGCCAGGCGTTGACGACGGCACGGTCCGTCATCTCGGTCGCGATTCTCTACAACACCGACCAGCCGTATTCCACCGAAACGTCCGGCGATGGTCGTGTCTCCATCGCGCGCTACGCCTGGGGCCACGACTATCACGAGGTGGTCCGCAGCCGGCTTCGGCCACTGCTTCAGTGGCTTGCGGATCATGCCGGGTCTGGCCTTGAGGCATTCACCTGCGTGGATGACGGCCCCGTACAGGAACGCGTGTATGCCGAAGCCGCGGGGCTCGGGTGGATCGGCAAGAACACCTGCCTCATCAATCCGTCGCTGGGGTCGTGGCTGTTCCTGGGCGAAATCGTCACGAATCTGGATCTCGAGCCCGATAGTGCCGGCGTCGATCAATGCGGCACCTGTACCAGGTGCCTCGACGCGTGCCCGACAGGCGCCATCGTGGCGCCGTACGAACTCGATGCGACGCGTTGCCTGTCGTACCTGACGATTGAAGTGCGTGGTGCGATTGATGAGGCGCTGCGCCCGGCCATTCGCGATCAGGTGTACGGGTGCGACATCTGCCAGGACGTGTGCCCGTGGAACCGGCGCGCCGGGACGAGTGACGACGTGGCCTGGCAGCCCAGAGACGTCTTTCACGCACCCAGGTTGATCGACCTCTGCCGCATGACCGACGAGGCCTGGGTGGCCGCGCTGAAAGGCAGTGCCATGAAGCGCGCCGGCCTGCACCGCATCCGCCGGTCGTTGGCGTATGCCTCGGCGGGGCTTGAAGGGACCGTTCGGACCGAGGCACTGGCGGCCCTCCGAACACAGCCCTCGGCGATGGCCGATGTGGTGGCAGAATCCATAGAGTGGAGCGCCAGTCGCCCCTAGACAATTCAGTCATTCCTCCATTGCGCCATTACACGTAAGATCCCCCTATGTCCCTAGCGCCGACACTTCTTGTCTCCATGCCCCAGTTGACCGACCCGAACTTCGCCCGGACGGTTGTGCTGCTGTGTGAGCACAGTCCGGAGGGTGCGCTCGGGCTCGTCGTCAATCGTCCCTCGGACATCAAGGCTGCTGAGGCCGTGCAGATGGAACCCCCAGTGCAGAGTCCCAATGATCTTCCGCTGCTGATCGGTGGTCCCGTCGAACCGGGCCGTGGCTGGATCCTCACCACGAAGGAACCCACTGTGGAGCACAAGGCACTCGGGGGCAGCCTCTACCTGACCGCGTCGCCGTCCTTGCTGCGCGAAGCCCTCGAAACCAGGCCGGCGCCACGGCGCACGCTTGTGCTCGCGGGGTACGCCGGCTGGGACGCGGGTCAGCTCGATGAGGAACTGGCGAACTCGGCTTGGCTCATCGCGCCGCTCGAACTCGATCTCATCTTCGAGATTCCCCACGCCGCCTCGTGGGAGATGGCTATCCGCCGTCTGGGCGCCGACCCCCACCTGCTCCAGATGGGGCATGGGGTTCACTGACGTACGTCGCGCGCGCTGGGCTTCAAGCGCGCGGCCGCGGCCTTGACGCCCAGGCCGCGCTACGTTCCGGATACTCGCAGATGAGAAACGCACTGGTGTTGGCGCTCGGCGCAGGGTGCGTGGCTGGTGGCCTGCTGTTGCCGCTCATCGCGCAGGCACCGGTCGCGCCCCCGACCGTGCCGGTCACCTATCATGTGGAGCCGCTGGCGCCGGGAGAACTGCCAAAGCGGTTTTCCGCGCCGCAGCTCGCCGTGCTTGAGCAGCTCAATCGACGCGGCCTCGAACATCTGGCGCGTGTGACCGAGCTCGTCGTTCCAGACGCCTGGCCTGACGATGAGCTGGCCTACAGTCCTCTGCCGTCTCAATGGCCCTGGGCGGTCATGCAGCCGAAAGCGATCGTCGTGCACCAGGCGGCGCAAGTATTTGGCGCATACGAGTACGGTCGACTGGTGCGCTGGGGGCCTGTCAGCACCGGTCGCAAGGAGACGGCCACTCCGGCAGGCGTGTACAACCTGACGTGGAAGTCAAAGAGCCGACGAAGCACCGACAACGATGCATGGCTGCTGAAGTGGTACTTCAACTTCATCAATAGCCGGGGCGTCTCGTTTCACGAGTTCGACCTGCCCGGGTATCCCGCCAGCCACGCCTGTGTGCGCCTGCTCACCCGCGACGCGATGTGGCTGTACGAGTGGGGCGAGCAGTGGATCCTCTCGCCCGACGGCCGCACCGTCATCCTGCCTGGAACCACCGTGGTCGTTCAAGGCGAAGTGGATTACACCAACCCCGCGCCCTGGACATCCATCGACTGGTGGCGTTCGCCACTGGCGTTGTTCACTGGGGCACTGACGTCTACCGCCCCTGCACCGCCTCCAGCCTGAGCCGGGCCGTTTCCACATTGAAGGCGGCCAGCTCCGTCGTCAGGATACGATCAACGTTGTCGGTCAGCACCTTCAATTCAGCACTGAGCGCCGCCAGGATCAGCGCCGCATTCCCGATCGGCTTGCCATCGCCGCTATTGACCATCGACAACAACGATGCCAGCCGGTTATTCACCTTGATGGGGAAGTTGAGCGGGTCCTGGCCTGCCTGATTCTTCACCTGGTAGATCTCGCCTTCCACTTCGCTCAGGCCGGAGACCAGCGCCTCGGCCGCCGCCTTCAGTTTCGGATCGGGTGACTTCGTCATGCGGTCCGCCACGTCCGCCTTGACTCGACGGATATCGATGACCGCCTGATTGGCCTCACTGGTCTTGTCGCGAATACGAATCGCCAGGTCGAACTGCTCCTGCAGATCCGCGTCGGTTTCGTCAATGTGGAGGGGATGCCGTCTGACCAGGAACGGCTGCGTCTGGGTCACGCCATTCACGGTCAGCCGCACCTGATACGTTCCCGGCGCCGCTGCGGGCCCTTGCACCCCGCCGCCCCAGAGAATCATCCCGGGAAAGCTCGTGGCAGGCGGATACCGCAAATCCCACGTCACGTTCTGCATGCCTTGCGCCATCGTCGCGTTGCCCGCACCACCGCCGCCTCGACCGCCGCCACGGCCTGCGGCTGGAACTGCAGCGGCCGCTCCGCCCGCCGCGCCCGCAAACGATCGGACCACCGCGCCCGCCTTGTCCAGCACATCAATGGTCAGATTCGTCACCGGACCGTTGACCCAGTACTTGATCTGCGCGCCGTTGGTGGACCGATAGGCATCCTCCGGTGCGAACAGGTAGGCCGGTGACGCGGACGGCACGGCTGGACTGAACTGACGAATGGGCGCGATGTCATCAAGTACATAGAACCCGCGCCCGTGTGTGGAGATCACGAGGTCACGAGCCTCCACAATCAGATCCGACACCGGCAGGCTCGGCAGGTTCAGTGAGAGCGACTGCCACGTGGCGCCGTCGTTGTAGGAAATGTAGACGCCCTTGTTCGTGCCCGCATAGAGCAGGCCACGACGCTTGTGATCCTCGCGCACGACATTGACGTATTCCTCGTTGCTGATCCCGGTCACGATCTTTGTCCACGTGCGCCCAAAGTCGCTCGTGCGGAAGATGTACGGAGAGAAGTCATCGAGCAGCGGCCGCTTCACCGCTGCGTAGGCCGTGCCGGCGTCGAATGACGATGCGTCGATGATGCTCACACGGCCGAACTCCGGCATGTCCTTCGGCGTGACGTTCGTCCAGGCCTTGCCGCCATCACGTGTGACATGAATCAACCCGTCGTCTGATCCCGCCCAGAGCATGTTCGCGTCCGTCTTGCCGGGCGCCAGCGCAAAGACCGTGGCATAGACCTCGGGACCATTCATGTCTCCCGTGATCGGACCGCCGGAGTGCCCCATGGTTTTTGGATCGTGCCGGGTCAGGTCGCCGCTGATGCGATCCCAGTGCTGCCCGTTGTTGGTGGTTCGCCACACGTGCTGCGTGGAGGTGTAAAGCACGCGTGTGTCCACCGGCGAGAAGATGATGGGGAACGTCCATTGAATACGTTCCACCAACGCACTCGATGGTTCGCCCGAGAACATGCGCGGGTAGGGATGCACCTCACGCTGCTGGCCGGTGCGTCGATTTGTGTAGACGAGCCATCCGCCGTTCACCGCCCCTGCAAAAAAGGCGTCCGGGTCCTTGGGATCAGGAGCGATGTAGCCGGGTTCGAAGCCACCGGGGCTGTACATCTCTGGCGCGGCGCCGCCGGCACGGCCTCCGCGGCCACCGCCACCACCCGCTTCATTGGGGAGGCACACCGTGTTGCCATCCTGCTGCGCGCCGCAGACGTGATACGGGAAATGTCTGGTGGTGACCACGTGGTAGTACTGCGGCGTCGGATAATCGCGCGCCGTGAAAGGATTCGCGCCGGTGTAGGTGACGGCGCCGCCACTGTCGCTCGCGTGCAATATGTGTTTCGGATCGGCAGGGTCAATCCACAGATCGTGTGAGTCGCCGCCCGCGAAACTTGTCATGGTCGTGCCGCCGTCAGTGGACTTGAATGTGCCGACGTTCAACAGGTAGACCGTGTCCGCGTTGGCCACGTCCGCCGTGACGTGGGTGTAGTAAAACGCGCGCTGGCGGATGTTGCGGTTGCTGTTGACCAGTGTCCACGTGGCGCCTGCATCATCCGAGCGGAACAATCCGCCGTTGGCATTCTCGACGAGGGCATACACGCGGTTGGAATCCGCACCGGACACAGACACGCCAACGCGGCCGATGAGCCCCGAGGGCATGCCCGGTGCGCGCGTGAGTTCCGTCCACGTCTCGCCGGCGTCGGTGGACTTGAACAACCCGCTGCCTGGGCCGCCACTCGACATCGTGTACTCGGAACGGTAGGCCTCCCACATCGCCGCATACATCACATCCGGATTGCGCGAATCGATCGACAGGTCGATCGCCGCGGTCTTGGCGTCACGAAACAGTGTGCGCTTCCACGTCCTACCGCCATCCGTGCTTTTGAAGACGCCGCGTTCGTCGTTGGGCGCGCCGTGGTGCCCGAACGCCGCGACATAAACGATGTCAGGGTTCTTCGGGTGGATGCGAATCTTGGAGATGTTCTTTGCGTCTCTGAAGCCGATGTGTGTCCAGGTCTTGCCGGCGTCGGTCGATTTATAGACGCCGTCGCCCGACATGATGTTGCCCCGGATACATGTCTCGCCCATGCCGAGGAACACGATGTCCGGATTGGTGTCCGAGACCGCGACGGCGCCAACCGACGAACTGCCCACCTGCCCGTCGGTGACCGGCACCCACGTCTCACCGCGATCGGTGGTCTTCCACAGACCGCCGCCGACAGCACCGAAGTAGCCGTCGTTGGGCCGTCCGACGACGCCGGACACGGCCAGCGAGCGGCCGCCGCGATCGGGACCGATGCTGCGCCACGCAAACAAGTTCAGATACGGCGGCAGACCGGAGGCCGCGGTTTGACCGGGTGCCACTCGGACCGTTCGCCCGGCCAGCAGCGGCAGCGACCAGACACCAGCCAGAATCAACGCCAGCGTGAGGCCGGCAGCAACAGAGCGGGGACGACGGATGATGAGCGCCATATGCTCCTCCAATGAGCCGGAGCCGCATGGCGAGGTGCACGCCCGGGAGCTCCGCTGAGAAGCATATCAGGCGCTTACTTCGTGATGATCGCCTGAAGAAACTGCAGGGCTCGGGGATCGCGTGATTGTCCCAGCCCCGTCATGGCGTCTCGGCGCACAGTTACTGCGGTGGGCGTGAGGGGAACCGAGCGGGCAAATTCGATGAGCGTGGCGACGGCGCTTGGGTCACGGTGCAGCGCAATCGCCCTGACGGCCGAACTGGCGATGCGGCTCTTCACGTCCACCTCCATCGTTTCATCGAGGGCGCGGGTCTTGAGCCACGCCACGCTGTCGGCGCCCGAGACACCGGTCAGCCAGTGGAGCGGAAGGCCTCCGGCATCAACCGGGCAGTCATCGGTCAGCGCGCGCAGGCGTTCGATGCGCTTGTCCACCACTCTGACGAACATGGTCACCTGAGTGCCGGCTTCGAGACGGACCGGCCCTGTGGGCGCGGGGAATTGGGGAGGCGTGGACCGCGCGTCGGTGGTGTGCGGCTCGATGCGACAGCCGCGCACACCGTTCGACATGCCGTCGTCGGAGTAGTAGCAGCAGAGATTGCGCTCGCCATCGGTCATCGGGACCTGCCAGGCCACCCATTGGGGAGTGGTGGCCTGTGAGGCGAGGGCGGCCACGTCGCGTGCGAGCGACGTGACCGCCTGCGTGTGCATCTGGGCGTTCTGAATCTGGGGCGTCTGAGCCGCGACCGCCGCGACGGCCAGAACCAGTGTGCCAATCGTCATCATTCTTCGCATTCTTGACTCCTGGACCCTGGACCCCGACGCCTACTTGATGATCTCGAGCATGTAGTCCATGGCCGCCTTGTTGCGGCTCATGGTCGAGAGCTTGCGCACGAGGTCGCGCTTGAGCGTCATGTTGGTTTCCTTGCGCGCGATGGCCACGAGCGCCTCGCCGTTGTTCTGGTTCATGAGGGACGAGACAATCGTCTTCTTGTTCTCCCCGTCCTCTTCGCGGTTGTACAGGTCTGCGAGGATCGCGCCAGACTTATCGGCGCGCATGTTGCCGAGGCTGCGAAGGGCCCGGCGCCGAAGTTCGACGTCACGCTCGCTTCTGGCCACTTCGCTGAGGCGATCGGCGGCGCCAAGCGAACCCAGACGCGTGAGGATGCTCATCTTCAGGTCGCGGTTCTGCTCTTTCTGGTAGATCGTCCACAAGTCCTGGGTGGCGCCCGCGTTGCTCATCTGGCCGATCGCGGACTCGCGCAGGTCGATCACGCCGTTGCCACCGGCCACATCCTTGAGCGCGGTCATGTTGCCCGACTGTCCCCAGGCCTGCAGCACCGCTTTCTTGATCTCGACGTCCTGCGTCGTGTCGTAGATCTCACGCAGTTCCGCGCTGGTCGCGCCACGCTTGCCGCCAGTGGCGACATACCGAATCGCGTAGCGCTGCAGGTCGGGGTTGCCGCCGCCCTTGGCAATGTCCATCAGGATCTGGCGCGCACGGGGCTGCGCGCTCTGCGCGAGTACGAAGATGGCCCGCTGCTTCAGTTGGAGTGAATTGGCGCCGTTGAGCACACCCTCGAGCAGCGGCAGCGCGCGTTCGGGATCGGTGTGCTGAAGCGCGTTGAGCGCCAGCATCTTCAGTTCATCTTCATCCGCCTGCTCGGGACGCGCGGGCTGTCCAGCCGACTGCCGCACGGCGGCCTCAAGCACGCCGGCGTCCTTCAGGTAGGCGCTCCGGGGATGGTCCTTCTTCAACGCCGACAGCGCCGTCGTGGCATCGCTGCTGCGGCCGAGCCGATACAGCGCGAAGGCCTTGTGATACAACGCGGCATCCGTTCGGGCCGCCTTCCCGGTGATGACCTGGTCGAAGCGAACGATGGCCCGCTCGTAGTCGCGCCGCGACAACAGGCTGAGGCCCATGTCGTAGGCGCCGCCGCCCGCGGACGTCACCCCAAAGCCGTTCTGCATATGGCCCAGGTCCATGTCGAACTTCATCCCGTCGAGGCTGACCCGATGTTCGTCAAGCGCCCTGCGCTGTTCCTCGAACGCCGTTCGCGCCAGCGCCATGGCGTCCTGCACCCGGAGCATCTCGCCAGTGGGCATGGCCGGTGGCGCGGGCGGCGCGGGGGGAACCGGCGGCCTGGCCACCTGGGCCAACCCGGACGCCGGAATCACCAACACAGCAACAATCATCAGTAGTCGTTTCATAGGTCTCCCTCAGTAGCCGTCACAATCGTTTTCTGGCGTTCGCGAACTTCGTCGGTCACGACACGCACCTTGAAGATCAAGTCGTCCTGTTCGATCCGAGAGCGCAGGGCGTCCAGGTCCGCCCGTTTCAGTGCATCCGGGCTGCTGGCGATTTCCGCCAGCACACCCTCGAGGTCTTCCAACATCGCCACCAGGTGCCCGTTGCCCGTGTGGGTGGCGGTCTGGCGATACAGCCGGCTCGACCACAGCAGGTCGTCGGCCGTGGCCCGTTCAAAGCCCGGCTCGAGCACATCATCGGCCGGCGCATTCATCACTTCCACCAGCAGCAACTCGCTGCGTTCGAGGTGGTCAGTCATGGCGACGAGCAGCGCGCGCTCGGGTTGGCTGGCTGCCGCATCGACGGTATCGGGCATCGGGGCGTCGGTCACGATGCCTGGCCAGGCGCGGTTTGCGATGAGCAGGGCGAGAACGATGGCGGCAAACGCCCCGGTCGGGACCCAGCGGCGCACCGCGCGCCACCCCGAGAACGGTACGGCAATGTCCTCGAGTTCGCGCTGCACTCGCGCCCACATCACCCGTTCGAAGTCGGCGGGCGGTTCGGGGACGGCGGCCGCATCCACCGTGCGAAGAGTGACCCGGATCTCCTGCCAGAGCGGCTGGCAGATGGCGCAGGCGTCGACGTGTGCGGTCAGCGCCGCTTCTTCAGCCGGGTCGGTGTCGCCGTAAAACAGCAGGACGAGGTCGTCTTCGCCCGGATGCGCCTTGTGTGTGTCGTGTGCCATGTCGTTCATCTCAAAACCCCTGCAGCGCCACCCGCATCTTCCGCACGGCGCGGAAGATCGAATGTTTCGTCGCGTTTGTCTTCAAGCCGAGCGTGTCGCCGATTTCCTCAATCGAACAGCCGTGGTAGTGCCGCATCAGGAACGCGGCTCGTTCCTGTCCCGACAGGTCTCGCAGCGCCAGTTGCAGCTGTTCGCCAATCTGTCCCGCATAGACCAGGTCATCCATGGTCGGTGCGTTTGGTGAGGCCGCCAGACCCTCCAGCACATGGTCGTCGGCCACCATCTGCCGCCTGGGCCGCGATCGCAGGAAGTCCACCGAGCAGTTGAACGCGATGCGGTAGAGCCACGTGGAGACGTTCGCGCGGGCTTCAAAGCGGCTGAGCTGCTTGTAGGCCTTGATGAACGTTTCCTGCACAATGTCTTCGGCGTCTTCGGCCCGACCCGTCATTCGGAACGCCAGTCGATACAGGCTTCGGCTGTGCCGATCGACCAGCACCCTGAAGGCATCCTGGTCGCCTTCCCTGGCCCTTACGACTGCGGCCGCATCATCGAGCTGCATCTGCTCCGTTATGACGGGAACTGACAGGAAACAGTTAGGTCAGGTCCCCAGCGCCTCAGTTCCTCAGTTCCCAACTTCCCAACATCTCGCCAAGGCCCTCCGCGAGATCCTTCTGGCGATACCCCAGGTCCCGTTCGGCGGCCGAACTGTCCAGAGGCCAGTCGTGGCGGAAGATTTCGAGGGTGGGGCGGGTGAGCTG
>Ga0163151_10000774_pt1 | contig 55679 bp, 53 predicted proteins | sample OliLakLV19MP5IB2_FD_145596 | JGI IMG/M metagenome (GOLD analysis project Ga0163151, IMG submission 145596) | Freshwater microbial mat bacterial communities from Lake Vanda, McMurdo Dry Valleys, Antarctica - Oligotrophic Lake LV.19.MP5.IB-2 | ecosystem: Environmental > Aquatic > Freshwater >... | reverse complement strand
GAGCAGGTCGTCGCCCTGCTGATTGCGGGCCTTTATCATCACGCTCAAACTCTGTTGGAAATGGTTTAAATTCTTTGATCAACTCTGATTCTTCAAGCCAATCTACTTTTACTTTATCTTTTAAATAAGCCTCTATACGCCCAAGTGCATCGACATCACGGTCACTAACCATACCTACAGCGCGACCACTTCCACCCGCTCGCCCTGTACGACCTATGCGATGAATATAGCCCTCTGCTTCATCAGGAAGATCATAATTAACGACAAGATCAATTCCTTTAACATCTAGGCCACGAGCGGCAACATCTGTAGCAACGAGGATTTGTTTTTTACCTGAACGAAAAGATTCAAACACACGGTTGCGCTGAGCTTGACTCAAAAGTGAGCTCATCTCCATAGCTTCAATACCATTATTTTTTAGAAATTTTGCGATGCGAGTAACGTTGTGTTTAAAATTACTAAATACGATGCATTGTTTTGGATCAAACTTTTTAAGGAGTGCTAACAAAAACATGGGTTTTTCTTCTTGGCCAACATGCAAGATAGAATGATCAATACCTTCAGCCGTAACTGAATCACGACTCATATTAAATTCAACGGGCTCAGCACCAAATTGATAAGATGTATTTAAAACTTCAAAATTAAGGGTAGCACTGAATAATAAAAACTGTCTGTCTCGTGGCACACGCCTTAAGATAAAAGTCATGTCGTCTTTAAAGCCCATATCAAACATACGATCAGCTTCATCAAAAACAATAGCGGCAACACCGTTAAGATCAAGGTCATGTGATTTATAAAGATCTAAAATTCGGCCAGGTGTTCCGACAACAAACTCAACACCTTGATGAAGTGCTTTTTTCTGATCATCGTACGCGCTGCCACCCACGATGACCACTGAACGCATGCTCGCGTTTTTACCAAATTGAGAAACAGCACCTTCAACTTGTGCAGCAAGTTCACGTGTTGGAACCAAAACTAAAACAAAACTATTTTTCTTCCAATTTGTAGGAACACGCTCGCCTGTTTCACCAGCTCGCAATCTTAAGATGCGATCCATCAAAGGAATAACAAAAGCACCCGTTTTGCCTGTACCTGTTTGTGCAAGGCCTGAGACATCTTTGCCTTTTAGAACTGAGGGTATGACTGCTTCTTGGATAGGTGTACACTCGGTGAAACCAATTGCCGATAACGCTTCTAAAAGTTCGGGTCGTAAATCAAATTCAGCAAACTTCAATGTCGAAACTCGTTTTCTTAGTGATCAATATTCACTCATCATTTCAGCCTTATTTATGCCAGGAACCACCTAAAAAGCCAAATCTTTTTGAATACTTCCCTCAATTCAACCCATGATGGCTTTTTTACTTAGTTAAGGGCCAACATGCGATCAAGGGCTATTTTAGCGTTGAGCTTAATATCTAGGTTTAACTCCACTTTTTCTAAATTTTCTAGATGTTCAAGGGTGTAGCAGAGATTTGACAGATTGATTTGATACATGGTGAGACAAAGACTTCTTTGAAGCTTAAAAACCCGCCGATCCGAAAACATCTGCTGAAGCCTTGTAACTAAGTTCACTTCAGTACCGACAAATACAGTAGATTTTGGCGGTAGCTCGCCTACATATTTCACGATAAATTCTGTACTCCCTGAGGCATCGGCTAAATCAACCACCTCTTTTTCGCACTCAGGATGAACGACCACCTTACAACCCGGAAAAAACTTGCGCACATGTTTAATATCGCGCGCTTTAAATTCCATATGCACCGGACAATGCCCAGCCCACAAGATTACTTTTGCTTGGCGCACTTCTTCTTTTGTTAAACCACCATCTACCTTTTTTGGGTCCCACAAAATCATTTTCTCTAATGGTATTTCTAGTTTTTTACCCGTATTGCGACCTAAATGTTCATCCGGAAAAAAGAAAATCTTCTCTCCTCGTTCATACGCCCATTTATAAATTTTTTCTGCATTTGATGATGTACATACAATGCCGTCACGCTCACCGCAAAACGCTTTGAGATCTGCAGTAGAATTCATATAAGTTACAGGAATTACTTTTTGAGATTTATCTAACCACTGATGAATTGTGGACCACGCTTTTTTGACTTGATCTATATTGGCCATATCAGCCATGGGGCAACCAGCGTCAGGGTCAGGATGATAAACACTTTGGGTTGGTTTACATAATATGGCGGCACTCTCAGCCATGAACCTTACGCCACAAAAAACAATTTGTTTACCGGGTGAATGTGCCGCTTTTTCAGAAAGGCCGTAACTGTCTCCGACATAATCACTTAGCTGTGTGATCTTGGGTCTTTGATAATGATGCCCTAGAATAACAAGGTCTGACCCCGCGCGTTGTTTATGAAAGCGAATGCGCTCTATGAGATGTTCTTCGGAAAATCTCTCGTAATCTTCTAAGGTTGGTAAAACATCATACTGCATAATCGGCCGTAATTTAGCACCAACATCATTCATCTCAAAGCCCAAAAATATTGACAGAACGTATGCGCCAATAGATTATGGGCCCGTACGTTAACTAAGCGATTATCTTGGCTTTAACAAGGGATACCCAATGCCGCGCAAAGATCTAAAATTCAAGCTCACCAAAATTACTGACATCACACCCTCTGTAAAAGAGCTCTACTTGCAGCCCATGGATTCTCCAGGCCTTGAGTTTAAAGCTGGTCAATTTGTAATGCTTCAACTTCCACCTGTTGATGGAAAACCCTCACCTCGCGCTTATTCTATCGCCTCAGCTGAGCAAAATAAAACTGACGTTCGACTGGTTATTAAACATTATGAATTAGGTATTGCTTCAAATTGGGTACGCACCCTTAAAGGTGGCGAAGAAATTCCATTCACCGGACCATTTGGAAAATTTCTTTTAAAAGAACCGCCGGCTGAACAAGTAGTTTTTGTTTGCACAAGTACGGGCCTTGCTCCCTTTTACAGCATGCTCGCCAGTAAAGCACAGACCCTTAAAAATACTGATTTCAAAGTTTTTATGGGTGTGTGGAATGAAAAAGAAATTTTTTACGATAAAGAATTAAAAGAACTTCAAAAAATTCTCCCCAGGTTGCACGTTGATTATGTTTTGGATTCACCTGATGCAAGCTGGAAAGGCTCCAAAGGTCGCGTTACTGAGCCCATTGATAAATTAGATATTAAAAGGCCTACACAATTTTATCTTTGTGGAAATCCTGCCATGATTAAGTCTGTAAAAGAACTATTGCTTGGTAAAGGTTTTCCACTAGCAGATATCCACACAGAATCTTACGGCTGAGTTTTTAATTTTGTCTTGATTGCACCCAATATTGCTTCGCAACTTAAGCGCATAGTCACATCTTGTTTCATAAGAAGTGCTTCAGCTGGAGTTTGATTTTTGATATTATCATCTACTAATTTTGCTTTGGTAATCGGCCCTTTGTGTAGAAGCCCTGATCCAGGTATATCTAATCGACTCTGCAGATCTGTTGGTAATATTGAAGGTTGTCCATCGCGATAAGGTAAAAGCAATTTAATCTGATGAACATCTTCAATGTTTCGGCTGGTATTAATCAAATTTAAATTAAGTATGGCTTGAAGAATCATTTTTTTAGAATCACTTGTGATCTCAGTAGATTTTCCGACCTCAAACAAACGACTACGAAGTTTTTGTGCAAATGAATCTTCTTTACTCAAGCTGTTACGTAATTGAACTTCTAACATATCGGTTTGTCGTAATTGCTCGCTAAATGCATCTTCGGGCATTTGGTCTTTAAAGGACTTAATACTTTGGCGCCTATGAGAAATTAAAGAATTGTAAACATTGATTTTAATTTCACGCATTGCAAGTTGGTACTCTAAAAAATACTTAATACGTGGCACACCCCCAGAGCTTGCAACCTCTCTAACCATGAGATCAAGCAGTGCATTTTGAAGTATTTCAAGGCCCTGAGCTATATCGGCTTTTATTTTTCCTAAAATAATTTTGAACTCGATATCTTTTTCTCCCACTAAGGCAATGTCTATTACTTCAACTTTTTCACGAAGCGTTTGCTCAAAAGTTAAGAGTTTTAAATATTCATGGCCAAAAAGTCGTGTTGAAAATTTATCAAGATTTAGAATCGTGGCCATTCTCAAAATCAATGGCGGATGTGAACCCGAAATCAATTGAGCTCTTACTTGAGGGCCATATTTCATGTAAAATTCAGTAGCCCGTTTAATAGCCAGCTCAAGAACAGCCTCTTGGTGCTCTGATTCAAATTGAATACCAAAAAGTTTCGCAAATGCAGCGGCCACATCTTCGTGTCGCCCCGTAGTGGCACCGCCACGATCAGCAGAAAGTTCATTCTCACGTGAAATCATGTTACCAACATCGTCAGACCAACGTGAAAATTGTTTTATGTCTAATACCTGTGCTGAGTTTTTACTATTTAATGCCGCCCTCATACCTTTTGTGAATTCAACTATATGTGCTGGTCTTTGTGCTCGCTCCACAGCAAGGTCAATAATTTCTAGATAACTATTAAATAACAAGTCACGCTCCTGCTCGGGCATTTTGGCAAAATAAATTTGAATCTGTTGAAGGATTTTTGCAAACTGCCCGTTACTGATAAAGTTTGACGTGAAGAATTTTTCAAACTCAGCTTCAGAATTTGCAATATGTTTTTTACCGACTCCAAATACTTTTTGAGGATTCATAGTTTTAAAGGCAACGCGCTTCATTCTATTTTTAAATAATTCTTCTTTAACGTTAAGCGAAAGACCAGAACCACCCACACCAATCTCGGAAGCTATCGCCGAGAGTAATGTTTCATTCATAAATGAAACGATATTATGTTTAAGCCTGATATGCATGAGTTCATGGGCTAAAACAGTTCGCAATTGATCTGGGGTCATTGAATGTATAAGTCCAGAATGGAGCAATATAAAAATATTATCACTAGATGCACTTACAGTTGCAGCATTAGCGTCACCAGCGACTACGAATACTTTTCGGTTTTGAATAGCTCCATCGCTAAAACCCAGTTCACGGGCCACTTCAATTACAAGTTTATCAATCATCTCATGTTGTGGAGTTGATTTTTCACCTTGTATACCCAACATGTTAATTGAGCCTTGGGCTACGTAGGTTTCAACAGTAGAATCATTGAGCATACTGGCAATTTCAAGTAAGGGCTGCATGAGTGGTTGAGTCATAAAAAATCCGCGAAGATTTCTATCAGTACGAGTTGAAAGCATACTGCTCTGAAGGTTTTGATATTCTTCAGCCAACGCAGGATTATTCATCAATTTTCTAAAAATATTTTCTTCGGCAAAATAGAGTTTTCGATCATCCATTGGGTCAGCTGCAAAGCTCTGTGAAAAGCCGATAGTGAGTGTGAGTAAAAAAACCAAAGTTTGAGACATCATTTTTTGCATCGCTTGTACTCCAATAAAGATTAGAACAAGTACTAGAGCAATGAATGTGCCGCAAACTCAGCTATTTAAACCGCTTTATAATACGTGTGAGATGCCAATATTTTAGCCATTACGACAAAAAGCAGCTTCAAAATGGGCATTAAAATCAGCTAAGCTTGTAAGAATTTTTGCAAAATTTCAATGAATACCAGTCGTTGATCAAAGTGTACCCAATGCCCTGCGCCCGATACTTCTACACCTTTTATAACGTGGTTTTTAGCCTGCATCTTCGTAAATTCCTGCGCTGATAACTCTTCACTTAACTCGCCACGAATTACGAGTGTTGCACACGTTAATTTCTCGAGTTCAAACCATCGATCTTTATTTCGGCCATTTTCTAAAGTTTCAATGATCTTATCCATTCGAATGCGCCATACACCTCGACCTGTTTCATCTTCGACAATATTTGTGTAAAGAAACATTCCAAGTTTTGAGTCGCCAAAATCATTTAATAAATATTGTTTAGCTCTTATTTTATCAGTGAATGGAACAGGAATAGATTTCAAACGCTTTGCTAATTGGCTTCCATTTACTTCCGATTTGCCCGGGCCAATATCTTCAATCACTAATTTTTCAGTCATTTCAGGATACAAGTTTGCAAAACAAAGGGCCGTGCGTCCACCCATGCTGTGACCCACAATACTTGCTTTAGAAATTTTCAACGAATCGAGTAAAAACTTAAGATCCCCCGCATAGTCTTCGGGGGCATACCCTGACTCTGGGGCGAAACTTTTGCCATGAGCTCGCTGGTCATAAACTAAGACTCTATAGTCGCCCTCAAAGTGAGGAATAATCTTTCGCCAGTTAGAGCTCGAACCAGCTAGACCATGTATAAATACGAGCCAGGGCCGATTTTGTGCACCTGAGATCAAATAATGAAAATTTTCCAGCTCCATAAGCATGGATTTTGACACTCCTGAGATGACATCTCAAGGGCTTCTGTTAAAATAAATCATTGTGAATGGCCCGATGACAGAACTTGGCCCTCCGAGGCTGAGTCAAGAATTTCTCGATTACCATGCTGTTGGTATGGTGAAGCACCTTCAAAAGGCAGGCTTTTTAGCTTACCTTGTCGGTGGATGCGTGCGTGATCTACTTTCAGGTCATGTTCCAAAAGATTTTGACATCAGCACAAATGCACTGCCTCAAGAAGTCCGACGATTTTTAAGTTATGCCTTTATTATAGGCCGCAGATTTCGCCTTGTGTTGGTAAAACGCGAAGACAAACAATATGAAGTCGCAACCTTCAGACGCGAACCAAAAGAAAATGAATTTCCAGAAGGAATTCCATTTGGAGATAATATTTTTGGCACTCCCGAACAAGATGCCTTTCGCCGCGACTTCACATGTAACGCGCTTTTTTATGATCCAATATCAAATGAAGTTATTGATTACGTAAATGGTCAAAAAGACATTGAAGATCATGTCATTCGCATGATCGGAGATCCAAAAGTTCGCCTCGTTGAAGATCCTATTCGAATTTTGCGCGCATTACGTTTTGCTCACAAACTTCATTTTCGTATTGAACCAACACTCAGACACCATATTTGTGAACTCTCTGATAATTTAGCACTCTCTGTTTTACCCCGACGTCGTGAAGAGTTTATGAAATTACTCAGGCTTCATGATCCTGCTGCAACTTTTAGAGAAGGGTTTGATTTAAATCTTTGGTCAAAAATTGCACCAGAACTTCACAAGGTTTATGAGAAAGATGAACATGTAGATTTGTTCGAAGAAAAACTGCGCCGCCTTGACTCACGATTAGTTGACCCGTCTGATACAGCACTGTTGTCTGGCACACTTGTTTTGGGTTGGCTACGCGCTTCATCACATAGTTCTAGTGACGATCTCATTAAGACAAGTGATCTTCACCAAAACGAGCGACTTCAAAATTTAGCAAAAGATCAACTGGGCCTTCACAATTGGGAGTTAGGTCGCATCGTCAAAGCTCTTTCACTTCAAAGATTACTTTCATCACCTGATGAATTTCAAAAACGCGGACAACGACGCCGAAATGCTGTGATTTTTTCTGAAGCATTTCCATTAGCAGTTGATCTCGCTCATATCGATGCGGTTTTAGATCCTGAAACTTTAGATTATTGGGATGCACAATTATCTCTCGCGAATGAACAAATTCTTTCTGCTCCACCACCAAAACCACAACGTCATGGCTCACAACAGCATCGCTCTCGACGCAAAGCACCGTCACGTCGAGCCAAAATGCCCCCGCGCCCCAAACCTCGCTAGTCACATTTTCTCGAGCATGAAATTTTTTATTTGAGATCCTCTTAAAGCCATGGAGATTTTTTTTTCGTTGGTACATGACTTGCTCATTTCATTGCCAGATATCCATATAATCTCTTTGAAAGGAGCACTAAAATGAAAAAAATCTTATTAGGATTTTTAATTACCTTCGCTGGAGTAACTACATCTGCAGATGATACTTCAATCGATGCTGCACTGGGGAATTTAGATTCTACAGAGGCACTGACGTTTGGAATAACATCTGATACGGCAGCCGCCCAAGCTTGTACCTGCAAAGAATATAAACGAAGACATAATGGTCTTACATATGTTTTGAATCGCGGGAATCTTGGTAACCAAGAAAGTAATGAAATTAGAAGACAGCTTGAACAAGGTATTCACCTTTATAATCAAGCCCAACAATATTCTAATGATGATCAACAAAACAGATATTGCTCACTGGCTAATCAAGCTGTTGATAATTCATGGCGCCGATGGCAGTCATGGTTAGCACAACGTGGTGTTGATCGTGAAGTATATTGCGATGGTCGCGACGATAATTATGACGACCACCATGACCGTGACAGAGATCGTGATCGTGATCGTGATCGTGACCGTGACCGTGATAACGACGGTTGGAATAATAACTTCCCCAGAAATGGCGATCGCGGTTGTGAACGCAATGCCTGGAGAAATGAACGTCGCGCAGAACGTGCTCTTGCTATGAGGGTTGGTCCACGCGAAATTAGAAAGTACAAAATGTTTCAAACACGATCTGGATGTTACGGATTTGTTTGTAGGCGAGGTTATAGTTGTCAGGTGGAGTAAACCTGATTAGTTTTGTATGATGAAAGAGGCGTCTATGACGCCTCTTTTTTTTGATTGCTGCAAATAAACAACAGTCACCAAATGCTCCTAGACCATCATGGTCCAGTGCCATATTAGCTCTGAAAATCTTAACAATAAATTTATACTATCTTTAATTACGATCTGACAAAATTTTTTACTGGTATATCGCTTGCTCACATCAACACTGGGTAAGTTAAAAAACATTTTATGAAAGGGCCACCAATGAGAAATTTTATTTTGAGTCTTGTAGTTTTACTATCTGCTGCTCCAGCTTTTGCTGGTTACAAAGCCTGCACATGTTTAGAGTTTGAAAGAAGAGCAAACGGACTTGAATACGTTACCGATTATGTTCAGATTAGTTATCAAGAACGAAATGTTATTCAACGTCAACTTCAGCGCGGTTATCAATCATACAGTCAGGTGGACTTTTATTATGACAACCAAGACACACAAAATCGCCTTTGTACTTTAGGTAATCAAGCGGTTGATCCCTCATGGCGCCGATGGCAGTCATGGTTAGCTCAACACGGTGTGGATTACACTCCAAACTGTAGAAATTAGAGATCTTGCGATTTTTCTCAACCTGTGGTCTAAACTCACCAGATTGCTCACTTGAGCACAAGGAGTTTAGACCATGGGTCAATTTAGTTTTTGGCATTTACTTTTAGTTTTAGGAATCGTTCTTATCGTTTTTGGACCAGGTAGACTTCCCGGTCTTGGAGCATCACTAGGTAAAGCGATTCGTGGCTTTAAAGAAGGCCTCAGCGGTCTAAATGATGAAACCAACAGCGAACGCCCCGCTCAAACAACCCGTGAATCTTTGCCACCCACTGATCGCGTTTCTACTGTTCAAAAAGATTCAACTAACAACAAAACAAACTCTTAAAAATAAAAACGGCCACCAATTCCGAAATCAAAATTGATCCATAATCCTGGAGACACGGCTATGCCTGGAGCTAATTCCACATAGATACCAAGCGGCGGTCGCACAGGATACCACTCAATCCCAAACGGGACCCGTGCATAGACTCCTAGATCTGTACTTGAATCTCTCCATCTGCTGGGACGATCTTTATAATAATAACCAGAGCTCCATGAGTAAAATCCCAAACCCACACCCACATAAGGCATTAACTGACTGATGAATTTTGAATTTTCTTTGAATGCACGAGGAAAATGCCAGAGATAATCACCATAAATCAAAGTGTAATAATTTGAAGAAAATGAAATGGCCACATCAAAGGCATCGGTATTATTCACCCAATATTTGCCAGTGATTGCTGTGGGAAAACCAAGTTGAAGGCCTAAACCAAAACGTCCATCACCTGGAGTTTCTTCCGTCTTGGCTTGAAATGAAAGTAAAGAAATACAAAGTACAAGTAATAGTTTTTTCATAATTCAGCACCTCTAAGATCTAGTGATTAACTTGCAGGAGTATAAGTTTAATTAATTTTTGATTTCAATAGAAACGTTTACATAGTGAGTCGGCATCCGCGCCGGCGCGGTTGCGCAGCTTCTCCAGAAAAGCGCCCACGTTTTGCATTACTTCAAAAATCGCAGCCACTATCGAAGAACAAACTCTAAGCTGAGGATTCCGGTCAACCGCTGGCGAATGAGTAGTTAGTACCCACTTGGCCGCCACACCCCAGACTCTAAGCCATTGCTATATATTTCTGTAGGAACCGAAAAATTCTGAGCTGTGGTACCCGCAACTTTCGAAGTCAAATTAACTTGACCGATAACTGCATCGGCCGATTGAGAGCTTTGACTTGGAATAGAATTCCATATGAGCAGTCTATTATTATTTGCGTCGACGGCCATTAATCTTTTTCCATCGACACTTGTTAGGGCAATAGGATTATCAAAACCTAAAGCATTTACAGTTGTTCCAGCATTTGCAGTTATTGAAGAAAAATTTGACTGTCCTAAAACGAGATCCGCCGCCTGTTGAGATACTGTTGGCAGAGAATTCCAAATAAGAATCCGATTATTGAGTCGGTCTCTTACATAAAGTCGTTGGCCATCGAATGCGGTACCCGTGGGATGATTGAACCGCACTCTGGTGCCCGCACTCGCCACGCCGGCCATCGTAGTTTGCCCCACGACAACATCAGCGGGTTGCTGATTCTGTGTTGGTAAAGAGTTCCAAATCAAAACACGGCTATTTTCATAGTCGGTAACAAAGAGTTTATTTTGCGCAATTGTAATTCCGACTGGTGTTTGAAGGCCTTGCGAACCTCCACCGATCGTACCTGTAGTCATATTAGGCTGCCCTAAAACAAGATCAGCTGGCTGCCCATTTTGAGTAGGAATTGAATTCCAAATTAAGACACGGTTGTTTGAGAAATCTGAAACATATAATCTCTGACCATCGCTAACGGCAGAGATAGGACCATTCAAGGTACTTGCAGAAAGACCTGTTCCGCTTGTCGTCATCGTTGATTGACCAAGAACAATGTCCGCACTCTGATTGCCGACGGGGAAACTTTGAAAAATCAGTACACGGTTATTACTAAATTCAGTCACCACAAAATAAGGGGATTTGATGCCATTGACGTTATATTTAATTGCGCCACAGCTTGCTTGGAAAACAGCCAACGAATAAAAGCTTAAAAATAAAAATATCCTAAATTTTTCCAATACAAAGTCAGGATAAGCCATGTGTTATTCATGTCAATCAAATGCTTACCTGGTCGCGCGACAGCTTACAAAGTCTGTCAAATTCCGCGCTGGCGCGGTTGCACCACTTCTCCGGAGGGTTATTGAAAACTCAGGAAACCACATGACTATCGAATAGGACATAATCGCTTGGTAATTAGACTAGGACACTTTCCCTTGGTACCGACACTAAGTATGTAAAAAACTATCGACCTTATCGGTGTTTAGTTGCTAATGTATATACTATGTATTAGTATGTGTAAATGTATTGGAGGAGCTTTGCGATTTGAATGAACATATTATTGCTTATTTTTTGTGAGCGTGACGGAGAAAGCATACGAATTATTTCGGCACGCAAAGTAACTGCAAAGGAGAAGAAAATTTATGAAGAAGGAATATGATCTAAAATCACTCAAGAAACGTCCAGGCCGTGCTAAAGCCTATCCAGAGGCTGAAAAGGTTGCCATCAACATTCGTTTGGATGCCACCGTACTTAACGATATTAAAATTGAAGCTAGCCGAATGGGACTTCCCTACCAAACTTTTATTAATAGCGTACTCCATCGATACGCGACAGGTGAGTTAGTGGATCAAAGATCAAAAAAAGCTTCGGGCGAGTAACTTGATTTCCGCGCTGGCGCGGTTGCGCCACTGCTCCGGAGAAGCTTGGGTTTTATAATATGTTCTACAATTAATTCGCGTTGATATTTGATTTGATCGAGCGTGCTAGGCCTTGAGCATCGAGTCCGTGTTTTTCATACAAACCCTCAGGGCTTCCGCTCTCACCATAGACGTCTTGAACACCGAGGCGTGTAACCCGTGTTCCGATTCCAGCAGAAGATAATGTTTCACAAACTGCGGAACCAAGTCCGCCAATAATATTGTGATCTTCAGCGGTGAATACATGCTTCACTTGTTTTGATAATTTTTGAACAAGTTCAACATCTAAAGGCTTAATGGTGTGAATGTTTACAACACCCACTGACATGCCTTCTTTTTCTAATTGCTTAGCAGCATTGAGTGCATGAGCTGTTAATCCGCCCGTGGCAAACACAACGGCGTCTTTGCCGGATTTTAATTCAACACCGCGACCAAATTGAAATTTATAATCAGCGCCATTTACAGGCTCAAGGTTTTGTCGAGTTAAACGTAAATATACCGGACCTTGATGTTTCATTAAAAACTGCATCATCTGTTTTGTTTCAATATCATCTGCAGGTTGAAGCACTGCCATACCGGGCAATGTGCGCATACAACCAATATCTTCTAATGCCATTTGGCTGTAACCGTCTTCACCGATACCGATACCAGCATGTGTTCCCACTAAACGAACATTGGCGTTACTGTAACCAACTGAAAGTCTGATGGTGTCGAATCTTCCTGTTAAAAAACAACCAAATGAACACAAAAATGGAACTTTTCCTGAAAACGCAAGACCCGCGGCTACGCCGATCATGTTCATTTCAGAAATTCCCATTTGAAAAAAACGTTCAGGAAATTTTTTAGCAAAGCTTTCTGATTTTGTACTCTTGCTTAAATCAGCATCGAGAACCACGACATTTTTAAATTCTTGTCCAAGTTCAGCTAACGACTCACCAAAACTTGCACGTGTTGCTTTACCAGCCATGATCAAGCTCCCAATTCTGCAAGTGCGCGTTTAAGTTCATCAGGATTTGGAGTAACTCCATGCCAGTGATTAACGTTCTCCATAAAACTCACACCCTTACCTTTTGTAGTATGCGCTAATATAAATGTGGGCCTTGAAGTTTCTTTGCGTGCGGTAGCTAATGCTTTTTGAATTTGCTCAACATCATGACCATCGGTTTCAAGAGTATTGAATTTAAAAGCTTTCCATTTATCCATTACAGGATCGATATCCATAATATCTTTTACGGCACCATCAATTTGAAATCGATTTTGATCTAAGATCACAACAAGATTTGAAAGTTTATAATGGCCAATTGAAAGTGCTGCTTCCCAAATTTGCCCCTCTTGCATTTCACCATCACCAATCAAGCAATAAACTCTTGATTTGCGACCATCCATGCGAGCCGCCATTGCATAACCTTGAGCAATAGAGAGTCCTTGCCCGAGCGAACCCGTACTCGCTTCCATTGAATTAAGTTTAACGCGATCAGGGTGACCTTGAAGTCGTGAACCAAGTTTTCTTAAACTCATACATTCTTCTTCAGAAAAATATCCTGCAGCCGCAAGTGATGCGTACACAGCAGGAACTCCATGACCTTTACCCAAAACAAAATGGTCGCGATCAATCCATAGTGGATTTTTAGGATCATGATTCATTTCGTTGAAATAAAGTGTGGTTATAATATCAATAGCGGAAAGACTTCCGCCGGGATGCCCAGAACCTGCTTCAGCTAGCATTTTCAAAATTAGTTTGCGGCTGTCTTTGGCTCGAGCTTGTAATTGACTAGTATTGAGTTTTTGCATGCCTGCATAATATCCAGGTCTCTTACTTCGTCAATGATTTTCCCTTAGATTTTTCGAAGAAATGGTTTACATTTAAAAACATGTCAAAATGGCGATCGTTTAAAAAAGTTGAGCTTCACCGTCACATGGAGGGCTCTGTACGACTTCAAACCGTCTTAGATGTAGCCTCCGAGGCTGGCGTGGTGCTTCCCTCTCGAAACATTGAGGTTTTAAGAAAATATGCTTGTGTCACAAGCCCCATGGAAAACCTCGCAGTTGTTTTAGATAAGTTTTGGTTGGTGCAATCCGTTCTCGCAACACCCGGCATTATTGAACGTGTTGCTTACGAAAATTGTATCGATGCCTTTAACGACGGAATACGAGTTTTAGAACTACGCTATTCCCCAAGTTTTATGAGCGTGAATCACCCTGAACTAACTTATGATTCAATTCATCAAGCCGTGTTAGCTGGAGTTTCTCGAGCTCAGAAAGAACTTAAAGACAAAATTGCAGTAGGTTTGATTTGTATTATTACTCGAGATCAACCCTTCACTGAGGCAGAAAAAACCGCAGATTTTGCTATTGAAAATAAAGATACCTTTGTGGGTTTTGATCTCGCAGGTGATGAGGCGATTTCTTCGAGTGTTTTTGCTCCTCTATTTAAAAAAGTCGCACACAGCGGAATCAAAATTACCGTTCATAGCGGTGAGGCAAATGTTTTAAACGCACCTCAACTCTTAAGACAAACTATCGAAGAACTTCAACCCGCGCGCATCGGCCACGGTGTTCAAGTGATTAATGATTTAAAGATTATCGAATTTGTAAAACAATCAGGTGTGGTACTAGAACTTTGTCCAACGAGTAATCTTTTAACTAAAGCTGTTGGTAATATTTTAGAACATCCCCTTAAAAAGCTTTTGGATATGGGAGTGAAAGTAACCCTGAATTCTGATGATCCTCACCTGTTTTGCATCGATCTTACCCATGAATATGAGACAATGGCAACGCATCACGGCATGGGTGTAGAAGAGTTTAACCTATTGAATTCTATTGCACTTAAAGCCTCGTTTATTTCTCCAGAAAAAATCAAAAAAGCTTGGGACGCAGCACCTTAAAAGTTTTCTATAAAAACCACAAACCCCATGCTAACACCTAAGTAAGACATGCAATATTGTTCACCATTCTTTTTGGGGGATTTCTATGAACAAAGTTATTTTTATCTTCGCTCTCTTGTTAACAGTAGTTGCTTTTAATACAGCATCTGCCACCGAAGAAGATCCCCAGTTCAAGCGCATCATCGCAGATACGGTGATGCTTGCCTCTGTAAATGCAACTGCTGAAAAATTTGGCCTCACCTGTAAACTTCCAACAAAAATTAAAGCGCTGAAATTACTTTGCGATGGTGCTGGTAGCTGCACTTATAATTTCTTAGTACCATGTTATACCGCTCCTCAGATGCCTACTGAACAACCCGTTAAAAAACTTGATATATTTATATTTGGTAAAGACAACGGCGTTGAAAGTTTACTACAAACTGTGGAAATTTATTACCTGAGATGATCGTTCTCCACAGAGCGCAGTGGCTCTTTGATGCTCCTTCACCTGATATGCTCAGGTATTTTGAAAAAGGAGCACTCGCTATCGACGATGAAGGCGAAATATTAGATTTCGGCCCCTTCACCACACTTAGAAAATTATATCCCAAGGCTAAAGTATTTGATCATGGTCCTCACTCTGTCATCACTCCGGGCTTTATCGATTGTCATGTGCATGCACCACAAATGGAGATGATGGCCTCGGCCGGATACAGTCTTTTAGAATGGCTTAACAATCATACTTTTCCAGTAGAAGCAAAATATGCGAACGCCACTTACGCCACTAAAAGGTGGAAAGAGTTTTGTAACGGGCTACTGAGTTGCGGCACCACTTACGCTGCCATTTATGCAACATCACATACACCCGCGACATTAAAACTCATGGAAGTAGCTGAGAAATCAGGCCTGAGAGCCCATGTAGGAAAAGTTCTCATGGATCGCAATGCCCCTGAAAATCTTTTGCAACCCGCCGATGAAGCACTCATTGAACTTGAAGGTCTAATTAAAAAGTGGAAAAAAACTGAGCGTGTAAAACCCGCCATCACTGTTCGCTTTGCACCCACATCTACGAATGAGCTTTTAGAAGGTGTAAGTCAGCTTCGCAAAGAACACCCTCACCTTTTGGTACAAACTCATTTAGGAGAAACACCTGAAGAAATAAAATGGGTTGCAGATCTGTTTCCAAAATCTAAAAACTATACTGATGTATACGCGCAACATGGATTAATCGATGACAAAAGTCTTTTGGGTCATTGCATTTATTTAAAAAACGAAGAAGTGAATATTTTAAAACGACAAAAGAGTCATTTAGTACACTGCCCGAGTAGTAATTTCTTTTTAGGAAGTGGATTGTTTCCGTATCAGAAAATGCGCAATCAAGGCTTATCAATTGCCCTGGGTTCTGATGTGGGCGGGGGTTGGGATCTCTCAATGCATAGTACGGCTCGATGTTGCTACGAAGCTCAGGCCCTACAAAAATATTTCATGAAGCCAAGTGAACTACTTTATTTGGCAACACGAGCTGGTGCACTTGCCTTAGGGGATGGAGATCGCTTAGGTGTTTTTGAAAAAAATTACATAGCCGATTTTGTGGTTCATGATTTAAAAGGCCGTAGCCTTGTTGCTGATCGCGTAAAACAATGCGACTCCCCTGATGATCTATTATCGGCACTCTTATTCTTGGGTGGAGAACCCACGGTAAGAGCCACATATATTCAAGGAAAATGTCGCTACGAGTCTAAATAATCTAGCTTAGTATATTGCGATGCGGTAGGTTCGCCCTTCATAACAATTGAAGGAGTTTCCATGTCGGCAGCATACCTTAATATATTTTTTGCGTTGGTTTTTAGCATCACACAACCCACCATAATTTATGCAGATCAAGAACCTCAACCCGTACATATTGAGCGTAACCCTGGTGAACCAGTTTGTAATGAAACTTTAAAAACTTGCACTTATCTCGTACAAAATTCTAGCGCTACTGCAATCATCTCTCGTATGCGCGATGAAATTTTTGGAGGAATTCCCCTAAACGGAAACATCAATGGGGATCATCTTTCTGTTCCCAACGCAGGTTATATTTCTTATTGGCATCACGACGAAACAACACTAGCACGTATGAAGTTTTTTATTAAAGAAGCTGATCGTTTTGAACATTTCATTCCGCCAGTTGTAGTACCAATCATCATCGAGGTATTCGAAGCCACTGATGAAGGTATTTCTGAATTTGAAGCTTCGCTAGGCATTAATTCATCAGGAAATGGAAAATCTAAAGTTTCACTTAAAGATAGTTTAATGCTTTTAAAGACCTCAAAGGTGTCAGCATCATTACTTGCACTGCGAACCTCTCGCGAAATTGAATTTAAAAATACAATTCGCATACCAGTACCAAATCTCGAAAGTTTTCATTTTGCACATACATCACCCCATCACACTAGTTTTCCCAATGTGAGTGAAATAAAAACAAATAATCTAGGCATTGATGTTCGTGGCGAAGTGAGTGTGTCACACGAACAACAGGATTTAATTCGTATCAAAAATTTAAATATTAATTACGGCGTTAAAGATTTTAAAAATTCTGAAAATATCATTCTACTTCAAGTGTCTTCCCCCCAAATAGATTTACCAACGGGCGTTACATACTACATTGTCAGTGCAGACTCAGCTGAAGTAGCCACTAAAAAAACGACCGGCTTGTTCATTTTTGGTAAAAATAAAGAAATGGTACGTAAAAAACTTCTCGTTACAATACGAGCCAATGCTATGCCCTGGATGCAGTATATTGAACAACTCGCTACTGATGACACAAACCAATCGCGCGCAACATTCACTGATGATTATAAACGCAATCTATGCCACCAAGGTAATTTAGATGAAGTGCTCAACAGTCTTGAACCCTATTATCTACGAACACCCAATGGAGTACCTGTACTTGGCTTTAAACTAAATCCGAACCTTGCGACACTTAATACTTATCAACAATATGTGAATATCACCATTGAAAGTTCCAGTGGGTTTAAACAACAAGGGCAAAGACAAGTCGAAAATCTTATGCTCAATGGTGGTTTTTTATTTAAAACTCTGCCGCAAAAAATAAAAGATAAACCAATAGTTGAATTTCAAGTAACGCTAGAATCTGCAAACATGCATGACGGAAATTTTATTCAAGCTAAGCGTAAAATCAATTTAAACTATAACACGCAAAATAATTTACTCACACGTAAAGGTCTAATACCTAGCGATAAACCCGCTTGTGTTAATTCGACCAACCCAAATTAAGTGAGTATTTGAAAATGAAATGGTTTTTAATTTTTACTCTCACAGCATTTTCATCTCAGGTCTTTGCTCAAAATGTTCCTATGCCCGTAGTATTCACCGTGAAAACACTTAGTACATTATTTCGCGATATCCTCTCTCAAAAAGTGCAAGACCTTTCAAATAACTATATCGCCAAAGTTGTCGATAACCGTGTTGAGTTCTCCTCAAACAATGAAGTCGCCTGTAATTCGGGCGACGAAGTGCAACCCAAAAAACCACTAGCTGCCATTCAGTACACTTATTCACCAACAAAAACAGGGCTCATAGAACAAGTTGATTACGTTGGTTGTCGCGGGAAGATTACTTTTAGTGAAAACATAGTTACTGAAGGTATCAGCCTTACACCTAGTTGGAGTTTGGTACTTAAAGGTAAACGTGAATTTGAACTGAGCCTCAACGAAACACGTCGTACAATTAGTTACATTGTGAATGATAGAATTAAAAAATTTTCAGTTATGAAATTTGACACTCTTCGCACTGGTGAGCGTGTGATTACACGATTTTATCTTAAAGATAAATTAGCCTTAACAATGATCGAGTCACCAGGTATTGAAGCCTCGGTGCTGTCATATGAGCTACCAGAACACATTGACATTGATTTTCACTTTCTAGGTAATGAATTTGAAAGAGAAGCGCATTTTAGCCAAGGAACAAGAAATTTAAGAGCGCTGGCATTGCCTACTGGCAGAATTATATATTCAATCGGCCCCGTCAGTGAAACTTCACTTGAAGCATTTCAAAATGCTGCTAACGGACCAGTTATTACAGCAGTGATAGGTTCAATGAATTCAATTATCAATCTATTGCTTAAAGATTTTCCTGCCACTGAATTAATTAGCAGTGGAGAGCAGACATCAAAATTCTTTGAAGAACTAACACTTGTGCAATTCATACTTAACACAAATGGACCCATTCAACAGGTAAAGACAATTATTCGAGATATAATTTCTGCAATTAAAAATGGTGATTTAGTCATTGATGATCGACGGGGAAAGCAAAAATGAAAACCTTCATGAAAGCTATTTTCTGTTTCATGATATTTTTATCACCTAAAGTGGGCATGGCGCAGATCTCAGAAAAATTATTATCACCCGAAGTTATTTTTCAAACGTTCATACGCACCTTTTCTCAGTATATCCAGAAAGTTGAACTCCAGTTTCCATTACTTTCAATCAACCAAGATAGGAGTGAGCGTTCATTTGGCTCAAAATCACATCCTGTGCGCATTATATTTTCACAAAAAATTACCAGAGTGATTTCAGAGAACTCCATTGAGGAAATCATTACATTATCTAATAACGATAAAACTGAGGTAATCACTATTCAGCGAAATGGTAGCATTACTGGGCGTAGCCTTGAACCTACTCCCAATGAAGATCTATTAAACTTCAAATTTCCAAATCCCACCTCAGCTCAAGAATACATACTTCGCTTTAACAATTTTCCATTTAGCATTTCATTTAATAACTCAACCGATAATTGTAGGGCTGAATTTAAATTTGGCGATTCTAAAATTAATATTATCGACTACCGCGATTCACATAAAGTTTTCAGACAGTATACGGCTTACTATCAAGGTCACGGAAGTAGTGGGAAAATGGACATACTAGCCATTCGTAAGCACCAAGACCTCTGGGAAGTACAATATTTTGCCCCGTTGAATAGGCAAAATCCCAAACGAGTTGATCCTCCAAGATTTTTTGAATTTTATCAAAACTGGATTCAATACAGCACGGTATATTTTGGCCCACAATTATTAATGCATCTTAAGGCGCGTAAGGGCTGGCCCTGGACAAATAATTAATTATTTTAATAAAAATTGACCAAATCTCTTAAGTTTTTATACTTCTCTTGTATGAATCACTTCTTAAAAAATCAAGACACCTCCAAACCCCAAGTGATGGCTATTTTGACAAAGCGTTGGGGCTCTGCACCCCAAACTCCAGGAGCAAAGATGCTTATCTGGAAAGGTGGTTTTTGGGGCACTTTAGGCGGTGGACAACTTGAGTTTGAAGTTCTTAAACGTGCAGAATTATTACTTGAAAGTTCAGATAAAACCCATGTTGAAGAGTATAAATTATCAACTGATCTTAAGCAGTGTTGTGGCGGAAAAGTTGAAGTGTATTTTGAAAAACAAATGCCACTCACAAAAGTACTTTGCTTTGGGGCGGGGCATGTTGCCCAACAATTAGCATCCGTTTTAGTTGGCACTACCATTGAACTTCACATCGTTGATGAAAGATCTGAATGGATAAATCAACTCCCCCTAGGCAGTCAGGGTCACTTGATAGAACCATTAAAATTTTTAAACCATAACTTAAGTGATATTTCCACCAAAGCCAATATAGCCGTGGTTATGACCCACTCTCACGATCTAGATGAAAAATTGATTGACACTTTAGCCTCTAAAAGCGATTTCAAACATATCGGCCTTATTGGTAGCGATACCAAATGGCGGCGTTTTAAACATCGATTAGGTAATGCGAGTTTAACTGAATCGATGCTTGAAAAGGTGCAATGTCCCGTAGGTGTCTTTAAGGGGAAAAGTAAAGAGCCCCGAGATATTGCAATTAGTATTGCCGCTCAAATACTTCAATGGGTTGATGAGGGGGAATCATGAAATTTTCAGGTCTTATATTAGCTGGTGGTCTTTCAAGTCGTTACGGTTCAATCAAAGCACTTGCCGAATTAAATGGTAAAACATTAGTACGACAATGGGTTGATACACTCACCCTTGCAGGTTGTTCGGCAATTGGTATTGTTGTAAATAAAGAAAACAGTGAAGTAATTCGAGCCGCAGTGGGTGATACTTCAGTTCAAATTTTATGGGTTTATCAAGATGATCCTGAGTCTGCTCAATTTTCTTCAATACAAAAAGGCATTGAAGGTCTCACAGATTCAAAACTTTTAGATGATGGAACACTTCTAACACCCGTTGATGTATTGCCACCTGATCAAGAAACAATGCACAGATTAGTCGATAAAGTACGCTCTACCTTATTAGAAGATCCAGTGATTGCTTCGCAGCCCATGTTTGTACGAACACAACATCGCGGGCATCCAGTTTTTCTTAAAGTTTCATTTTGTCGTGAGCTTTTAACATTAGATCCTGATGTGAGTCGCTTAGATGAAATTTTACGTCAAAACAGACCCAGAGTATTAGATATTCCCGTCACAGATATGAATGTTGTTACAAATATTAATACTCCACTTGATGGTCTATCTGCGCAGTAAAAAAACTCCAGACAAAATCAAAACAACAGCAAATACACGCTGCAGGCTCACAGCAACTTGTGGCATGTTAAACAAACCATGGTGATCAACAAAAAGGGCTGCTAAACTTTGACCCAAAATCACAAGCACAATGGCCATAAGTGCACCGAGTTTTGGAAACGAAATCGTTAGAAATAAAACAACACCAAAACCAAAAATGCCGCCCAGATATTGCCACCACGAGAGCTCGCGCCAACGCTCAAGACTTACGTTGCCCCGTGACCACTCAAAAGCAAGATAAACAATTGCTAAAAGTAAAAAGATAAATGTATTGAGCGTAACTGCTGCGGGTGCACCGACAACGCGGGCAAGGCTGCCGTTACTTGCAGATTGAAAGGTCGTAAAAACTCCAGCAAGGAGTGCAAGTACCATCCATGAATTTATAGCCATTTAATAAATTCTCCTAGTAATTGGCGACTGACAAATTCGCGATAAATTTTAGTAGAACGAATATCATCCCGAGGTGTTATATCTTTTTTTAATTGTTCTTGGGCATTTTGTATTAACGTTGTTTTATTTTTTTTATTAAGTGTTGCACCCATTAAAAATTTCTCTGTATGCGGACAACGCAATGTATGCGGCCCAACAGAACCAAGACTAAAACTAAATTTAGTTATTACACCCCTACTTACTTCAGCGGTTCCAGCCACTACAACTTTACTGATGGCTTGTGCTTGGCGCGTACCTACTTTGCGATAATAATGCTTCGTATTCTTTGCAAGAAAAGGTAGAAAAATATCAACAATGATTTCATCGGGCATTAAATCAAACTTTTTATAACCATTGTAAAAATCGTTAATCTTTACAAAGCGCTTTCCTAAATTATTTTGTATGGTGAGAACAGCGTCATAGGCGCACAATGCGGGTAGACTATCCCCCGCAGGAGACGCATTGGCGATATTACCACCAATCGTACCTCGATTTTGAATTTGCACCCCACCCACAAGATTTGCAGCATCACTGAGATTAGAGAACTGTTTTTGAATTATATTACTGTTTCGAATATGTGTAAAACTTGTGAGTGCACCAATTCTTATTCCAGTTTTCTCTTTTTTGATTCCAGATATTTCTTTTCTCAAATTCCATATATTTAATAGTTTTTTAAATTTCAAATGTCCGGCATTAAATTCCACACCTAGATCAGTAGCGCCGGCAATTATTTTGAAGTTTAGGGCCTGTGAGTTCTCACGCTCTAAAATTAGCAATGCTTCGTTAAGATTTTTAGGTGTGATGATTTCAATTTCAGAAACAAGTCCACGCATAACTTAAATACCTCGACCCTTAGATTTCTTAAGTGCAAGGGCTGCTTTTTTAATTGATAAAAATATTTTCGTGTAGCCCGTGCAACGACAAAGATTTCCGGCCAATGCTTCTCGCATTTCAAAATCCGTTGGTACTTTACCTTTTTTTTCATGAAGCAATACTTGTGCAGCCATCAACATTCCGGGTGTGCAGATTCCGCATTGGGCTCCACCCCACTGAGTAAACGCTTTTTGAAGAGGTGAAATTACACTCCCCTTTGCTAAACCTTCAATTGTTGTGATTTGGGCACCTTCAGTTTGGCAAATAGGAATCAAACAACTATTGACCACTTCTCCATCAATTATAACTGAACAAGCTCCACATTCACCTTCACCACACCCCTCTTTACTACCCGTGAGTTTTAGTTCATTGCGCAAAACATCTAGAAGTCGAGACATGGGAGCAACGTCTACTGAGACTTGTTTTTTATTGAGTTTGAATTTAAATTTCATTGGGCATCCCCAATTTTTGATTGCTTGTATACTTTAAAAGTCTTTCAGGTGTCACTGGTATTTCTGCAATAAATTTACCTGTTGCGTGAAAAATCGCTCCAACTATTGCAGGGGCTGGACCATCCATTGGTAATTCGCCCACACCTTTTGCACCGTAAGGCCCATACTTGTACGGATTCTCAACAAGATTGACGATAATGTCTGGGGTGTCCATTGAAGTAGGAATAATATAATTTGTTAGACTGTTATTTTGTATTCGTCCGTCTTTCCAGACAAGCTCTTCAGTCAGGGCATAGCCAACTGCTTGAAGCATTCCACCCTCGATTTGCCCTTCAGTTAAAAGTGGATGAATGGCTTTACCCACATCAACACTTGAATAAAGTTTTTTTAATTTTACTTCAAAAGTTAAAAGATCAACCTCTACATCGGCAACAACTGCGGCCCAAGCATATACTGCATAGGCGTCACCTTTATATGTTTTATCATCCCACTGCACGTGAGTTGGCTTTTCATAAACTGAATAACAAGTGAGAGGCCCATATTTTTCATAAAGTTTTTGAATTGTTTTTTTAAAATTTACTTTGGCACCACTGGGTTTAAAAAACGGTGAACTATTAAGTTCTTCAAGTTTTTGTTTTAATTCAAGAGCAGCTTTATGTACAAGCCCACCAACTACCATGCATGTACGACTCGCTACAGTGGGGCCACTATCTGGAACAACATGGGTATCAGGAACCACGACATCTATGTCTTCATATCCCAAACCAAGAGTGTCAGAACAAATTTGTGAAAAAACCGTGTTTGTACCTTGGCCGATTTCTGTACTTCCTGATAATACACGTATGCGGCCGTCTTTACCGAGTTCAACGCCTGCTTTTGAATTAAGATACACTTCACCAGAACCTGTGAACCCAGCACCATGAAGAATTAATGAAACACCAATGCCTTTTCGTAAATTCATACCTTGTGTTTCAGATTTTTTATTAAAAGCGTCGTACATTTTGCGTTTTTTCTTATAATCTGAAATTTTAAGCGTGCGCACTAAAACTTTATCAGTGCTTACGCTCATGCCAAGAACTTGTCCTGTGGGCATCACATCGCCGATTTTATAAGCATTGAGTTTTCGAAATTGTGCAGGATCCATTTTCATTTTATGTGCAAGTTCTGTTACAGCACATTCAATACCAAAAAGTGATTGTGGAGCACCAAAACCCCGATATGCACCATTAGGCGGTGTATTGGTTTTTATTGAACGCGATATGATGCGCACACTCGGGCTCGCATAAGCTCCACCTGCGTGAAGAGTTCCTCGAGATAAAACAACCGGTGAAAGTGTGACATAGGCTCCACCATCAAGAACAAACTCTATATCAACAAATGTGAGTTTTCCTTTTTCATCACAGCCTAATTTAACTTTAGTTAAACCGGGATGCCTTTTTGTTGTCGCGGCAATATCTTCAGCGCGATCATAAATCATTCTTACAGGTCGCTTGGCCTTTAAAGCTAATAGTGCAACATGCCCTGCGAGTAGCGACGGATACTCTTCCTTGCCCCCAAAACCACCACCAGTGACAGTCTGCATGACTCTGATTTTTTCTTCAGGCAAATCAAATAAATATTTTAAAGCCTTAACCACATAATATGGGCATTGGAGTGAACCTTGAACTGTTACAACACCGTCGTCTGTTACCCAACCGAGCATTCCATTATTTTCAATATAAATATGTTCTTGATGAGGAACCCGGTAAACACCCTCATGAATCATAAATGATTCTCTATGCCCAAGCTTTAAATCGCCATTTTCAATATGAAAACTTTTTTGAACGTGCCCGGATTCATCGATGTTTAAGAGTGGCTTATAAATTTCATATTCAATATTGATATATTTTTGAGCCTTGATAATCATCTCACGATTTTCATGTGCAATAAGTAAAATCGGCTCTTCAGCATGTTGAATGATTTCTTCAACCAAAAAAGGCTGGTCGTATTCGATAAGGGCAACTTGATTTTTACCGGGGATGTCTTTGTAATCTACAATTACAAATTCATTCCAAGGAATTACTGGGTCAAAAGTAATTTTTTTAATTTTACCATGGGCAATGGTAGAACGAATTGTCTGGCCCCAAAGAGCACCTTTAAGCTTTATGTCTTCAACGTAAATAGCTTGACCATTTACCTTTTCGACAGCTTCTTTCTTAGGAAGATTACGGCCAACATTTTTCATTTATTTAAAATTAAACAAAATAGAGAAATAAGGAATAATGTCATTTTGAACAACATCAGGGCTACAAGCGCTCGTGGCACCAGAGTTTGGATCTTTACAATTAATGTAAGAAATCGCTTTATATGAAATCACGGGAGCTAATTCAAAATCTCCAAACAAAAATCGATAACCTACGTTTACACCATAACCACTACCCGTGCGATTTGTTGTGTAGGGATTTACATTGTAGCCACTCACATTGTCACGCATTTCTGCAAAGGCATAATAGTGAACAATGAACATCCAACTCTCACCCATGTAGCCCAATGCTGGGCCGTAATACTGATATGTTTCTTGATGTGTGACAGCGTTACTTCCACTGTCAGTAGTTTTTTCATTAACCATTGTATAATTAAAAACGCCACCCAGATATGCCCAGCCACCAAGAATGTAACCCAAGCCTGTTTCTGACGATATTAGTGTTTTATCTTGAACAGAGCTTGGCCCCGTGTTGAATCTTAAAGAGACACCAAAAAGATTTTGACTAACGTATAGACCTGTTTGTTCAGCCTGAGTTGGAAATGCAGAAAATATTAAACTTAAAATCATGACTAAACGAGTTAATACCACGGAGTTCCTCCTTCAAGAAGCTACTTCTTGAAGTAGCAAAAGGAGACTTGTCGGGTCAACCTGCAAATCAATAGCGCCCTTTAAATCTCCAATAGGTATTTCACTCCAAAACTTTACTTTTTGTCTATCAGATAGCACTGCAATACCAACACGTTTTGCCCCTTCATCATGAGCGCTCAGAATGTGAGCCTTTAAAATTAAGTTAGTCTTGCTAGCAATAACTCGATTTGTCATTGCCGCGTTAATTCCTTCAAAACTCCAATTCTTAGCAATTAATTTACTTGAAACTGACTTGGTGCGATGGATTTTTGGAGTCAGTAAGATTTCAGCCAATTGACAATTTGTATTTTGAAAGCTCACATCTAAAATTATGTTCTCAGGAATCAATCGCGCCAATTCAAGACTCTCAGGGGTATTGAGAATTTCATTTGTGGTATTTTGACCAACACAACGCCCCTCTGAAAGCACCAAAAGATTTTTACTTACAGCTCGTACATCTCTTATGTCATGGGTCACAAAAATAAATGGAACGCGATACTCTTCACTTAATTGTGCAATCAAACTTCGCGCTTCGTCGCGATTATTTTCATCAAGTGCGCTGAGTGGTTCATCTAATAAAACCATGCGTGGTTTAGTCACAAGGGCCCGGGCAAGGGCGACTCGCTGTTGTTCACCACCAGATAAAACACGGGCATACGAATTTTTTACGCGTTCTAAACTAAGATGCTTAAGAAGTTTTTCAGCGTGATCAACCCAAATATCAACAGGTAACTTTTTTGCCTCGGCAGCAAAAGCTATGTTCTCCCACGCTGTCATGTGTGGGAAAAGTGCATAGTCTTGAAATACAAATCCAAAATTTCGCTCACGAGCCGGTAATTCGCTGAGAAGTTCTCCGCCCACAGAAAGTTTAAACCCCGGAGCATCAATAAGCCCCGCCATGATTTGTAAGAGTGTACTTTTACCAGAACCACTCGCACCCCAGACGCAAGTAATTCCATGCTCTGGAAAATCCCATTTAGGAATATCTAATTTAAAACCAGGACACTCAAAATAAATTTTCTCAGCCCAAGCCATCAGTAATGACCTCCAACATTGTCATTGAAACAATACTCAATACTAAGAGTATAAGTGCGCTTAAGGCCGCTTGTTCAAGCCGGTAATGGCCCAAAAGACTTTGTACATACAATGGAAGTGTTGACTGAGAAGCTCCAACAAGGCGAGAAACAGAAAATTCCCCCATAGACCAACACGCAGCTAATACACCACCTGCTAAATAAACCTTTGCACCAAGTTTTAAATAAACTTTCTTAAAACCTAGTAATTTGTCAGCACCGGTTTGTTTTAAAACAAGATCATATCTATTTCGCAAAGCTTCAAGCCGAGGGGCTGAAAGTCTAAAAACTGATAAAAAAATTACTGCCATGTGCCCCCAAACCAGCACCTCTATAAGGCGCCATGAAGACACAACCCCCGAAGTACGAAAAATTAAAACGCCAGCCAAACCCACAACAACACCACTTAGTGTGGGCAGCCAAGTCAGTTTTTTATTCCAACCCCAACCCGCTAATAAAGCTAAAAGTAAAAATGTTAAAACTCCAACGACACTAGAAACAATTAAAGAATTTTTAGCGGCAACTATAAATTCTGGTGATTTGATTAGATTTTTGAATTCACTCAAATGTGCAATTGCCAGACTCACGAGTTTCAAAAGAGGAACAAGTGAGATGCTTAAAACTATAAGGGTTAATAGGGTCCAGAGCGAAAACCAGGGTGAGTTGGTTTGAAATTTTGAATACTCTGTTTTTAAGAGTAACGGCCTTAAAATCACCAAATAAACGACAAACTGCAGTAAACACTGAATAATACTGAGTGCTAAGGCTGAAGATACATCTCCACTTGTATGAATACTCTCATAGATCAAAACCTCTAAGGTGCTGGCTTGAGGCCCTCCACCTAAGACCAGTGGAATAGCAAAACTTGATAAACAAAGTGCAAACACGACTGCAAACGTATTTCGAATTTGTGGAATCATCATAGGCAGTATGCCACGACTGAATAAAAACATTTCTTTTGCACCCACAACTCTACCTACTGGTTCCCAACGATTCTCAAGCTCAGCCCATTTTGCTCCAAGCCAAACTGCGCATAACCCACTATTAATAAAAACATGTCCCAATACTATTCCCCAGAGTCCGTATGGGAAGTTTTCAAATGTTAAAAGCAAACATAAAACAGCGAGCACTGATGACATAATATTGGGAAGAAGAAATATCCAACTTGCTGGTTTCTTAAACAATCCTAATCTCGCAAAACCAGGAGCTGCAATTAACCCCAAGAACACACTCGCCGTAGCACTGAGCACAGCTTGAAGCAGGGTGAAAACCAAAGAACGGGCAAACACTACTAACTCTAAATTATGTAAGATCTCATGGAAGTTGATTTTAAAAATCAAAAACAAAAGCGCATTAAAACTAATGAGCACTATTAAAAAATTCATTATGAAAAAATCTCACGCCATTTTTTGAGCCAGACATCTAATTTTTCAAGCTCTTGCGCACTTAAAGGTTCAATCTCTTTCACTACTCCCAATTGCTTAAAGGCAGGGGTGAGTTTTGCCTTTGCATTAACTGGGTACATGAAATTCTTTTTAGGAATCTCTTCTTGTGCAAAAGTGCTCAACATGAAATCAGAAAATTTCTGAGCCAACTCGTGTTTTTTAGAATTTGGATTCACCACTAGATATTCTGTTTGCACATAATGACCACGAATAAATTCTGCCGCTTTGAACTCTTGTTTTTTCTCTTCTTGAATATGGTAGGCCGGTGAAGTCCAATAACTAAATACAAGTTTTGCCTGATTTTTTTTAAAAAGACCGTAAGCTAAATCCCAATTCGGGGTTACGAGCTTTACTTGTGATTTTAGTTTTTTTAAATATTCCCAGGCACCATCTTCACCTTTTTCTTTTATAATCCAAAGCAGAAGTCCAAGCCCTACAGTTGAGAGCCTTGGATCTTGAATAACAATTTGGCCCTTCCATTGAGGGTCAAGCAGATCATCAAGAGATTTAGGTGGGGCCTTAACATAATTTGAATTGTACACAAATGCATAAGGGCCCTTATCAAAAGCCAAAAACTTTGAAGCCCATTTTAAATCTTTTTGTACTTTTGGAATCAACGTCTCATCAATTCCTATAATCATATCAGCTTCAGTTTTATTTCCCTCAAGCTTTAAGCGCCCAAGCATAGCGCCACCATCACCTGCATCGACGAGTACAACTTTACATTTGCATGATTCTTCAAATTTTTTAACAAGCCCGGGGCCGACTCCCCACGACGAAGTAAAAGAACTATAAGCATAAATGACAAGAGTAATAAGTGCTGATGAGTTCATAAAATCCTAACTACTGGTTTTGGCCTTTTACTTTTTTGATAACTTGAATAGATGAAATGCGACGACCTTTTAGCAGTTTCACAACAAAGCTAAAGTTATCAAAATCAGCAACGTCACCAATTTTTGGTAAACGTCCTATTTTAGAAAGTACGGCTCCGCCAATGGTGGTATTATTAAGTTTATCAATGCGAATGCTGAGTTTATCTTCAACCTCATCTATAAGTGTGCCACCTTCAATAAGGTATGTACCATCACGCAAAAGTTGAATACGTGAGGCCTCTTGATCATACTCATCTTGAATTTCACCAACAAGTTCTTCTAAAACGTCTTCTAAGGTAACAAGACCAATTGTCACACCAAATTCGTCAATTACAATGGCCATATGAATTTTGTTTCTTTGAAAATCTTTAAGCAGCTTAGTTAGGGGTTTATTCTCCGGCACAAAAAGAATATCACGACGTATGTTTTTTAGTTCCATATGCTCACGACTCGCTTCACTTTGCCAAAGCACGTCTTTAAAATTAATAAGTCCGATGACATTGTCAATTGAGCCATCACAGAGCGGATATCTTGTATGATTATTTTGTTTTGCTGTTGTGAGATTGACATCAATCGGTTGGCTAATATCAAGACTCACGATACCGTCACGAGCAATGAGCGCATGTTTTGCAGTCCGTTTTGAAAAATCAAATACATTATCAATTAAATCAAGTTTTGCGTCAGTGAGCGCACCTTTACCTAAACTTTCAGTTAAAACTAAACGCAATTCTTCTTCAGTAAGTTTTTCGTGAAGTCGAACCCCCGTGCGCACACCCAAAAGACCTAAGAGAAATTTTGCGCTCGAATCAAATAACCATAAAAGTGGTCTAAAAAAGTTTCTCGCCCAATAGAGAAAAGGCGCCATTGCTAAAACTACTTTTTCAGCAGAGCGAATTGCCAAGGTTCTGGGAACTAATTCGCCTAGTACAATATGAAAAAACGAAATGATCATAAACGCAATGATGACCGCTGCCGTATGTATAATAACAGGATCAATACTTATGTTTATAGGAATGAGGCTCTCAATAGTATACGCAATGGCTGGCTCGCCTATCCAACCCAAACTCAAACTCATAAGCGTGATACCCAACTGGGTGACTGCTAAGTAGCCTTCGATATCTTCTAAGAGTTTTAAAACCAGCGGCGCACGCTCATCACCACCCTCAGCAAGTTCTTGAATGCGAGAAAATCTCACTTTAACGAGCGAGTACTCTGCCATAACGAAAAAAGCGTTAAAAACTACACAAAGGCAGGCAAATAAAATGTCTATAGTGATTGCGCCGAAAAAACCAGTTCCCATGAGCGCCGAGTTTAGGAGGTGTTAAGTTTTGGGTCAAATAAAGAACGCCACAGAGAGACAACTCTGCGGCGTGTCATATAAGCGAAATTAAGGAATACTGATCGTAACCTGTTGAGGACGTCCACTCATTTGAACTTGTAACTTCGCACTACGACCATCAGGCAGTTTAGCAGTTACAACGTATGTTGAAGGGTCCAAAACCTTGAAGAATTTGCCGATCGCATTTGTGCGAAATGGCATTTCACCATGGCTAAGCACGATGGTGTTCACATCAACAACCGCAGCTGCTGCAGGTCGATTTGATTTTTGATCAACAACATTTACTGTGAGGAGATTCTGATCAGATACGTTGAGCAGGTAAATCCAAGCAGCTCTGTGCTTAACAAGTGTTTGCTCTCTTAATGAATACGGAGGATGAAAGTCTTCGTTTACTTCAAATGTAAACGCAAGGGATCCGTAGTTAGCATGGATATGATCCATGGAATCTCCGTCTACATCATAAAGAAGCTGCCAAGGTGTACCAACGGCATAATTTCCACCAGTATCACCAGGCAAACGTTTAGCGAGTTCTTTACCCACACGGTCTTCTAACAATGCTTCAGCAGAGTATTGTCCGCGACATCCGTAGGGATAAATAATTAATTCAGAATATGAGTGATAAGATAAATATGCTGTTGGTCGAACTGCCTCAGCAAGTTTCATGAGCGCTTGTGTCTCAGGTTCGCTACCAGCTGTTGCGCCACGGTATGTTTCACTCCAGGATGAACCTGAAGATCCGTTACATGCATTCCATTTGTAAACATAGTTACGATTGAGATCGACGCCAAACACGCGATTTTGATCAGCGTGGGCATTTTTTCTCCACATGCTATTGCTACTCCAGACGATGTTTGATCCGTCTAAGTTTAACATTGGGATCACCCAAACGTTCCAGCCTGCAATGATTTCTTTAGCACGAGCTTCGTTATCAACGAATGCACTTTTAAGTAAGGTTTCTGCAACATCGAGTACCACTTCAGGAGTCATAATTTCGCGCGCGTGATGTAAACCGTCAAAAATAATTGAAGGTTTAGCTAGTGAACGAGCATCATTTGCTTGCGGTGTAGATGAAACAAGCATCGCTAAAATCGGGCGACCTTGAATGGATGTGCCGATCTGTTCGATGCGTGTGAATTGTGGATAAGCCGCGTTTAATGCTTTTAATTTTTGAGCCAAAGTTGTTGGATTCAAAAACCGTGGGTCTGGCCCAGCTGCACGATCAAAAGGAGCAGCACCAAAAGCATTGCCTTGATAACCAAGAGTTTTGATGTACTCAACTCCAGCATCATTTGTGATAACTTCTACGATATTTTTTCTTAAGTTAACGCCGGCAACGTCAAAACCCTGAGCTGCAAGTTGCTTGCTCAAGTGAACGGTATCGACAGTTTGTGGAACTTGAACTTTATAACGAAAAATTTTAGTGCTGGGCATTTCAGGTGCAAGTGTTGTGAAACCCACTTGTCCCAAACTCAGTACAACTAAAGCCGCAATAAATGATTGAATCGTAAATTTAGTAATTTTCATAGGTACCCTCCAATATGAACTTTTTACATGTGCAATTCACAAGAATCAACACAATTACGGCAGAGATTTTGCTCTAAGCATACCTCATGAGGAGAAGAGTAGTGCTTAAACTGGGTTTAGCCCTTATTAGCGTAGTCATTTGTTCAGCTGCGTCTGCATTTGTTTCTGAGTCTACGACTCTGAAAGTTCTAGCTACTCGTGGAGATTTTTCTAATCAACTTATACCCCTAGCACCCCTAGCTAGGTGGCAATCGCCTGTTAAAAACATACCCGTGACATCTTGTTATGGACCAAGACGCCTGCTTAATAAATTTGCCGATTTTCATGAGGGAATTGATTACGGCGCTGCTACCAACACACCTGTGCACGCTGTAGCTTCTGGAAAAGTTTTGTGGACTGGTTTTGTTGGGTGTTCAGGTCATGTTATTATTCTTCAACATCGATTAAAGAATCGTGCTGTCGTCTATTCACTTTATAAACATCTTAAAAACTTTGTAGTCAAAGTTGGTCAACAAGTTCGCCCCGGTCAAATGATTGCCTATTCGGGGTCGTCAGGACGACAACTTCTACGTAGCCAAGAAGCCTCAAAACGTGGCTGTGTCATCGGCCCCCATCTACATGTGGAATTTAAACTCTTACGCCCGGGTTTGACTGCTGGTAGTGTGCAAGAAACCGTAAAGCGAACCCGTGGGCATTTATCAGATATGGTTATGCCAATGCATCCTGCCCTTTTTATACCTGAACTTCAGGGTCGTTGTTCTTGACACTTTGATTCCCACCCGCAAACAATAAAGTATGAAACTTAAAAACAAATGGATCATTCTTGGCCCGCTCTTCGTTATTTTAGGTGCCGGAATGTGGGGCACAGAATCTTTTTTCAGAGTTAATCTTAATCGAAGCTATGATCCTGAAATTTTAGTTTTCATTGAACATCTATTTTGCATCGCCTTCACACTGCCCCTTTTATTTTTAAATAAAGTTTCGCTTAAAAAAATTCCGCGTAAAGCTTGGATTTATCTTATTTTAAGTGGCTCTGTGGGGAGCGCTATCGGCACAACATTTTTCACCATGAGTTTAAAAGAACTAAACCCCTCTGTAGCAAATGTACTTTTGAATTTTCAACCCATCGTGTGTGTTCTATTTGCTATGGTTTTATTAAAAGAAAAACCGGGCCGTGGATTTAGTTTTTGGGCGATTTTTGCTTTGTTATGCGGTGGAGTAATTGCCACAAATAATTTTAACATTTCTGATTTCACCTGGAGCATAGGACTTCTCTACATCACAATCACAGCACTCGCTTGGGGATTTAGCACAGTGGCGGGTCGTGGAGCCATGATTCATATTCCTTTAACAGTAGCAACAGCTGGAAGATTCATAATTGGGGCATTTACTTTATTTGTTAGCCTAGCCATTAAAGGGAAATTAACGAGCGAGAATCTTAACTGGCCACTGCTTAGTCAGAGTTCTATTTTGCAAAACTTTTTACTTTTAAGTTTTGTTGCGGGAGTTATACCCTTGTTTTTTTATTTCAAAGGGCTTTCAAAAACATCTGCTAGTGTTGCGGGGTTTTGTGAACTCACACAGACTTTTATTGCACTACTTCTAACATGGGGCGTGTTGGGGCAACCGCTCACTTCAGTTCAAGTCTTCGCCGGCATTTTACTCTTAGTTGCGGTTTATAAGATTAATATTAATTTTGCGCGGGCTAATAAACAGTACTAATTAATGCTTTCACCGTCATCAGTACTACCGCCGCCGGATCCGCCCCCTGGGCCACCACCTGTACCTGGGAAAAATATCATCTTGTTATCTGGACCTTTACTCATAGAATCCATGTCTTTTAAGAATTTCCAAATACTTTGCGCTTTAACTTCGAGATTGTTTTCTTCGAGTAACTTTTGTTTTTTCTCATAATCAGTGATGAAGTAATAGGCCACAAAATTACAGATGGGCTCTAAATCTTCGACATTTTTAAAAAACGAAATGGCTCGCGATGATTCATCAAAGTTCATGAAGATCCAGTTGATCAGCATTTCCCTTAATTCAGTAAGTAATTGCTGCTCTGTGGTTTTTGGCATCTCGCGATCAAGTTGTAAAATCTCACCCTCTCCTATTAGGTAGGGCAATTCTTGAACGTACTTATTAAATTTCACGCGCTTTGTTCCGAATACGAGAATATCTGTTGCGCCATTATCATAACGCTTAATTATTCGCACAATTCCAGCACCACAAATCATTGACGGAAAATTTTTACCCGCCTGTAATTCTGGCGCGTAGCTTAAGGCCATTTCTGTACCTTCACGCTCAATATTCTTGAGCATTGCCTTGAAACGATCTTCAAAAATATGCAAGGGAACATAGACCCCAGGGAATAATATTGAATTCGGAAGTGCGAAAATCGGAAGTACTACCACCAGAGACCTCGGACACGTTTATAAAAATAATAATCAAAACCGAAACATCGTCCTGCACCAATGAAAAGAAATGTAAGATGCATTGCGATTAATAATTTATTGGTCAAGAGATACTCCGATGCTCCAGCTACTATGAAACACGAGTTTAGTAATATAGCTAGTATTGCTGCGGGTCTCACCACGAAACCAGCGATATAAGCGATTCCTACTAATAATTGGCCGATAACAACGACATAATTAAATATTTGCCAATGTGGTAAAATCCAACTTTGTATAAAAGTGACTGTCTCTGGGGGCATTCCCTCTACCCACCAGCGTTGTAAAATATCTTGAAGAAAAGATTGTTCTAAAAAATCACTCTTAAATTTAGTGAGACTTTCGGAAAGAAAATAATAGCCAATATATATTCTAAGCAACGCTATGGGCCAGAGATGCCCCATATATTTCATGCTTTCAAGAAACGCTATTAGCATGACTTATGATCTCAAAAAGATAATGCGCTTGCCAGTTATTATTGCTAATCTAAAATTCAATCAGATACGGACAATCAATTATGATTCACTCTTTATTACTATTAATATTCAGCTCAGCCCTAGCTCTCGCTCAAGGGCCAGCGCCCTCGACTAATATTAACGAGGTCAAAAAGCTCATGGATGAACTCAAAGCTTCCAATAAGAAAACCAAATGGAATGAGAGCATCTACAACCCCGAGGGCTGGCGTATTGGCGGTAAAAGCGTTCAAGGTCGCCCGCTGATATATTTTATCTGTGGTGAAAATAATAAAAACACGACCTTGATGCTCTCAAGTGTACACGGAGATGAGATCACTCCCATATATTACGGCTTTCGTCTGGTCTCTTGGATAAAGGGTGAACCCGACTTGTGTCGAGATCATCGCGTGATAATTGCGCCATTAGTTAATCCTGATGGCTATATTTCTGAAAAGCCAAAACGCACAAATGCCAATGGAATTGATCTTAATCGTAATTTTCCTACCAAAGATTTTGATTCACAAGCCGTAAAGCTTTGGAAGACTGAACAAAAATCTGAGGCACGTCGTAACCCCGGCACAACTGGTGGATCAGAGCCTGAAACAAAATTTCAACAATGGCTTATTGATGAATTTAAACCTTCAAAAATTTTAACTGTTCATTCACCACTTAATTTTTATGATTATGATGGCCCGGAACATGACGGCATGAAGGCCTTTACTAAAGAGTATATCAAATCATGTGATGAACTTCGTGGAGTCGTTAAAAAAGAAAGTGAGAACTATAATTTCTCTCGCTACGGTTATTACCCTGGAAGCCTCGGAAATTACGCAGGCAAAGAGCGCGGTATACCGACTTTAACTTTAGAGCTCCCAACAACCGATGCCTCAAAAGCAAAATCATATTTTGAACGCCTGAAAAAAGGCACACACGCCCTAGTAATTTACAAAGTAAAAGATTAACAAAAAGTAAAAGGTACGCCGTTACTTTTTGTTAATCGAGCTCTTTCGCGGTTTCTAAATGATACTTACGAAATTCTTCTACAAAGGCTAGTTTGGTTGTGTCTTCGACTCGATCAATAAAGATTTTACCAAAAAGATGATCTACTTCATGTTGTATAGCAATGGCCGAAAAACCTTCGAATTCTTTATCAATTTTCTTTCCATCGCGATCAAGGGCTTGAAGCCTTATTTTTTTAGGTCTGCTCACTGCACCTCTGAGGCCCTCGACACTTAAACAACCCTCCCAAAATTCCATGGTTTCTTTTGTCAAAGGGGTGATCACAGGATTTATAAAAACAGTAATCAAAATCTCATCTTCATCTGGATATCGAGGATTCTCGTTTACTTCCATCACCGCAATTTGAAGACTCTCATGGACTTGAGGGGCAGCGAGACCCACACCACTGTATTCGTGCATGGTTTCGATCAAATCGTCGATGAGTTGTTGTATCTCAGGAGTTTTGATTTTATTTTCTGGAACTTTTTTAGCCACAAGTCGTAAAACCGGGTGACCAAGTTGAGCTACTTTTCGAATTGCCATTTACTTTCCTTTTAATCCGCCATTTTTGTTACACCCTTTTTAGAGCATAAACGAAATATCTTACAGATCTTACACCGTGGAGTGCGTGCGACGCAAATTTCTCGACCATGACTGATAAGTAAATGTGAAAAATCTGTCCAGTTTTTTTTAGACACAACTTCCATCAATTGAGTTTCAAGCTTCACAGCATCGACCCCGACGGCAATTCCCAAACGATTTGAAAGCCGCGTCACATGGGTGTCGACAACCATACCTGGAATTCCGTAGGCATTACCTAAAACTACATTCGCTGTTTTTCGACCAACGCCAGCAAGTGATGAAAGCTCTTCCATAGTTTTTGGAACATCACCGTTATGCAAATCCATTAATGATTGTGCACAGGCTTTAATATTTTTTGCTTTGTTTCGGTAAAAACCCGTTGAACGAACAAGCCGCTCTAGATCTTCAATATGAGCTTGAGAAAAATCTTTTGCTGTTTTGTATTTTGCAAACAAAGCTGGTGTTGTCAAGTTCACGCGAGCGTCTGTGCACTGTGCACTGAGCATCGTGGCAATTAATAACTGTAATGGATTTTTGTGATCAAGTGAACAATGGGCATCTGGGTACATTTTCTCTAAGCTAGATATTATTTTTTTAGTACGAAGTTTAACAGCTTCTTTAGATTCCCTTGGGCTCATATTGACTTTCTACTTAAGATGACGAGCGCGAGGAAGTGCAGCGAGTACTTTATCAGCAGGCAATGTGTTAACGATATTTTCAGCACTCAGCCAAGCCTTACGCGCGATACCCACCCCGTACTCCACGTCTTCAAGACCTGCAATACTATGAGCATCGGGATTAATACTTACACGCCCACCTTTTTCTTTTAGATATTTACCAAGTCGCCAATCCATGTCGAGTCGCTGTGGGTTTGCATTCAACTCAATGATGACACCCTGTTTGGCTGCCTCGTCAATAATCGTGTGCATGTTTATTTCAAATGCTTCTCGAGCTAATAGTAAACGCCCCGTGGGATGACCTAGAAAATCTAAATAGGGATTTTTTACAGCTTTGAGAACTCTTTTGGTCATTTGATCTTGAGATAATGTAAACCCTTGATGAATACTTCCGATGATGAAATCAAATTTCTTTAACACAGCATCTTCATAATCTAAGCTACCATCACTTAAAATATCTGATTCAATGCCTTTAAAAATTTTAATTTTAAATTTTTTCTGAAGGGCTTCAATGGCTTTAAATTGTTCAAGAAGGCGATCTTTTTTCATTCCATGGGCGTATCCAGCTGAAGTAGCTGAGTGATCACTGATACCAATATATTCAAAACCTAGTTTTTGGGCAGCCCCGACCATTTCTTCTAATGTATTTGTTCCGTCACTATCAGTTGTATGACAATGAAATATGCCTCTAATTTGGTCGCGCTCAATTAATTGGGGAAGACTTTTCTTTTTTGCAGCTTCAATTTCGCCGTTATTCTCGCGCATTTCTGGTGAAATATAAACAAGCCCTAGTTTTTCAAAAATTTCTGCTTCTGTTTTACAAGGTGTTGGTTTTTCTCCCTTGTACAAACCATACTCATTAAGTTTTAAACCTTTGTCTTTGGCAATTTGGCGCATGACGGTGTTGTGTTCTTTACTGCCTGTAAAATACAATAGCGCAAACGGAAATTCTTGCTCAGTAACAACTCGTAAATCGCAAGCCATTCCATTTTTTAAAACAACACTTGTTTTTGTTTCACCACTGCCAGTGATGCTCTCAACACTGGGATGTGTTGAAAACTTTTTAGTTACAGACTTTGGATCACTCGTAGCCACAAGAATATCGATGTCACGTACGATTTCCTTTCGACGTCTTAACGACCCACCCACTTCAATTTTAGTAACGCCCTTAACACTTTTAAGTGCCGCAACTAAAATTTGAGCCTCAAGGGCTGCATCGGAGTATAGAAACGATTCTTGATATTTTTTAACAAACTCAATGTTTTTTAAAATCTTCACTTGGGTTTTTTCACCAAAGCCCTCAAGTTTTACTAATCTATTTTCTTTACAGGCATATTCAAGCTCACCCACTGATGTGATATTTAGTTTGTTATAAATTGCGCGCACCTTTTTTGGCCCGAGACCAGGGATACGAATCATCTCCATGAGACCTTGAGGGATTTTTTTTTGAAGTTTTTTATGCTCAGTAATTTCACCTGATTTTAAAAACTCTTCGAATTTTTCTTTAAGTGCTGGACCAATGCCTTTTACTTCACCAATGGCTCCACTCTTGATGGCTTTTTCTAAATCACCATCAAATGATTCAATGATGCGAACAGCATTTTGATGGGCTCGAATTTTAAAAGGATTTTCACCAAGAAGATCAAGATAAGTGGCAATTTCATTTATAAGAGTGGCAAGTTTATCACGATCCATTAGGGCCCGTCGTTACCGATAGCCTCAACCGGGCAACCTTCCATTGCTTCTTTACACTGAGTTTCTTCTTCAGGTGAGGTTGGTTGAACAGATAAATAGGCGTGGCCTTCTTCATCATTCATTTTAAAATTATTGGGCGCTGAAGTGCAGCAAGCATCACAAGAGATGCACTGCGTGTCGACATAGAATTTACCTGCTACATTTTGTGGGTACTTATTTGCTTTATCAGCCATGGCTTCTCCTATTTAGCGAACCTTTAAGTTACAGGATTCCACAAATAAGTCAATTGCTTGGCCAAAACTATAATGAGTTGTTAAAAAGGGATTATCTTCGATAGTACCGCAGAGCAAGAATCAATCGCCTTTGTCACACCCCGCAAGATATCTTCACTGAAAAGTCCAAAGAATATACCCCCAGTAAACGTGGCAAAGCTTCCGATAACTCCGTAAGACAACATTCCTTTTGCATTCTCACCAGGCTTAAACCCTATTTTTGTGAGAATACGATTTGTAGTGGCCCATGGACCAGAAATAGTCGAACCACGAAACAATCTCTGAACTCCCCACTGTTTATAGGGAAGAACTGCTGCCCAAATAACCCTATTATAAAGATATCCAAACGTACCTTCTACGGGCGTTCTTCTGATTTCACGAAGATTTCCGGCAACCATATCTTCTACTAGTGGAATTGTACGAAAGAGTAGGTTTTTTAAACCCCGCTGATAGCGCGTGTCTGAAAACAATCCCTCCATAAACCGCAACCCCGATGTCAGAACCTTATTTTGCCTTACTAGTTGTGTTTGTCTCAAACCTTGAAATATACCCGGTTGTGCAGGTGAGTGCGGTGGAACTTTTTCGGTTTTAATAGTGGCATCGACATATTTTTGAACAAAAACATCTGTTCTATAAATTTCTGTTACCCGTGCGCGTTCATAAGCAGATAGTGTAGCCAAATATGTTTTAAGTGAGGCATTTGACTCAAGTCGCACTTTAAATAAACTCTCAGTTTCAGCCTCAACATCTGCCATTAACTGTGTTTCAGTTGAGTCAGGACGCAAACCAACTAAACTTACCAATTCACTGCGATAGAGTTTTTCCCATTGCGTGCGTAAATTTGCTTGAGCTGCATCACCAGACTCACCAAAAAGTTCAATGGGATCTACTTTAAACTGAGCGACAAATTTTTCATTAGCTTTTGTAATAGCTCTTTTTAATTGCCAACGTGCAAACCGACCTTCTCTGAGTGACGGGTCTAATGCTTCGGGGCTTATATCTTGAGCAGTTTGAGTACCGACAGACACAGCAACTTCTTTTATTTCCATTAAACTAAAAAATTCTTTTCGATAAATCTGTGCCGCTGACCGCACTCCTGCATTTGACCCTTTATTACGCCAATTACCGAGCTTTGTTATTCGATCAGATGGGCCACCTGTAAAAGTAAAGGAAGTAAGCTCTTGTCGTACATTACGATAACGCTCAGCCACTTCTTTAATTTTTGTGGGAGTCAAAAATGCTGATGGATCAGATTTAAATTTCTCAACAAGACTAAAATCTTCTTTGGCTCCTTTTAAAACAACAAGTGCACGTTCATTTTTTGTATCTTGTGCAACAACAATTGCATTATTTAGGGCTCTTAAGACTAGCCCTTGTCTTAAAACTGCATAATATTCCTCAGGATTTGATTTATCTGTTGGCTTATAGCCAAAAAAGCCTTGAATACTTTGATAAAAAGAATTGGCATCAAAGAGAAAAGCTCTTTCATCTGGCAAACCCTTACTATTGAGTGATGCGCGAACCATTTTTTTCACACGCGTATCAAAGAGTCTTTTGTTTATTGGATCATCGGGATTCACACCTTCTTTACGCATTTCATCAGCGACAATTCTTAATGCATCATTTGTTGAAATTTCTTGAACTTGATTGGCATAGGCATAAGCACCTGAAGAAATGTAAGCCGTAAGATTACCGATGACTGCTATGAGATTATATAAAGCCATATTGCCGCCCATTCCCCAGGCAGCTTCAGCGCGACTTGCAAGACCAGGAAAAATCACAACAAGACCAGAAACAATCCACGGAATGACCATGTACTGCTGAAAGGCAACAAGGGCTGTGTCAACAAAGCCAAGAATACCAACACCGTAAATCAGCGTCTTATGATTGACTGGAGTTTTATTATTGATTTTTCGCGAGTAACCAAATGTTGCGTTAAAGAGTTTTCTGATGCGGCCGTTTTCAGCAGTTCCGGCGCGATCCATAATGTACTCAATAGTATTGGTAGATGTCACATAGGGAAATTGCGCAACAAACGTTAGTGATTGTGCAAAAACAGTGAGGTTTACTTGAAACCCATTTTTCCCAATACCGCTAACACCCATTCGCTCTTTAATTTTTTGTCTTAAAACCGTATATCGCAGAGCTGTACCAACAGAAAAAATAAATGCGCATTTTGCGAGTACAATACTAACGCCAATAAGAACTCTTGTGAGTTCGGCATCTGCATGAGCAGTGTTAATACCTAAAACCTGAAGAAAAGCAGTTCGCCATTTTTCTAATTTGGTTTGCTGATAGTTTGCAAAGATAGTGCTTTGATTTGATTTGTCTAAATCAAATCCCGTGAAGAGCATCCCGAATCCCGCGGTACTCCCGCGAGGCAAAGTGAGCTTCGTTGTTCCTAAAACAGATTTCATTGAAGTTAAAACCTGTCCAAAACTATTCGCGATAGATTCGTGTGCTCGTGAAAATGATTTTTCATCTTCTTTTAGAGCGGCTTTACTAAGTGTTTGTAGATTATTAATAAAGTTTTGTCGCACAGATTCAATTTGGCTCTTATTAGCCTTAAGTTTATCAATAGCCGCTTGCATAGCCATGCTTTGAGCCATCATAAAGTTTACAGATTCAACTTTAGCTATAGATTTAAGATCCTCAACTTTCACAGGCAAGGGAGCGCCTTGGGTATCTGTGAATACAACAATATCGTGCTGAGGAATTTCAGTTACTAAAACATCCGCTTTTGCTGTGGCTTGCCAACCCGTGCCAGGCATAGGAAAAAAGTAAACAGGAATTTTTTCTTCTTGTGCACTTGAAGCTAAGAGTTCGTTATACGGAACATAGAATATTCCCTCGCCAAAATCAGCACCGTCATTTGAAGAGGCCGAGAAAATATCGCTCCCCGCATTAGCTGCGAAGAAAACATAATCACTGGTTGCAAAAATCGGGTGAATCGGTGCTTTTAGTTTCCAAACTTTATTTTGAAACGGAAGTTTGATTTGTGAGACTTGGCCATCATTTGAAAATGCTAATTCACCAGATACTTGGCCCGTGATTTGCCCCCAACTTTGAGCATTTTGAAAAAATGGATCTTGATCAACGATAGGATCATTTGAGCTAAGATCTAACTCTCGAGGAAAAGTTGTATCAGCTGCAATAGCTGAAATCGCAGGGTCAACAACTGCATCAGCAATAGCCATTCGAGCATCTTGATTAGTAACTATGCTTTGTGTCAGCACTTGCGTGGCTTCTTGTGCTTTAGCTACATCGACGAGTGTGCTGCCAAGGGCTAGTTGAAAAATTATAATCCACGAAAAAAAAGTCATAAGGCTTGAGAGTTTGTTTTTCATTTTTAACATCCTTTGCTCGTACTATTAGTAAGAGCAAACCCCGGGCCAAAATCTTCCTGATATTTCAGTTAGATGGCACTGATTTAGGTGTAAAACTTTTGGTCTATATTACGAATTAGAGCCTCAAAACGACGCCTCAGACGATTAGTTCGGCACACATACCAACTAAAACCTTTATCACAAGTCACCCCAGACGGCATTGGCATTGCATTGAAAATGTAATTCGAAACTGGAGAAAATTTTGGCGTTAGCAAAGTTCATTCACATTGCGATTTGCTTATCACTCACCCTTAACCCGTTGTTGTTAAGCCCGGCAAGCGCACAAGATAATATCTTAGAGCCTGGAATTGAAGTTTTACAAGTGATCGCTACCAGTGGTGTCACCAATACAACCCCGACACTCTTAGTACCCGGTTTTAATTTACGTACTGAGCAAAAAGCTGAAGTTGATCATCTTCGCCAAACACTTGACGGGTTTGCGATCAATAGCCCCCTTGATCGTTGGAGATTGCTCGACATTATTTCACACGAGAACCCAAAAGCTCATTTTATCGATTACTCAGCACTTACATATGCCGCTTTCGATTCAACAAACACTCAAAAAGTTCTCTCAGCACATTCAAAAAGATTTAAACCTACCTTCTTAAGTTCGAATGAATCAAAACTGCAAATTCATTATCAAGGAAAACTACTCTATGACTTTCGTATGCCCGTCATTGGTTTTGCAGTTTTTGGTGATTACCTAGTTTTTGTAGAAAAACACAATCTCACGCCCTCTGGTGTGCAATCGATTTCATTTATTGATCTTAAATCGTATGATCCAATTCTTGGCAGAGTGAACCCACCGGTTTTTAAAATTCCCGTTCAGTTTGGAAATCGATTAAATAATCTCGATATAAAGAATAACCAACTTCATATTAATCAAGTTGTAATTGGCAAAGAACATCTTAATGAGATGTCACTCATCCAACAATCTGCCTACAACATCAATGTCAATATGCTTGATCCAAAAGCATTAACACAAATGCAACCACTTGGTGATGGCTTACAAGAATACCTCATGCGCGCTGTAGAACTTAAAGGCAAAGATTTTCAACAACAAATGCAAGACATTGCCGGTTCAGAAGCAAAGCTTTTAGAATTTGCTAAGGGTCTTAAGGGTCTAAAGAAAGATCAGTCTAACGCTGTTGATTCCGATAAACTCATGCACCAAGACTTTATCGAAAAAACTGCAAAAAATATCAGCGCAAATATCGAAGCAGAAAAAAGGCTACTTTCAAAACTTCATCAATTTTGGGCACGCATGACTTTGCCTCAGCCCAATGGCGCGCCTAAAATTATTCAAGGCTTAGCACTCATAGCTTCTGCATTTAGCCCCCACAGCAAAGCTAGCCGAACAGCGGCGTTGAATGAAGGTATACTGAGAATTGCAAATCATCCCAATGTTCAAATCGCAGGAGCCATCGTCACAGGCACTGCCATGGGCATTGTGTTTCCTGAACAAATGGCTCATCTTTTTTATCTATCAACAGATCTCACACGATCAATCATGAATTGGGCCATAGATGGATCAAGACTTACATCGACAGCCTTCATGGAAACTTTTGCTGGCCTTAACCCTTCAAATTTCTACAATGCTTATTTGGCACCTGACAAAATCAGCAGATTTGGTATCGGCCTTGGCGCCATTATCACTACACTTTATATGACCTTGGGAATTCCTCATTTGATTGTAAACTCGTATCTTCTTTTTAAAGACTTACGCAAAATTGGAATCTCACAATTCAAAAACACAGAAGTAAGTTGGTTAGGTGCTCTTAAAACAGCTTTTATAAAAAGACAAAATTCCCAAGAAAAAACATATCTAGAAGCTCTGGCAACCTCACATGCAAAACAAAGTGGAAAAGACAAAGAACTCGAATTCACTGCTGAACAAAACGCAGAAGCAGAAGAACAAGTACGTGAATTAGAACAAGCTCAGCGAGAGGGCGGATTTTATTATCGCATGCTAAAAGCTATTGGCAAAACTCCAAGCACTCAACAACTTGACCAAAAATCAGATCGACAGATCAGCACTCTTTTTCAAGCGATTAAACATTTTACTTATAGCTATTGCTCATTTACAAACTCCGGGCGCACCTACACGCGCATTTGGAATAATTGGTTTGCGTTACGTTCATTTATTTGGAAGCCTAAAGCCCTCATTGGCATGATAATTTATCCCAAGCTTTACGCCAGAGCTACTCGCGGAGTAATACCCAACAAAATTAATGGTGGGATGAAAAATCGTTTTGAAGATATTTATGAAGCAGATTATCGCCACCAAGTAGATGCCTGGGAAACTCAATTTATCAATGTCGAGAAGGTCCTTTACGAACATGCATTTAAAAAATCTTTCCAAGCCCTCGTCAACCACATGAATACAAGTAACGATCTTCATGATTTCTTCAAAAAAGAAGGCATTGCTAATATCTATGATAAAAAAATCAATAAATTTACCGAGCAAAATAAAATATTTTTTGAAAACCATTTCAATCTTGTTGTAGAGCGAGCATCTGAACTCTATCTTCAAGATTTAGTTTCAAAACATGGAGTTGTGCCCCAAAATGCAAATCTAAACTTAGAGACACTCAAAAATATTACATTACCTTACAAAAACGAATTGCAACTAGATGCATCAGTAGCTCAGAGATATGTCGAGCAAGTTATAACTCCAGAGCTACTTACAGAAGCTAAAATCAGAACTGAAAATGAAACCAAACTCTCAGCCACGAATCTTTTTCGTAAATACGTACACAGAGTTGATCCCGATTTTTTGAATCGACAACTTAACCCTTTAAATAATCGCCAAGTAGCAAGAATGCAAGTTGTTGAACGACAAATTAATAACCCCCAAGCCATGGCGCGCGCAGTACGGTCTATGATTGCGGGTAACATTGTAGATAAGCCCCAAGAACTTTTTTTCACTTTCCTTTTGTTGGCAGGGGTTACGGATCCCATTTTAAGACCTATCCAAGACTCCATTCACAGCCCCACCTCGTGGTACTATTTGTCTCGAATGGTATTTTTTAGTGGTTACACTTATGCAGTAATTTCTGGTGTGCTCTCGGATGTTTGGCTTAAAATTCAACAAGATGAAATGCATGAAGGTCAATTCGGAAAAGTCCCTACAAAAGAAGAACTCACCATTTCTGTAAAGCCTAAAAAAATCCATGACCAACAAGGTAGAATTATTTTTAATCAAGATAGGCATGAACGCGAGATGACTTATTTTGAATGGTACAAACATCAGCTAGTTAAAAATCCTGATAATACGCTTTTAAAGGCTTGGAGTTATTACAACAAATTGATTTGGGCCAATATGCCCGCAGCTTTTACCACACACTTAACTATAAGCTTGGGTTTACTTAAGCGATTTGACATTGATAGTTATATTACTAGCTATTCAACAAGCTTCGGGCTTCCACTAGGTGGATTACAATTTCAAACTGAACAAGCCTTTGAATTAGCAGCTGGCTACAGACTCAAAGACATCAAAGAAGAGCTCAGAGCACATCCAACGGTTCAAGAATACTTTAACCGAAGAATTGGCAAAGACAGATTTAAATACAATCTTGCATACAGAACTTGGGAAAATGTCACAGGCCAATTACTTCAAAACATGCTTACAATTGGCGTCCCCGCAACTGAAACTCTACCTGAAATTAAAACACGTGCTTTTTCACGACTTATGCTCAGACCCTTCGCGGGTGATATTACCTTTGCAAAAGCTGCCGTTGATACAATCGCGACTGTGACAACTCCCCTTGTTTCTGTACCAGGAGTTAAGCAAATAGGTGATGGTTGTGTGTTACTACTCACAAATGGCCTGCCAGCAGCTACTTTAAAATAATTAAATTTTACCGCTTTAATGTGGTTTGATGGTTTTTTGAAAACCAAAGACTTTCAAAAATCTTCTCTTCTTTAGATGGATTCGCTACAATTTCTTTTATTTTTAAAATCAACTCTGGCGTCACGAAGGCACGTTCTAATATAAATTCATGTGCTTTTTCTTCAACAGTACCAGGTGACGTGATCTCATCGATCAAACCACAACGAAATGCTTCTTGCGCACTCACCCAGCGACCTGACGTAAGCCAATCAAAGGCAATGGAAGCGCTGACACGATTTAACAATCTCTGTGCTCCGCCCCATCCAGGGGATAATGAAAGTAAAACTTGTTTAAAGGCAAAACGCGCACTGGAACTTGCCACTATACGATCAGCGGCTAAAGCCAACTCACAGCCTCCTCCAATACATATACCCTCAACGGCTGCGACTATTATAACGGGGGCTTTTTGAAACCCATCAAGTGTTTTTCGAATCTCGCGATTTACTTTTATACCTTCATTTTTTGTTTTCATTTTTGAATAAGCTTTAAGATCGCCACCAGAGCAAAAAACTTTTGAATTTTTTGAGGCAATGACAAGCCCTGTACAATTCTTAATTTTTAATGAAATTTGTTTAGCAGTAGCGAGATCAAGGGCATTAGCAGATTTTGGGCGATCTAAATAAAAAGTTTCAATCATATTACTTCGATCGATCCCTTACGATCTTTAGCCGTGATTTCACCAACGACCCAAGACTGTTGACCTGCCTTTTTCATCTCAAGTTGAAATTTTTCTACATTACTTTTAGACATTGAAATTAAAAGACCGCCGCTAGTCTGCGGGTCAAAAAGTATACTTTGCATAAACATTTCGACATTTTTAAATACAACATTATTTGCGTACTCACGATTTGTTTTATCACCCCGAGTGACGTACTCATCTGCGATTAACTTTTCAAGCCCTTTGAAATATGGAATTTTCTTAGAATAAATTTTAGCTTTCACCTGACTTGCGCGCGTCATCTCAGCAAGATGTCCCAAAAATCCAAAACCCGTAATATCTGTGCATGAGGTGGCATCTGTCTTTATCATGGCATTACAGGCTCGCTCATTGAGCCTTGCCATTTGTTCAATGGCTTCTTTCAGAAGTTTTTTGGGACAATCTTCAAACTTTGCTGCGGTTGTAATAATTCCTGTGCCTAGTTTTTTTGTAAGTACCAATGCTTGCCCTACAAGGGCTTTGTCATTTGAAAAAATACGTCCAGGGTGAATGGTTCCCGTAACCGATAATCCGTATTTTAACTCAAGATCTTTCACTGAATGCCCACCGACTAGTGCGCATTTTGCTTCAGTCATTTTTTCGATCCCACCTTGAAGAATTTGACCAATGACTTTTGGATCAAGATCTTCAGGCACACAATATACATTCAGTGCGGTTAAAGGCTTTCCACCCATGGCGTAAACATCGCTTAAAGAATTGGCCGCAGCAATTCGCCCAAACCAAATCGGATCATCAACAATAGGAGTAAAAAAATCAACGGTTTGAATCAAGGCAAGTTCAGGAGAAATTAGATACACACCTGCATCGTCGGCTTTATCGAACCCAACAAGAAGTCTGGGATCAGCCGGCTGTTTTAGACCTTTAACTGCTTGCCGCAGCAACGCTGGGCTCAGTTTAGCGGCTCAACCCGCGCAAGAAACGGATTGTGTGAGCCTGATTTTAGTTTTACTCGTTTTTTTGATCATGAGCGCCATTTTGTACTATGAAAGTTTTCGTGACAAGGCAGCATTTCTAGAATAGCTATTTTATTATGGGCACTACGCATCATGACCATGAACATCATCACGATCATCAACACCCCCATATGCATGGGAGTCACTCTCATGGCTTAGATAACTCAAAAAACATACGGCAACTAAAGTGGGTCATAGCCCTCACCTTCTTATTCATGATAGCCGAGGCATTTGGGGGGTTTTACACAAATTCATTAGCCCTTATTTCAGATGCTGTTCACATGCTCACTGATACAGCGGCTTTAAGTTTAAGTCTCTTTGCTTTCATGATGAGTTCTAAACCAGCCACGGCTCATCGTACTTATGGTTTTTTACGCCTAGAGATACTAGCAGCTTTCATCAATGGTATTTTTTTAGTGCTCCTCTCATGTGTGATTATGTGGGGAGCTTGGGATCGTTTTAATAATCCTGTAGAAATCAAATCAGTGGAAATGTTTTGGATTTCAACAGGCGGCCTTATTTTTAATCTTGTTGGTGCATGGCTTTTAACTCACGGAAATCACGCACATCCCAATATGCGTGGCGCCTTGTTTCATGTTTTAGCTGACGCCCTAGGTTCACTAGGAGCAATGATCGCAGGTCTATTAATATATTTTTATGGCTGGACTAAAGCTGATCCCATTGTGAGTGTTATCATTGCACTTATTATTATCGCATCATCTTTTAGACTTATTTTAGATACCGCACACGTAATTCTTGAAGGCACACCACTGCATCTCGATAGCGATGAAATTCAAGATGCTATAAGTAAAATTCCGCGCATCACAGAGGTACATGACCTGCATGTTTGGAGTATTACATCCGGAATGGTGAGTCTCAGCGTACACGTTGTTGCTGTTGGTGAATCAAGACATGAACTTTTATGTGAAATTAGAGAAATGCTTAAAAAGCGATTTAATATTGAACACGTCACTATTCAAATTGAGGAACTAAGCCTCAAGCAACACGAACCGTCTATTTAACGGTATCTAAAAGACTACTATAAACCTCTTCAGCCTTCATGAATTTCAAACCTGCACCTGGTTTATTTAATCCAAAACCTTGTTGTAACACCCATATTACTTTTGCAAAAACAAGATGTGATTTATCCAACTTATCGAGTTTAACATTCATTTTTAGAATATCCCCGGGCACTATAACACCTCTCTCGATGTTAATGAATGCACCACCTTGGCTAAGATTAAATAAAAAACCCTTCATTACTTCGCCAGTGAGCATCCGCTCTAAATCAACCATCTGGTCAGTTGAGAATCGTTTGGTTTTACGCTGATAGATTTCGTGGCCTTTTGCTACTTTTTCGCATATTGCCAGAAGTTCAGTTTTTACGAATGATTGCTCTAAAATAACAACACGCTTAATTTCAGTTGCGCTATCAAACGCCTCTCTCTGAATTTTTCCTGATACGATAATAATTGGCATCTCTCGATAAATATCACGAAGTTTAGATATAAATTTGACACTTTTCTGATGAAAAACAGGAATACTAAAAATAACACATTTAATTTCACCATCTGATAGTTTTTGAAGCGCCTCACTGAGACTCGCCACACGATGCAAAGTGAATGCACGACCAGTTGTCAGCGCACTTTCTATTTCGGAACCGATTTCTTCGACATGACTAATTAGTAAATACTGTTGACGTCCGCTCTTACTCATATTTTATACCTTCTCAAGCAAAGTTCTATAGACTTGCTCTTCATTAATAAATTTCAGGCCAACTGCCAGCCCTTGCCGCACTTTTGGTGCAGTCCAAATCACTTCAGCATTAAAATTATGCGCTTTTGATAATTGATCTAATTTAATAGAGACGCGAAAGAGCTCTCCTGGTTTGACATTACCCTTGGTAAGTTCAATATAGGCGCCGCCCTTACTAATAGTATAAACACTACCTTCATATTGTTCATTAGAGGTCAGTTTCTCAAGATGGGCTATTTGAATCGTATTAAATCGTTTATGTTCGCGAAAGTATATTGGCTTGCCTTCTGCAAGTCTCTCCGTCAGCAATGCAAAATCACCATGCTTTACAGGCTTATCTATAATGACAATCTCATTGTATTTCTTTAATTTTTGCATGTCGATATTTTGAATTTTCTGCGCTGTAACGATTGTTGTAGAAAGTGTTGGTGTGATTGATTTTATTTTTTGAATAACCTTAAGTGTATTGGAGTCAAAAATTTTTAAATTAAAAATTAATGAATTCGCACTACCATCCGCCGCATGATCAAAAATTTCACGAATCGTATCGACTTGAATTATTTGACATAGTGGATTTGCACCAATCTCTGCAACAATTTGGTCACAGCCTTCTGATTCTTGTCTGAACAGAAGAAATGTATATTTTGATTTATCTGACATTTATATCCCCAATCAAAACGATTCGAACTTTAAACTCTGTTACAGCTTGTCGAGTAAATTTCTGTAGACATCGCCTGCCTTCATGAATTTTAAGCCAATAGCAGGCTTTCCCAGCCAAAAACCCTGTGGAGTAGTCCAGACAACTTGCGCGTCGACATTATAAGCTTTTGAAATTTTATTTAATTGAATTGTAACCTTGAGAATCTCACCGCGTCTCACGCGTCCTGAGTGCAACTCCATATAGGCTCCACCATGGCTGAGATTATAAATTGCGCCCGCGATGATTTCACCGCTGATTGTTTTTTCAAGTACCGCTTTTTGATTTGTATAGAATCGACGAAAAATACGCTGATTAACTTTTGCACCTTGAACTATTTTTTGACATATTCCCCAAACATCTTTGGCTTCAAAAGGGCATTCGATAATAATAACGCGATCCATTTTTTTCACAATATCATAGGCTTCTTTTTGAACGAATGCGGCAAAAATGATGACGGGAAATGTATAACCCATATCGCGAAGATTAGTGATGACGCTGATTTTTTGTTGATTAAAACTATCAAAATTAAAAACCATACAGCTGATGTCCCCTTTTGCGAGACGACCCAAAGCAGCCGGTGCGGTTTCGATCATTTCAACAGAGTAAAGTCGATTACGCTCTATTTCATCGCGAATTTTGAAAGCATCGCCCGTCTTTCGGCTCACCAAAATAAAGTTGTATTGCGCATTCATACACTGCCCTTCAGTTATATATTCAATTTGCCCAATTAAATGATCGGAATCTGGACTAAGAACTTAAGACAAAGGTTTGAACTTCAAATTTTGAAATTTGAATTTATTGTTTAGAAGTTAGACGAAATTTAATTATCGCTTATCAGGGGCGACCCATTTGAGATCGCGATTGCCAGAGTAATGGCCGCGTGGACGATAAATACGATTGTTTGCATATTGCTCAAACGCATGTGCAATCCAACCAGAGATGCGGCTTACAGCAAAGATAGGTGTGTACAGATCAATGGGAACATCAAGACAGTAATAAACACTGGCTGAATAAAAATCGACATTGGGCAAAAGGCCTTTTTTGTCTTGCATGATATCGTCAATATGAACGCTCATATCATACCATTGTGGTTCACCACGGCGCTTACCAAGTTCCTGTGACATGCTTTTTAAAATTCTTGCCCGTGGATCTCCGTTTTTATAAACGCGATGACCAAAACCCATTACTTTTTCTTTGTTCTCAAGCGCATTTTTAACAAAAGTTTCACATTCTTTCATGTTGCCGATTTTAAGGAGCATCTTCATGACTTGCTCATTTGCACCGCCATGCAGAGGCCCTTTAAGTGTACCGATTCCGCTCGTGATAGCAGAATGTAAATCACTCAGAGAACTTGTGGTCACACGAACACTAAATGCTGAACAGTTTAACTCATGATCAGCATGTAAAATGAGAGCGGTATCAAATACTTTCACATGATAGGGGTCAGGCTCTTTACCTTTAAGCAGATACAAAAAATTCCAAGCAAGTGATTTATCAAGTTTTGGCTCGAGCAATTGTTGACCGGTGCGAAATCTCTCAAGTGCGGCAACGATTGGGCCCATTTTAGCTGTTAAACGAAGTGCTTTATGTTGATTAGATTCAGCGGAGATATCGGTAGCTTCTTTATCCCAGAGTGCTAGGCCTGATACGGCAGTTCTGAGCCACTCCATGGGATGTACGTTTTTATTGGGAAGTCCTTTTAAGAAATTTACATACTCTTTTTCGAGTATCATATTTTGAGCTAAATCTTTTTTGAATTTTTCTAACTCTGTAACTTTTGGAAATCGCTTATTCCAAAGTAGAAATGTTGTTTCTTCAAAGGTTGAGTGTTCAGACAAATCGTCAATTGTGTAACCTGCGTAAGTGAGAGTGGCATCGACAATTGAAGAAACCGCTGTCGTACAAGCGACGATCCCCTCTAATCCTTTATCAATTGCTTTGTCATACACTTCAACTTTCGACTCTGATGCCATGAAAATTTGTCCTTTCGCGCGCGCGAAAAATTATTATGATATGCCTTTGATCATATCGGAAAACCATTGGCAAATCTAATCTGCTCTTTGAGTTTCTATTGAAAGTATTTCTTTTGTGACGACATCGAAGGCTTCGTTACTGTACAGAAGGCCTGTATGACCTAAATAATCTAATTTTACATTCTTAAATGAACTTTCAGGTTGACCACGAATAATAGCATTGTCAGAGGGAACAACAGTCCAATCAAATGCTGAATAGATGCTCACCACTTCACTATTATTTGGAAGAGCCGTGTTTTCTAAAAGACGAAGTAAAAATGACTTCATCTTCATATCATAATCTAACGCTCCGCGAGAAAGCCCTTTAGCTAAAAAACTTAAAGCTGTTCCTTGGTGCGCCGTTCCAAGAGTGATTAATCTTTTTACCCTGCCTCGACCTTCACCCAAACTCATATAGGTACGCGAAACAATTCCACCCAAAGAATGTGCAACAATATCTACCTGATCACATCCCGTGACACGCATGACCTCATTCACTTTTTCAGCGAGTTGCTCAACCATATAAAAGACATTTCCATGAAATGTACTGTAATTGAGCGGATAAATATTTTCCCAACCAAGTTTTTGCATTCTTAGCTTTAAATAAACGAATGCAGATCTATTGTGAATAATTCCATGAACAAGAATGATAGGCCTTGGATTTACGGCAAGGGTTGAATGTTTTTGCGCTTTGAGTGCTGCATTAAAAAAACCAAATGGATATAAATTTGCTGCCATGACATTGGCACCAACTTCACGGGCACAGGCACCTAAAAAATATGATCCTCTTTTAAATAACTGAGTTACCATAACATCTGAGCTTATATCTGAGGAGGATGATGTCAACCTTTACGAAGTTTAATAACTTTGTCTTTTACTTCCATCACGAGAATGCTCAAATCCTGAATGTAATCGCGGCCATTTGTAAACTTTTCTAACTGAAACAATATTTCATTTCGCATGTCGTGGCACTTCGCACCAGGATTTTTTAGAATATGCTCAAAAAGACGATCTTCACTAAATGCTTCATCAGAGCGATTTAGAGCCTTTGTTAGACCTTCACTTGTAACAATAAGTTTATCTCTCGGATCCAGAGAAATGGTTTCACTCTTTTGATTTGGCTTTGAACTTTTAGCGATAGGGCCTTGTGTGGCCTCGAGCCTCACCAATTTATCTTGTTCTCGATTGTAAATATAAGAATTTATATTTCCAGCTTTTGAATAAGTCAGTGTGTAACGACGACGATCAATGACACCATAAAAAAGATTTGTCGTATCTTTTGCATTAACAGCACCTTGCATTTCTTTAGTCATATTATTTGAAACTTCGCTGGGGTCCAGACCTTTACGCGCTTCAATTTGAGTTGTGAGCTTTAATAATACCGATAAAAAAAGTGAGGCCATTCCATGACCAGATGAATTGGCCATGATGATTCCAAAACGCATTTTATCTTCGAGTTCAAAAATATCGAAATAATCACCCCCAGATATGGGTGACGCTACAAATTTTGTAGAAAACTCAAAACCAGGAATCGTCGGTATCTCTGTGGGCACTAGACTTCGCTGAATGAGTGAAGCCAGTTGCAATTCATTGGACATCTGGTTGATAAACTTCTCCAGCTGAACATTCACGTCGCCAAGTTCTTTTCTGAACGCTAAAAGTTCGCGTTCGCGGTCTTCTAGCTCCATCTCTAGCTGTTTTATCTTTTGATCGGGTGTTCTTGCATCTTTTTTTGCCATCTCAACATCTTCTCGGGCTTGCTTAATAACTGTCAAGGTAAGTAGACTTGAATCATGGAAATTAGCTTTTCAACTCAAGGTGAAATACAAGTAGTCACAATCATAGGTGGTCTCGGAGAATCCGAAGCCGCCGCTGTTCGCTTTAAACTCGAGCAAAAAATTAATCAGGGGCGTTTTAAAGTTCTATTTGATGCAAGTCAGTACACCGTAACTGATGATGCGGCGCGGAACTTTCTTTTGGGAATTATCAGTTATGCTGTTATGCGTGGAGCTTTAAGTGCATGTTCCGGAGTTCCGACACAACACTGGGCCCTAATGATTATGCCCGGCAATCAGCAGGTAAAACTTTTCATTTCACTAAGTGAAGGTGTTGATTATCTCAACAAAAGCGCAACACCCGATGCACAAAAAAAAGCCAACCTCGGAAAAAAACTCGAAGGAAAAGGCAAAGAAGCTGAAGACGAAATTAAACAAGGAGCTTTGACAGATCTCTTGCGAAAATATGAAATTTTTCAACAAAATGATAGTGACGATCCCTTTCGGCTTAATTTTTATGTCGAGCAATACAAAACAAATCCAAATCACGAAGCACTTGCTGCTGAAAGGAAAGCTAAAGAAAGTTTTACAAAGACAGTAGAAGAAATAGATGCGCTTGGAAAAGAATGCGACGACTTAGCTACAAAAGTTAAGGGCTACATGATCATGCGTAAACAGCCATTGACTGGTAAAGAACTTGAACTCAAACATAAAACCCTGACCTATGATCTAGGTGAACAAAAACAGGTTTTAGATAACCTAAAAAGTCAAATCGCTACGAATACAGAAGCACGTGACGAAGCGTTAAGCATTGGGGAATTGAAACAAAGTGAATTTGAACAAGAGCTCACCGATATTGAAAATAAAATTAAAGATGCAACTACCGAAAATGACAAACTTACCCAAGACTTTACTGCCAAGGATCTTGAAGAACAAAAAATAATTGAATCGCTAAAAGCACAACTCCCGCAAAAGTAAAAACACTCGGTTTTATGACGCGTAACTTCTAATGCGCATTGGTATTTAGCGCCATGTTCTAGTCTTGTAGAATTAAAAAAATTATCTTACAGTTTTTCATATGAGTATTGCTCGTATCGATTTGACATCATATAGAGTGGCATTAGCAGCATCCCCTTCTCGGGTAACCACACTTCCACTCATTTTATTAACC
>Ga0163151_10000773_pt1 | contig 55720 bp, 60 predicted proteins | sample OliLakLV19MP5IB2_FD_145596 | JGI IMG/M metagenome (GOLD analysis project Ga0163151, IMG submission 145596) | Freshwater microbial mat bacterial communities from Lake Vanda, McMurdo Dry Valleys, Antarctica - Oligotrophic Lake LV.19.MP5.IB-2 | ecosystem: Environmental > Aquatic > Freshwater >... | reverse complement strand
TTTCTAGTCTGCCCCAACCCACTCGCCTCAAAACCGCCCTAAGAGAAATCCTTGAATACCTCTCACAAACCCCCTCAGATGGTGGTTCTAGACTCTAGTGACCCGCCACGTCGGTCGCGACCGACGTGGCGGGACGGACGAGGCTCGACTCCGGCTTTCGGGTCGCCGTCGCTCCCCGAAGCCTAGTCGCCGCCTCGCGGTTCCGGCTGGTGCCGGAACATCGCTGCGGCGTTCTCGCCTCGCCGTAGGCAAAACTTTTTGCCTACTTCCGTCCCGCAGTAAACAAAAACACGACCGCGGGGGTCGTGTTTTTGTGGCGGGACGGACGAGGCTCGAACTCGCAACCTCCGCCGTGACAGGGCGGCGCTCTAACCAGTTGAGCTACCGTCCCTTACTTTGAATTGGATTTATTTGGTCTGCTTCCTAGAAGCAGTCTCAAAGAAATCCAATTCAAAGTAAGGGCTCTTATTCTGATGTCACTCTCTAAGCGGAGATGCATTACCATATTCTATTAATATTGCAAATAGCCTTACCCGCCCAATATAGGCAAGTTACGGCTTAGCTTGACCTCAGATCAAGGCAATACCCTAGCCTAAAAGGCTATGGCAAGGGTGTTAAATAACAAATGTAGTGCGATCGCCACGGCTAATCCCGCGATCGTAAAGCGCTTACCCGGAAAACTCGAGATAATCACGACGAGCACAGTCAGTATGTGCATCGGTACGGTTAAAAAGAGACGCCACCAAAAGACATTGAAGTCACCAAATTGAAAGATTTGGTTGAAATACAGACAAGTTTCTGAAATTCCGAAAATAGCTCCAAAAGCTACACCAGCCCAAAGTTGAGTTCTTCTATCCGGAAGCTTAAGGATCAGGAGAACGATCACAATGAACTTGGCAATCTCCTCAATAACTTCAGACCAGCCTATGACTGAAATAATTGGAATGAGAAGTAACGGCAGAATAAACGCACTGACACTGATGAACAAACCATAAGTCACCGCCTGAGACGGTGACCGTAAGGGCGTGTTTTGGCTAGGCATACAGGCGGCCAGCTACTTACGCTTAGTAACTCGTTTCACTGTTCGACGCTTCTTTTTGGCTGCTCCCAAGCGAGCCTCTAATTCTCCTGGCTGAATCCCCATAGCGGCCGCGGCCAACAGCGTCTGATGCCTCCACATGGCAAAGATGACGGCAGCCAACATACTGAAGCCAAAGACGATAGCGAGAATTATTCCCCAGGTCGCAAAAGTTTGAATACCCCCAACCTGTCCGACCACTCCTCGAGCAGCGCCAGCCTGCACGACTAGGTCTTTGAGTTTTTCAAGATCGTCTTGAATCCGAACCATGCGCTCTTTGTTTTCGCGATAGGCAACGATGTGATCTTGTGGTGAGGCAAAACTCTCCTCCTGCCTAATGGCAAGCGTGCTCAAGGTGGCCTTGATATCACTTTGATAGATCGCTCCCTGGGCTTCATACTGTGTACCCTTCAGAACCGGCAAGAGATCTTGAGCCTGTTCCCTGATGGCATCTGTTTCTTCCTCCGAAAACATCCAAATATCCTGCATCTCAACCTTTTTCGTCACGGTCTCGCGAGGCCCAAGCAAAATGTCTCCAGACACAAAGTAAACTCCGCTATCAGTATCGTAATCAATATTCAAGCCGCTAGCATCGATGATATGCTCTGGCCGAGCCTCCTCAGGCAAGAAAGCCTTAAACTTTACGGTCTGCTGTTGGTCGGAAGGATTAGTGATTAAAAAGTGGATTTCAACCGAATTAAATTTCATGTACGTCTCCACGATCGGTTCAACGGCACTCTGTTCAACAATTCGGCGTGTCGCAGACGAGACTGCCCGCAGGTCAGCGATCTTGTTTTGAATATCGATTAACTTCTCAGTGTTTTCAGTGCTCACCCCTAAGAGCGCTTGCAGCTTAGGGCTCATCATTCCCAGAACCTCCAAGCTAAAGGCTAATTGGTTAGCAGCCACTGACAATTCCTGACGAACAGCTACAACTTCATCGTAAATGTCGTCATGCGATTCCGAATCCATGACCGGCGTCGAGCCCGATCCGCCACCACCGCTAGATCCGCCCCCTTCCTCATCTTCGTCCTCTGCCACTTCTGCAGTTGCTGTGAATGACCGCGAGGCACCCGAAGCTTCAGTGCCGTAATACACCACAATCTTGAACCAGTAGGCACCAACATCGGGAACGGTGGCAGTCAACACAGTATTAAAATCATCTCCGGCGGCGATCAATTTAGCAGCTGAAGCGTAGTAGACATCATTATCGCCACCGCATTGATCATCTTCAGCGGAAACCACACACCATTCGTACTGGTACTCATAAGCTCCCCCGCCTTCATTAGTAATGGTAGCCGAGGCTTCAATGGTCGGCACCGTCAGGTCAGTAATGGCGTTGATAATAACTTGAGCAGGCGCACCGGTTACCTGCCAGTAATCATTAGTGAGAATATCCGCCGTACCGTCAACATCGACGGTCACAATACTTTCCCACAACCCAGCCGTAGCGCCAGCAGCCACGACGTAGGTGTATTCGTAAACACCATCAGACAACTTGGTCATCGAGACGCCATCCTGCTCCAACACTCGCGTAGGGTCGTAGATGGAAATCGTCGGCGTCGAAGCTGCATCGACAGGGTTAGCTTCAAAGTCGAGGATTGTCAGGGTAGCGCGATAAGTGGTGCCAGCCTGAATCTCGCTCACATCCGACAACTCCGCCCGGTAACCCCTCAGCTGTGAGGAGCGAATATTATTGACCGAGGTCTGAACCGAATTCAAATCCGTATCAACAGCGTTCAAAGTGGTGGTAATAGTGTCAATTTTACTTTCGATATCAGTTAGACGAGCCGTGGTATCCGCGCGGAAAGCGGCCTCAGCACTTTCGTGCTCCTCCATTTGCTGTTCGACGTAAACATTTTGCTTCACGATCGTAAACGTATCATTGTCTGCTGGCGCAAAGGCTAAGGCTGGATCGACAGTAATCACTTTAGTCGTTCCGTTGTAGTCCGCGATTCGTCGCGATTGGCCGTTCGTGGCACCCGAGGTAAAAGTCACTACAGCATTGTTGTAAAAGTCATAGGTCGCGTTCAGCAGGTCGGTATCAAATGTCGTCGTGGTTGCGGCCACGTCATTCACTGCCGATTGGGTCACAATCGCAGCACCAAGCAAAACATCAAGGTTAGTCTGCAGGGATCCCACGTCGGTTTGGATATCTTGAACATCCGTTTCGATACCCAGGACTACTCCTCGATTCACCACCTGCTCCGCGCGCTCTGTAGCCTGAGCTGCCCGTTCAGCTGCCTGAGCAATTTGCTCAGCCTCAACCGTGGCTTCAATCGAATCGAGATCAGCTGAAATAGTTCGGACCTCAAAGTTTCCGGCGCCATAACCAGAACGAGAGTTCGAGACCGCCGTCACCACATACAAATAACTTCCGCTAGCTGCCGGCACCGTGTAAGCGTAACGATAAATACCACTCGATCCCGAGATATAAGTCATCGAGGCTGCGGTGACAATTTTTATTCCGGCCGGATTGTAAATGTCAATCGTAACCGTGGCGTCGTTGATCACGCTATTATCGGAGAGTTTGACTTGGGCGTCTATTTTGATAGCGTCACCTTGGTCGATGACCGTGCTACCAAACAACGGCCTAACCGAAACTACCGATTCCGAAACTAAGAACCGAGTAGCTGCCGAATACTCTGACCACTGCCCACTCGAATCGGCGTAACGTACGCGCCAATAGTACACGGCTAAATTCGACAGGGTAGCACTCGGAACAGCGTATGAGGCGGCGTAGGCGACCGTACCGGAATCGTAATGCGGCGAAGAAAAACTACTGCTGGTGCTAATCTGCCACTGAGCAGACGCAGATGTATGACTTCCCTGCGCGTCTGAAAACGCCGAAGCGGACAAGGTTGGTGTAAGCGTCGTCACACTGGCCGCGTCAGACGGAGAGGAGTTAGTTGGTGTGACAATGGCGTTGGTCGTAAAATCAGTACCTGTCGACCAAGTAGACCAAACACCGTCAGAGTAACGAACACGCCAGTAGTAACTTGAGTTGTGATCGAGTTCGGTATCCCCTGAGAGCTCGTTAGCAAACGTGCCATTTCCGGCTGTGACGGAAGTAGTAATCTCAGCCGCACTGGCCGTCCTTGTCCAGACCGGAGTAGCAAAATCACTATCATCGTCCACCTGCCACTGCGCATCAGTCTGTGCATTAACTTCGGGGTCAGAATACGCCGAACTAGCTAGAGTGACGTTCAAAACTTGCGCCACAGCTCCATCGGCCGGAGATGAGTTTGTTGGTGTACTCGGTGCACTTACGGACGTGGTGCCCTTCCAAGCTGCGTACTGATAAGCACCGGCGTTCGCGTTTGATTCGGTTGCGCTGCCAACCGTAAAGCCGTCACTTACAAAGGCTGTGATGAAGTTGATGGCGATAATAGCGGCGGTATACGTTTGGGCAAACGCTTCGGTAATTGTAGGCGAGGTTGAACGGTGAACAGCCTGAACTGCGGTGCTTCTTTTAGTCCAGACATAACCGGGATCAAAACCTAGCCCAGTAATATTTCGACCAGCTACTCCGTCTCCCGTATATGAACCGACATCAAAGAAGGGGCCCTCCTTAAAGGCAAACCAGTAGTAGGTTACCGCGACCGTATTTACGTTTACTCCAGAGCCGACCGTAAACCCGCTGCTATCCAAAGTTCTGAAACTCGTACCGTCAGTGATGTCGGCCGCGGCCGTGAGATGCGAGCCGGTGTTGGCTGCCATGGTAGTCGAAATCCAATTACCTGGGGCAGCCGTAGCACTTGGCTTCTTCACCATCACCATGTCGGGATCCATGCCGATATGGTCGATGACACGTGGGGTGAGGCCGTTTCCACTATGGCCACCGATAATAAAATCAGCGGCCGCTGCCCCTGTATGTGGTGACGTGGCATTTCCGAAAGCCGTGTATTCGTACGTGGTACCACCCGTGTTAACCGTGGAGTGGGTACCGATAGAAAAACCCGTGGCAGACATGGAGGTAATCCCACCGGCAAACCCAGAGGTGGTCGAGGCCATGTACTGTGTAAAATTATTGAGCATGCTCATGCTAAAGACGCCCAGATCAGCCGCATGACTCTTAATGATCACGAGATCTGGAGCAAAAGAAGTTTCCAGTGTCTGGGCTACGCCAGTTCCCGTATACGACCCGCTCTGCATGAAGTAACTTCCCGACGGTGCAGGATCGGGTGCACCACCAAAGGCGAAGTAATTACTCACGACAGCATTCGTATTGACGTTCACTGACGTGCCAATTTGAAAGCCGTCAGCTTTTAATTCCTGAATATTATTGACAGCGCTAGCAGCAGCCGTACTAAAAGACGAATAATCACCCCAGCTTTCCGTCACATTAAACACTGGCGTTGCGGTAGCGTTTTGTTTGATCAAAACGAAATTCGGTTCAAAACCCACGCCCGTGATCTCTCTATTATCTACGCCATCCCCAGTAAATTGGCCCACGAAAAGTTTAGTGGCAAGATTTTTAAAAGCTACGTAATAAAATTTTCCACCGTTGGTATTATGCGTCGAACCTACCGTAAAACCACCGGCATTAAGGGTTTGAAAATAAATGCCCGTAGTATCATTAACAACGGTCGAGAACAATACGGCATGGTTATTACTCATGGCCGAAGTTCGAAAAGCGCCTGCCAAAGCAGTGGACCGTTTTACCCAGACTAAATTCGGCTGAAAGCCAGTAGTAATATCCTGTGTTGAAGCAGTATCGCCGGTGTAAACACCAACACACATCGCTCCCCCAGCTGTACAGTCCGAACCTCCAAAGGCAATGTAAACATAACGCGTATTGACGGTGTTGACTTCAAGAGCAACGGATAACGAAAAGCCGTCATCTTCGAGCGTGATCTGACTCTCGGTGTTGTCTGCTGTAGCCGCTCCCAGATAGGCGGTAACATTCGTCGGCATCGCTGAGGACTTCCATACTATCGCTCCAGCTATTGACTCAGCTTTAACGATGACTACCTCGGGCGTAAAACCCAAGCCAGAAATGGACAAAGCTGTACCTGTTCCAAAGTAATACCCAGTCTTAACATCAAAGTCGTTGGCAGCCACCGCATCCTCAGAATACTTCACCGAATATGCCCCCGATGATCCGAGTACGACAACAAAAACCAGGGCGATTAAAGCCACCATTCCGACCAACCTATTCACGATCCTCCGCTCCTTACCCGTAAGACTCATAACGCGTGTGTATTATACACGAAAAGAGTAACGGCCATCTGCGTTTAATGATGAGTGGAGAATGGAGTGAGTTTAAAACTATCCACCGGCTAAATAGGACAATTTTACGATCCTGCTAAGCTCAACTTAGTTAACTCTTAACCACATGCTTATGAGGTCATCTGCCATGTGTACTGCCCACCGCATCGCTTGGTTGCTCATGTTCATCGGAGCAATCAACTGGGGTCTAATCGGCATAATCGATTTCAACCTGGTGTCCGCCATCTTGGGCAACGTTCCAATCGCGGAGCGTATTGTGTACGCCATCGTGGGTCTGGCAGCTCTTTGTTCGCTAACTGCAGCTAAATGTTCGCAGTGCGAACGAGCAGCCATGCGTGCCAATGAACCCGATCTTCGAATGACGCAGGAACGTGCCCGCTAAAGGTTGTCCGAGCCAATAATGACATCCTCCCCGGACGCCGCGCCGGTGCGCTCTGCCCGGGGTTTCCCTTACCGCTTCACTCGAACCCTAAGCCTTGCTGTTGTCGTGGTTGATCGCGTCGGCCTTGAGCCCTCACATATCTGCGGATTACTTCTTCATTGAGGCCTATCGTTGAGGAGAAATAGCCAACGCTCCAGATACTCCCGGACAGATACATCTTCTTGATAAACTTAAACTCTCGTTTGAGGGCTATCGAGGCGTTGGCTTTTAGACGTCCGATGGCCGAAGCGACCGACACGCTCGGCGCGATCTCGAGTTGCATGTGGACGTGGTCTTCATCGGTATTAACTGTTTCGATGTGGATTTCAGGGTGCTGCCGAGCCGTGTCGTAGAGCGAGTTCATCAAAGCCTCCTTAACATAGGGTTTAAGGAACTTGTATCGATACTTCGTGTTAAATACCACGTGGTACTGATGTTGATAGGTAGAGTGGTTGAGGCTTAGGGTTCTCATGGTCAAGATCGTAGCACGGGGCCGCTCAGTGCTACGATCTCCTAGGCAACCATTCATCCCGGCGCTCTTGGGCTACATGATCCTCGTGACGCCCAGACGCGCCGGGTTTTCTGGTAGGGATAATAAAAACCCCTGCAAAAGCAGGGATCTTTATGGTGCGAGCTGAGGGACTTGAACCCCCGACCCCTTGGTTCGAAGCCAAGTACTCTATCCAGCTGAGCTAAGCCCGCATGGGAAAAGCTACCCAAGTTCCGCCATTTGCTGCGTCGCCGACTCCGTCGGACTCACCGTATGGTTACATACGCCTCGTCCTTACTCATCGGCTCCTTGCAACTGACGAAACTTAGTAGCTTTTCCTAACTGACGAAATTGGCCTTATAGTATGTTAAATCTTGACCGGAGTCAAAAAATTTGGCATACTCCTGCCGTTGACGTTTCGTAGTGAGGGGCGATAAAATGCTCCAGCTACGAGGCGCGGGGAGTCGAGACGGGGCCCCGCAACAAAGTAGATGGACCTTTTATCGCCCCGAACATGCATCGGTAGCTCAGCGGTAGAGCAGTTGACTCTTAATCAATTGGTCGTGGGTTCGAATCCCGCCCGGTGCACCAAAAGAACTCCCTTTATTGGGAGTTTTTTTGTTATACTATTCACATATGCAATGGTATCTTGAACTCTTGGCACGCTTCCCTGTTCTCGTATTGCTTATCATCAGCGCTGCGGGCGTTGTGTCCGGCGACCTCTTTGCGAAAACCTGGTCCACGAACCAAAAGCCAATTTTCTTTGCTCTCGCTATCCTTGGCTATGCGGTCTCAGCGCTTTTCTACGTCCCAACTTTGTTACGTGACAGTTTAATTATCACTTCGATCATCTGGAGCCTGCTTAGCATTATTGGCTTCCTGATTATTGGCCTAGTCATCTTCCATGAAACACTAACACCCACGCAAACGGTGGGTGTTGTGATAGGCGTCATAGCTCTGTTGGTCCTGGCCGCAAGCGAGTAACTACTTGCGGTACACGAGAAGCGCTTCGTGAATTGCTCCAAGAACATGATCACGATCTTTACCTTCATGCATGGAGTGCAAGATATGTGGGATGTGACTGTAATCTGATTCCAAAGTCCGCTGGAGCTTTACCAGTTCAGACTGCGAAAGTTTATCAACCTTGTTCACGACCATGACAAACGGCAATTTGGCGTTACGAAGGAGATCAACCATGTCTTGATCAAGATCCGTTGGACCGATCTTGGCGTCAACGACGAGCAATACGAAAGCAACGTTACTGGTGGTTTCTAAATAATCCGCGATCAAGTTACCAAATTCGCTCTGCTTCTCTTTTGAGGCTTGAGCAAAGCCGTAGCCCGGCATATCGACCAAGTAATACTTTAGCTCAATCTGATACAGGTTAATCGTCCTCGTTCTTCCGGCTGACGAGCTCACTCGTGCTAAGGCCTTCTGTCCGGCTAAGTGATTGATTAACGACGACTTCCCTACGTTCGAACGACCAACAAAGGCAACTTGGGGTTTGCCGTCCTTGGGGAGTGCCGCCAGATCAACAACGCTTTTGAGAAAAATAATTGAGGGGTTAAACGAATCTTGGCTTACCAACCTTTGGCGATAAGTGCCAAACGGGCAGCATCAACCTGAGCCTCTTGCTTACTCGAGCCATGACCTTCGGCGATCAACTCCTTACCCAAGTACACACCAATCGTGAAAATCTTAGCGTGATCAGGGCCGCTTTCTTCAAGAACTTTATAGCTTGGAGTAGTCGCCATCTTGGACTGAGCAGCTTCCTGAAATAAACTCTTCGGGTCAGCGTAGGAATGACTCTCAAGAATACCCGTCAGCTGAGACAGCACCTTATCCGTAATAAATACTCGGGAAACTTCCCAACCAAAATCGAGATAGACGGCACCGATAATGGCCTCCATGGCATTGGCAAGGATGTAGCGACGCGCCTTCGAGTTAGCGTCCTTCTCTTCCCCACGCGACAAGTACAAGTAAGGTTCAACTCCGAGCGTCTGAGCCAGGATCGACAAGCTATCACCGTTAACAAGGGCGGAGCGCCAGGTGGTCAGCTCGCCTTCTGGGTTTGGATAGTTGTTGTAGAGGTACTCGGTGACGACGAGCTCAAGCACGGCGTCTCCGAGAAACTCCAAACGTTCATTATGCGCCAGCGGAAAATCGGGGTGCTCATTCAAGTATGAACGATGCACCACCGCCTGTTCCAAATGGCCGTCGGCCTTGAAAGGGATGTTTAATTGTTTCGCGAGTTCAGCAATGTTCTTTGGCATAGTTACATTAGTCTAAAGTCTCAAGTCGAAAGTCTAATCCTGGACATCTTTAGCTTCCTCCGTCTTTTTCAACTTTAGACTTTCGACTTTAGACTCCTGTTTCTTCTTTTCCATATCGATATCGATCTGCTTCTTCACTCCTGCCTCAATAGAGTCTTTGTAGACGGCTCCAAGTACACCATTCACGAACTTACCCGAGGCATCACCTCCGAAGGTCTTACCGAGTTCGATAGCCTCATTGATAGCTACAATCGAAGGGATGCTTTCGTCAATCTTGAGCTCGTAAGCCCCCAAACGAAGAACGTTGCGATCAATCAAGGTCATGGTTTCCACCGTCCAGTTAGGTGCAAAGCGGTTCAGAAGCTCATCGAGCTTTTGCAAATGATCGATAACGCCCTTTACCTGTCGCTCAACGTATCCACCATCATCAAAATCAGGAGCGAACTCCGCTTTTACAAACTTTACAATCTCCTCGATCTCAATTCCCTGCCCTTCCCGACCACGAAAATCCCACTCATAGAGGGCTTGCATGGCCATGGTTCGGGCTAAGTGGCGGTTCGACATACGGTGCAATAGTAGCAAACTTAGCGGAAAACAAAAGGTCCCCATCAGGGAACCCTTTGTTTATTAGCTTTTTGTCTCAGCCTTGGCCTCGGAAGCGGCTGCAGTCTTCTTTGACTTCTTGGCTTTCTTATCCAAAGTCTTTTCAACTTCTTTCATGCCAGTAGCCTTCACCGAACGCTTATCGTAAGCACCACAAGCCTTACAAGCACGGTGTGGCAAAACTGGAGCCTCACACTTGGCGCACTTAACAATAGCAACAGACTTCAACGCATGATGCGAGCGGCGGCGACGAACCTTAGAACGTGAGCTACGAAATGATGGTAGAGGCATAAAAAGTATTCAAGTATTCGAGTATTCGAGTTATCTAGGGCTTAAACCCTAGAACACCGGGCTTCTAGATCACTAGAATGCTCAAGCTCTAATGGGCAGTAGTCTAACGAAATTGACCAAATCCGTCAAGCTAAGTACCGTAACCCTCTGGCACAAATGCCAGGTTTTAGCGGCTTGGAGGCCCAAATGCGTCAGATCGTTCGCTCCTTTAGTGTGAATGGCCGGGATGATGGCGAGGAGGGCGGCCACCTCCAGTTTCACAACCAGGAGCTCATGGCCCTCGATTCTGAGGCTGATCTGTGCGTCACCCAGGTCACCGACGATCGCAATCTGCCACCCGGGACCATCCTCATGAACCTTGATCACCCGTACAGCGAAAAGACCAACAAGCTCTGGCCGGCAAAGCGCTACCCGAGCTTCGGCAACGCCTTGCTGACGCTCTGGGCCATCACTAGCAAGGCCGGCAAGGGACTGGAAGATCTGAAGAGTGCGCCCACGACTCCCTCGAACGAGCTCAAGCGCAAGCAGCTCGGCGGTCGCCGGCAACGTTCCGAACGCCTGACCTGGGCACTCCGAGCGCAGGAAGACCTGCTCCTCAAGCTGTTCGCGGAGAACGCTCCGATCGAAGAACTCCGCACGCATCTCGGAGTCCGTCCGTACTACTCCTGGCTGGAGCTGCTGATTCGGTACAAGGCCGCTGGCGAAGTCGAGTACGCCGAACGCGTCAGGCAGACGGTGGCCGCTCGCCACCTGCTCGACTGCCTGCGTCAGAACACCTCCGGGCGGCGCAATGAAGACTTTGTGCAGCGCGGACTGGCCGCCCCGCTGCGCCTGATTCTCGACGTGTACAAGCCGCAACTCGGCAAGTGGGGATCACAGCACTTCTCAGCAGCGCTCAGCATCCTACACTCGCTCGTCATGAGCCAGCCTCTGGCCGATCTGGCCAACAATGAGCTGCGCCTGGCGCTCGAGAGCATCGACGCCGGCGCTGACCTGCTCCTCAAGCGGCTCGACTCGTGAAACACAAAGCCCCGCCTCTCTACCGGTACGCATACCGGGCGACGAGAGGCGGGGCTTCTGCTTTTACTTCCCCTCCTTTTACCTTCCAGGCCTAAGGAGGGGTTAGGGGAGGTCGGAACAATCGAAAACGCAGTTGCGGGGTTAGGAGGAGGTCTAGTCTGAAGCCACTACTGGCTCGTCATTCACGAGCGTGGTGGTAGCAACTTTGTCATCCGCGGTCTTGAAACGCATAACCTTTACGCCTTGCGTGGCGCGACCGAGTTCAGACACGGTGGTGACCGGAGTACGGATAACCTGACCAGCAACCGAAACGACCAGGAGGTCACGACCATCTTTCTTGGCCACCAAACGGCCAGCTACGAGCTTACCAGTCTTGGTGGTAATTTGAGCAGTTTTAATACCGCTGCCACCACGACCTTGGAGTCCGTACTCGTTCACGTCCGTACGCTTTCCGTAACCGTTCTCCATAATGATCAGGAGCTGACTACCGGCCTTTACTTCGTCCTGAGTGATAACTTCCATACCCACGATGTCGTCCTCCCCCTTCAGCTTCATGCCACGCACACCAGCGGCCACACGGCCCATAGGGCGGACGTCATCTTCGTTGAAGCGAATGGATTGACCGTTGGCAGATACAAGCATGACGTCGTCCTTGCCGCCGGTGGTCTTTACCCACTCCAAGCTATCACCGTCATTCAGCTTGATAGCGATGAGTCCGGAACGACGAACGTTCTCGAAGTCATCGATTGAAGTCTTCTTGATGGTTCCGCGAGCGGTCACCATCATAATGAACTTGGCTTTGTCCTTCTTCAGATCGCCACACAATACGGTGGTGACTTTTTCGCCTGGACCAAGTTCCAAGAAGTTCACAATCGCTTGGCCCTTGGCCGTGCGAGAAGCTTCTGGAATTTCATAGGCCTTCAAACGGAAGACTCGGCCACGTGACGTGAAGAACATCATGTCTTGATGCGTGGTAGTTGAGAACACGGCCTCGACAGAATCTTCTTCCTTAGTAGTCAGACCCATTACGCCCTTGCCGCCACGATGCTGTTGCGAGAAAGCATCAGACGCCAAGCGCTTAATGTAGCCGTCCTTGGTCATCATGACCACTGCTTGGGCGTCAGGAATCAAGTCCTCCATGGAGAACTCCTTAATACCCGATTTTACGATCTTGGTGCGGCGCTCATCACCGTATTTCTCCATTAGTTCCTTGATCTCGTCGCGGATAACGGCGAGCATTTTCTTTTCCGATTTCAAGATAGCTTCAAGAGCTTCCTTAATGGACATCTTCTCTTTGTACTCCTGCTCGATACGCAAAACTTCAAGGTTGGCCAAAGCCTGCAAGCGCATCTCAAGAATAGCCACAGCCTGACGCTCGGTCATCTTGAACTTCTTCATCAAGTTTGTGCGAGCCTCATCTTTATCGGCCGATTTCTTGATGACCGCAATGACCTCGTCGATGCTCTTCAAAGCAATACGCAGACCTTCCAGAATGTGGAGGCGATCCATGATGCGATCCAACTCGTACTGGGTGCGGCGGCGAACCACCACCTGGCGATGCTTAATATGCTCTTCAAGCATCTGCTTCAAGTTCAAAATGCGGGGCTGGATACCATCCACCAAAGCCAAAACGTTGTAGTGGAAAGACGTCTGGAGTGGTGTCATTTGGTAGAGCTGGTTCAAAACCTTACGTGGGTATGAATCCTTCTTCAGCTCAACCACAATACGTACGCCTTCCTTGTTCGATTCATCGCGGAGATCGCGAATACCGTCGAGCTTCTTTTCTCGCACCAAATCGGCGATCTTTTCCAAGAGCGATGACTTGTTCACCATGTACGGGATTTCCGTCACGATAATTTGGTGATTATCCTTCTTGCCCTCAACGATGTCTGCCTTAGCGCGACAAACCACTCCCCCGCGGCCAGTGCTATAAGCCACTTTCAAGTCTGAGGCTCCGTACACGATCCCTCCTGTTGGGAAGTCAGGTCCTGGCACAAATTCCATCAGCTCGTCGATGCCAATCTCTGGGTTGTCGATCAATGCCAAAGTAGCCGTACACACTTCCTTCACGTTATGTGGAGGAATGTTGGTGGCCATACCCACAGCGATACCGAGCATGCCGTTTACGAGCAAGTTCGGAAGCTTGGCCGGCAAAACATGCGGCTCGTCGTGCTGGCCGTCGTAGTTCTTTCCAAAGTTAACTGTGTCTTTCTCGATATCAATCAAAAGCTCTTCCGCGATGCTAGAAAGCTTAGCTTCGGTATAGCGCATAGCAGCCGCTGCGTCGCCGTCCATGGAACCAAAGTTACCCTGGCCGTTGACCAGTGGATAACGATACGAAAAATCTTGAGCCATGCGCACCATGGATTCGTAAATAGCGCTGTCACCGTGCGGGTGATACTTAGCCATCACTTCACCAACTACGTTAGCCGACTTACGGAAGCGAGCATTGGCACGCAAACCGATCGTCCACATGGCGTAGAGAATACGGCGGTGGACTGGCTTCATGCCGTCGCGCACATCTGGCAAAGCGCGGGAAACAATAACTGACATGGCGTAGTCCAAATACGCCCGGCGCATTTCCTCGGTAATACTTTGCTCTTTAACGATGCCAACTGGGAGAAGGTCGGCCGAGAATGGATCGTTGGGTTTGTTTACCATAGTCATTAGTTTGCTTCGGTAGTATCACCGGCTACTGCTGGAGTCGGATTCGTACCGGCTGAAGCACCGGTTTCCATTTCTGCTTTCATGCCCTCAGTTACCTGGTCTAGCACCTCATTTTTAGCTGTCTCTCGGCGAGCCATATTGGCCACCAGCTCTTGAAGCGCGTCAACACTGTCGCGGATTTCTAGCGCTTGCTCCTGTCCCCGCAAACTTTCTTGTGCTTGAGTGAAGGCGTTATCCGCATCAGCATTTTGACGTTCAACCGCATAGCGATCGAAAGTCATTTTCATCTGGATACCCCAGACGCCAACCACGAGCAAACCACCAATCGCCAGCGCCGCCAGCAAACGATGCTGGTGATGTTTTGGGCGCTTAGGCAGGATAAGACGTTGTTCCGACATAGGCTTAGTGGGACAAAAGTACCATTTTCATATCTTCCTCTGGAAGCCCGGCGCGTGCAATCTTGAGCTTACCAACATCCTCTGTCTGGCAACCGAGTTCACGCTTAAGCGCATCGACGGTGCCATAGTCAGCGTCACCTACGTATGAAGCGATCACCATTCTTGGTTCAACCTGAGCCACTGCCTCGGCGGCCTGAGTAGCAGTGAAGACATCTTTTCCACCTGCTGGAACTATCAGGATATCGATGGGTCCGAGCGCTTCGATGTCGGCAGTGGTTAAAGCTCGATCGAGGGCACCAAGGTAACCAACACGCATGTTCTCTGCATCGAAGCGATAGATAGTATGTGCGGAACCATCTTTTTTCGGAGCGTGAATGCCGGTCACAAACACTCCCTGGATTTCATACTCACCAGCATGTGGTACGAGGAAGGTCCTATGTCCCTCTGCCGAATGCTCAGGCGAAATAGCGCCTAAATTACCGGTGTCCTTACCTGCATGCGATTGCACAACTAGCGAGGCTTCAACCGACTTAAACTTGATATCAGGATGGGTAAAGGGATTAGTCACCAAAGTGACCTCCGTTTGTGCAGGTTTAGCGGTGATCGTAAAGCTGCCGAGACCGTTCCAAGTAATTTGCATAGTCCGCCCTAGTTTACCCCTGTTCGTCGGCTTCTTCAAGCACCGTTGTCCAGTGGGCGATCTCCTGCTTGATCTCGTCTTCCGCGGGATCGCGCTCGACAATGGACCAACCTTCTTCAAACTGATCGGCCTTGCCCCGGATCTCCTCGGCGTATGTCATGTCTCGCTCTGCCATCCCTCGTAACTGATCGATCATTTGTTGCAATCTCTCCTCTTCGGCTTTCCAACGAGCAACTAATTCGTCAAAATTCTGCTGTCGTTCCTTGGCACGCTCATCACACTGCTTATTCAAAACATCATGAGCAAGTAAAATCGCTTGCTCAACTTGGTAGCGCTCGGTAGCTTCGAGATCGCGCTCAAATAATTTACTGTTCACGTAATCTATCACGTGAACGCCACTCTCCGTCATCAGTTTCACCTTATCAGCGATCGGGCCTTCAAGACGTTTCAATATCTCAGCTTGAAGACGCTGTTCCTCATCGCCAGCACACAGCTCAAGGTAGGCCTTGCGATACGGATATTCTTTGCGACCGATCAAAACCAACGCCTGGTGAATCTGTTTTTCCGTAACCGACGAATAAGCGGCAAGCTCGTCATAAAGCCGTTGGGCCTCCCCCACGATCTCGGCTGGTGTCAGGGGTACGAGTTTATCAATCGAAATTTTGTACTCTTGCAGAAGATATTCGTGGGGATGAGGCATATGTCCCATAGTCTAAAGTGAAAAATCGAAAGTCGAAAGAGTCAGACGGGACAAGTATAAAACGAAAACCCGCCTCTCTAGGCGGGGTTGGTTTCGAGTTTTGTTAAACGCTGCTCGTGGTCATCGAGCTGTGGCACAAGCGAGCCGTTGATCATTTCAGCGACCGCTTCAATCGTTTCATGCTTGGCTTGACCAACAACTTGATGAAGCTGAGCACGAAGCTCGGTCTTAACTCGATGCTCTGAAGCTTTGATTTCCTGAAATAAAATATCGTTGTTAATCCGAATCTCGTCTTTAACCACCTGTTGGACAACAGTTTTGAGCATTTTAATTTGCTGCTCTGAAAAATCTTCCATACGTCTTAAAAGTATATCAATTTTTTCCACCCCAAACAAGTCGCCTTATCCCCTAAAAGCAGAGACCTGCGCCACCCCGTAAGGGCAACGCGGATCGAGATCGCGATGTGGACCGAGTCAGCCGTCCATGCGCGGCATGCCGTCGCGACCGGGCCAGATGGGGCCCAGACCCACCGCGCTAAACACGAGCTTGTCCGGCAACCACTTGTAGCGACGAATGCGCGAACGCAGGCGATGACGCAGACCTGGACCATTTTCGATGCTGAAGGAGGGTGCGAACATCTCGAGCAGCTGGTCCAGGAGAACGAGGGCAGCCGACTTGGTGAACATCGGCTCCGCATTCAGACGCACGAACTTCCCTGGCCAGCGGAGCACGAAGACGATGTGAGGAGCGGGCGCGTTGGCGCTGCCCTTGGGAAAACGCTGCATGACGATCTCGGATTCCGGCTCGTTGGGAGCTCCGACGAATCCGGGTGCCGACTAAACATTCCTGCTTCCAAGCAATAAAACTACCACAATTACCAAAAAAGTCAATGTTTTGACGGCTTAGAGGAACATTGACGAAAATTGTTAAATACCTTAAACTTCTGCCACTTCTTAATTATTAGTCCCAGGACGTCTTTTTCGAGAATATCGAAAAACACGGCCTGGAATATCTCTTTATGGTAGAAGAAGTGCAAAAGAGTGAGCTTGAACAGCTCCTCGAAACCGCTAACTTTACGAACATCCCTAAAAAGGGAGACCTCGTGAAGGGCAAGGTCCTTTCAACCAAGGGTCGCCAGATCAAAATCGACATCAACGGCCTTATGGTCGGTGTTGTGCGTGGTCGCGAACTTTACAACGAGTCTGAAATCTACAAGAACCTTGATAAGGGTGAGGTGGTTGAGGCTACCGTTGTTGATGTAGAAAACGAAAACGGTGAAGTCGAACTATCTTTCCGTCACGCTGGTCAAAAGCGTGCTTGGAAGGATTTGTCAGAGCTCTCAACCTCTGGTGAGCCGATCGCGGTGAAGATCTTAGACGCCAACAAGGGTGGTCTGATCGTCCGCGTTGGTCACGTTCAAGGCTTCTTGCCAGTTTCCCAGCTTGCTCCTGAGCACTACCCACGCGTGGCTGGTGGCGACAAGCAAAAAATCTTAGAGAAGTTGAAGAGCTTCGTTGGCCAGGATGTGCGCGTGAAGGTTTTGGACGTCATGGAAGATGATGGCAAACTCATCGTGTCTGAAAAGGCCGTTTGGGAAGATGAGCAGAAGAACGTTATCGCTCAATGCAAGGTTGGTGATATCGTCGCCGGTGAAGTGAGCGCAGTCGCCGATTTCGGTGCCTTCGTAAAGTTCTACCCAACGGGTACCAGCGTTCCGTTGGAAGGCCTAGTTCATATCTCTGAAATTGCTTGGCAGCGTATTGACCACCCACGTGACCTCTTGAAGGTTACAGATGAGGTCCGCGCCGAGATCATCGGTATCGAAGGTAGTAAAATCTTCTTGTCCATGAAGAAATTGACTGAAGATCCATGGGTGAACGTCACCAAGCGCTACAAGGTCGGCGATTGGGTCGAGGGTAAGGTTGTAAAGATCAACCCATTTGGCTTCTTCATCGAACTTGATCAAGATATACAAGGCTTGGCCCACATCTCAGAGCTCTCCGATAAGCCTGTCGAGGACGCTACCAAGATTGCCAAGATCGGTGACGCTATGAAGTTCCGTGTGGTCTCAATCGAACCACAGGAACACCGCCTCGGCTTGTCTCTCCGCGAAGAAAAGAAGGAAGACAAAGCCAAGGAAAAGGAAACTGTCGCTGAATAAAATAAACTAATAACGAGCGAGACTTGTCTCGCTCGTTATTGTATGGTGAGCTATGAGGAGTTACTTGTAACTTTACTTATGAAACCACTGTCCAAAAACTTGATTATCCTGGTCCTGTCCCTGCTTGTTATCGGAGCCGTATTCTCGGCCACTAGTTTGAACAACAAGCAAACCCCTGAAACTATTGGCGTAACCGCACTCGTAGAAAAAATCAACAACGATGAAATTACTCGCGTAGAAGTTCAGGAAGATACCTTATCAGCCTTTACCGCTGACAATGTTGAGTATTCGGTTAAAAAAGAACCGACAGAGTCTCTATCGGAGCTCTTGAGTAACTACGGTGTTCCCGCCGAAAAAATTATCGGCTTGAACATTGAGGTCAAAGAACCAGGCCTTGGAGTAACCCTTGCCCGCAGCTTCTTACCAACCATGCTTTTTGTCATTGGTCTTTCCGTTGTGCTCTGGCTCTTTATTCGTCAAATGCAGGGAGCAAGCTCCCGCGCCATGACTTTCGGCCAGTCCAACGCACGCGAAGTCAATAACAAGAAGAATCGCATTACCTTTGCCCAAGTAGCCGGTAACCCAGAAGCCAAAGAAGAACTCTCAGAAATTGTAGAGTTCTTAAAAACTCCAAAGAAATTCGTCGATCTTGGCGCCAAGATCCCGAAGGGTGTTTTGCTCATGGGTCCTCCTGGTACAGGTAAAACCTTGATCGCCCGCGCAGTCGCCGGCGAGGCCAACGTCCCGTTCTTCCACATTTCCGGTTCGGAATTCGTGGAAATGTTTGTGGGCGTTGGTGCTAGCCGCGTCCGCGACCTCTTCCAGAAAGCCAAGAAGGCCGCTCCCTGTATCATCTTCATCGATGAAATCGATGCCGTGGGTCGTCAGCGTGGTACTGGAATGGGTGGTGGTCACGATGAACGTGAGCAGACCCTGAACCAGATCCTGGTTGAGATGGATGGCTTTGATCCAAACCTGGGTGTCATTGTTATTGCCGCCACTAACCGTCCAGACGTCCTTGACCCAGCTTTGCTCCGTCCTGGTCGCTTTGACCGTCGCGTCATTCTGGACCGTCCAGACCTCAAGGCTCGTCAGGAAATTCTCGTTACCCACACCTTAAACAAGCCGCTCGCAAAGGAAGTTGATTTGAAGCGCGTCGCCGAACGAACCGTTGGTCTGTCGGGCGCCGACCTCATGAACATCGTGAACGAAGCCGCTATTTTTGCTGCTCGCCGCGATCAGAAAGAGATCATGCAGAAAGACTTGCTCGATGCTATTGAGAAAGTCTTGATCGGACCTGAGCGCAAGAGCCATGTGCTCGGCGAAGAGGAACGCGTCATGACCGCCTACCATGAAGCTGGACACGCCGTCGTTGGCCACTTACTCCCCCACTGTGACGAAGTGCATAAGATCTCGATCATCTCTCGTGGCCGAGCCGCCGGCTACACCATGAGTATCCCTGGCGAAGATCGTAAGATGCATTCACGTCAGGAGTTCCTAGATGATATGGCCATGATGCTTGGTGGCTACGTAGCTGAACGTGAAATCTTTGGTGAAATGACCACGGGTGCCAGCAATGACTTGCAGAAAGCCACCGCCGTGGCCCGTGACCTGGTCACGCAATACGGAATGAGCGATCAGCTTGGTCCTCGCACCTACGGACAGCGCGAAGACATGCCGTTCCTTGGCCGAGGCGGTCACGAAGCTCGTGACTACTCCGAAAAAATCGCTGAACAGATCGACAGCGAAATGGCTAAGCTCCTGCAAGGCGCTCTTGAAACCGCGACCAAGATCGTTAAGGAAAATCGTGCCAAGATGGATCAAGTTGTGGCCTCGCTTCTCAAAAATGAGACCATCGAGAAGGAGGAGTTCATCACGCTTGTAGGCCCGGCTGTCAAAGCTCCAAAAATCTCTCCGAGACCAATTGCAAGTTAAGACAAAAACTCCCTCACTGATGGGGCACGGCCATGCCGTGCCGCCCCAGTAGGGAGTTTTTTTCGTTGTATACTATGCGCATCACATGTAGATGCAGGTCTCTGCCCTGCATCTACCAGCAGTGGAGTATGAAACCACACATCCCTGTCTATCGCCCAATTCTAAGGCATGCATTAGAAACGGCTTGGATACATCGAGAATTATGGCCAATTGCGGCCGTGGCCGGCTTAGCCGGGACGGGCGCTGTGGTTAATGATGTTTTGAACCAAGCCAAACTCGCCGCCGCTATTCCTACCAATGGTTTTAGCCAGGCGTTTGGAAACCTGCATGTACTTGGGGTTTATCGCGACAATCTCATCTTTGCTAGTCCCGAACAAATCACCCTTGGTACGATTGTCTTGCTCCTCACGGCAGTTATGGTGGTTATCGCTATTGCCGCCTGCCAGCAAGTAATGTTACGCGTGGTTCATGGAGCGTTAAAAAGAAAAACGCACTTGTCGCTTCAGGAAATTCGTCATGAATTTCTCCACCCACGCCTATTCCGCTTTCTGACGCTCGATCTTTTCCTTAAACTCATGGTCATCAACTTGATGATCGCAACCACCGTACTCGTGAGCAGCCTGAACGTGGGCCAAATTGTTTCAGACGCTTTCTTTGGAGTGATTTTCTCGGCCGCTGCCCTATCCCTTGCACTGACCCTCAACGTAATCGTCATGCTGGCCTTGATTGGCGTAGCGCGTAAGGACATGAGCCTGGGTGAATCCTTGGCCTATGCATGGAATTTATATCGCCAGCACTCATGGGTCTGTCTTGAAATGTCGGCCGTGCTCTTTGCCGTAAACTTCCTCATCTCTGCCGCCTACGACGGCACAATTCTTGCCCTGGGCGTTCCAGCGGCACTCGGGCTATTGAGCGCGTTGCAAATGGGTTCCGTGGTTGGTTACATTGGGCTCCTCGCAGTCATCGCCTTAGTAGTAGTCACTCTTACTTTAGCTTTCGCGGGCTTTGCCACCACCTTTACTTATGCAGTCTGGACTGCTTTAGCTGAACAACTTGATAAAAAAACGGTTACGCCTCGCGTCATAGTCCACACCAAACGTTTCTTTGAACATCTAAGATGAGCTCTAAGGTACAATACGAGACATGTCATCGTCGCTGCCTTCAATTCAAGACCTGCTAAAAAAACGAGCCGAAGCTAAGTCTCAGCAAGTGACCACACCCGTGGTTGCAGCCCCTGTACCGCCTTCAGCTCCTGTAGTTAAAGCAGCACCTCCCAAACCGGCACCGAAGGCTGAAACGCCTGCACCGGTTATTCCTGTATCAGCTCGTGCCACTTTAACTGATGTCGATACTGCCCAAAGATTTTCCGAAAAGATGACTGCGATTAAATTCAAAGAAAAAGAATACGAGTCGCAAAAATTAGCTGCCAGCATCGGCATACCCTCCATCAGCCTCAAAGGCTTCCCTATCAGTCCGGAAGCCTTAATCCTGGTACCCGAAGAACAAGCTAAAACTCTAAAAGTCATCTGTTTCCTATTTACTGGTCCGGAGCTCCGTTTGGGGGCAGTCAATCCAGAAGACCCAGCCGTCAAAGAGCTCTTGTTCGAGCTCGGTGAACGTAACAAATCCAATCCCAAGTTGTATTTACTCTCAGAAGACAGCTACAACCAAGGCCTCAAGCTCTACGCCGCCCTACCGAAGATCAAACAACTCGTAAAAGGCGTGCAGATTACCGAAGATGAGCTCGAACGCTACGCCACCCAAATGACGGACTTCGCCTCAATCGCGAGCGTCATGAAACGCTCAAGTGTCACTGACATATTGGCGGTTGTCATTGCCGCCTCTCTCAAGCTTGGGTCATCTGACATTCACATTGAAGCTGAGGAAAAAGGTATCGTCGTCCGCTTCCGCGTAGACGGCATCTTACAAGAAGTGGCTGTTCTTGCCCGCGAACAATGGACCAAGATCATCAACCGTATTAAGCTCATCGCTAGCTTAAAAATTAACATCACCGACCAAGCTCAAGATGGTCGTTTTACAATTTTCCAAAAGAACAAAGAGATCGATGTGCGTATCAGTACTATTCCGACTGCCTACGGCGAATCCGTAGTCATGCGCTTGCTGAATCCGGACACCATCGCTCTCGAATTTGAAAAACTCGGCTTCCGACCTGCTTCACTCAAGCGCTTGACCCGTGAGATTGAGCGTCCAAACGGCATGATCATTACTACCGGTCCAACCGGATCCGGTAAAACCACCACGCTGTACGCAATTTTAAGCAAACTCAACACCAAAGACGTAAAAATCATCACCCTTGAAGATCCGGTTGAATACAAAGTGAAGGGTCTGAACCAAAGTCAGATCGATTACAGTAAGGACTACACCTTTGCTAAAGGTCTACGGTCTATTCTCCGCCAAGACCCAGATATCGTCATGGTGGGAGAAATTCGAGACCTCGAAACAGCCGAAATTGCTATTCAGGCCGCGCTGACCGGTCACTTACTCTTGTCGACCATCCACACCAACGACGCCGCCGGTGCTGTTCCCCGCTTCCTGTCCATGGGCGTCGCCCCACACTTGCTCGCCCCTGCTATCAACGCCATCATGGGTCAACGCCTGATTCGACGCCTGTGTGAATGCAAACAGCCAGTCACTCTCGACGCCGAATTGCTTGGTGAAGCCAAAGCTCAGCTAGAGAGCATCTCGGAGACTTCGGGCGAAGCTAAGGTCGACATGACTAAAGTCCAGTTCATGGGGCCTAAGGGTTGTGAAAAATGCAATCAGAGTGGCTACAAGGGCCGCCTGGGTATTTACGAAATCCTCATCAAGGATCAAACTATTGAACAAGCTATTTTGAAAGGCAGCATTTCCGAGTATGAGATGCGGGATATCGCAAAAGCTCAAGGTATGGTAACCATGGTCCAAGATGGTCTCTTGAAAGCTATTGATGGTCTCACTTCAGTCGAGGAGGTCAAGAAAATTATTGGGTTTTAGCGGTTAAGTTGGTTAACCTGGTTAAATTGGTTGTTGCAACGACCATCTTAACCAAGGCCAGCCATGCTTTGCCGATCAAGCATCTTAACCAATCGCGCTTGTCTGTTATGCGTACTGCCCGATTTTTTGTTCCCGCCGAATGGATTGCCAAGTCTGCAGAAGCTTTTTGTATTCCCGCCGGAAATATTCATAAGCAAATCGTAGCTGTTCTACGCATGAAAATTGGCGATCCGATCAGCCTCATGATCGGTGACGGCGAAGAACACGATGGCACCATTACCGAAATTACTAAGTCAGCAGTCATGGGCGTGATTGCTGGCTCGAAAATCACTAAACCTATCCAGCCCGCCATCACCGTATGTGCGGCCATAACCAAACGCGATACTTTTGAATGGACCCTACAAAAATGCACCGAGCTCGGAGCGGCCAAGTTCATCCCACTCCTAACTGATCGCGTTATTAAGCGCCCCAAAGAAACCCCTAAGCGCTGGGTTGATATCATTCGCGAAGCAGCCGAACAATCTGGTCGTACTACCCTACCGGAAATTACTGAGCCGCTCAGCCTCAAGGAAGCTTTTGCGTATACCGAGAAATGTATCCGAATTTTCTTCCACGAAAGTGGCGGCGCCAAACTCCCCAAACTCCATGAATCGAGTTGCGTCGCCATTTTTATCGGACCCGAAGGTGGCTTTGCAGATAACGAGCTCGTCATTGCTAAGGAGGCTAAAGCGCACATCGTCACTCTCGGCGACCTGGTGCTGCGAGCTGAAACGGCGGCGATCGTGGGTACCACGCTGCTTAGATTCAATTAATTAAAACAAAAAGGGGCTCGTCTAGGACGAGCCCCGGCCACTCACCCGGTTAGGAGTCAATGGCATACAGCCGCTGTGGGTACTCGCTCGGCTCCTCCAGAGTCTTGCACACCGGACAACGGTGCATAAAAACCATGACGGTACCGATCTCAAGCTCGAAGTCCACACCCATTAGCTCTAGCAGCTCGTTCGCCTCTGCTTCCGTCAACACCACGCGTGCGCGGCAACGACGGCAGAAGGTTCGAATATCATTCGGGCCGACACAAGCGCTACAGATCCTCAGGGAGAATCCGGACGAACCCTGGCAGATGCCACAGTGTTCAGACACAGGTACCTCCTAAAGGAACGAGAAAATAACACGAAATACCCATTTTGTCAAGATAAAATGGGTATTTCGTTACTTTCCAGCAGCAAATCCGCCTCGTTGAGCTTCTGCCTGCAAACGCGAGAACAAATACTCAGTCACCTCTTTCGCATATCTCTCAACCTCAGATAAATAGGTTTTGGCTTCTGGGTCAGAAATCTCCCCTACCATCACATCCGCTTTATGCCCATCCTCAGCCTTATCTTCCCGCTTGGTCACATCCAAGGTGACCTGCGCATGCAAACGGCCTTGTGTAGCGTGATCTAAATCGATCTCAACCCAGGCATCCACGCCGTGAAAATGATCAAGGGGAGTACCGAGGGCACTATAAAACCTGACCGCATCGGCATCGTCCCCATCGAGCCCCAACTCTTCGCAAATAGCTAAACGCAAATCGCGAGCAAATTCCTTTGTAGGATTAGTTGGATCCTCAGGATAAAATTCACGAATCAATTTTTGAGCAACGCCGTAGGGTAGATAGCCGCCCTTCTCGCGCGTCAAACGCTTGTAAGCGGCTACATACTCCTCATTAAACTTTGGCTTGCCGAACACATCGACTTCGAGCTCCTTCCCCGAATAAGATTCTCGACCAACTTCACCACGAAGAGCCATATATTTGGTGTATCAATTAATCTTTATCTGTCTTTCCTCTATTGTACGGTACTCAAGCAAAATAGTCCTATCTGGAACAATTGGATTACGAGTGAATATATTTGGCCATTCCGCCAAGATGACTGTATCCGGCCGGCGTTCGTCTTCGAGGGACAAGGCACCGAGCTCGGAGGTGTCTGTAAAGCGATAAAAGTCGATGTGAACGATGCGCTTGATGGTTGCGTGATCTACGGGGTATTCGTTCATGACCGTGAAGGTAGGCGATTTTACGCGAACAGTGCCGCCCAAAGCCTGAACCAAACCACGAGTGAAGGTGGTCTTACCGGCGCCAAGGTCCCCAATCAAACTTACAAACTCCCCGCCCTTGAGGGTTTGAGCAAAATCCGCAGCGATTTTTTGGGTCTCTTCGGCTGAATGGCTGGTATAGGTCATACGATATCCATATTGGGATCAGCCTGAAGGTCGGTTGGCTTAACCGTGTGGCCATTCAAAGCCCGAAAATAACCGGCCACAGCGATCATGGCCGCATTGTCCATTGAGTATTTGAACTCCGGTACAAACAAAGGTACACCTACTTTCTGACAGGCCTGGTCGAGGCGCTCACGCAACGCAATATTCGCGGCCACACCTCCAGCCAAAATCACGGATACGGGCTTCACCTGCTTGATGGCGCGCAAGGTCTTCTGCACGAGCACATCGACCACGGCTTCTTGAAACGAAGCAGCGATGTCAGCTTTGAATTTCGGATCATTTAGGCGATCTTCGTGCTTACGCAGAGTGTAGAGAACCGAAGTCTTTAAACCGGCAAAACTGAATACAAGATTGTCGCGGTCCAACATGGCTCGAGGAAATGCAAATGCTTTCGCATCACCCGATTCCGCAAGTTGAGCAATTTTTGGTCCACCGGGGTAGCCTAGACTAAGCATTTTGGCGACCTTATCAAATGCCTCCCCCGCGGCGTCATCCAGCGTCTCACCAAGACGTTCAAACTTTCCATGGTCAGTCATGAGTACAAGTTCAGTATGTCCGCCTGACACGATGAGAGCTAACGCAGGAAACTCTGGAACTTTAATCTTTCCTCTTTCATCTTTAATCTCCGTAAGCCACGGAGCGTAGATATGACCCTCGAGGTGACAGACAGGAATCAGGGGCTTCTGCCATGCCCAAGCAAGTGCCTTGGCGGTTTCGACGCCCACACGAAGCGCAGGAGCGAGTCCTGGACCAGCCGTTACTGCGATAGCATCGATCCCCTTACCGTCAGGGGCTACTTCTTTATGCAATAGAGGCATCATGAGCTGAAGATGCTCACGGGCAGCAACTTCTGGCACCACTCCCCCATAGGTCTCGTGCAAATCGATCTGGGAACGAACCGTTGAAGATTCCAATTTCAAAACCTCGCCTTCCCCGGAAAGCACGGCTACAGCCGTTTCGTCACAGCTGGTTTCAATTGCGAGGATGCGCATAAGAAGCTTATATTATACAAGATATATGAGCCTGTCTATGTTGGTCAGGACTTGCCAAAAACTAAAATTGATGCTAGTATCTTACGACCACATTGTGTATCCTGGAGGGGATATGGCTCTGGCATCAAGTCTAATACAAGAAATTAAGGAACGTCTTCGTCAGACACTTGGCGAAGATGCGGTCATCGAGCTCTCACACGGCCGTCGCGCCTATTGCTACCGAGGCGAAGGTGCTAGCGCCCGTGCCGCAGAAGCCTTCGAACAATCAGCTCTAACGTCCTTTTCGGGCGTATTGGAGCTCCATCCAGGCACCTACTGCTTCGTAGCGTAGGTGTCTTTTGATTTATATGACAATAAGCGGTGAATTACGGGGTGAAAATTTTCGACCACACGAACGCAAAGAGGCAAAAAATATTTCCAACGGCGATAGGGCCACGATTGAAAATATCGAAACAATCATCAGGGGCAAACGGGCTAACACCGTTGGCTCTGGGCGCTCGGCTGACGTGATCTTGCTTGATATTTGGGGCGATGAAAATGGACTAACGCCTTGGGTTATTAAGCAAGAAAATCGTCGAACACGGGAGCAAGACGCACTCAATACCAACCTCGATCATGAGTTCGTAACTCATGATCGAGCCTATACACTGATTGAGGCCGCAAAAGCTTGTCATCCTGAAAAAGTCTTTGCAAAAATCCCTAAACCACTTAGTACCCTTGTTCATGAAGAGAAACGCTGGTTCGTTATGGAATATGTGCCGGGAGAAACACTTTTTGAACGGGCTCTAAAAGTTTTTCTGTTAAGCCACAATCAAGAGGCAGATGCCATGCTGAACCCCGAGATGATTAAACACATGCACAGGGACGAACTCATCGATACTCTATCAGAAGATGAATATCGCAATCTCCTTCCCCCACGCCTGGTTGAGGAAATGAATAATAACCAGGTCGAAATCTCTGAAGAGCATTTTTTCTTTATTGGGAACATGGCCAATCGATCCACTAAGGGTCCGAGCAGAATTCTTTCGCCAGAACAACAGGAGAAGATCGAAAACACTATTAATGAATTGCACCGAAATGGGATCTGGCACCGAGATCTTCACCCTTCGAATGTTAAACTCATGCCTGATGGCGATGTGGCTATCCTGGATTTTGGACTATCGCTTTCAACCGAACGCGCAAAAATCCCAGAACGGGGCGTCTATACCATTGATCTTGGCAATAATTTTCAAGAAAAAGTCTTACGTTTACCAAGTGATGAAGATATGATAAGTACGTATCAGAAGATTTCTAGAAAAATTAAATAGTTTATGCTATACACCGAACAGCAATTCAACTTACCGGGAATGCAGGCCTTATCTGCTAAACAAATCGAGGTTCACTTGAAGCTTTACGGGGGCTACGTCAAAAACACCAACGCCATGATGGCCAAGCTCGATGAGCTCAAGCAAGATTCAGAAAAAAACGCCTTGGCTTTGTCCGAGATCAAGCGCCGTTTCGGATTTGAGTTCGACGGCATGCGCCTGCACGAGCTCTACTTTGAAGCTCTCGGTGGCGATGGACAGGCCAACGGCACGATCGTTGACGCTCTCGCAAAGCAGTGGGGTTCATTCGAAGCCTGGAGCAACGAGTTTAAGGCCATGGGTATGATGCGCGGCATCGGCTGGGTGCTCCTCACCTATGATCCTAAAGGCCAGATGTTCCACAACGTTTGGGTAAGCGACCACGAGCTAGGCCATTTGGCGACCTTGCCGATTATGATCGCTATGGATATGTGGGAGCACGCTTTCATGGTGGATTACGTGCCAGCTCAAAAAGGCGACTACGTAGCCGCCTTCATGCAAAATCTCAAGTGGTCAAAAGTTGAGGAACGCTTCGTCGGCTAGGCTTTTAGTCGCTGCAAATCATCGGACTCGGCTTGAATGTAAGCGGCCAAGAAGACGCCCATAGAATGCACGTCCTCATCAGAAGCAGATACCAGCGCCTCAGTCATGAGGCGTTGTTGTTTTAATGTCAAAAAATCGACCGTATGTAAAAGTGTGGCTACAGCAGCACGTTCAGTCATAATTACTTGGCAAAAGTTTGAAGAGCAGCGGCTACTTCTGGTGTATGCACGACCTTGTCGCGACCGTGCCAAATGGCTTTTAGTTTTTCGTAAGCAACCTTCATGCGCGGCCAGTCGGCCCGAGCCTGTAACATCGATTCAAAAGCGTGAGTTGAGGCCAGTCCTCCAGTGAACACTTCCGCAGGCTCAGTGATCACTGCCGCAAGAAGTGAGACGTCGGGAGTAGTATCGAGCAAACTAATATTGAGCTTACGCCCTACCCCCTTAGCTGCGTCAGCGCCCCAGGAAAAAACATCTCCGACACCTGAACCGAAGTCGGCTCCAGTGATGCCGACATTCACGGCAGTACGCAAAAAGGCCGTCATACCCTGGTAAACCTCGGGATCACGCGCAATCTTCTCCAGCCGACGTACCCGCTCAATGGCTGAAACACTTTTCGCAGTTTCCTGGCCCGTCTCCTCTTCTGCTCCCCCATCCACCTCAGGATTTTCGTACTTCATATGGAGAAAGTATACCAAGCTGCCATTAAAACTGGAACGCCGGCTCGGGATTACATAGACGAGTATTTGATTGACAAAGTCGCTAAAAACCTGTACCCTTTCGTGTTGCGTTCTCCCCTGAACACACCGGAGGCAGGCATGTGGGGATGGTGGCCGCCGGTTTGGCTCCAGACCATCGGCGATACGGTCCAAGGCTTCTCTAAAGTCTGTGAACGGATCTACGACACTCGAGCCAGCATCGCGCTGGTGCTCATTGCGACCCTGGTCGGCTTCATCGCCGGCTACGCTACGTACCACCTCACCCTCAACCCGTAAGGAGTCAGCATGGGATTACCGCGCCCGGCCCCGAAGAAGCCGAGGCGACCTCGGTCTCCGCACTTCATCGACTTTCTGTGGATCTTTGTTGCGCCCGTCGGCGCGACCATGCTCGGTGGCCTACTCGGCTTTCTGGGTGCCAATATCCAACCCAGCTTCGTCTGGGGGATCGCGGCCTACGTCATGATGATCTTCGTCCTGAACATCATCGGTGGCTATGTCTGGGACCGTTACGATCATCGTGCCTCGCGATCGCTCTACCTGATCGTCTCGGTCATCAGCGCAGCAACCTTCTTCGCCGTAGCCGGACTGCAGCGAGGCGGCACTCTGCTGGCGGCCACCGCGGGCCTTGGCATCTTCGTCGGCGTGCTCGCCAAAAAAGGTCAAGATGAGTTCTAACCCTCTGAGCCACTCAGAGCTAAACGCGCCGCTTCCAAACTGGGAGCGGCGATTCTGTTTTTACGGGAACAAGGCATACTTATCGCATATGCCTATTCACATACTTGTCATTTACAGTCTCGTTTCCTTAGGCTTTGCCTGGCTGCTTTTCAACGTCGGTCGCGGCATGATGGGCACGCAGTCCATGCGGGCCTCACTTGAGCGTTATCAGAAAAACCCCAAACAAGCCTTGTGGGTGGAGAAATATTTCTACGGCTAGGCCTTCCCCTGGCAAGCTGGCCTCATGAAACGCATGACCGCCGGCAGTGGTGATAGTTTTATGACCGGCTGGCTCAAAATCAGCGGCTTTGTATTCTGCCTTCTATCGGCTTTCTTTGTGCTCGGCACGCTTTTTGTCTGGTACATTAAGGTTACGAACCTATAAAATAAAGGCTCCAAAAAAAAGACGGTCCAAAGACCGTCTTTTTTGGTGACCCCAGCGAGAGTCGAACTCGCCTTACAGGCTTGAAAAGCCCGTGTCCTAACCGATAGACGATGGGGCCAGTACATTCAGTTGCCGCGAGATAATACTCAATTTTCCGGCTTTGGTCAAGCTGAAAACCGTATAAAAGAAAAACCCCACAGCAAGGACCGTGGGGTCATGAGGCACCAGCAAAACGCCGGCGCAGAGCGAGGATGGCCTGGAAGTGATCAAAGCCGATCTCTTCGCTGGTGATCTCCATCAGCGGACGGAGCACGAGTTCTCGAGCGTCCGTGGCGGCCACGAACTGCTCGTACAGGTCACGGTCTGGGAGGTCGAGAGTGTAGACCAGACTCACACGGCGTCTGGGACGCGGATCAGCTTCGGGATGATCGAGAACACAGAGAAGACTCAGGGTTCCGGGATCCACCTTGAAACCGATCTCTTCTTCAAGCTCGCGAGCGCAGGCGACGGACATGGAGACATCTTCTGCCTCCACATGCCCGCCCGGCATCACCAACTTATCCATGAAGGGCGGCTTGGCGCGGCGGATGAGGACTACGTCCTCCCCCGCCAACGTGATCAAACCGTCGACAGTGAGTACGACAGACATTGTTTACCGCCAGTCCGAGGTCTGGTACTACCGGTGCTTGTCGACCTTCTTCTTGATCCGCTCAGGGAGGCCAGCCGGCGGCAGCGTATTCGGATGTTCGCAGATGACACAGTTGAAGATGTAGTTGGACGCATAGTCCACAGCCTACACGTCTCCCTCCTCGATCAGGAGCACAGCTTCACACTTGCTGCAGGTAGCCTCCATGCTGAACGGCAGATTCCACTTGCCTTCCTTGATGATCTTCACGATAGCCTCCAGCTTCACTTGTTGATCTTGAGCGAATTTTCGAGCGGACCCTTACCGACCTGCCAGGCGGGATACAGGTGCTGTCCGCAGGCCGGACAATCCACCCAGAAGGTGATGCCGCCCTCGAAGTCACGCGAATGCTTGATGTCCCGCGGGGTGATTGCGATGAGCGCAAAGCAACCATCGACCCGATTCAGTCCGCATCCACAGGTGGGATGAGCGCAGCGGATAACCGCGCTCCACTCCGGCTGGCCTTCGACGACGGTAGCCATATGTTTCTCCTTGGTTGTGAATGTTCATGTCAGCGCTCTCTGCTGACATTGGTAAGATAGAGGAGCGGTAAAAGTTTGTCTGTGAATAAATCGTAGTTTATTGATAAAATTAGTATAAACTTGCTAATTTCAGCAGAATAATGGTATATTTTTATTACGAAAATTATCGTAATTATGCCTAACGCTAAACTTACGGCTGCGCAACATAAAGAAATCCGAGAGGTTCTCGGACGTTTTGGGCTAAGTCAGTCTGATCAAACGGTGTATCTGGCCCTGCTTGGTATGGGCCAAGCGACCCTCTCTCCGGTAGCAGCCCAAACGGGGCTGCGGTTCACAACCGTGCAGTCGATTTTGCAGCGTTTAGCCGGCAAAGGCATCATTATTGCTACAAAAAACAAGAGCCGAACTGTTTATCATGCTGATGAACCTACGGCCCTGCGGCGATTGCTCGAGATTCAGATTGAAGAAATTACTGAAATCACTCCCCTGCTTAAACTTCTGAAGAGTGAATCGTCCACTACAGGGAAAGTTAAAGTCTACACCCGAGAACGGGTAACTGATATCTTCCTCGATAGCCTTAAAGCAAAGCAAAAAGTAGTTTACGAGATTGTTGCGGCTAGTGAGTTACAAAATATCATCGGTGAGAAGCTCCATTTCACCCGCCGCCGTATCAAGGCCGGAGTGCACCTCAAGAGTCTGCGTGTTGAAGCTCATGAAATCAAAAAATATTCCCGCTTAACCCATGAACGAGAACTTCGGGAGGCCAAATTTCTCCCTCGTGAATTAAGTTTTTCGGGGAATATCCTCTTTTGGGATGACACGGTTGCCTTTTTCTCAGCAAAAAATGAAGGTGTGGCCGTCGTTATCACCAGCGCCTCTATTCGCGAAACGTTATCTCAGCTCTTTGAACTTCTTTGGAGCGTCAGTCGCCGTATGGAAACTGACCCGATGACTACAGCTCGGTAAAGATGATAAACTTTGGTATATGCCCGAAGTACTTCGCCGATCAGAACAAGAATTGGATGCGGAAACGGAGAAAAATCTCAATAAGTTCGCCGACAGGGTCATCGAGCTTTGGAATTTATACGAAAATGACAGCTTAGCGATTGACGTTGTTCTGCGGGAGAACAGGATGGAGACGATCAAAAATCGAGAGACCTTCAAAGCAGAGATGCTGGAACGCATCGCAAAAATTCGTGCTGCTAAGTCGCCCAAGCTTACTGTCGTTAAACTTCCCCCGCTTAAAGAGTCCATGAGCCCCGCTACCTGGGAGGCGATGCTTGAAGACGCGGCCCGGAACCAGGCGAAGCATCCGGATAAGGCCTATAAAGTTGATGACGACACCCCCTAAAAGCACAAACGCACCTGAAGGCATTGAACCAGATGGTTCGTGCCCGCAGGTGCGGAGTCAGACGTTTCGAGGGCGATGCCCCCACTTGACGATGGCCTCGGCGAAGATCTTGGCCGTCTTCCCCACGAACGGCGCGTCGCGCGTGGAAGCCGTCTCTGGAATCTGAGACTTCAGGAGCTCGTCGAACTTCTGGAGCGCGTCCTCGAGCCCCAGCTTGGTTGCGCGCCGGAAGCCGAGTTCCAGCCGTCGAGCTGAGCGCTGGCGAAGCTCCATCGGCATGGTCGGATCGAGGGTATCGACGAGCAGGAGAACGGAACGCGAGAGAAAGTGGCTGCCATGCATGGTCTTGATCAGCGCCAGGTAAGGAGCCTCACCCGCGTCCACTGCCTCGCAATCGGCGGGCTGGACCCACATTCCATAGTGAAAGCCCTGAGGGATGGGGTTTGGACCGTCCACCTCGCCACCAGCCTTCACCTCGATCATGGCCACCGGAGTCGTGCCTTCGAGCACGATCGCTCGACCGCTCGTCGCGTTGACGATCGCCGTCAGGGAGCCGCCTACTTCCATGTGAACCTCCTTCAACGCCTTACGGCTGATGAGTCGGAAATCGACCGAGTAAGTTAACAAGATTCTTCGAAAAAGTCAACATCTTCGCTGATCTTAAAGACATGTGGACGACATACCTTGTGGAACCGTCCGTTGAACGCTATGCTTGTCTGGATATGAGCACTATGCTTTATCACGTCAAAGAGTGTGCCTAAGAAATGACCCGTTTGGGTCTATTTTTTTGCCCGACTTTTCCTAAGTCGGGCAACCCTGAGAAGGCGAGAGGCGAAGCCTCGAGCGAATCGAAGGGTCTAATTCATAGGGAGTTAAATAACTATGAACACCACCACGTTCGTGGGTTCGGACATCCGTGCTTTTAGCCAGTCTGTTAATGCGCTTCGCGCATTTTTTCTTATGCGGGGCTTTGTTGAAGTCCACACCCAAGATCGGTTGAGCATTCTCGCCGCTTGCGAGGATCCAACAACTGTAGCCACCTTTCCCTACGCGGGGAATGTCTGGCCCCTCCCCCAGACCGGCCAGATGTGGCTTGAATATGAGTTATTGACTCGCCCGGATGTGCCGGGCGTTTTTTGTGTCAGCACTAGTTATCGCCAAGAACCGAATCCCGTGCCCGGCCGCCACAGATTAGTTTTCCCCATGTTCGAATTCGAGTCACGCGGCAACCTGAACGACCTCGAGATTCTCGAAGCGGCGCTGCTCGAACACCTCGGCTACGGTCGAGCAACTTCTTTTCCACGTATCAACTACGACGAGGCAGCTACGCGCTATGGCGTTGTAGAAATCAGCAGTCAGATCGAGTTAAAAATTGCGGCCGACTTTGGCCGAGCTGTGCTCCTCAAGAATTTCCCTGAACGAACTTCTCCCTTCTGGAACATGAAGCGCGATGTCACCGGCCGAGCCTGCAAAATCGACGTCATTCTTGATGGTATGGAAACCATTGGTAGCGCTGAACGGAGCTGTGACGCCCAGGCTATGCGCCAAGCTTTTTACACCATCAGTAACGGCGGTTATGCTCAAAAACTCTTCGATCTTTTCGGTAAAGAACGCGTCGAAGCCGAGCTTGAAGACTTCCTCAAACTCCCCTTTATCCCACGTTACGGTGGCGGCATCGGCATGACGCGGCTCATGCGGTCGCAAAGCATGTTCCCCGTCCAACAATGCCCGCTGGTCACCGCCTAAAAACAAAGGCCCCGTGCCAAGCGGACACAGGGTCCTGTTTGGCACGGGGAACGTCAGCTACGACAGTTGTTCCAAGGGTAGTCACCCGGAGGAAGCTGCCCGCCGAGAAGTCGGAGGAGTTGATCCATGAACGTGGTCAGCTCCCGCCAATAGGCATTCGTGCCCACGTGTTGCCGGAGCACTTCACCAGGAGTCGTCATGATCTCCCAGATGTACGTCAGCCTCGCCCCTTCACGAGTGGGTGGACCGGTCGTCAAACGATTGTGCAGCGCTCCCCGGAAACGGCCCTCTTCGATCCTGCTCGGCAGGATCTTGATCGGATCCTCAAGTAGGGATTCGCGAGGATCCCGCGTCTGACGCAGCAATGCCTGGCGGCGTTCGGTCATGCTTCCCTGTCGATTACGCAGCTCGTAAACAACCCTGTCGGGATCGCCAGTCTGCGGCATGCGGAAGATCTCGAAACCGCCACCTGCGCACACACCATCGAGGAAGGCTCATGACTCGGTCACGGAATCTTCACTAGGCACCCCCTCGAGTGCATCGATCGGTCTTGACCTCAAGCCCACGATCTGGCAGCTGAGGTAGGTGGCACCCGCTACCCTGACGTCAGGCACCTTGATCTCCAGGTCACCCCGCCGAGTAATAGTGATGCGCGTACCCACCTCCAAAGCTACCGGCTCACCCTCACGCTCCAAAAACACGAACGGCATGGCTACTCCGTTGTCGTCAACACTGCATCAACGACGCAAAATTGGTTCCAGAAACTACCACAAATTTGCAAAAGAGTCGAACAAAAGGGCGGCCCAAAGTCCATCAAACTGGAAGCGCAGTATGCCTTGGTCAACTATTTAAGCATAACCGCCAAAGCTTCAGCGGCGGCCTTCGCGTATGGTAAAAGTCGAGGTTCAATTTGTTCAGGTAAAATTTCAGGTCCCAGAATACCAACACCAACAGGCTTCATAGTCTGCAGCTGAAGATCGACTATGGCTTGCATGACCACCTCCCCCATCACTAAACCGTGCTTAGTCTCTCCACGTTCAATAATGCCGAGGACGACTGCGCCATCAATATCGGAACGTAAAAGTAGACGCTTCAGAGCCAACGGTTTCTCAAGGGAGCCCGGTACCCAGACCTCGCTAATCACCTCAAGGCCAGCCGCAGCAGCAGTTGTCTTAGCCTCTGCCAGCATTCGTTCCCCTTTGTTTTTATGGAACGAACCAACGACGATGGCAATGCGCTTTTTCATACGAAGTTAGCCTAACATGAGCATCGAGAGGGCTCAAGCAGTTTCTGAAGAAATACCCTTCTCAAGAATCCCCGCCTTATAGAGCTCGAGGATAACGAGCAGTGCCGCCAAGACCGTAGGACCCAGAATAAAACCGATCGGGCCAAAGAACTCGAGACCACCAAGAATCGAAAGAAGAATCAGGAGAGCGTGCATACGGGTGCGCTGGCCTACAATGAGTGGACTCAAGAAATTATCGACTAGTCCCACGGCTACGGCCGCCCAAATCGCCAAACCAATAGCCGAACCTTCGTGGCCAGTAAAGAACAAGTAGGCCACGGCTGGAACCATAATGAGCGCATTACCAAGGAGCGGAATCTGGGCAGTCACAATAATGAGCGCGGCCCAAATCAGCGCACCCGGAACACCGAAAATGGTTAAACCAATACCCGCGATCACACTTTGAATAATAGCCACAATCATGGCACCAAAAACCACGCCTCGCACCGTTTCAATCATGCGGGTGACGATACTGCGGTCAACAGAATCTTTAAGCGGACTCAATTCCAACATCTCTTTATAGATACGATCGCGATCAAGCAGGAAGAAGAACAAACAAATGATGAAGATGAAAGTTTTAAAGATTGCCGTAGCCCCGCTTGAGAAGATCGTGCCCAAATGTTCTTGAATCCAAACAAAGCTAGCATCCAGAAGCACGGCCGGGTCAAGGGCCATAGCTTGGGAACGCAAAGGCTCGGGTAATTTTTGAACAATATCTAAATCTCGATGGTCCAAACTCCCCCGCCACTCAGGATTAGCGATCGTCTGACCCGCAATCTCATTAATCTGGTTAGCCATGACTGCGCCGATAGCCGTTAATGGACCGACGATAGCCACGAGCACTATCACAATCATGATAGCGGACGACAACTTGGCATTTTTTACATTCTTACGGATCCTCGCCTCAATCGGTGAAATAATCACCGCGGCAATGGCAGCGGTAATGAGCACAATAATATACGGCGAAATAATCTGCCAGTACAAATAGATGATTGCCGTTGCGAGAAGCAGGAAAAACCAGCGAGCAACAACGGTGTGGGACATGTTTTGCATATTGACTGCATCATAACAAACAAAAACCCCCCGCTGTAGGGGCAGGGCTGAGCCCTGCCTCAACGGGCGGTGGGGTTTCTGTAAAACAACAAGTTTAGGCGTTATCGCGAGGGCGAGCTGGGCTGACGCTGATTGAACGACCACCGAGATCGGTGCGATCAAACATCTTTACTGCGTTAGCTTGTTCTTCTGGAGTGTTGAATTCAACGAATCCAAATCCGCGCTTGCGGCCAGTCTCCTTCTCAATTGGGAGAAAGACGGAAACAACGGTACCAGCGGCACTGAAGTGTGCCTTGAGCTCATCTTCGGTAGCGGCATAAGGGATGCCGCCGACGAATACGCGTGCGTTATCTGCCATAAGGGCAAAGTTACTTCTCCGGCTGTGGTGTACTCTCACGGTTGGTCACGGAGAAGTCACGGCACACGGATGCTTAGCACAAAGAAGCGTAACATAGCACCTATAATGTGGCAATTATAGCTAATCTCAGCTTATGTTTCGGTATTTTCCCGTACCACCATCGTGCCCCGAATCATGCCCATCGAACACAATCTCGACACCCAGTATGCAAGGATTTAAAACCCTAGAATACTCGAATACATGAATACTCGAATACTCAGTACCAGTTCTGCTACAATGAAGACAATTATGAAGATGTCACAAGAGGACCTCGCCTGGAAAAATGACGAGGGACAATTAGCCATTGACGTTATCGAAACTCCGGAAAATATTTTGATCCGCGCGGCTATTGCTGGTGTTAAGGAACAAGATCTAGATATTCACGTCAACGAAGACCTAATAACCATCCGTGGCGAGCGCCATATTGACGCCCTGCCCGTGCGTGCTACGGTGCATTATGAAGAGTGTTTCTGGGGAGCTTTTTCCCGTTCAGTCATCCTTCCCTGCCGAGTCAAAACCGACGAAGCTGAGGCCTCTCTCAAAAATGGCATTTTAACTATTACGATCCCTAAAGCCAGTGACAGCGTACGTCTTCACGTCCGCCGCGAGCCCGATGTATGAGTAAAAACACCTCAAAGCACAGCGAGCCTGAAGGCCAAGCGGCCGACATCCTGAACGTTTATAAAGTTCAGTCACCAAAAACTCTTCCATCACGTAAAGTCCGCGCCGCCAAGGTAGCGGTACTTGTTATTGTCGTTACCAGCGTGATCGTGCTTAGTTCTGCTGGAGCTGCTTACGCCTACACCAAAGATCACATTTTGCCGAACGTGTCAGTTGCTGATCTCCATCTTGGCGGACTTGATCGTTTAGCCGCCACCGAACTGCTCCAACAGCGTTTTAATAGCATGGTGGATGTAGGTATCGACGTCGAACTCTACGATGAAGTTCAACATATCGATCTGCGCACTAATGTGGCCACAGATCCAGACCTCGTGTATCAACTCATCGACTGGGACGTGAACGCCAGCGTGAATAGTGCCCTTGAAATCGGACGCAGTGGCAATCAACTTCGCGACTTTTTCTCACCCCTCTACCATTTAACGCTTGCGCCCGTTCACCTGGAGCCCGAGTACGTTTTTGCCGAAACACGTTTGGTCAGCGCCTTGCGCGATGCTTTTCCAAATGCCGAATCATCTGGTACACCCACCGACTTTGTGTTTGTTGGGAGTGACGACAAGATGACCGTAACCGTAGTTGAAGCCGTTGAAGGGGCGATCCTCGATATGGACGGCGCCATTGACCAGTTATACGCGGACGCCCAGGATCTTTCGCTGCAAACCTTGGAACTCCACTTGGTTGAGCGCTCAGCTACCATCAGTAAAGCTGAGGCCGAAACCTTGATCCCCCAAGCAGTCGCGGCCGTTGAGAAAGGGCCCTACACCCTTCGCTTCACTCCCGAGTACGGAGACGATCTTGCCTATTCGATTACAAGCAACGACCTAAAGATATGGCTCTTGCCTACCAAAGATGATAATAACTCCCCTATCCTCAACCTGGACACCGAAGCCATGGAGACCTTCTTAAACACCATTCACGAAGATATCGATATCGCTCCCCAGGATGCCAAGTTCGTGATTGAGGGTGACCGCGTTGTCGAATTTGCAGAAAGTCGAGACGGCTTCGTGATTAACGACGACAAAGTACTCGCCGATGTCTTGGCGGTCCTGGGTACAGACAATACTAGCATCGCCATCGCCGCTGAACGCACTGAGCCTGCCGTACCAACCGCCAGCGCCAATGACCTCGGTATCAAAGAAGTTCTCGGCGTAGGCTACTCTAGCTATGCGGGCAGTCCTTCAAACCGTCGTGCCAACATTCGTCACGGCGTTGAGAAACTGAACGGCATTCTCATTCCTCCTGGAGAGACCTTATCACTTCTTGAGAGACTGCGACCTTTCACCGTGGCTGATGGCTACTTGCCAGAACTCGTGATTAAAGGCGATCAAATCATTCCCGAGATCGGTGGTGGCTTGTGCCAAATTGGTACCACCACCTTTAGAGCTGCCATGAACTCTGGGCTTGAAATTGCTGAACGTCGTAATCATTCGCTCGTGGTCAGCTATTACAACGACCCATCAAATAATCAACCAGGCACAGACGCCACTATTTACGATCCCGCTCCAGACCTCAAGATCACCAATGACACTGGTCATCACGTCATGTTAATAACCGAAATGGATACCGCCACGAGCGAGCTGTTCTTCTACTTCTGGGGCACCTCAGACGGTCGAGAAGGTTCATATACTCCCCCCACTGTTCTCAGCTGGACCGGCTATGGTGCCACGGTCGAAACTCCCACCACCACACTAGCCCCCGGCGAACGCAAGTGTCAGGCTGCTCACCCCGGTGCCACCACTTCCTTTGACTACAACATCGTTATGCCTGACGGCAGCGTTAAGACTCGTGAATTCTTCTCAACCTACCGGTCACTCCCCACTATCTGTCTCGTTGGGGTCGGTGCGCCAAATGCCGCTCCGGCTGCTGAAGTTCAAGGCGTGTCTGACGCACCAATCTAAAAAGATTTACACAGACACAAGGGTACTCACAGATTTTGCACAGATGTTAACCCACAAAAAAACGAGCCTAGGCTCGTTTTTTTAAAATCTGTGTAAATACGCAATTGCTGATCGCGGGACTGCGGTCAAGAAGATACATTTGCTGTTTCTGCCCAGACGGATCCAGGAAGTACAACTCATACATCCCCATGCTTGTCGTGACCGCAGTACTACGCCCACCAAAAGCCTCCATCGCTGCTAGCCCCCCCCCAAGCGAAGCTCTGAATTTACATGCTTTTCCTGGCTACGTCAAGCCAATTTATAATCCATCGATCTTTTAACCTTACACAACTTCACGAAGATTGACAAACTTATTCACAGGCTTTCCAATTTGATCCTACAGTGACCAGAAACTACGCTATGTCTAGCGCAGTTTCTATCCTGATCTCATGAACATTTTTTTAGACTTCGGAGGCCTTGCGGATAACCTTATCGATCAATCCGTACTTCTGAGCCTGCTTAGCAACCATGAAATTGTCGCGTTCGGTGTCCTCGGTCACCTTTTCCACACTTTGACCAGTGTGGTGTGACAAAAGCTCGTTCAAGGTCTTTTTAAGGACCATGATGCGCTCGGCATGGATTTGAATGTCCGTTGCTTGGCCCTGTACGCCGCCTAGGACCTGGTGAATCATGATCTCCGAGTTCGGTAGGGCAAAGCGCTTTCCAGGAGCTCCAGCGGCCAACAGGAAGGCTCCCATGCTTGCGGCCATACCTACACAAATGGTGGACACATCCGGGCCGATATATTGCATGGTGTCATAGATCGCTAAACCCGCAGATACTGAACCTCCTGGACTGTTGATGTAGATCTTGATGTCTTTGGTCTTATCCTGACTCTCCAAGAACAGCAGCTGGGCAATCACTGCATTCGCCACACCATCATCAATACCGGTACCCAAGAAAATGATGCGGTCCTTAAGAAGACGGGAGTAAATATCGTAAGCTCGCTCTCCATAATGGGTCTTTTCAATGACCGTCGGGATAAGGTATTGCGAGTGTTCGGCGGAAGGATTGTTTAGCATAAAATGAAGATCGTTACGAACCCATATTAGCAGACTCGCCTAGAGAGTGCAAATTGTAGTTATGCAAGATTTTTTCAGCGAAGTTCTGTCTTTTCCCTCTCAAACCTTACATAAAAGTCTATATAAACAAAAGCGCGACACCCGGCTTTCCAGATGTTGCGAGACGCGCTCGGCGCGTCGAGTCCGCTTCGCGGACGACAGCCAAGGACTAAGGGGCCAAGTCTCCCAAGCGCCAAGCGACCAAGTACCGAGTGCTCTACTCCCGGAGGATGGGGACCGAATAGCTCGAGTGGTCGCCGCTGCGCCAGCAGGCGTACAACCGGACGTAGGCGTCGCCGCGAAACCAGTGTACGTACGGCACGTACCGCCACGGCTCGCCGTCGTGCACCGTACACTCGAGACCCGGGACGTACCAGCCGAAGCGGGTCTTGTAGTCCGTGGCCTTGATGCGCCCGGGGTGCTGGGCCGCGACGAACACGAGAGCGAGTCCGGGGGACGTCTTCTGGTCACGGACGTCCTTCGGGGCCTTGGCGATGTTCGCGTTCAGCTTGATCCGCCGCCACCGCAAGGTGAACGGCTGGAAGGACTCGGAACCCGGGAGGAGACGGAGCTTGTCGGGGTCGGTACTGAGACCTTCCCAGCGCCAGCCGCCGTTCTGCTGACCTTCGGCTGCTCACGAGATTCTCGGACATGATCATACGAACGAGGCCGAGACGCAGCACGATCGCATCGGAGAGCGAGTCGCTAACCAGAGTCACGCCGGCAGCTACAAGAGCGTGGACGAGATCTACGCGCTCCATCGTGGCCTTGAGCACTTCCTCGGTGCGGTTGAACACGCCGTGGACGAGCTTGGCCCCGGGCTGCTCCTGGACCGTCGCGAACATGGTCGCTGCGAGCGAGGGGTCCCGGAGATAATGAGCCGGACGAGCTCGGCGGTGAAGCCGGTCTCGGCCAGAATACGGTGGAACTCGGTGATCTCACCGATCTTCAAATTGGAGAAGTGGGACAAGGGAGCCTCTCAATTGCCGCTTAGCTGACCTTTCACAGGTACTTCCCGTAATTGACTGACCAAAGTGTTGAAAGCGGTATTTTGGGACCGAAAATCAGCCGTAAAGTGGCACTTTCAATAACCTATTGTAGCATAAAAATGCCAAAAAATCAAGGTTTCTCTAGCAAAAACCCCGCTTTTGGCGAAATTTTCTGCTTAGGCGGTTTTGGCTTCGAGTCCTGTGACTAGTTGGTCGAGGGAATCGATCTGATGCAGTAAACGATCGTCAATGAAGTCGATAATTTCTCCTCTTACAAGATGAGGATCCTGCTTAAATTCTTATCGCAACTCAGTTTTAACACGATATTCCGAGGCACGTATCTCCTGCATGAGAAGATCGTTATTAATGCGAAAAGTATCGTGCATAGCTTGTAAAATCCCATCTTTCAGTTCATTTAAAAAAACCGTTTGTGCCTGAAAAAATCCATAGTCGGTTTAGTATAACGTAAATAAAAATTCTCTCAAGAGGCCTATGCACCTAGAGTAGGGTTATCGTTCTCGTTGGCCCCAATTCCTCGATAAAACTGTCGTTGTGGGAGATAACCAGGAAGCCCGTTCCCGCTGAGCGCATTTCAGCCAAAATATCCTTGGTCATGGCTCGCGCCACACCGTCCATACCAGAATCAATTTCGTCGAGCACCGCGTATTTTGGAGACACCATGAGCAGCGCCAAGAGTTCCGAACGCTTCTTCTCTCCCCCGGAAAAAGCTTCGTGTAAATTTCGATTAGCAAAGTCTTGTGAGAGCCCGAGACGAGCTAATGAGCTCCGTAACTTATCGAAAAACTCAGCGGTTGAGAATGGTTGCTGACGAGTAGCATCACTCGCGGCGCGTAAAGCATTGGCCACTGAAACTCCGGCGATCACCGGTGGCTCCTGGTGAGCTAAAAACAGACCCCGCTTGGCTCGCTCGTGTGTTTTTAAAGTCAGTAAATCAATCTCGTCGAGCATCATCGAGCCCGACAAAATCTGACACGATGGATGGCCGAGGAGTGCCATCGCAAACGTTGACTTGCCTACCCCGTTGGCACCCACCAGGGCTACGAGCTCACGAGTACCGACGCTTAAACTGACGTCTTTCAAGACGTCTTTGTCACCACGACGGACCGTGAGATTTTGAATATTTAACATAAGGCTTTGTGAAGGGCGGCTAGGGGAAGAAGCGCGCAGTTCATTCGCATCGGACCCGGCTCGACTCCGAGCAATCCCACCACATCTTTCGGACCCATGGCAAGTACTGTACTTTTCGACTTCCCGAGTATGGCTTCAATGACTATTGAGGCAGAAGCCTGGCTAATAACACAGCCCCGACCTGTAAAACTTGCGCCTTCAATGAGACCGTCAGCATTCGTCCTCAGATACACGTCAATGACGTCGCCGCAGGAAGGATTGGCTTCATGCCGATATAAATTGGTATTCTCAATAACCCCGTGGTTACGAGGTCGTCGAATGTGATCCAAGAGATGATCACGATACATGTCGCTCATACCGGAAAGCGTTCCAAGACCTTACGAATCCCGACCACCAAACGATCAAGATCGTGATCTGCTGAGTAAACACCTAGGCTCACTCGCACCGTCCCGCTCAAATCTAAGCAGCGCGTAAGCGGAGCGGCACAGTGATAGCCGGCTCGAACCGCAATGCCCTGATCGGCAAGAATTTGAGCTACATCGTGTGAATGAACTCCCTCGACTGAAAATGAAACAAGACCAACACGACCAAGAGCGGTCTTAGACGAGTGAATTTTCACACGCGGCAGCTGAGCGAGATCGCTCATGAGTTTCGTCGTGAGCTCAAGCTCTCTCTCACGAACACGTTCAAGCCCAAGCGTCGTCAAAAACTTACAAGCCGCCGCAAAGCCCACTGCCCCACCCACGTTTGGACTTCCCGCTTCGAACAAACGAACATCATCAGCATAGCGAATCGTGTCATCAAGCACCTCATCGACCATACCTCCCCCAAACAACAATGGCTTCAGGTGGGGGCGCAAGCGTTCGGCAATATACAGGGCGCCAATACCTTCTGGTCCATACATTTTATGTGCTCCAAAGGCCATTGTATCGCAGCCAAGTGTTTGAACATCGATCGGCAACCGGGCTACGGACTGGGCCACATCAACAACAACCCAAGCGCCGACGGCATGTGCGAGTTTGGCGAGCTCAGCCACAGGCAAAATCGTCCCGAGGACATTCGAAGCGTGAATCACAGCCACAACTTTCGTCTTGGCTCCGATAACTTTCCTTGCAAGCTCGAGGTCGATAACGCCGTTCTCTGACATCGGCAAATATCTGAGTGTAAAACCCTTGTCTGATGCCAACTGACGCCACGGCAGGAGCATGGCATGGTGCTCAAAGATGGTTAGCACGACTTCGTCGCCTGGACCTAAGCGACCCCCCAAGGCTTGAGCTACCAGATTGAGTCCTTCGGTGGTTCCCTTGGTGAAAAGGAGCTCGCTAGGCTGAGCACCAATGAACTGAGCCACCGTGGCTCGAGATTCCTGAAGAAAACGTGTGGCGCGAGCGGCAAAATCATGAAGACCCCGATGCGGATTGCCCCGACCTCCTCGCTCGTAACTCGAAATCGCCTCAAGTATCTCCTCAGGCATCTGTGTAGTCGCGCCACTATCCAAATACACGATCCTGTCATCGTGTAAGGCTGGAAACTGTAATTTTACGTCTTCCCAGAAACCCATATTAATCAAACATCACCGTCAACGCATCCTGCACCGATTGTTCCGGAAGACCAACCAGCGCATCACTCACAAAACCTTGGGCTAAAAGTTGCTCAGCAGCTTGAAGAGACAAGCCTCGGCTCACCAGGTAGAACAGCTCAGTCTCACTTGGTCGGCCAGAAGTAGCTCCATGACCGCACTTCACGTTATCGGTATTCACCTCGAGCTCGGGAATAGCTACGGCTCCTGCTTGCTCACCCAAGACCAAGTGATCGAGCCGCTCGTACGAATTACTCAGGTTCGATTGTTCACCGACAACTATACGACCGCGTGCTTCAGAGCGAGCGGCATTATTGAGCACAATTTTTGTGCGGAGATCGTTCTTGGTGTGAGCGGCATGGGAAAAGATCTCATCTGAGACTGAGATTCGCGAAGAATTGTCCATAACTCCCAGGCAGGCTAAACGCACTTCCGCCTCTCGACCGAACACTTCTATTGCTCGACGGATCTTAACCTCACCCTGACCACGAATACAAATCACGTTTTGCCAACTGGCCGACTCCGCAATCCGCACCTTGTGCAGAATGGTCAAACGAGCACCCTCTGGCACTACAAAAATTCTGATCATCTGACCATGCGCTCGTGGTTCAACACGCACATCCAAACTTACCGAGCGGCGCTCTCCCCGCCCGATGATCGTGACCTCGTTCCAATTCTGCTGGTCTCCCTCTCGGATAACCAACTCACGAGGATCAACCAAAGTCAGCCGCTCGTCTTCAGAGAGTGGAATCAATCGGGCTGGTGCGGATGGGTGTAAGGTCAGCTTCATGCTACGCTTTCCATTTCTAACTCGATCAACTTTACAAGCTCCACGGCGTACTCAAGCGGCAGCTCCCTCACCACCGGTTCTAAAAATCCAGCCACCAAAGTCCGAATGGCCTCTTGCTCGGTAAGCCCACGGCTTTGGAGGTAGAAGAGCTCAGTCTCCCCCAGTCTCCCCACGGTTGCTTCATGTGCCACCGTGGCGTCTCCCCGCTCAATCCGCATAACCGGCGTAGTTGTAGAAACTGAGACACCATCGAGCATCAAGGCGTCACACTGAACCTTCACTCGGGCACCAACAGCTCCTCCCGTAACCCTCACCAGGCCGCGGTAAGTCGATTTTCCTCCCCCGCCCGACAAACTCTTGGATAGCACGTTTGCCGAGCAATCAGGAGCGATCATGGCCACCTTGTGACCCGTATCCTGGTGTTGGCCTGGGCCAGCAAAGGCAATACCAAGGTAATCACTTTTTGCTCCCCTGCCTCGTAAAACGCTCATGGGATACAGCATAGTTGTACCGCTCCCCATATTGCCGTTCAGCCACTCGATAGTCCCACCGGCGTCGACTACTGCCCGCTTGGTGTTCAAATTAAAAGTGTTCTTGCTCCAATTTTCGATGCTCGAATAACGGACTCGTGCACCAGACTTCACGAAAATCTCTACGCAGCCTGCATGCAAGGCAGCCGTTTCAAATCTTGGGGCCGAGCAGCCCTCGATGTAATGCACATCACTGCCCTCGTCGGCGATAATCAAAGTATGCTCAAATTGTCCGCCGCGCTCAGTATTCATCCGGAAGTAGGCTTGCAGCGGGATCTCTACCTTCACGCCTTTCGGCACATAGATAAAGGTTCCACCACTCCAAACGGCGGCATGGAGCATGGCGAACTTGTGATCGTGTATTGGTACACAGTTGGTCATGAAGTACTCGCGCACCAAGTCTGGATGACGTTGTAGCGCCACGTCCATGTTTTCGAAAATCACTCCCTTGGCTGAAAGATCGGCCTTAAGGTTGTGATACACCATGTCGGAATCGTACTGAGCGCCAACGCCTCCCAGCGCTTCCCTTTCCGCCTGGGGAATGCCGAGCTTTTCAAAAGTATCACGAATCTCAACCGGTACGTCCTCCCAAGTTTTTGATTCGCGCGTGTTGGGTCGAATGAAAAAAGTGATTTTGTCCACGTCTAGACCCGAAAGCTTCGGTCCCCACTTGGGAAAGGCCGTTTTCTCAAACAACTCAAGGGCCTGTAAACGCTTCTCAAACATCCAATCTGGCTCATTTTTCTGAGTAGAAATATCAACCACGATTTCGCGGGTAAGACCAAGCGGGGCCGTAAATTTCGGCTCATGTAAAGAAGCTTGTTCATACACCTCCCGAGTCACCACCATAGGTGTCCATCCTAACCAAAAAAGCCCCTGGTGGGAAGGGATCTGAGGTGGGCTCAGTGAACTACTTAGAAGCTCGGAAGAAACGAGCCTGGGCTGCTTTAAGACTCAGTCCAAAAGTGAAGAAAGCTAAGCCAAAATACAGGTATTGCAAGATCCACAAGGTATCAAGAGTATTCTTAACCCACCAAGCGCCGGCCAAGTATTCCTCATTATAAATAGCAAACCCCATATCGGCCACCATAACCATCACGAAAGCAAAGAAACAGTATAGATACAAACGCATCAAGTTACCACCTTTGAATTCCCAGGCCAAAATCAAGACCAAAAGTGCGCACAAAATAATTACACAATCGGCCAAGCCATAAGCAATCGCAACAGTATTTTCTAAAGCTGTCGAAGTACTATCGTAGGCCAAAATAACGCCAAAATATATTGCCAAGCCCGACAACAAAGCAGCGATAATGCCGAACAAAAAGACAATCACCGGATCAAATTTTTTCCAATCCACTCCCGAGCTCTTCACCTGAGCCAATAAGCCCGTAAAGAAAGCTGGATAGGCCCCCAAATAAAAATAGTCAGCCAGCGACGGATAAGGGTTCGTATGGGCAATGAAGTCGTAATAAACCCACAAAACCTCACCCGTCAGGTAGAGCGACAAGCCAAGAACTAAATATAAGTACGAGCAACCAGATGAATCACGAAGACCGTAGACTTTCAGTGTGTAAAATCCTCCCAGAACCGCAAATAACGGCGCGGCGAGATAAGCCCCGTTTCGTAAAAGTTCGTTAGACTTTGCGCCAACGCCAAACCAATAGCTGGCTATTGAAAAAATGAGAATTGCAAAGAAACTCGAATACGCTAACCAGGCTTTATTCATATCTACCCGGCCTTAACTAACTTAAACTTCTGGCGTAAACTCCGAATTTGCTCGTTAGCACGTTGACGGCCCACAAATTCCACCAAAAGCTCCTCAGCCGAAGCTATGGCCGTATCAGGAGTGTGGGCATCACAAAAACCCCGATACATATCGGCGGTTTTACTCCCAATATTTTCCGAGATAATCCGAATGACTTCCGCTTTGATAGCTTGCCCATTCTTAGCTGCAGGCATACCTGAGACTTTAATTGCCAGTCAGTATAACACTACTTAACTCTAAAGGTTTTACGATGAACCGGCGACAAGCCATGCTGCAAAATTGCCTGGCGGTGCTCAAGTGTGCCATAACCTTTGTGCTGGGCAAAGTTATACATTGGGTATAGCTCGTGCACTTTTTCCATTAAGCTGTCTCGATGCTCTTTAGCAATGATCGAAGCCGCGGCAATCGAAAAAATCTTGGCGTCGCCATCAATAATCGCCTGTTGCATGCCGCCAGCACCCGGGATGGTCTTGTTACCGTCCACCAAGATAAACATATCTAGAGCTGGCAGCTGCTCACGAACTCGAGTAACGGCCTGATTCATGGCTACAAACGTGGCTTGGAGAATATTGATTCTATCGATCTCATCAGCTTCAGAAGAACCAACGGCAACAGCTTGAGCATAAGCTCGGATTAGGAGATTCGCCTCCCTTCTCACCTCACGAGGTAAGAGTTTACTATCTCGCACGAGTTTCTTCAGTTCCCGTCTAGCCTTCTGCATCTCCTCTCCCCACTCAAAGACCACTGCAGCAGCAATAACTGGACCAGCCAGACAGCCTCTCCCCGCCTCATCAACTCCAATAACAACAGGATATCCTCCCGCTACCATTTGCAACTCCAAAGTGACTGAGGGGTACTTCATCCTTCGATTGTAGCAGATGTTTAAAATAGCGGGTTTCTGTAATCAAAAACCCCTGCACGTTGTGCAGGCGTCGTCGCCGCCCTTGTTGGCTAAAGTGCGGCGTAGAACGTGTCGAGGGAAATCTCCAATTCGTCGAGCTTCTCGTAGAGCACCCGACGATTGAAGGTAAAATCCTCATCACTGTGCCGATTGAGGAACCCCGTTGTCTTGTCACCGCGGGTGAGCTTTGGGTGGTTGGTTGTGAGATCGATCGTGACCCCACAACGGCTGAGCGCGCCCATGATCCGCCGCCAGGACAGCGAGCCCGGATGATAGACCACCCGTTGACGCTTGGTCCGCTTCCTGTAACCCATCGATCCCGATGGGTCGAAAACAAGCGGAAGCGGCGGCGTCTCCCGAATGTCGATGACTTCGCTCAGCGGAACCGGAGCTACCGGCTTTTGATCCGGCAATGAACTGATCAGCCGCTCCAGCCTCGATAGCTCCAGCCGCTCCCCGAAATCTCCACCCGAGGCGTATAGCCAGCATCCGGGCGGCCCCTCCCGACTGGTCGATGCACATGGCAGCCAATCGACGTCCATCGTCCATAATGGCTCGATGCCGACTCTGGAGAGCGATCTCGAACCTCGACTTCCAGCGCAGGAAGGCCGGGGTCGAAAACTTGCCCAACTCGACCAACCGGTGCATCCGCTCTTCGTACTCATACATGCGCCGTCCCAAACGACGAATGTCAGCCATGAGATCGTCGTCGAACACTCCCTCGAGCACAAGGAGTGTGAACATGTCGACAACCTCGCGCTGATTCGACCAGTTGATCACCCCGCTGTATGGCTCATACGGCTCTAGGCGCTTGATGATGCGAATAGCTAGTTTTACGAGATCATCCGGCAGATCCGGGTCCTTCGTCACCAGCCGCTCAGCTTTCACCCGAGCAATCTTTCCCGTCTGCATACCAGCAAAATATGATTTTGACACGAGAACTCCAGAAGTGAAAGGGTTGAAAGAACAGAAGGAGGATTATAGCAATAAATCGCCCTTTCGTCAACGAATACCTTGACCAAATCCCCCGTCTTGCCATAAATGCCTTTTTACGATATTCTACGGCCGCACATTACCTATTTCAGGAGTACGTTTGCGAGCCAGTGGCCGACCGTAGGGAGGCCAAGGCGAGCGGCGGATTGACGTAAGTGAGGACAGATCCGGCGGTAACCCGACGGAGACGCCCGAACGAGAGTCAATCCGGCAAGCGAGCATCGGGCTGTGGCGCAGTTGGTAGCGCGGCTGGTTTGGGACCAGCAGGTCGCAGGTTCGAGCCCTGTCGGCCCGACCAAAAAATCCTGTCCTCCGGGTCGGGATTTTTTGTTTGCAGCCGAAGCAGGCCAATAGTTGGCGTGCGGCAGGGCGGGAACGCCGGAGAGATGATCCGGCAACAGCCGGAACCCCGAGGCGGGGGTTAGGCCTTGGGGAGTGACGACAACTCAAGAACCGAAGCCGAGCCCTGTCGGCCCGACCATACAAACAGATTACGCTTCAGTGATCTGTTTTTTTGTATCTAGCCGAAGCAGGCCAACTGCTTGGTTTTATAAAAGACGAAGCCCGGCCTCGCGAGGGTGCGAAACCGGGCTAACGGGCGCTCAAGTCAGCGAGCGCCTTACGAATCAGCGCGACCATGAAAGCTGAGCTGAGGGTTGCGAGGGAAGCTTCATCGACGAACGGGAGACAGTCCGGGGTAGCCATGTCCGCGGCAGTCATAGCACTCAGGATCACGGTCCCAAGGATCAACTGCCAATACGGACGTCCGCGTAAACCATGAACCACCTTCTCCTCTACTTCCGGAGAAACAACCGTGCTTTTCGCCATTCCAACCTCCCTCCTAAGCCTATACCGAAGCGTGGAATAGATCAAAAAGCTAAGACCGACCCTGATGGGTCGGTTTGTAAAAAAGAAATTGCTTAGAACGGCTGTGTTTCAGTCTCCCAACCCTCAACATCACTAGAAGAATTGATAATCTCCCCTTCTACGTAATCTGGCCAAAAGGCGTCAGACACATCGATCACTTCATTAGCCCAGCTGCTGCCATAAATCTCGATAGCTAATTCTTCGGTGTAAATCCAACGCAAGGTATGATCTGGAGCCACGGCGTAAATCTTCGGTACGGTTTGCAGCTTCACAAGATAAGTGCCTGATTTAATCGTTACGCTGCCACCGATCAAGTATGAAGCCATGACCTCAGCGTCTACGGTCTCAACGTCATCAAAAGAATAACCCCAAGACAAGAACGTGACCTCATTTGGAAATGGATGGCGCTTGCCGTCATCGCCTACAACGTACACGGAGTCGCTGGAAGCAAGTTTAATAAGATCATTGGACTCGATTTCGTCTTCAACTACAGGCTCCTCTTCAGGCTCTGGCTCTGCAACCGGTTCCTCCACAGCAGGGGTTGAGATCGATGTTGCCTGAACGGCGTCCAGTCGCCACTGTTCAGTTTCTGGTGACTCAATTTTTACATAACGGAAGGATTCTGATCCGAAATAGGCCGCAGTCCATTCAGTAACGCCGGGCCCAAAGATTTCACTATCTGTACCCAAGACAACGTTATCAGCACTATAAAAAGTCACTCTAACGGTAGCTCCGTAATCCAAGGGGTAAATAAACAAGGTCAAACCGTCATAGCCTTCCTCCCCCTCACCCATGTCGAGCTTGAGGTAAGTACCTACGTCTCGATAATCGGCGTATAACTGATCTGGAGCTCCAACGGCGTTTTGGGGAGCAATAAGATCGAAGAGTGAGTTAGCCACCAGCTCGTTAGCGTACATGTCAGCTGCTTGAGCCGGTGGGGCCAGTGCGAGCACTAAGGCAGTCAGCGCCAAAATCGAGGTCAATTTCTTCATAAGGAAATAGATATGGCCCCAGTATAACAAGCTCTTCCCTGCTTGACGATGCCCACCTTTTGCATTACTATATCCTCGCTATTCTTTCATACATTTAGGGTGTGTAGCTCAGCTGGTTAGAGCGTTTCTCTGATAAGGAAAAGGTCGATGGTTCGAATCCATCCACACCCACCAGGGAAAACTCATTTAAATAACTTTCTCCTTTGTTGCGGGGCCCCAATTTTTCTTCACCGTAGGATTTGCCTACGCCTCAGAAAAATTTACCCCGCGCCTCGGATAAAATTATTTAAATGAGTTTTCCTAGCAAGATCACAAGCAGTTCCACCTGCAAGTCGCGAGCCAATGGCCGACCGTAAGGGAGGCCAAGGCGAGCGGATAAGCCGTGGCCGACTCCGACCCCGAACGTAGGTGAGGGGGAGGAGGATGGCCAAAGCGAGCGGCGGATAGACGAAAGTGAGGGCAGACCCGACGGTAATCCGAGGGGTATGCCCGAGCGAGAGTCAATCCGGCAAGCGAGCCGGGGTAGCTCAGTGGTAGAGCAAAGGTCTGAAGAACCTTGTGTCGCCAGTTCGATCCTGGCTCCCGGCACCAAAAAACGACGCCCTAGGGCGTCGTTTTTTGTAGACGTGTTTAGAGATGAAGATCAACTCGCTTACGCATAATACTCATATCGACCTCAATAGGCTCCGTAATTGGCTCACCTTGAGCAAAAGGTTCCCAGAGCAAGGGATTAATGTCCAAGACGTAGTCAGTCCAATTTTCTCCGTACATCACGGCCGCCAATTCTTCACTAACAATCCAACGTAAAGCTGTCTGCTCCCCGCTCGTTTCAAGAGCGTAGACGCGTTCGTCTGTCGCTAACTTAACAAGTACTACACCTGGCTTTGGCAACATGATGCCATCAAGGCTTAAAGCACTTAATTGCTCAAAGGGAACGGTTTCAACATTGTCGAAATTCAGCTGATGCGTGAAAAAGGATTGAGGAGTGAGAAATGGTCTCAGAACGAGACCAAAGACGGAGTGTTCCTCAACGTAATAGACACCGCTCGCATTATCGGAAGTCACGTACGTACCGGCCATCGGCTCCCAAACCGGTTGTGTTGGCAATGGCTCTGCTGGCCATGAAGTGACCGGTGTGCCTGTAGGTGTCTCAGTCACCGGAGTAGTGGTCGGAGTTTCGACTATCGGCGTTACGACAACAGGCTCGACAACGGGCGTGGTGGGTACTGGTTCAACTACCGGTGTAGGAACAACGACGACAGGAGGCGGAATGATCGTGAAGACTTTGTCATTAACATCCGTAGCTACCACTAAGGCTCCGTCTGATCCTTTAATCAACAGGCGGCCCTTGGTGGTTGGAGTACTTGGAACGGTCCAAACATAGCCGCCGTCGTTTCTTTCTTTCTCGACAATGGTGGAATAGGATATGCCATCATCAGCAGAGAAAAATAAATCTACGTGAGCAATACCTACACCGGTACTCGTCCAGGTAATGTTCACTTTTTGACCAGGAGTAAATTTCAAACCAAGAACATTTGGACGAGTAATAGCGATTGTTATAGGAGTGACAATAATGACTGGAGTACTTCCACCGGCAGCAGCTGGCAAAGTCCAATTTTCATTATTTCCTGCATCAACACAACTAGTGGAGCAGACTATAGCGGTCAAACTATCGTTATCGCTATCCATGACGCTAAGATAATCAACCACCTCTGGTCCCTGAGGGTCAATTTTTGCTTTCACACCAGGCGTACTGCTAACTAAACTTAAACGTTGAGTGGTCGACATGCCTGTCAGTGTCAACGTTCCAAGGAAGGTTTGAGTAACCGAGGCCGGCAAGGTTAACGTAGCCATTGTCGAAGTAGCCTTCGTGAAGTTATAGAAAGTATTAGCGTCGCTAATAGACTGATCCGCGCCATCAAGAGTGACTGTTCCCGAGCGGGACATGAATGTCCCTGAATTTGACCAATTACCTGCCAAGTTCACAGCATAGTTCTGACCGCTGACGACATCAAAGGTACCAGTAGTCAAAGTGAAATTTCCGTTCACATCGAGCGCCGAACCAAGCTGGAAGGTATCGGTAGCACCGTCGGTGGAATTTATCGTTAGGTGGTGATAGGCAGCCTTAAGCGTCGTTACAGTATACGTATCAGCTAGTGCGTCGCCATCACCCGTGTACGTCACCGTCGATCCAGTACTGAGGGTTGGTAAACTAGCATTCACGGTGAAGGTCTCGTTTCCATACAGATGGAGATTTCCCCCATCCTGTACGACGAATGTGCTCCCTGCACCATTCACTGTGAGATCATAACCGGCGATATTTAGTTTGCCCTCTACCAGTACGAAATCTTGGTTGTTAGCGTTTACAATAAGATCAGAAGTTAGGTTAACTTGGCCACCGGTCTTTTCCACTCGAATATCCCCGTTGTAAAGGTCTGTCGCGCCGGTCAACGTGAAGGTTTGCACATTTGATCCGGCGAACACAAGGGCAGTGCCTCCACCATCAAAACCGGAACTCACGACTACGTTGCCCTGCGGTTGGATTACCGCTAAAGCGCTGCTACCAACAGAGCCCTCAGTGAGATTCAACGTGCCGAGAACGATGAGCGTATCACCCGCCGTAACGCTTCGTGCGTTATTCGAACCGGCCATGTTCCAGGCCAGATTGTAAAATGTTTCCGTTACGTCAACGTTAATTGTGACATTGTTTGTTGAATCAAACTCTACTGATCCAGAGTTATGGTTGAAGATCGACGCGTCTGTATGTGTCCAAGTATTGGCCATGTACATCGTGCCGCTTGTGGCTGTGAAGGTCGTGCCTGTACCAGACAAAATAAACGTTTGGTTATTGTCGATATTTCCAGATCCACCGTTAAACGCACCTCCAGTGACGCTTAACCCAGCCGCAACAAGATCGCTCGTGCTGCCCGTATAAGTACCCGCAGCTACAGTGAATCTCCCCTGCATCGTTACCGTTCCTGTTGCGGGAGCGCTGATAGTACGACCAGTACTAAGCGTAACCGCTGGAAGAACGCCATCAGCTACGAGTGCAATATCTGTCGACCCGGCAGTTATATTGATGGTGCCTACACCGCCATCAAAAGTTGCCTCCGGTACCACGGGACCTCGAGCATCGATGGTCGCTCCAGTGGTGTTAAATTTGCCATTTGTAAGGGTTAGGGTGCCAAGAACAATAATGGTATCGGCTGCATTAAGATTTAAACCGGTGTTGATACTTGGGGCACTAATGGTGAAATTATTAAAAGTTTCCGTCACGTCCACATCCCAGATACTGCCGCCATTACCGGTACCAGCACAGACTACCGTTCCTGAATTGTGATTAAAGGTACCGGAGTCAGTATGGGTCCACTGATCCCCTAAGGAAAAAATACCGCTAGGAGCAGTAAAAACTCCCGTACCGGAAAGCGTAAAATCAGCCGCCACAGTAAGCGTGCCCACGCCCCCGGTAAACGTACCGCCCGAAACCACTAGCCCAGGACCGTTAATCGTAATGTCGCCAGCGCCGGCTACAAAGTTTCCATCAGCAATGGTTAGGGCACCGTCAAAAGTAACGGTCCCCGATGACGCTCCGTTAATCGTACGATCTACACTAAGAGTCGTTGCTGGCATTTGTCCGCCTGCGACAAGATTAATATCCGTATCACCCTGAGTAATTGTAAGAGTAGCGCCAGAACCACCATTAAAGGCAGCTGTGTGCACGATTGGACCACGGGCCTCGATGGTGCCGTTCGCGATAACTCCGTCGGTCAGCGTCAAAGTGCCCTCAACCACCAGCGTGTCCCCAGTCGTGACAGTTTTGGTAAAGCCTCCCGTGGCATCGATATTGAAGTTGTGAAAAGTTTCCGTTACATCCACATTTGCAGTTGTGCTACCACCGTCCCAAATTACCGTTCCTGAATTATGGATAAAGGTTCCGCCGGCCGTATGCGTCCAATCGGTGACAGAAAGGTTACCAGTTGTAGCTGTAAATGTTCCTGCCGAGAGAATAAACGTACTGTTTACATCAAGCGTTCCCGAACCGCCGCTAAAAGTTCCTCCCGACACCGTCAGCCCCGTAAACACGGTGTCACCTACTCCGCCAACGAAAGATCCCGCGGCCAGAGTTAAGCGCGCATCGAACGATACGGAACCAGAAGCAACGCCATTAATTATGCGGTCAGTACTCATGACGACCGCCGGCATTTGTCCTCCTGCCGTGAGGTTGATGTCGTCGGATCCAGCCGTAATATCAATAATACCCCCAGCACCACCGTCAAAAGCTGCGCCGTGCACGATCGGACCACGAGCATCAATAGTCCCTCCCCCAAAATTTCCATTACTTAAAGTGAGGGTCCCGGTAACAATAAAAGCATCCCCTGCGGCCAGCGTCTTAGTCCCACCGCCAGGGTTAAGAGTCAGGTTGTAAAAAGTTTCAGACGTGTCCACGTTATGATTACTTGTCCCACTACCCCCATCAAAAGTGACTGTTCCGGAATTGTGAGTAAAAGTTCCCCCCGCGGTATGTGTCCAGGTAGAGGCGTTAAAAAAAGTTCCGGTTGTGGAAGTAAATGTTCCTCCAGAAAGAACGAACGCGCCGTTGTTATCAATATTGCCAGAACCTCCGTTAAACGAG
>Ga0163151_10000772_pt1 | contig 55749 bp, 61 predicted proteins | sample OliLakLV19MP5IB2_FD_145596 | JGI IMG/M metagenome (GOLD analysis project Ga0163151, IMG submission 145596) | Freshwater microbial mat bacterial communities from Lake Vanda, McMurdo Dry Valleys, Antarctica - Oligotrophic Lake LV.19.MP5.IB-2 | ecosystem: Environmental > Aquatic > Freshwater >... | reverse complement strand
GGGTTGGGCTGGTGAGAAAGGCAGACCTTTTCAACATCCTGCCTAGTCGGAGTCGCCGACGCTGCCTCGATGTATCAACTTCAAAAATTCCAGCCTGGTCTGAGGCTGACTACGGAAGGCGCCTAACATCGAACTGCTGACCGCGACCGTGTTCTGCTTTTCGACGCCCCGCATCATCATACAGAGGTGTCGCGCCTCAACGACCACGCCCACCCCACGCGCGTTGAGCTTCGATTTCAGGGTTTCGGCGATCTGAACGGTCAGCCGTTCTTGGACTTGGAGCCGGCGCGCAAAGGTATCCACGATGCGCGGAATCTTGCTGAGCCCTACCACTTTCTTATTCGGCAAGTACCCGACATGGACTCTGCCATAGAAAGGCAGCAGGTGATGCTCACACATACTGAAAAAGTCGATGTCCTTCACAATCACCATCTCGTCGTACTCGATCGGAAAGAGCGCGCCGTTCAAGAGTTGATCGATGTTGCGATGATAGCCCTGGGTCATGAAGGCGAGGGCCTTGGCGACTCGCTCGGGAGTCTTGAGGAGCCCGTTTCGGCCAGGTTTTTCACCGAGAGCGAGCAGCATTTCCGTGACCAGGGATTGCAGGACATCCTGGTCCGCCGCTTTGCCGCTCCGACTGGCGTCTTCACCAGACTGCCGCCCCATTCGTTTGACTGATTGCTTAGCCATAACGCCCCTCTCTATACCGTAATGCTCAATGTTAGATGATGAATTTCGAATGTGGAATGTTCGGGATTCATCAGATCGTCGGACGCTTTCCTAATCCGACAATTCAACATTCAACATTTATCACTCAACATTCCCAATGGGTCTCCCGCATACTCGAAGTAGTTGTCGCGTGTTTCAATCAGCCCGACCTTTTCCAGTTGCCCGGCGGGGAGGCCCTTCGCTAACAGATCCCAGATCAACAGCACCAGATTTTCTCCCGTCGTGGTGCGGTCGGCGAACTCAGGATCTTGATTGAGATCGTGATGGTCGAATCGCGTGATGACTTGTTGTCCCACCGTCCGATCCAACTGATCGAAATCTACGCCTCCACCGGTTGCGGTCGGAACCATGCTCTTCACGGTCACCAACACGACATAGTTATGGCCGTGTCCATTGGGATTATTGCATTTCCCAAATACCGCCAGATTTTCGGCGAGTGACAAACGATCAGTATGCAGCCGATGCGCAGCACAGAATCGATATCGCCTCGTGATGCTCGCTTGTGCCATCGTACACTTAGCTCACATGCGGAACAGAAATAGAGAAGCCAGGACCGCCCGCTGTATTCGGACAACCCTGGCTCCCCCTGTCACTCACTTAACCGACCGGCTCGCGCCGCTCCAGCGCGCATTTATTAGGCGCTGAAGGAGCTGCCACAACCACAGGTGGTCTTCGCTTGGGGATTCTTAATCGAGAACCCAGACCCTTGCAGACTATCCACGTAATCGACTTCGGCTCCCTGGAGAAGCGGAGCGCTCTGCGAATCCATGATCACTTTAACGATACCCTTTTCCACCACGGTGTCGTCGTCGCCCATCTTCGATTCGAAGGCCATCCCGTATTGATACCCGTGGCATCCGCCGCCCTTGACATAGACGCGCAGGCCGACAATATCCTTCTCTTCGACCATTAATTCCTTGATCTTCTGTTCTGCTATCGCCGTAATCGTCAGCATAGTAATCCTCCTCGTGTGACCAAGCCGTCCTTCGAAGACCTGCCTGGAATGGTGTAGTGTAACATCTCTTTACTGAATATCAATACCCTGCGACTCCGTTTGCGGAACTGTGGGAGCAACCCACTTGCCGTCAGGAACCCGCACAACCACGTCTCCGAGCACTTTGGCCTGGCATCCAAGACGATGCCACGGCTCGCTGAGGGCTTCCCGATCAAGGAGATCTTGTTCGTCGAAATCGATCTCCGACAGGTTCTCGGCGCCCATCTGCACTTCGACCCGACAGGTGGTGCAGGAGGCGTTCCCGCCACAATCGTTGTTCAGTCTACACCCGAGCAGCTTCGACGCCTCTAACAAAGACGTATTGACCTCAATCTCTCCACTTCTGCCTTCGGGAAGAAGGAACGTCACACGTGGCATCTCAACTCTCTCCTCAATAGACCGTGGCGCCGGCCGCCACCGGCTGATAGGAACAGCGATGCAATCGGATATGTTCCTCAAACTCGTGACGGAACAACTTCATGCTGCTCTGAACCAATACGGCAGCCCCAGTCACCAGCGTACAATAGCCGGTCCCCTTCACAAATCCACAGAGCTGGAGAAGACTTTCCATATCCTTCTCCGTCCCCTCTCCCTGCTCGATCTTGGTCATCAGCGCGGCGAGATTGATGGTCCCCATTCGACAGGGTGGGCACTGTCCACAGCTCTCGGCCTTGAAGAAATTGGAGAACTTGAGCGTCAGCGCCACCATACACGTTGCATCATCGACCACGATCACACCAGCCGACCCAAGCCCCGTGCCGGCTTTCTTCAATGAATCGAAATCCATCGTCAGGTCGAGCTGGTCCGCGGTAACCATCGAAAACGCCGGTCCGCCGGGGAATACCGCCTTGATCTTGCGCCCACCCGGCACTCCTCCACCGCACCTGTCCACGAGCTCCCGGATTGTCGTACCCATCGGCATCTCGTACACACCAGGACGATTCACGGCGCCGCTCAGGGAAAACATCATCGTGCCTGGGCACTTTTCAGTACCAACCTCCGTGAACCACGCCACGCCTTTCAGGAGGATTCGTGGAATGTTGCACAAGGTTTCAACATTATTGACCAGCGTCGGCTTCCCATAAAGACCGAAGTCTGTCGGGTAGAACGGAGGCTTCTGTCTCGGCATCGCCGGACGCCCTTGCATGGATTCGAGCATCGCTGTTTCTTCACCAGCCACATAGGTTCCATGGCCTTCAAAGACTTGTAGGTCAAGATCCACACCACTTCCCAGGATATTGTTGCCCAAGAACCCTTGAGCCTTCGCCTGCGCCAAGGCTTTCTTCAGATTCTCCCGCTCTTCGTGATACTCATGATTCACATAGATAAACGCCGCCTTTGCCTGGACCGTGTAGGCCGCAATGAGGCAGCCTTCGATAAGCTGGTGTGGCGCCTGCTTGAGTAAGTAACGATCTTTAAACGTCCCTGGCTCATGTTCGCCGGCATTACAGACGAAATAGTGTTCCTTCACCCGATGATTCAGGACCTTCTCCCACTTGATACCGGTGGGAAACCCCGCGCCCCCACGCCCACGGAGCCCGGCTTTTTTCAGCTCATTCACGATATCGTTCGCGGACAGCTCTTTAAGGCATTTCTTCCAGGCCTCGTAGCCTCCGATCTTCCGGTAGGCCTCGATGTCCCAGGGATCGCCATCGAGCGTCTGAAGAACTCGTGGATCGGTCGCAGTCGTCATGCATCCTTCCTTACCAGTTTCACTCAACGAATAGAGCGATACTATAGGGTGTCTGGCTGGTATTCGTCAAGGTAATGCCACGATAATAGTCCTGAATCTCAACGACTTAGGGCCACTGCCCCATGTGAGACCGATCGCATAGGCCATCTGGGGAGACTGTCGAGAACGCGTCGGTTGAAAACAGGGAGGACCATAAGTACGTGCCGACGGAAAACACCCGCCGGCACGGAGATATCGCTCTACCTGAGGTGACTGCCGGCTCCCATGAAGAGCAGCATGGGAATCGACAACATGAAGTTGACGCGGGAAGCAAGAAGCGCGGTCCGACCCCATTGGGCCATTTCCGCCGGCGCAGGGGTCCCTTGGGCTGCTGCCGTGACCGCCGCAATAATTCTCCGTTGGTTCGGCCAAATAACCGCGTGAACGTTAGCCATCATGATGATGCCCAATAATCCTCCGATTCCCAGCGCGATTGCGCCGCTTCCACCTCTTTGATACATGTAGAGGTACAACACAATTCCTGCCAGCACCGTGACCGTCGCGCCATGACGGAACCAATTCAGCGCGGCGGGCATCAACTTGGGAATCACGATGTTCTTGGTAGGGCCATCCAGGCTCTTCAAGAACGCCGCATTGATCAGGTTGAAGAAATACAACAACCCGATCCAGACGATCCCAGCCAAGAAATGGGTCCAGCGTAACAGCAACCCGAACCAATCGGCATCACCGACCGCCGTGCCGGTCATACCGAGATACCCCATAATCAAGACCACCGTGAGCGCAAATCCTACGCCCATGGTCTGCATCGGACTCTCAAGAAATTTCATAGTATCTCCTCGCTCAGTGTACTGCTCAATCTATTGCTGCGTTGCTGTCTGTACTGTAGGCCCGCGTCTCTTGTCAAGCGAGGCTCCTAATCCTCTACTCACCTTATGCCATTAATCGATCGACGGCCGCACAGAGCTCGCGCACCGCGCCGGCAGAAGTCGCCAATGCCGCGTGCTCCTCCGCCGTCAACTCATATTCGACCACCTGCTCCCCCCCGCCTCGGCCCAGCTTGACCGGCACACCGACGACGACATCGTGCAATCCATATTCGCCTTCGCAGAGTACCGCACAGGGCAACACCCGCTTCTGGTCCTTTACGATCGCCTCAATCATATCGACCACCGAGGCCGATGGGGCATAGAATGCGCTCCCCGTTTTTAATAGGTCCACGATTTCGGCGCCCCCCTCGCGTGTCCGCTTCACAACCGCCTCCAGCCGGTCCTTCGACATCAACTCCGAAACCGGCTTCCCCTTCACCGTCGTATACCGTGACAACGGCACCATGGTATCGCCATGCCCACCCAGGACCATCGCAGCCACGTCGGAACCCGACACACTCAATTCAGCAGCGATGAAGGCACGCATACGGGCGGAATCGAGCACTCCCGCCATACCTAATACCCGCGACTTCGGCAATCCGCTCACCCGACGCGCCACATGGACCATGGCATCCAGCGGGTTGGTGACCAGAATCAAAATGACGTTGGGCGATCGCGACACCAGCTCCGAGACGACCGACTTCACGATCTTCGCATTCGTGGTCAACAACTCGTCACGACTCATCCCAGGCTTACGAGGAATCCCTGAGGTGATCACCGCCACCGACGAGCCGGCCGTTTCATCATAGCCGTTCGTACCCACCACTCGGGTACTATAGCCGCAGATCGGCCCGGCCTGCGTGATGTCGAGAGCCTTGCCTTGGGGGACGCCCTTGACAATATCGACCAGCACCACTTCGTACTCGTCCCTCTCAGCCAACCGTTGCGCCGTCGTGCCTCCGACATTCCCCGCGCCCACCACCGTGATTTTCGGTCTCCCCATGCTTCCTCCGGTCCAGTTCTGAGTTATGAGTGTTGAGTTCTGAATTATTCCCATGCACTCCGAAACTCAGAACTCATAATTCAGAACCCAGAACTCCTCAGTGTTCATGTTCCGTCCAGCCTGCAACTTTAAAATTGATCGTGCAGACGAAATTGTCCCCGTCGTAGAAATTGACTTTAATCTTCTTCTTGCCATAGGTCTTTGCCAGAAAGGCATCCGGATCATCGACCAAATCCTGATACCCTCCAGCCGGATACTCCCCGAGGTCGTGAAAGACCACGATCATCCCCACTTTGACTTCTTGAAGAATCTTGGCCCAACAACGGGGATAGACCTCCCAAAACTTGGCCTCGATCATCTCCTTTGTCGGCTCCTGGCGATCCTCTCCCGGCTTGAAGGGCTGTGCAAACTTCGCCAGCCTACGAACATAGGGATATTGATGCCCCGTAAACAGTTTGTGCAACCAAGGAGGCACGGTTGGCCGTTCAGTTTCGGTAGTCATGTTCCGTCTCTCGTAAAAGGTGAAACGTTAAACGTGAAATGTTTGGTTCCAGATTGCTGCGTGCCTCTTCTCCCACTTCTCACTTCTTATCTTTCACGTCTCACGTCGTCAGCCGTTGATAGATCCTCGGCAATCGCATCGGCAGGGCTTCGAGATGATCGATGACCGCGAACCGCACGTCCCCGTACATTCTTTGGACATAGGCATCGGCCTCCCGATCGATCGTGATACAAAACGGATGCAGCCCCCGCTGACGCGCCTCTCGTAACGCCGCCTTGGTGTCTTCCAACGAATACGCATCTTTATATCCGTCGTCGAGTGGACGTCCATCGCTGATGAGGATGAGCAGCCGCGTCTGCACCTCTTGCGCCAGCAATTTGGCAGTCGCATGACGGATGGCCGCTCCATCACGGTTTTGGCGCATCGGAGCCAGCCCGCCCAAACGTTGTGCCGCCTTTCCACCCAATCGATCGTCAAAATCCTTGATCACCAGAAAATCCACCTGTTCACGGCCCTGGCCCGAATAGCCGTAGAGCGCATACTGGTCTCCGACCGCTTCAAGCGCTTCACACAAGAGCACCAGCCCCTCTTTTTCCAGATCGATCACGCGACGGCCGCTGTCCAGTTGACGACTGGTTGACCCACTCACGTCGACCAGAAACGCGGCTGCGACATCCCGCTCTTTTCTCTCCCGCCTGATATAGATCCGGTCCGAGAGGCCCGCCCCTGCCGCCAACTCCGCGCGCATACGGACCGCCGCATCCACATCGAGATCGTCGCCATCGGCTTGGCCAGGCACGCGCCGCAACCCTGGCGGACGCAGACTTTCAAACAACCGCCGAAGGGCCGAGACCTTGCTCCCATGCGCGCTCAACGTAGTACCCACGATGTCCCCGCTCCCCTCCTCCGCAGCACGCTCGACGACGCGACACCAGTTGAGGCGATAGTCATCGATCCCCTGATCCCATTCGGGATAGCGCACCGTGCGATCGCCAGGTACGGCACGATCAGACGGCGCCGGCTGTTCGACTTTCAAGGCCAAGAGTTCTTCCACATGTGAAGGCAACTGCCGCCCTCCCGCAAGCCGATCACCCTCGGTCTCCCTGCGCGTCCCCTCTCGATTCCGTTGACCCTGCGCTGACGATTCCTGTGCCCCGCCAGCGGCGCTCGCCATTCGGTCGATGTCCTCTGATTGCTTCTGATCGTCCGATGCCTGTTCGTCCCGATCATGCTGACGAATGAATTCGGGATTCATCGCCCCGCGATAGACCCAGTTGGTCACGGGACGGTACTCTTCACCTGTCTGTTCGGACGCTGATGGGCCCACACCCAGCTCCTCTGACGCATCATCGACCTGATCAGCCTGGATCATCGCCCCCTTCGGCGCCAACAGCTCTTCGAGCCGCACATACAGCGCATGGGCCAGACGCACAGCCTCTTCCGCCGTCGCCGTGGGGGTCAACATCGCCTGGCACATCGGCCAGAGGATGGCGATCTCGTCTGTAATGGCTTCGTGAATGGCAATAGACTGCGAGGCCGCGGTCGAGAGTTGGAGCAGTTGATCGACGACGAGTTCTTTGACCGTCAGCCCATGTGTCAGCGACCTGGTCGTGATGGCCTCCCGCGCGAATCGCTGGAGGTCACGCTGGAGCCCCGGGTACTCTCGCTGCAGCAGGAACTCCACCCGCGCATCTTCCACGAGCATCCACAAGTCCTGGATCAGTCCCGGATGGGGATACAGGCGAAACAGCGCCCCCAGACTGTCCGGCTCAAACTGTCTCACCGAGCCCGAGCCATATCTCTGGCGCAGGGCCATCACCAAATCCGCAAGCGGCTCAAGGGTCAGCCGGTACGTTCCAAACTCCACGTGCCCTGCTTCGTGAGCTGCCATCACCAGGTACAAACGCCGATTCTCCTCGGCCGTGGGGTAGCGACGGAGAAGCGACGGCAGAGAGATGGTCCGCCCGTCCTGGCTGACCGTCGCCCGCACAGACCCCTCCTGGCTCAGCGAATCGGGGAGGGCCTGAATCGTGAGGTCCGTTCCGCAGAGCCCTTGCACGAAGAGCTTCACGGTACGGGCCACGTGCCGAAGCGGCACACCACTTAAGGCCGCTTCTACCGACGTCAGCGCATTCTGCGATTCCAGAGCAAAGTAGGCCCTGGCTCCTTCAACACTGTAGGCCAGAACTTCCATCCCAGCGGTAAACCAGGCCTCGAAGCGAGCAATCGCCTCAGCAGACTCGCCGATCGCACACACCAACTCAGGTGCGCGCCGCAAATAGGCCAGTGCCGTGTCCGCGTCACGCTCTGCTACCAAGGCCCCGTACTGCAATATTTTCAGCCGCCATCCTTCATTCTGCACAGCACGCAACAGGCGTGGCGACTCCGATAACCAGGCAATGCCGGCTCTGGCATCGCGTTCCGCCAGCAACGACCCAACCATGACGACCTTGGCCCTGACCGATTGGTCGTCAAGATCGCCGAGGATGAGCGGACTGGTACGGAGAAATTCAATGGTCCCGAAATAGTCCGTCTTGCCGAAACTATTCTGGGAAATCAGATTCAACCCAAATGTCGTCCAGGCCCTGGCCTCCTGGATCGGCAACACGCGAGCGACTGCAGGAATTTGGCGGATGTACTCCAACGCGACGACAAAATCGACCTTCGTCAGTTCACACCCGATGTCCAACCACGCTCCCAGCTGATCCGGCGAAATGACTGTCACCACGTCCGGTGCCACGCGGAGAAACTCCAGCGCGACGTTCGCATCCTGTTCGGCCAGTTCCAACGCGGTGTTCAGCATCGACGACCGAACCGATGGCTGCTCGATCAACCCCAGCACCAGCGGGCTCTCTTTGAAATACTTCAGCCCGATCGCACCGGACGATTCGGCCAATGCAATCCCCAGATCCAGCCAGGCCACCGCATCGCTGAGCCGACCCCGCTGTTCCAGATCGGGAAATGATTCAATCGCTGCACAGGCAACCTTCGGCGAAACCTCCGTCAATTCATCCAGGAGCAGTAAGACACCTTCTACCTCGTTCGATTTCTCGGCAGCCTCGGCAAGGCATGAGACCAGATGCTGGGCCGTAGCAGGCCCCAGCTCTTCCGCCAATTTGGCAATCAATTGCGTATGGGAATCCGACATCGCGATTCTCGATCCAATCCTATGGAATCGGTGGCAAAGGGTTGATTGTAAAGGACGCTCTCGCGCTTGTAAACTACGCACCAGCGGCGTGGGTTGTTCTCTAGCCCCTCGCTCAATGTCTTTTACCAACAGCTACGGGAAACTCGGCTCATACGGTAAACACCGAAGAAATATCGCAGAATGGTACTGATGCCACGATAGCTCAGGATGCTCAAAAAGGCTGACCAGCAAGGCCGCAGCGAGCGAGGAGGAGAGGCGTACGCTTCGGTACGTTGAGCCTCTGAGCGATGCGAGAACGACGCATGGGAATAGGCGCGTCTCGGCGCGCCGGGGTTGGGCGGGTGAGAAGAGCGACTTTTTCAGCATCCTGCGAAAGGAGTTGCAATGGCAGAGCCTAGACAAGAGAGTCTCGAAAAAATGCGGAAGTTTGTGACGGGTTTTGCGGAGAAGAGCGGAACTTCTATGCATCCCATGCCCGCCGTGACCGAAGCCGTAGTCAAGGGCCTCGCGATGCACATCGACGAATTGGGCAAACCCCTTTGCCCCTGCAACTTCTACAAGGATAAACAGGCAGAAGCCAAACTCCGCCGCTGGATGTGCGCCTGCGACGAGATGCAGATCTACAAATACTGCCACTGCCTGTTATTTGTGCGGGAAGACGGCCTGCCGATCACGGAATATTTGCCGGAAGGCCACGAAGGCCGCGAGGTCTACGGTCTCGTCACCGACCCAACACCAGATAAGGGCAGAGCGCTCAAGCACAAGGCCGTGACGGCGCCGATGCACTTGGGCGAAACACCCGAATTGCCCTCACCCAGTTCATAACCGCCATGCCATTGCGCAACCGACTTCTGTGCGCCGCAGTCCTCCTACTCCTATTTGGAATCCTCTGGTCAAACCAAGTGCGGGCCGCCGAGCCTGGCAATGTGTCTTCCGCCAAGACACCTCAACCGCCAGTCTTTAACGATAAAGACCTCTTCCCCTACAAACAAAAGGGGCGGAGCACCCTGACCGGGCAAGCATTCCTTGCATCCCCCTCCGGGAAAGCCATCACCCAAGCCGGCGCTCCAATCCATCTCATCCCCATCACCCCCTACACCCGTTATTGGTTCGACCACAACGTCAGAACCACATCCTGTTCAGCAACAGAAGCCCCAGCCTCATCCGAAACCGCAGCCACTCCACGGCCTCCAACCGACTGCCCACAGGAAGCGCTGACCAGGCTCCAGACAGAAAAACGCCTGACTCCCTACCTCCGCACAACCAGAGCCAACCCGACAGGACATTTCTGGTTCACCAAAATCCCAGCAGGCCGTTACTACATCGTCAGTCTGATTGACGAGGGAGCAGGAACACGCAAAGAAGAACGCCTGATAGGCCTAGCCTGGCTGGCCATCGAACTCGACGCGGGTGAAAAACTCACAAACCTCGTAGTGACCGACTGCAAAACCAACCTTTGCTGAAGCTGCCTTCTTCCAAAGCCTCTCTTTCAAATCGATGGGAGCGTGGCTTGACACCAACCACAGCAGAGCTTGACAGGTTCCGACGGGCGGCCTAACTTTACCGATGAAACCTGAACAACCTGCCCCCCATAGCTATCTTAATAGTTAGAAGGCATCCATCAATGGCCAGCTACATGCCGCAACATGTGTTCAACATGTGCGCTGTTACAGCGGTACAGTACAACGCTTCAGAAGGTACAACGATTGAGGAGTTCGCCAAACGCATATCGGATAGCTATCGCCGCCACTACATCGATGACGGCTATGAGGAGGATATTGTTCTTGCTGCACGTAACGTGGCAAAGTTCATGGAATCATCGTTTCCTGGCACGAAAGCGGTCACGAGTGTTAGGCAACTTCAGTACTGTATAAAGAAATTTCATCCGAGCGGAAAAAAACGATTCTTTCTGCAAGGAACAATCTTCACCCAGCAAAAGACCCCACTGCCCAGCAGAGTAAAACAATGCGTTACCGATGTGGTTGTTTTTCATTTGGGGACTTTATCCGGAAAGTTTCCATTAGCTCCCTCTCACTGGTCCCTGTGACCTGGTCTCTGCCCTACAGGGCGCTGCACCGAATGGGAATTAGGGGGACATTCTGGTTTTCTTGTGCCAGCCGATGGCCTGGCGATCTAAAGAGTTCAGAAGGTTCCCATTCTTATACCTCTTTTTAATTCAAACCGTTATGCCTCTCGATCATTACGTCTCGCAAGTACATCTTAGGAAATTCTATTCGCCTGCTTTGGGCAATCGCATGTGTGCGACCCGCAAAGCGGACCTTAAAGCTTTTACCCCAAATTCAGAGTCTGTCTGTAGAGTTATGGACGGCAGCACAAACTCATATTTGCTCAAGGATCGAGTGATTGAAGACTTCTTGAAGACAATTGAACCGAATTACAATCCAGCTCTTGAAAAACTGACTGCTGGGAAAGTCGATAGCAACTGCATATACACAATTGCTGGGTTCGTCGCCTATGTCGTTACTTGTTCGCCGGCGGGCATGCGCATTCAATCTATGCCGTTAAAGCGCATGGTCGAACATGAAGCTGTCATGATGGATGCTCAGGGCGCTTTCCCTCCCCCTCCCGCCGTGCTAGGCGGTGCAAGTCTTACTGATCTTCTGCGTGACGGAAGTGTCGAGTTCACGATTGATCCCAAGTATCCCCAGTCGATCGGGATTACTTCTATCCTGAACTTCATCGATATCTTTGGGAATTGCGAATGGGAAATTCTTCAGAACGATTTTAAGGATAGTCCATTCTTTACAAGCGACTTTCCCATTGCCATAGAGAAGACAAGTGATCCACGTGTGCTGAATAAGATTGTCGCCTTGGCACCTAATCTCGCAGTTCGGATCAAGCCAGACATATCGCGTGACAGAACTCAGATAGACTTCACGTTTTCCAAGTTCACGTGTCTCAACCGCAACATCGGTCACGGGGACGTAGTGAAAATTAATACTTTACTCGTGCGGTGTGCTGAGGAGACGGTATTTTATCGAGATAACCATCCATGGGTACAGGCGTTTATCCGAAAGAACCAGCATTACCGCATTGAGACATGCAGCAAAGAGCTGAAGACAGCCACAGGCACGCTTCTGTTTTCGACGCAGAGCGTTGTTGCTATCGTTCCTCCGGTTGAACCGACAAGAGCGAGCGTTGATTAAGCGGAATTTCCGGCAAAGAAAAGGTGTAATGGTGCGACCCGTCTACGAACCGAAAAGGGTGAACTACACATGAAGACACGACACTACGCAGCGATCGCCCTCGTGCTTATCGTCGTCGGCGCAGCAAGTCCGATGCTGGCGGCTATGCAGATCGTCAGCGGCGTGGGGGAATACCGGATGGGAGACTATGAGACCAAGCAGGAGGCGGTGCGCCTGGCCACCGAGGCGGCGAAGCATGACGTATTGGAACAGGTGGCGACGTATGTGGACAGTATGACCGTCGCCAAGGGTCTGGCGATCGTGAAAGACGAGATTCGGAGCTATACCGCCGGCGTTATCACCGTCGTCGAGAAGCAGGTGAGTACGCGGTTTGACGACGGGAGCCTGGTCATTCATGTTGAACTCAGGGGGCGGGTGGATCCGGAGGAAGTGATGCAGGCGGTCGTTGCCGAGCGACAGAAAAAGAAGATACGCCCGGTCCCACTGGGTTCCCGTCTATCGCACGAGTTCCCGTCCTCGCCGCTGTATAACAAGGTCAGACAATTCACCAATCATGTCTTCACGCCGAAGGAGATCGAGGAGGCCACGTTTCATCACCGGGGAGAGAAACAGTGGTTCGGGGTGACGCAGGAGGATATGGACGATATCAACCGGCTGAATGAGCTTGAGCGGCGATTCGCATTTGATCCGGAAAGTTTTTTCAATAGCTCCGCGTGCGCTAAGTCTCTGTTGAATGAAACCTGTATCGAAGAACTACAGGATGCCGGTGTCCCTCACAGTGAGATCCTGCGGCAAGATAGGCTGCGGAATGATGCGCGCCGTGCGGCGTGGGAGCAGCAGATGAAGGTAAACGAGATAAGCGCAGCGAAAGCCAAGAAGGCGAAGGAGGCTGCAGAGGCGGCGGTGGATGCAAGGCGGATGGAGGAGCGCCAGGCTCAGCAGAAAGCGAAGAGTAAGGTCTTTGAAGCTCAGGATCTGGCAAGAACTCGCATGACAGAATTTGATTATTTCCAGGTGGCCCCGATGGATTGGGCTACTGCGGACAAGAACTGTGATATCCGCGTCGTGTCAGAAGCGTGTATCGCCCTAATGTTTAGGGCGTGATTTGATCGGGATGAAGTAGTGCGATGGGCCACGGAACCGGCAGCGCTAAATCGGCAGACCGTGATAGATAGAAGAAACGACATTGTCGCTTGCTGTTCAGTGCGGGCGACGAAGACGAAAGAAACGAAGGCGATAAAGCCGACGACGCGGGATCAGGCACTGAAACAATTGCACAAGATGATAGTGACCACTCGGGATGATCTTGAGGTGATGAATGACGGAAGGATGCCGAGACTGGAGTTTGAGACCGCCCGTAAGAGATGTCGACCCAATACGATTTCAGCGGACTGTGTGGTCCTGCTCCTCGAAGCGGGATTTTCCTGGGAAGAGGTGTGGCATTGGTCTCGCGAGATGGGATTAAGTCAGATTGATGAAGCAAAGTGACCCTGAAGCAGGAAATGGTTCCACAGAATCCCTTTCCTATTTGCTCACGCAAAGGCTAAACGCCCTTTTGGTTCAGGAATAGGGCGGCCGAGGTCTTTCGCGGTCTCGATCCATTCCTGAATTATGGTTTCCACGTTCGCCCGCGCTTCTTGGTATGTGGCCCCATCTGCTGCACAGCCCGGCAATTCAGGCACTTCGGCGATAAATGCCTGATCGTCCTTACTCCAATAGATGATCACTTCATACTTACTCATTCACATCACCTCCCAACTTATGCTGAAGAATCACCTGGCGAATCTGCTTCACCTGATAGGGTTTGGCATGGGGGCATTTCGGCTGTAGATTCGTGGTAGGTAGGCGGATCAGTTTCTACTGCGCGCATCGACCGAACATCATCATCTAATTGATCCTTCCAAGCTTGCTCGTTATCTCTCTAGGGATGGGGGCTGATTGATCTTCTACTGCGCGCAACTTTCTCACCCGCCCACCCACTGGCACGCCGAGACGTGCCATTAACCCGGGCGAGGGCCTTCAGAGGCCGCGCGTTGCGCGAGCACAGAAGATCATCAGGCTCCATCCCCTCCTCTGTTCCGCGAGCAAGAAAACTGGCCGCCTACCTCGCCTTTACTGCGACTCCAACAAAATCTTTTTGACTTATCTTTTCCTCCTCCCACCTCGTGGCGGGATGGACGGGGGTGACCTCAAGTGCGCGCGTCGAACGATTTACATGCTCCCTCCAAGCTTGCTTGTTAGCTTTCCAGGGGATGGGGGCTGATTGATCTTCCACTGCGCGCGTCCAACGAGGGCCTTCTCAGGCCGCGCGTTGCGCGAGCACAGAAGATCATCAGCCTCCATCCCCTCCTCTGTTCCGCGAGCACAGAGGTCCCCCCTTGCCCGCTCGTCTCACGCGCCTGCCTCAGGCGACTATCTTTCAATCCTACCTCTTTCACACTCCCAGGCTGGCAGGGAGGAGGAGCCCTCAACTGCGCGCGTCCAACGAGGGGAGTCCGCGACCGCGCGTTGCGCGAGCAAGGAGGGCTCTCCTCATTGCCAGCCCCTCACCTCATACCCCTTCTCAATCAAACACCTCACCACCGCATCGGAGTACGCTGGGTCAGGATCGAGCGGCCTGTAGGCGCCGCCCACTGACCCGATGATGAGGCCAAGTGCACCGCCTGCTGCCGCCCCAATCGTCACACCAGGCAATCCACCGATGAGTCCACTCGATGCCCCTACTGCGGCGCCACTGATCAGACCAAGCCCTGCTCCAGTCGCCATGTTGCCACTTCGGCTACTGGCGCCTGGCTTCAACCCGGCTGCCTCGGCTTTCTGTTGACACATGATCACTTCAAGCTTCGCCATCTCCCGTCCCTGCAGCTGGAACTTCGCATTCGACTTCAACAACGGCCCCGGCCCCGCACAGGCCATAAGACTCAAGACCGTTACAGCCAGAACAATTTGGTAGATGGATTGGCAAACCTTCTTCCACGCCTCCCCCCAGTCACGGGAGGGATATCCCTTTCTCATCGTGGAATGGCTCGGTTGGGCTTCACTGCGCGTCCCTTTCTTACTCACCCACTTCCCTCCATCTCGTAACGGGATGGACGGGGGTGACCTCAAGTGCGCGCGTCGAACAATATATATGATCCCTCCAAGCTTGCTCGTTCGCTTTCCGGGGATGGGGCCTGATTGATCTTCCACTGCGCGCGTCCAACGAGGGCCTTCTGAGGCCGCGCGTTGCGCGAGCACAGAAGATCATCAGGCTCCAGCCCCACTTCTGTTCCGCGAGCACAGAGGTCCCCCCTCCGTCCCGACCCATTCTTATTGCCATCCTGTCACCTCATACCCCTTTTCTTGCAGACATCGATTCACAAAATTCGTGTAGGCCTGATTCGGTTGCGATGGGCCGGCGACGACGTGGTACAACCCGGTCAACAGGCCCCACACAGCCCCGGTCGCTGCTCCGATCATCGAACCACGGACTACCGCGCCTGTGATGGCGCCGCCGACCGCTCCCGCTGCCGCGCCGACTCCGCCACCCACGACGGTGCCGGTCGCCACACGACCGGCCTTCCCACTGCCTTCTTCAGCCCCTGCCGACTCTGCCAACTTCTTACAGTCTTCGATACCTTGCCCCGCGATCTCTTTCCCAACCGACTGCATATGTTCATTGGGATACAGAACAGGATGCGCCGTCGAACAGGCGACGAGAATTAGCGATCCCCAGGTGATGAACAGGCCTCTGTATCTCATGGCTTCACCGATCCTTTCCGATCTCCGAGATTCAAGCGATCCAGCACCAACTGCGCCGTGACCCCTTTCACCAGCACACGTTTATGCCGACCACTCGCACCGGATTGGACCTGCACCGAGATAAGGGGAATCGATAATCGGCGAGCTAAAAATCGGATCAATGCGTCGTTGGCTGCACCATCGACCGGAGGAGCGGCTATTCGGATTTTAATCGCATCGCCATGAATGCCTACGCACTCTGTTGTGGAAGCTTTCGGTTGGATATGAACGGTCAGGATCGCTCCATCTTTGGTGTCCTGCACCATCAGCGCATGCATCAGCGGCGGGGAATCAGAAGATGGCCTTCACCAATTCCAGAATACTGCGCTGCATATCGGGATCGTCGGTGATTGGGCGGGCAATCGCCACGTCGCAAGCCCGGTTGGTTGCCACGCCTTGCCTGATGAGTGTCCCGGCATAGATCAACAATCTGGTGCTGACCCCCTCTTCGAGACCATGGTTCTTGAGGTTCCGCACCTTTCCGCCGAGTTTCACCAGGCTCGCCGCAAGCTCACGGCTGATCCCCGCCTCCCGCTCGACCACGGTGGTTTCAATGTCAGGCGCCGGATAGTCGAACTCAATCGCCATAAAGCGCTGCTTCGTGCTTTGCTTCAGATCCTTGAGCACACTCTGATACCCGGGATTATAGGAAATCACCAGGAGAAAGTCGTCGGCCGCTTCGAGGATCTGGCCCTTCTTTTCAATCGGCAGAAAACGGCGATCGTCGCTCAAGGGATGGATGATGACTGTCGTGTCTTTCCGCGCCTCGACGATTTCATCCAAATAGACGATCGCGCCATGCTTGACGCCGAGCGTCAACGGCCCATCGGCCCAGACGGTCTCTTGCCCCTTGAGCAGATACCGCCCCACAAGATCGGAGGCGGTGAGATCCTCGTGACAGGCCACCGTGATCAACGGACGGCCAAGCTTGTAGGCCATATGCTGGACGAATCGGGTCTTGCCGCACCCGGTCGGCCCCTTGAGCATGACCGGCATCTTGCTGTTCGCGGCGATCGTGAACAACCCGATCTCGCCACAGACCTCCGCGTAGAACGGCTCCTGCGTGATTCGATAGTCCCCGATGTCGAGTTCGCGTCCCTGCTGCATCACCCTGGTCTTTCTGGCCTGTTTGGTCTATCTCGTCTGTCTGGTCTATTTGGTTTATCTGGTTCGGTGCAGCACGATAAACGGAACTGAGGTTGAAGATCAAGCGATTGGCAGGAGGCTGAAACAGTCCGCCGGTCTGTCTGGTCTATGAGGTCTGTCTCGTCTGTTTGGTTGAACGGAACTAACCAGATGAGCCAGACAGACCAGACTTGTCTCAGACGTGCGGGTTACGCGACGTTCACCGCGTCCAGCACTTCGCGCACTTTTTGCGCCAGCACGAGAGGCGAGAAGGGCTTCTGCAGAAACCCGGTCTGGCGGCTCATGCCGCCTTGGTCGAACACCGGATGGTCCGGATACCCCGACATGTAGAGCACTTTTATCGCTGGTCGAATGGTCAAGATCTTTTCTGCGACTTCAGGCCCGCTCATCTGCGGCATGATCACATCCGTCAACAACAGATGGATGGGTCCCCCGTATTTGGCGCTGGTCAGAAGGGCTTCGATGCCGTGGCGCGCCGCCAGCACCGTATAGCCCTGGAGCCGCAACGTCTCGTATACGAGACCGCGGACCGCCGGCTCGTCCTCGACCAAGAGGATCGTTTCATGGCCAGGTATCGAGTCCCTTGCGGCGTCAGCACCCGCCACCATCTCCGGTGCCGCCTGTTCGACCCTTGGGAAGTAGATCCGGAATGTCGCGCCCAGACCAGGAGCACTCTCCACCGTGATGTGTGCCTCACTCTGCTTCACAATGCCATAGACGGTTGAAAGCCCCAATCCCGTCCCTCTCCCTGTCTCCTTTGTCGTAAAGAACGGTTCGAACACATGCGACCGGATCTCAGCATCCATCCCATGGCCGTTATCACGAACCACCAGCAGCACATAGGATCCCGACGGCACCCCCACGGCATCAAGGTCCACCTCTTCCCCAATCGTCACATTCCTGGTTGCGACCGCCAGGCGCCCGCCCTTGGGCATCGCATCACGCGCATTGACCACCAGGTTCATGATGACCTGCTCAACCTGTCCAGGATCCGCTTTGATGGCGCCGGTCGACGCATCGAGTTCGGTGCTGAGTTCAACCATATCTTCACCGATAAGACGCCGCAGCATGCCGTCCATATTGGCCACGAGGGCATTGAGATCGAAGACTTTCGTCTCAACGAACTGACGGCGGCTGAACGCCAGCAATTGACGGGTCAGCCCGGTGGCCCGGTCCGCCGCCTTCTTGATCTCTTCCGTATCTTTCCGCATCGCATCGGTGGATCCCAAGCGGCTGAGGAGCAAGTCGCTGTACCCTCGAATCACCGTGAGGAGATTATTGAAATCGTGCGCCATGCCGCCGGCCAATCGCCCCACCGCCTCCATCCTCTGCGCCTGTCGCAATTGCGCTTCGGTTTCCCGTAACACCTCCTCCGTTCGAACCCTCTCGCCAAAATGACCGATCTTGAGACCGACGTCTTCCAGCATCTTCAACAACTCGTTATCCGGCTGCCGCACCTCACGGCTGCAAAATTCGATGACAGCCTCGATCTCACTCCCGACGAGAATAGGAAATCCAAATGTCCCGTGGAACCCACCCTGTTGAGCCTGCTCTCCATGAGAAGAATTACTACCCGTCACGACATCCGTCACCCACGCTGACTTGCCACTGGCCCAAATACCACCAGGCAAACCCTGGCCGCGTGTCAGCACACGCTGCCACGTGGCTTGGATAAAGGGGTCGTCCGGCACGGAGGGGGCACTCCACAGATCCAAACAACGTAGCACCCCGCCCACCTTGTCCACCTGCCAGAACAGGCACAGATCCCATTCCAGTGTCTCCCCGACGGCCTGGAGGACTTTCGGAACCGCCTCTGCCAAGGTCCTCGACTCGGAGAGCGCTCGGGTCACGGCATACTGAGAAACGAGACGCCGTTCAGCCCGGCGGCGTTCGGTGATGTCCCTGATAAAGGCACTGAAGATGTACGCCTCCCCGATTTTTGCCGGCGACACGGCCAGCTCAACGGGAAACTCCCGCCCGTCCCGATGTCGGGCGACAACTTCAATCCGACGGTTCAAGATCGTTCCGACCCCTGTTCGAAGAAATTCACGGAGGCCATGCTCGTACGCCTGACGATGCCGCTCAGGTATGATGGTCTCGGAAAGAGCCCGCCCCAGCGCGTCCTCTCTGGGCCACCCGAAAATCGCCGTGGCCTGCGCATTCCAATCGGTCACAATCCCGGTCGAATCGATGGTGATCACCCCGTCAAACGCGGTATCGACGATCACCCGATTTCGCTCCTGGCTCTGGAGCAACGAAGCTTCAGCGGCTTTCGCCCAGGCACTTTCCTGTTGTGCCTGCCGATATTCTGTGCGCAATCGTGTCGTAGCCCACAGCAACAACCCCATAATGGAAATCCAGACCAGCCCACCTACGATCCCGACTTTCCAGAAGTAGTCATGAATCGGCGCCAGGATGTCCCCTCGATCCATTCGCACGAGGATCGACCACTTCAGCCCAGGAAATCCTCCGAATCCTTTGGTCTGCGCATAGCCGGTCACCACCTGAACATGTCGGTGCAGATGCTCTTCCTCGATAAACCCCGGTACACCGGACTCGCTCCGCAGCACCGAAGGGAGCCCGAGCTCTTTAAGATTGATGCCCCTTCCGTGAGACCGATACGAATCGACAAACACCTTGCCCTGCCTTGTCAACATTTGATATTCAACTCGCCCGCGCGCTCCTGGTCGAGCTTCAATTGAACGAACAGTTCCAGTGGTCACCTGCTCCAAAAATGGAACTCCTACCCGCGAAACCACAACACCCTGGAACGTATCTTGCGCATCGAGAATCGGAGCCGTAAAAACAATCGTGCCGACGTCACTCTCCTCCACTTCCAGCCCCTCAACGTCGGCAATGTCGAGCCGACGTGTCGCACGCGCGGCGATAAACGATGCGCTACGGCTATAATCGCGTCCGATCAACGAGGGCTCTGTCGCCGCCAGAACCCTACCCTGAACGTCCGTAGCTGCGAACGACTGGTAGACCGGGGTGTAGTTCGTCTTCAGCCACTTCAGATACTCGAAGAGATATTTCGGATCGGATGGTCGCAACGACACGACTCGAGCCAACGTGATCAGATCGCCTCGGCGTTCGAACAGCATCCGATCCAGCTTCTCGGCCACTTCGGTCGCAGCCAGCTTAAGTTCTTCTCCCGCCGCCTCTACAAAGCGATGTTCGACGAACCGAATCAGGACGATACCGACCGGAATCGCACAGAGGGTGATGCCGATCAGGAAATAGGGCAGCCACCGATAGCGGCGAGGATCGTGGACTGATATGGCCGTTGAGGTCTTCATGATTCAGGCGCCGGAGAGGCCACGAAGTTGGGAATCAGCATGGCGGGCCGATAGGCCTGTTTCGATGCGCGCAGCCCTGCAAGGCCCGCATCATCCATCGCGTTAATATACTCGGCCCCTTCCGCCAGCACCGTCCGACAGGTCTCACGAAAGAGATATTGCGCCAGGCCTGGATAGGTACGGTCCGCAACCTCTAAGAGGACACAGAAGGTTGTCTTCGTCAACCAATAGCCAAACGTATAGGCGCAGAGCCGACCGTGAATCCTGACCACCTTCCCCGTAAGTCCGAGGGACGGCGCCTGTGACCAGACGACTTCGTGCGCCGGCGCCGCATCGGCTAATAACATCACCCCGAACGACTCCAGCGCTCCCACTTGCTTCTGTCGTGACCACTCCGCGAGGAGGGCGCGACAGTCCTGGCGGTCGCTGACCCGATAGGCATCCAGCTCACACGATTGCGCTCGTTCGAATCGATTGCACAGGGCACGGTGAGATTTATACCGGTCGCCCGCCAAAGATACAAGGTCCGCCGCACGATAGAGATAGTCCGGTTCCTTGGGCGTCACACGATATCCCAGCCGTTCCAACTCCGGCACGAACTGAGCGGACACGTTCTCGACTCGGCTGACCGGCGAATCGCCGTTCCAGCGGCGCAACAGCCCCATCGCGACCGACAGAGGCTCGTCGATCGAACCGGCTCCGATCGGAGGCAGGGGCATGAACCAGCCGTCGGGAGATTGTGCGAAGAGGCACAAGGTCCCTTGAAGCTCCATCCACCAATAGGCCAGCAATCCATTCCACATATAGTGATAGACCGACGAATAGGCTGCGAGCGACTGCGGGCGGCAGCACCCCGACCGATCCAAGGCCGTCGTCATGCGTGGAATATCGTCCAGCGTAAACCGATGCAGCGGCGCAGGTCCCCAGTGACCAGCCAAGGCCTCTGTGAGGCACGGAAGGCGGGTAAGCACGACGACATCCTCTTGAAACCTCCCGATGAGGCGAGGGTGCGCGACAATGTGGTCGCAGATGCCCGGTCGATCGAGCAAGGCCCTCACTTGGTCGGCATGTCGCTGAATCTCCTCCGGAATTTCTTCTCGCATGAAGGGGCACTTCGTATCCCACCCCAACAACACCTGGTCCTGGCGCTCATCCCACATGAGCGCCAGGGGATAGAGCTGACAATCGAACGGACGCTGCTCGTAGATGCGACAGGTTGAGGTTGCCGCATCGAATGCTGGGCAGAGATACCCCTCTCCATGGGGAGCGGGAACCAGAATGACTTGTGACCCTCGCCGATTGGGAAAGGCGGTTGCCTCGACGTGTCCAGCTAGGGCCTGGGTGATTTCGTTCTCGGTGAAATACGGGCGGAGGGCGCTATCGGGGTCTGGGAACCGACAACAGACATCGCACTGTAGACAGGTGCGGCTCGGCACGAGTTGTGGGAACGCGATCGGTGGTGTCACACCCACAAGGACCAACTCATCGGGAGAGGCAGACATAGAAGGATTCCGTTCGATGTGCGGCCATACTAGCACCATTCCGCAGGAGTTCCCAAGAAGGATGTCACTTTTTTCACCAGTTCCCTTCTCAAAACACGCGACAATATGTCCAGTCCTTAGCTCCATTCCATCGGAACCCATGTTCGTGATCACTGCAACAATCTTCGCCATGGAGAAGGCGAAAAAGACGGTCTGTCTCCGGCAAGCCCTGCCTCCCCATTCCCTTTGCCCTTTGCCCTTTGCACCTACAGATCCCGCCGAACCCACATCGATTTCAATCTGTGACGGTCATGGTCAGGTCCACGAGCACCCCCTTGGAACCCTCGCCCTGTTCCATGAGCCCCAGTGTCCGGCGCGCGACCACGGCTCTCCACGAGAGCCGTGAAATCACTGCCATGGGATTCGAGCACATTCTATTCAAATTTGACGGCCTCAACACCAGGCTCAAACCTGCCACGCTGAATCGATCACGACCGCGTCCCAGTTACGTGGCGGTTTGCAGTTGAAAAAGAGACTTGCTATAGTGCGCGGCGGAGGACATGCTCATGGGCGTCGCACCGGATTATATTTTGGTGGAGGGGCAACAGTTCCGCAAAGCGAAGCTGTCGCTCGACAACCACGTGTACAAGAACTGTGCGATTGACGACTGCGACATCTATTTCAGCGGTGGGCAATACGAATTGCTCGACACCCACATCACGAATTCCCGCCTCATCCTCAACCACCCGGCTAAGGGCATGTACAACGCCGTGCAGATCTTTAAAATGAAGTCCCCCGGCTCCAGCATCGTCTGCGACTAATAACCCGTGAAGCGTGTTTCGTTCAAGTGTTTCATGTTTCTAGTTTCATGTTTCTAGTTTTCAGAGGTTGTTTCCTGACAACATGAAACCGGAAACGAGAAACCAGCAACTCCATTCCAGAACGCTTCACGCTTCACGAGCGATGTCACTTCGTGACCGCGACATTCTCCACGTGCTTGACGATCTCGATCGGCTGGAAGACTGGGTCTTGCGATCCCTTGGAGGACTCGGCTTCAACACGCTGCAGGAAGGGAAGAGAGCCGGTGATCGGCGCATAATTGAGCGTCGCCTCCACATCGAACGTCTTCGTGTCTTTCGGCGTAGGGAAGGTAAAGGTCTCGACGCGCGTTTCTTCCGGCTTCAAGACCGTATCTTCAAGCACTTTGACCGCCTCAAAGTCGAAGCTCGTCTTCTGGCCCTTGGCATCCTGATAGACCCGCCCATAGATGCGCTTGTCGGTAAACACGGTCTTCAGATTCTTCCCTTTGATATCCAGATCCAACACCACGGTCGCCCAGGCCGGATGGGTGGTCGGCAGATTATGCGGAACGAGACTCTGCACCTTCACGGTGATCGTCGTTTTCCCGCCCTCGATTGTCGTGGTGACGTCCAGCTTGGCCGCTTCTTGGCGAAACTTGCCGATACGACCAGGGAAAGTATGGTTGGCGGTTTTCCGCTTCTTCTCCCCGTTGGCCGACTCGCCGACCTGCTCCGGCATATGGCAGGTCTGGCACTCTTTGCCTGACTTCACGGCCTTGCTCTGATCCCAGTTGCCCAGTAAATCGTTGGTCTTGCCTAGGCCGATAGCCGAGGGGACCGACTGGTGGCAATTGAGGCAGAGATCGGACTTTTGAAACAGCCCCAGCTCCATCGACTGGTGTGCCCGGTTCTGAACAGCAGCCTTATACGGACCATAGATCATCTTGCTCTCGAGTTCGTACTTGGGCTCGGGCGGCTGCTTTGTCCGATCAACCTGCTTGATCAAATGGCATTGCGCACAGGCCACCCCGTCCAGCGACGGGTCGCCTGCCTTGGCCTGATTGATAAAGAGCTGGACGTGAGCAGGGAATTCGCGCACGTGCGGCGCATGGCAGCGAAAACACTGGGCTTTGTCTTTTCCTGCCGGAGAAGACAAGAAGGCATCGAGCGACGCGCGGAAGGCCGGAGAATGGATCGAGCGCGAGAGTGGAGAGGTGTCCCATTCTTCAAACACACGCTCGTGGCACCGTTTACACTTGCTCGACGTCGGGAACGCCTGTTCGATGGTGCTCTGCGACATCGCGACTTCTTCCGCGAAGATACCGCGGTCGAACCAAGGAGCAAGACACAACGCCACCGCCACAATTGCCGTGCAGATTCCAATCTTCGCACCGATCGAGTCTCGCACTATCATCCTACCCTCCTGCTTCAACTTCTTCGCAGGCTACGGAGGAAACATTCTGGCACACTACAGCGTTAACGGCCCGCACGTCCATGACAACAGGGAAACTGCCAGAAGAATGCTCAAAAAGCCCGTCCAGCAAGGCCGCAGGCGAACTATCACTTTCAAGGGGTGGCTGGGATGATCCCAACTGCGCGCGTCCAACGAGGGCTTTCCTAAGCCGCGCGTTGCGCGAGCACGGGGATTGTCCCAGCGACCCCGCCTTCTTTTTCAGCATTCGGTTAAAGAGCTTTGGCCCGGTACGTCAGCAGCCGAGGCTGTGTATACTCATTGAAAATATTTTTCGCACGCTCCCGCTCTTTATCGGTCGCCAACGTCGCCAGGTATTTTTCTTTGAGCGCCGGTTCTGGCGTCGGAATCAACGCATAGTTCAACACCACTTCAATCGATGCAGCCGTCGACCCTGCCGGAATCGCAAGGGAGAAGGGGACCTTCCGCGTATGGCCCCCCTTGATGAAGGGATCAGGAATCGGACCTCGGAGAATTTTGTCGTAGGGCAAGCCAAACTGCTTGGTCTCTTCCTTCAGCACCGTACCCTGCGCATCCTTGGCAGTCAGGATCAGACAAAACTGTTTGAGCACGGGATCGCCGTCGGGAAAGCTGTGCGGGAGGCTGCCGATTCTCACCAGCGCCGTCCCCTCCACCGCAGAAGCAGACTTGGTGGTCTCGAGGTCCACGCGGGGCATCCACTCGGCCTGAAGATTTCGATTCTTCAGCATCGTGCCGGATACCACCACACCACGGAACCAGTGCCTGCCGATCGCACGGGTCATCGCGCCACGCTTCGAAGTGGAGCTGCCGGTCGAGGGCTCCATATGGCAGTCTTGGCAAATCGTCCCCTGCAAGATCTCACCAGCCAAATCCTTCTGCATCACATCCTTCACTTTATCGAAATGGCAGGACGCACAATAGTTCGCGCCACGGAATAGATCGGACTGCATGGCAGGATGCACGAGGTTTTCCTCTGGATGTGCGTAGGGCCCGTAGATCATCTTGCCCGGCTGGATCTTGAACGAGGGCGGAGAGTCGGGCGTCTGCTCAACCTGTTTGATCAGATGGCAGGAGGCGCAGCCGATACCCTCCACTTGCGGCGTACCAGCTAACACCTGTGCCACAATTTTGTCGACATATTGAGGGAACACCGTCGTCGATGGCACATGACAGGCAAGACAGCGGCGGCGCTCGTCAGCCGTCGGATCGGTCTGCAACCAGAGGCCCAATACCGTGCGGAAGACCGGAGACTCCAGCGACGTCCCATGCAAGAGCGCCGCATCGACGCGGCCGAACGTCTTCAGATCCGGCGTTTGCTCGCGTGCGCCCTTCCATTCTTCATAGTGCCGATCGTGGCATTGTTTGCAGTCTTCCGATCGAATGAAGATTTGTTCAATCTCCGCCACCCAATCGGCAGACGTCGGAACCTCTGCCTTCTGTGCAACGGCAAGCCCCTGATACAGGCCAATGACACTCGCACTCAGTATGAACAAGAAGCCTACCGCAATTCGTTGAGCATTCAGTGTGCGTCGTCCCATCCTCAGTCCCGTTTACAGCCGACAAAATGGAAATTCACTCCCCAGCCGACCGGATCGCCTGGATCGGCCGATTCATAGGTGCCGACGGTGAAGTTACATTCTTTCATGCCTCGCTTGATCGCTCTCCCGAAATCAATCATGTTTCGAATCTCGGTCTTGTCGATCTCCTTGATGACAGATCGGACCTTGATGCCGGCATAATCGGCGCGCGAGCTCCCGATCACTTCGAACACCGCCACGCCTTGCGCCCGTTCGAGCTTCAATTCTTTTTTGATATCCTCGTCCACATCTCCGACAATCACACCGAATTCTTCACCCAATCGCGCGGCTTCATCCACGGTCATCGGCTCCTGATCCGCCGCGCCCACCGACGCCGGCACGAGGACGCCCAACGCTCCCATGCAGAGGCTGACACACAAGACCAAGGCCCTTCCACTCCGAAGGGCCTTGGTATGCGCACGGACTGAACCGATCCAAACATCCTCCACTGTCCACGCCTCTCTACGACCATCTCGCCAAAAAGTTTACAGCATGCCGAAATATGTTACATGTGCGGCACAGAGGAGGATACTCCCACAGGCTGCTCAAATAGGCCGTCCCGCAAGGCCGCAGCGAGTGATCCCTTACTACCTTTACTCAGGGGTGGCTGGGATGATCCCAATTGCGCGCGTCCAACGAGGGCTTTCCTAAGCCGCGCGTTGCGCGAGCACGGGGATCGTCCCAGCTACCCCGCCTCCTTTTTTCAGCATCCTGCTTAGAGCTTTGCTACTGGGTCGATGACCAGCTGAAACCAGGGCGCGACAGATTTCTGCCCGTTCCGCTCTTTGTTCTCACCGTTCCAGACGGCGAACGACACCGCTTGCACCCGGCCGGGAATCAGCTTCGCTTCGTTCTCCTGCTCTTCACTCGCCAAGGGTCTGCGCATGACCACATGCCACACCCCATCTTTCCACGCAGCCTTTCCCTGAACTCGGCCCTGCTTGTCTTTGGTCGTCAACGTACTAAAGCCCCCACCGATGAGGTCCTCGACAGAAGAGGCTCGGCGTGGAATGACTTCGAACGTCCGCACGCCGTCGCGAGCTTTCTCGGAGGTTTTAGCGGCCCGGCGATCGATATCGCTTTGCCAATCGGCCTTCCAATGCCAGATATTGATGTAGTGATCGAGTTGACCCATGCAGAAAAACGCGGGAGCATCGCCGAGCGGCAGTCCGATCGCCACGCCGTCGCGAAAGGTCCCCGGCGTCAGACGGTCGTTCTTCGTGTTGTCCTGCCATTCAAGCAAAAACGCGATCTCGGTGCCGTTATGAAGCGACCGCACCGTCAAGGCTCGTGCGCTCGGCTCCGGCCAGATCGGCCTGGTAATCACTTGACCACTCAATGGAAGCGTCATCGGCGAGACCTTGGCCCAACCGCCGTCATCAGGCTCCGTCGGCAGCTCTCCCTCCACGAGACGCGCGCGAATAATCATCCCCTCGGAACTGACGAGAGGCACACCCACGCCGACTAAGACGCCGGCTATCACCAGAATGAAGAAGAACAGGAGCAGGACCGGGCGGGAAGACATCGACGTCGTGGTACGCACTATGCAAAGCCCTCGGGTGACCGGCGCGAGCACATTGTATGGGCTCAGACTACCACACAGCCCGAGCGGGGCTAACCGACCGCAGGCGAATGGCTACCAGAGTTTCACACGGCGAATTTTGTTTTCGCCCCGTTCGCAGATGTAGAGATACCCCTGGGAATCCAGTGAGAGTCCGACCGGAGAATTGACGACAGCCTCCACTCCGAGAAGCCCATCTCCATGTTTCACCATCCCTGCCGACTCTTTCGCCACGAAACGCGCGGCGCCGCAACCACCCATATTCTTATCTTCGTAGCCGCTTTCTCCATTGCCCGCCACCGTCGTGATCAGGCCGGTGGCAACCTCAACCTTGCGCACACGATGGTTCATGGTATCGGAGATGTAGAGATTGTCCTGCCGATCGACCACCACGGCTTCCGGCGCATGGAGCATGGCTCTGATGGCCGGCTTGTCGTCACCATCGTACCCGTACCGGCAGACGCCGGCCACCGTCGAAATAATCCCGCTCTTGTGATCGATGCTGCGGACGCGGTTACTGCCCTTGTCGACAAAAATCACATCGCCTTTTCCGTTTACCGTGAGCCCGACGACATCATAGAGGCGAGCCTCGAGCGCGGGCTTTCCGTCGTCGAGATACATGGACATATCTAGTCCGTCCGAACAGACCGGCATGAGCCAGCCATGGTCGTCGCTGAAATCGATGCCGATGGCATCGCCGGAAAGCACCACCAGATTCCTCGCCACGAGTGGCTGCTCACGGGCTTCATCCTCTGCCGTCCACGTCCCGGCAACCGTCGTCACCAAGCCTGTCAGCGGATCGTAGCGACGGATTCTGTGCGCCTGGGTGTCGGCGATATACATCACGTCGTTGGGGTCGAAGGCGATGGCCGCAGGCCAGGTCAGATTGACCTCAAGAGCCGGACCATCTCCGTTGAACACATGCTGCCCGGTTCCGATAATCGTCGTGATGATGCCGGTCTCACGGTCTACTTTCCGGATACGGTTACTGCCGGAATCGCAGATATAGAGATCGTTGTGGGAGTCGAACGCGACGTCGAGCGGCAAATAGAGACCGGCTTCCCCACAGAGGCCTTCGTCGCCGCTATAGCAGGTTTCGCCGATCCCGGCGAAATTATGGAGCGTACCTTCCAGGAGATTGACCCGCCGGATACGATCGGACCCGGACTCGGCAAAATAAAACCAGGTCTCATCCTTGTCGAGCGCGGCGTGATGAGGCAGTGGAGTCCCTGACTTCACCGCCCGTTTTCCGTCGCCGGTGCTCCGAGCCTTGCCGTTACCAGCGAACGTCTCAATATAGCCTGTCGCGAGCTGAAGCGCGGTTTCCATATACCTGTGGCCCTATTCCGGCTGATTAGCCGCGTGATGCTGAATGAACCGGCGCGGCTGACTGTTCCACGGAAGTCGGTGCTTGCACCGTGGGTTCCTGAACCGCTTGCTGAGGCGCAGCGGCCATCGTCTGCTGGGCCGCTTGGGCTTCGGCTTCAATCGCGTCCGCCTCATGCACGGACTTCTTGAAGCCCTTGATCGCCTTACCGATGCCTTCTCCCAACTGCGGCAATTTGCCTGCGCCGAAGATGACCAGCACGATGAAGAGGATCAGGATCAACTCTGTAAAACCAAGACTCCCAAACATGGTGTGTACCTCCCTATGAATGGAGCGATCAGGATGCGCTGCTTTCTGTGGTCCGTTTGGAAAATCGTTCCTTCAACCGCTTCCGGGCCTGCTCAGCCTGTTCGAACATCTTCGCCTTGTCATAGACGCTGATCAAGTTATAGTAGGCCAGCGGCTCTTCGGGATTCTGCTCGACGGCATCCTCCATGACCTTAATCGCGAGATCCGTCTTCTTGTGATTCAATGCCAGCTCCATCAGCTTGAAACTGCCCTCCAGATGCTTCGGGTCCAATTCGAGCGTGCGAACATAACATTGAATGGCCATGTCGATGGTGTTGTAGTCCGACACTTGGGGATTGTCGAGCTCAACATAGACACCGGCGAGATTATACCAAGTCATGGGATCGTCCGGTGTAATTTCCACGAGGCGCTCGTAATACCCCTTGGCTTCCATAAACTTCTTTTTGTCGGCATAGACTCGCCCAAGATTGAACAGCGCCAGGACATCGTGGGGAAACACGTCGAGCGCATGTTTGAATTCGACTTCTGCTTCGTCGGTCATCCCCTTCGTCGCGTAGATCGTGCCCAAATTCGAATAGTACATCGCGAGCGACCGATTCATCTCTGCGCGGAGCCCTTCCGCCATCTCAATCGACTTCTTGACCTCCACGAGCGCGTCATCCATCCGGCCTTTGCTGAAATACAGCTCGCCTAATCGGCAGCGGGCCTGGAAATCCTCTGGCTCGATCGCCAACAGTTTTTCAATCTCAAGGATTTCTTCGTCTGGGCTCAGCGGTTGATCGCCGGGATCGACGAGGGTCTGGCTGTGTTCAGGAACAGAGGCGGTTGGTTCGTTCATACGATTCCCTGTAGTAAAAAAGTCTTTAGATCTGTCCGCCCACCAATGAATCCGGTCTGCTGACCATGGGCGCGTTCTTCGCCGGCGCCTGATCCGTCGCATCGCGCCGGTGCCGGTCCATCGTCAAGAGCATGGCGCCGAGCACCACCATGAGCGTCAGATTCGAATAGAGAAGCGCATACCCCGCAATAAACATCAATCCAAGGCCATAGCCGGCGAGTCGCCCCATGTTGAGTAACTTAATCACCGTGTACGACCAACACAACAAGCCTGTCATATAAAAAGCAAACGGAAGAAAAAACGTGTAGCCCATGCCGAACTGAAAAATCCACCCGATGCCGTCTGCCGCCTTTCGAATGCTACTGGCCATCCCAGCATCATACCGATGGAGCAGATAGTCTAAGAACAACATCACCGTAAATACGGATATGGAGGTGGCCCAAAACCAGATGGCGCGCCGGCGTTGTCGCTGATTGCGCGTCCGAAACGAGACGCCCTGCCCATAATAGGCCCACATCACCAGGATGCTGGACAAGACCAAGAGCCCTTCACCCCCGCGATGCGCCTCGTACACAAAAGGCGGGGCCGCGACGGTTCCGATAAAACTGTAGATGGTGGATACGATCTGATAATACAACCACCCCCCAACCCCCAGGAGATAGGTGATGCCCATCGCCCGATGCGACCGTTCCGTGTGGGTAGAGAGATATTCCACCATCAGACAGACCAACGCGACCAACGCCACGAGGTTGTAAATAGCAGACCCCAAGAAGGCGGGTGGGATCATCAAAAATCCCACCGTGAGGAGCAACAGGAGCGCGACACAGGGAATGACGATGATGTTCGATCCTGTAAACCCACGATTGGAGATCCGATTGATGGCCGCCACACTCAGAGCAAGAAACAGGAGAATCGCCACAACATTGAGCAGCCACTGCCCGATCTGCGTCAGCGCCGTGAAGGTCGGGATAATCCATTCATGCTCCTGGGCGAGCTTGCTCAGATGCATCCCTAGCCGCGACACAAGTCGATACAGGATCAATTCTGCGAAGGACACGATCAGCACAAGCTTGATCGTGTATTGAAACAGCAAGGATTGATCGCTCAGCTTCCCCGTCATCCGGTCGATGGTGGGATTCACGGCCATCACGCTGTACCCCCTTGAGGGACATGCGAATGATACCGACCGGAAATACACAGGGTCAACGTCGTGCAGGACAGACTCATGGCGACCCCGCCGGCTGCGTCACGCCCACTTCCTGGGCCTTGGCCCGCGCGATATACAGCAATCCGTCAGCCATCGAGTAGTTGAACGGCAACTCGCACACGACTTCGCTCACTTTTTCGTAGACATGCTGATACAAGCGCTCCGCTTCGTCCGGTGTCATACCTTCCGACACCTCATAGAAGAAGCCTAGGCTCAAGTCCTCTGCCGACGGGCGCATGATCCGCCTGATGCCATAGCTGCCGGGATCGCTCATGATCGGCGCTTCTTTTTCCAAATCGAAGAGGCAGGGCTGACAGGAAAACCCGTACAGCCCCTGTAGCCGCTCGTTCTCCACGATGAAATTCATCGTCTCCCTGGCTTCCTCTTCCTTTTCGGTCGGGAACCCAACAATGATATAGCAATGCAACGCGATCCCCAGGTCGATGCAATCGTCGGCAATCCGACGCACCCATTCCTGCTTGATTCCTTTTTTCATAAAGTCCATCACCCGCTGATTGAAGGACTCCAATCCGAACACAATCTTCAGGCATCCGGCATCCCGCATCGACATCAGGAGTTCACGGGTCAGATGTTTCTCGAACCGCATCTCGCAGGTCCATTTGATGTCCAGCTTCTTGTCGATGATCTGCTGGCACAACCGCTTAGCCGGTGAGAGGGCCACACACTCGTCGGTAAAGAAGAACCGCTGAGCCCCATACCGCTGCTTGAGCCACTCCAATTCCTCGATCGTCCGTCCCGGATCTTTCTGTCTAAAGTTCTGGTGATCCAGCGTGAGGGCGCAGAACGCACAATCCTTGTAGTAGCAGCCTCGTGAAAACTGCACGGGCAAGACCGGCTCCGGCGACAAATACAGTCCGAGCGGAAAGCCGTCGTAGTTGGGCGCCGGCAACTGGTTGATATTTTCAGAATAAAAGGGCTGATTGATCGTGATCTTCCCGTTCTGGCGATAGATCAGGTTCGGGACTTTGCTGAAATCTTTTTTCCCGGCCAATTGATTGACGAGTTCGAGCAACGCGGTCTCGCCTTCGAACACGATGATATCGTCGGTCAGATCGAAGAGACTCGGGCAGCGACGCACGTTGTCGACCAATCTGGTGAAGATGCTCCCGCCGATGGTCAGGTGAATGTTGGGAGCGGCTTCCTTGAGTAAACGACAGAGTGTCAGACCGGGAATAATCTGCGAGGTCGCCGTAATCGACACGCCGATCAAGTCCGGCTGGTCGCCGACGATCGACTGCACGAAGTGCTCACGAAAGAGCCGAATGTAGGGGTTCTGGGTCTCATCCCTGATGATCTTCATCAGGTCTTTGGATGAATAGATAGAACAGTTACCGAACTGATTGTCGACGACCGTCAGTCGAGTCGGGAAATATGGTGTGGACAGCACCTCCAACCATTTATCGATGAGAAACAGGCTTTCTTTATAGGATTCGAGATCGTAGAAGCCCTCCCCACGAAGAGTCTCCTTGGCTGGTTCAATCCGATCGATGAGATAGGGAAAGCGGTCCAGCGACTCCACCACTCTCGCCAAATGCTCGGCGCTTCCCGCTCCCGTGTCTCCGGTTCGTTCCCGCTCAAGCGCCCGCTGTTTATCGACCAACTCCTGATAGAGCGCTGTCCCATAGGAATAGGTGACCACTTTATCTAAGAGTTCGATGCCAAGATCGCGCTGGGAGACGTCGGTGACGCCGCCTTGCGCCAGAAATCCCGTCAACGAGGGAAGACTCAGATAGGGCTGCGATGGATGCCACGTTGGAGGAAAAAGCAGTGAAACCTTCATGCCGATTCACCACCAACTTGGGATAAAATAAGATGAATTCTCAATAAATTCAGACCTTTTTTATACACTCCGGTCTTGGGAAAATGCAACCATCGGAGGCGCATCACCACCCTCCGCATTACGGCTCCCTTCGGCCCCTACAACCAGATTCCTAGAGGACGTGAACATCTGGCCCGCATGATTCACGAGCGTTCGCGACGAATCCGACGAAATACCACGCGAGACGGATGGGCGGAGCCCAGGGAATCGGCTCCGCCCTCTGCGTCGACGCCTGGCACATTTTCATTCTCACCATCTTGTCTTTTCAATTGGACTTCCATATACATACCGTGGCACCTCGTGTACACAATGAGGTCTTGCCGTCACGTGAGGAATAAGGAGTGATGCCTATGAGACTACTCTGGAAATCGAAGGCCGTCCTGTTGACAGGGGTCCTGGGTACAGTACTCGCCATCGGACTGCCTTGGCTGCCGGCATTTGGCGAAGGTGGTGCGCGGCGGGATGCGGTGCGCAACGCGGCGATTCGCGCGACACTCTATCTGGTCGAGTTTGAGGCAACCCAATCCGGAGCTCCGACGAGCCGCGAGGAGGCGATCGAGCAGCTCGATACACTCCTCATTCCAACCCTTGAGAGTCTGGGGAAAGATGGCAAGATCCGTGGAGGGGGTATCGTCGCCGGCACGCTCACCGGAGCCTTCGTGGTTGAAGGCACGTCGAAAGATGAGGTGACGGCATTCGTGCGTGCGCTTCCCGCCTGGGGCATCATGCAGTGGCAGGTGACGGCGATCGAGACCTTTGCTCACCGGGCCGGCATTGAGAAGAAGGTGGTGCAGGGACTCCGCGCGCAGAAATAGTCAGGCGCGCCAGTCCGGACCGCATCGAATCTGCACGCCCCATTCAAGATCGTAATGCTCACCGTTGAATGTTGAACATTCTCACATGAGAAACCCCAGCCCGGCTCGATACCGGACTGGGGTTTCTCGTGACACGCTCACTCATACCCCTGGAGGTACAAGCAGGTCTTTCCAAGAACCGGTTCCCCGACTACAGCTTCAGGGTAAACCAGGTGGAGAGCGCCTTCATGCCGTTACGCTCGACGTTGTTCCCGTCCCAGACCGCAAAGGCGATGGGCACAGACATGCCTGCCTTGAACTGGGTATCGTTGGCATCGCCTGTTTCCAACGTGCGCTTCACCACCACGCGCCAGGTTGGACCGGAGTACCCACCGCCCTTGATGGCGCCAGACGGTTCCCACACACCGTTTCCGATGACATCTTGATGCGCTTGCGTCGTGAGAGTGCTGAAGCCATTGGCATTGAGATCTTCAACTGAGCTCACCCGCAACGTCGGATCGGACATGATGTTGCCGGACCAGATGCCAGGATTGAAGGGCCCGAGGCTGCGACCGATCCGATCCGGATAGGTCACGCCGCCGGCCGGCTCTTCAAAATAATAGTCCCAGAAGATACCGGGGTATTGGTCGTCCACGTCCCAAATACCTGCGCTATCCTTGCCGATATCCTTCTGCCACTCGGCGTTCCAACGCCAAATATTGGTGGTGCCGCCTGACTGACCCATGCACTGGAAGGGTGGCGCTCCAGCCGTGCTGACTGGAAACATGACCGCCGCCTGATCCCGGAAGTCCTGGGGACCGATGGTCGTATCGTTCTTGGTCTGATCCTGCCATTCGATACGGAGACCGATCTCTTTCCCATTGGTCATGGCCTTCACGAACACCGACTTCACCGAAATATTCGGGTGCATCGGCGTGGTGATCAGTTGCCCGCTCAATGGAACGATCACCCCAGGAACACTCTCCCAGACTGGATTCGCGCCATCCATCGGGATCGGGCCCTTGACCATCTTCGCTGGAATCGTCACTGGCTGACTGACAGCCAGCGGAACCTGCCCGATCGTCAGCATCACGCCTACGATCAACGCAGTGAGAAGAATGCCGAGCACCACACGCTTGCTGTGTGTCTGCACTACACTCATTGGATACCCCTCCTCTCGATTAAAAAAAAAGTACACTCAGTTTCATGTCGACGATCATTGCGGAGTAGTCAGTATAGAGAAAATGGCTAAAATCACGCCCAGGATCACCGATCCAATAATAAGACCGATTCGTATACGGTTGCTCTGTGGTAGCGGTTGTGGCTTCTCTTCCTTCATAGGATACGCCTCCTCTCAACTGAAAATAAAGAGCAGCGACTCAATATTACCGACACACAACACCTCACGCACCGCGTGGATAGAGACAACGGTTAGGCGGTTCCAACCGGCCCACCCTCCTCTTTGTCTTTCCCCTGATCCTTCTTGTCCAAGAACGACTCTGCGCCGACTTCATTCAGTAACAGACTCAACTCGTTTCCCTGATCCTGTGCGCCGCACTCATAGGTCTGGCCTTCGGGTGAATTGAACGTGGCCGGGCGATAATCAGTTTCCGAGTAGGGTTGGGGAACGACGCCGAGAAACGCGACTTCAAAATCCATCCACTCCGCCATCAAGTCCGCTACGTGTTTATAGAAACCAGTCGACGCTTTCTTGACCAACATCCGGCAAAACAATGGGACCCACCGACCGATATGATTCTTGACGAACTTTTTCTGGGCGTCCAGCACGATCTGCGTCTTGTCCGCTCCATCGTGGCAGCGGGAATAGGATTCTTTGTAGGCCAGGAAATGCATGAACTCGAATTCGACACTCAAATGATCCAGTCGTTCATGGATATCTTTAGATAATTCCACACCGAACGCGCGATAGAATCCGGCGATATCGCCCATGACTTGCGATTGCGCGAACACGTGGTCGTTTCCGAAGAGTGTTTCGTACGGTGGGCAATCGAGGGTGATGACATTACTGAATACACGGCGATGCTCGGCTTGCAGATCGCTGAGTTGCCAGTTGACACATTCCGACGTGACCACTTTCTCGATCTGGTCGAACTGCTTGCGCAGCAACACCAGCTTGAGCGTAGCCCGCTCACCGCCGATGCCGTCGAGCGCCTGGCCCAACGCATCGAGCGCCGCTCGCCCATCCTCGACAAACTCTCCGCATTGCACGTAATCGAGAAACTCCTCGTCTTCCGGATAGAGTTGGCTCCACGACACAAGGAGATAGAGCTTACTGCGATTGAGGGCGCGTTCGACGGCGGGGGAATCTTTAATGGCCGGCGAGGCCGGAATGACCCCGGTCACGGCCTGAGAATTTGCTTGCACCGGCTGTTTACTCGTCATACAAGTCGGCTCCTCGATTGACCCGGCTGCCCCTACAAACTTTCCGAGCATACGCGGGCAAACCTTTGGCACAAAACTGCCGTATGGTAGGTATCGGCCAAGGGGTTGTCAAGCACGATCTTCTCATGAGCGATGAGTCCGCTCACCCATCGATTTCTCAAAATTTTCTCCCTCATGAACCGCGCCACTTCTCTCCTATTGTTCTGCATTTCGCCCCGCTCTTGTGAGTCACCAGAACGATTGCGCCAATAATCTCACCGGTGTGACCCGAATAGCCACGCGATCGTTCACGGTCCGGCACACTTGTTCACACAGCCCACATCCAACGCACCGCTCCGCCGTCACCACAATCCGCTGCCGGTCAAAATCCATCGATAGGGCATCAGTGGGACATTTCGATGCGCAGGCATGGCACCCCTGTCCTGCCGTGCAGACACGGTGCGAGACCACTGCGAGGCCCATTCGTATCTGACCACGTTCTTCGACCGGGAGCAGCGCTTCGGTCGCGCAGGCCGCGATGCAAGGCACATCTTCGCAGAGATAGCACGGCATCCGGTCCGCAAAAATTATCGGCGTCCCGTCCTGCGGATGACCCGTAATCGACCCGTACGGACAGACCTTGGCGCAGTCGCCGCATTGGGTGCATCGCTCCAAAAACAGCGCCTCCTCAGCAGCGCCGGGAGGACGTAGCCAATCCGCCCGCATCGGCGGTGGAGCCGGTTGTTCCGGCGTTGCCTGTTGCTGTTTGGAAAATTCTTGTGCCGCTTTGGCAACGGAGACGACAGAGTCTTTGAAGAAATCGCGACGTCCATATGTTGGATCGGTGGCCACAATCATGCCCCCGCTACATGACGCCGTCGGCGCGCAACTTATAGACCTCGACGCAGCGATCGCAGGCTCCGAATTCGATATCCCAGCCCGGGTGATTTTCACGGATAAAATCCAGCACATAGGACTCGAGTTTGTTGCCCATATCCTCGACCCACGAATAGGTCGGGAACCGGCACAAAGGACAGGGAAACCCCGGCATCAACATGACCTTATTTTCTGTTTCCGGAACCTCGCCCCCCTCGACATCTACGGCACGGTCCATCACGCGCAGGGTGTCCGATGCCATCTCGATCAATTCCGAGTGGGTAAAGAAACTCGTCTGCCACAACCCCTCGAACACCGATTTCAATTGTGGCGCAGGAATTTTGCGATACCAGGAACGAAACTCTTTGAACCGGTCTTCCTTCCGCAGCATCGGCTCTTTACCGGCGACCGTCAGCCGACTGTCCACTGTGAGACTCCACAAGACTCGGTAGCGTTGGAGAATGAGGGTTTCCTCGCCTGGATTTTGTCCGACCTTGGTATCCGGATCGTACCCAAACACCGGATCCAGCATGTCCGAGATATGCAACAATTCATGGCGGCAATAGCGCGTGAGCGCTGGGTCGTAAAATCGACGTGGGATCAGCTTGATCCCGACACCTCTCAACCCTTTTTCTTCGAACTCTCGCGCCAGCTCATGCTCGACAGATCCCCACTTCCTGAGAATATCGACGCCTTCCTGATCTTCCTTGAGCACCCCCTTGACGAGCACGATGCCGACTCGTTCTTTGAGTAACGGATATTCGTTGAAGGCATCGCGAATGATATCGGAAAATCCCCAGGTGCCGAACATGTACTGGTAGAGCTTCTTGAACTCACTCTCACGATCGTCGAGCGTAAACTTCTCGTAGATCGGGTCGGCGAGTTCATGGAACTCTTTATAATAGGTGGGATCGCCTTCCCGTTCCGTCTTTTCGACGAACGAGTCGATGACCTCTTGCAGCAATGCGGGCTGAAAACGGAGTTCCATACGAATCCTTATGAATGCCCACTTCGATCCGACTACATCAACGAGCCTGACGGAAAGACGTGCCAGAAGCCGGCTTGACTTGATCGAGGAGCTTCTCTTACGATCAGACTGCGCCGACTGGAATTATACTGGCGCGAATCCACGGTTTGCAATCAAGCCCGAGCCGTGAATCGTTCAGCGAAAAAACTCTCGGCGGTCCCACGTGTCACGGGTTACGGCTCCTGTTAGTCGTAAGGATTATTGAACATGGCCGATCTGACTGCTTCTGAACTTGCTCCTATTCCCTCTCCCCTCACGCCGGCATCCGCTGAAACCAGCATCCCGCCGGTCGATTTCCTTGAATACTGGAAGACGGGGGTCCGGGAACTCACCACCTTTCGCGGCCATTCACATGGAGTCTGGTCGGTGGCCTTCGCACCAGACGGGTTGACCCTCGCCAGTGGAGGAGCCGAACGGCTCGTCCGCATATGGGATATAGAAACCGGACGCCTCCTGCGCTCACTCAGGGGACATACGGCGGACATTCGATCAGTCGTCTTCACGCCCGACGGCCAAACATTGGCCACTGCCAGTGAGGACCGTACCATCCGGCTGTGGAACCCGAACACCGGCGAATCGAAGAAGCTTCTCTTTACACGTTACGACCACAACGTCGTCAGCCTCTCGCTCTCACCGGACGGCCTTATGCTGGCGCGCGGCAGCCACAACAAAGACATCAAGATCTGGGAAATCACCACCGGCACCGAACTGATGACCCTCCTCGGCAAAGACTCGTATGACCATAACTGGTCTGTCTGCGTCGCCTTTTCGCCGGATGGGACCCACCTCGCCAGTGGAATGGATATCGGCAAGATCAAACTGTGGGAGGTCTTACCCAGCGGAGAGGAAAGAATCCTGCACAACGGCCACTGGAAGGAGACCGAGGAAGATAGCAGTGAAACACGTGGGTACTTCGTTGAAGACGATGGTGGATTTCAGAAACCGATGAGCTATTGGATCGGCGCAATGGCTTTTACCCCCGACGCGAAACTCTTGATCACCGGGAGCCGTGACGAGACGATCAAGTTGTTCGACATGCCTCACGTCGCCGAACAACGGACGCTGAAGGGCCATACCGGCTGGGTGCGCACCCTCGCCGTCACAGCGGACAGCAAGGTGCTCATCAGCGCCGCTGACGACGCGACCATTCGGTTTTGGGACCTGTCGAACGGCCGCTGCTTCAGAACCCTCAAGGCCCATACTGCAGGCATTCGCAGCATTACGCTCTCGCCGGATGGGATGAAACTCGCCAGCGCCTCGTGGGACCGCACGGTGAAACTGTGGGCAGGCGGCGCGGAGCCGGCTGAGTAGGGCGCCAAGATCGAGGTACCGGTTCACGGGAATCAGACTCTTGCGACTTGAGACTTGGCCTGACAAGGGAGCCATTCTGAATTCCCGGTGTGAGCCGCTCACGACTTCTGCTGAAGATTCTTCAACGACAATTAGGAGCTCAGCTCTGATAGTGGACTTGCTGTCCTGACGTCGGCTGTGATTACTGCCGCGCTTGGCGTCAGCTTTGCGGCCATAGAAAGCACCTGTTCCCTTCTTTGCTCCCGTGTGCTCGGTCTTCTTTAGTCCCCCAAGCTATGGCGTGTTTGATGCCTCGCTGTCCAACCAATTGTCAACCCGCCCTCGCTCTCTTGTGCATCCCGACAGGCAACGCTGTGCTAACGGAGCAAAAACATGCGTTGACCGCCTGCGACGGCGCAGACAAGCCTTAGCAAACAAAGACTCCCGACCTATTTTCTTTGTTCCGACAAGGCAACAGAGGCCATATATCATTGCCCGGAAAAGGCGGGCTACATTCAACACGTGCGACGCAGTCACGTAGCCGTATCCAACTCACACCTATCCGGTCTTCCGTATCACCAACACCCCGTCGCGGATCGTGACGAGCACGGCAGAGACGCGCGAATCGCTCGATACCGCTCGATTCAGTTCTTGAATGGCCGCCGTCTTGTCATCCGGTGGCGGTTGCTTGAGCACATCGCCGTCCCACAGGACGTTGTCGATCAGGATGACGCCCTGCGGCGCGAGTAGATCGAGCGATCGCCGATAGTAGTTCACATAGTTGGTCTTGTCGGCGTCGATGAAGATCAGATCGAACGGTCCTGTGAGGTGCCGCATCGTGTCGAGCGCCGGACCCATGCGGACGTCAATCTTCTTGCCGATCGGCGAACGCGCGAAATATTGGCGCGCGAGCGCGGCTGACTCCTCATCGACTTCGCACGTGAGCACGGTCCCATCCGCCGGTAACGCTTCGGCAAAACAGAGGGCGCTATAGCCGGTGAACATGCCGATCTCCAGCACGCTGGTGGCCTGCACCAACTGCGTCATCATTTTCAGAAAGGCTCCTTCGAGCGGCCCGACGAGCATCTGCGGAGCCTCCATGCGCCGCTGCGTCTCTTCCCGCAAGTCGCGACAGAGATCCGACTCCGGCATGGAGTGGGCTTGGGCATAGGCCTCAATATCTGCAGATACGAGTGTATTCATGGCGCTGTGAGATCATGGGTTTGAAAAAGAATCGATTGGTTGCGTACACTACCCGAACCTGATTCATTCACGCGGCGCGCATCATAGCATAGAGGAGACACTCGACTGTGAAAACCCTGAAAACTGTTGACGCCTTAACGACCAGACTCTTGGAGATCCAGCGCATTAACAGTGCGGCCGCGCTCCTCTCGTGGGACCAAGAAACCTACATGCCGGCCGGCGGAGGCGAAGCCCGCGCCGAGCAGATTTCAACGCTCCAGGGCATCGCGCATCAGAAGTTTGTTTCGCCTGACGTCGAGCGATTGCTCACCACCTGGGTCGATCCGGAGACCGATGAAATCCGTGATACCCCCGGCGAAGGCTGGGATGAACCTTCTCGATCGCTGCTCCGCGAAGTGTGGCGTGACTTTCGCCGCGCAAAGAAGCTGCCCTCGGATTTTGTCATCAAGCTCAGCCGGGAATGTTCGCTGGCGCAGCAAGTGTGGGTGGAGGCCAAAGAACATCGGGCCTTCTCGCAATTCCTCCCGAATCTCCGCACGGTCTTGTCGCTCAAGCGAGAAGAGGCTGAATACCTCGGCTATGAAGACTCGCCATACAATGCCCTGCTCGATGTGTACGAACCGGGCTCTACGATCGCATCGTTGCGTCCATTGTTCGCACAGGTGAAAGGGCGTCTCGTGCCGCTGCTCAAAAAGATTCAGCAGAGTTCGGTTCAGATCGACGATGCCATGTTATTTCATACGTTCGATCAGGCGCGCCAATTGGAGTTCGGCAGGATGGTCTTGGTCGCCATGGGGTACGACTTTGAACGGGGCCGCCTCGACTTATCAGCGCACCCCTTCACCACGTCGTTTCATCCGACGGATGTGCGCGTCACCACCCGCGTGCATGAACAGGACCTCCAATCCTGTCTGTTCAGTTGTATTCATGAAGGCGGCCATGGGTTGTATGATCAGGGACTCGACGCACGTTACTTCGGCACACCGCTGGGCGATTCGGTCTCGCTCGGCATTCATGAAAGCCAATCGCGCATGTGGGAAAACTGCGTGGGCCGGTCACGGCCGTTCTGGCAATTCTTTTACCCGATGCTCCAGCAAACCTTTCATCATCAATTGCGCACCCTCGACGTGGAACAATTCTACGCGGCGATCAACCGCGTGAAGCCGTCGTTGATTCGCGTCGAAGCCGATGAGCTCACCTACAATCTCCACATTATGTTGCGGTTCGAAATCGAGCAGGATCTCATTGAAGGACGGACGCGGCCGGAGGACTTGCCGGAGATCTGGAATCGGAAAATGGAAGAATACCTGGGCATCGTCCCTTCCCACGATGCGGAAGGCGTATTGCAAGACGTGCACTGGTCGTTCGGCGCCTTCGGCTATTTCCCGACGTACACACTCGGCAATCTCTACTCCGTTCAATTCTACGAGCAGGCCAAACTGGAGATCCCCCATCTGGAGGATGAAATTGCGGCAGGACAGTTGATGGTGCTGCAACGTTGGCTCGGACAGAAGATTCATCGCTGGGGCCGAATGTTCACGCCGGATCACCTCGCCCAACGCGTGACAGGGAAAAGCCTCGACCCGGAACCGTTCTTGTCGTATGTTGAGAAAAAGTACGGCGAGATCTACGGGCTGTAGGGGGAAGCTGTTCTGAGTTCTGAGTTCTGAGTTCTGAGTTCTGAGTTCTGAGTTCTGAGTAGCGAATCAAGAGTCCTGGCTACAACTCAGAATTGACAACTCAAAACTCAGGACTCTCAGGCCCTTGGCCTGAGTTAATATCCCATCGCCTGATTCAGCTTCGCCAAGCTCGTGGCGGGCAACGTGAACTCCGCGTGCACCTCAATGCGAGACGGCACCAAGAGCGTCGTGTGGAAAACAATATCGCGGATCGGGATCTTGAACTCCGGTTGCTGAGTGGTACTCAATTCGACTGATTCGACCGATTGCGTGATGGTCCCGCTGTCCTGTGGACCATAGACCGCCACCACCGCCTTCAGAATCTCCATCACCTTCTCGTTTGTCTCAACCCCCTCAATACTTTTCTCAATCAACGCAATGACCTCCTCCTGCGCCTGGTCAGACGGCGTGAAGTTTTCCACCCGTTCTTTCCGACGCAGCGACATCAAGTCGTTATCGAGATCCTTGCTGAAGGCCCCATAGGCAAACCGAAAGAACTCAAAATGAAAACCCTTGAAGCCCTTGCCGAACATCTGCAGCTCGCACAGAAAACACAGTTGCTGCAACTTCACGTCACTGAGCAGCCCATGCGGCTCCGCCAGATGCAGGACATAGAGCAAGAGAGCCCGGTCGACCGTAATTTGATTGGGTTTCCGCATGTCGGTCGTCGCGCGAACGTTCTGTCTTGGGGGAGGCTGCACTATAGACAGCGCGAGAGATCTCCGTCAATTCTTTCCCCTCTGTGCACTCGCGCACGGGCCCCCTTGACCAGCTGCACAGTTTCGTCTTTAATGAGGCTCCACTTGAGAGGCCCCTGATGGCAACGAAGCATGCAAAGGAAATGGCAGCACTAAAGGAGCACCTGGGCAAACATCAGCTCAAGCTCACCCGCCAACGTGAGATGATTCTGAGCGCCTTCCTCCAGCAAGAGCACATCACCGCGGAGGCCATGTATCACCAGATGGCGAAGGCCGATCCTCATCTTGGGCTCGCGACCATCTACCGGACGCTCAATCTGTTCTGCGACGCCGGCATTGCACAAGCTCGACACTTCGGCTCTCAGACGAAGTACGACAATGTCTCGCACAAGGGCCATCACGATCATCTCATCTGCACCGGTTGCGAAAAGATCGTGGAATTTGAAAACGAGGAAATTGAGCGGCTTCAGGAAGAGGTCGCCACCCGGAACGGATTTACCATCAAGACCCACCGACTTGAGCTCTACGGCCTCTGTTCTCGCTGCCGTCATTGACGAACCGGCTTTTTTTTAGTATTATTTTGAGATAGCTTATCAATTTCAATTCCACAAGGACCCTATCATGTCATGTATTCACTCCCTCTCCGTATCGCGTAAAACGGTCTTCGCAGGTCTCCTCCTTCTCTTCGCTACCGGGTTTGTCCCAGGGGTGTTCGTGTCTTCCGCGCCGGCTGCCGACCCTCTCACGATTTACTCCGGCCGCTCGGAACGTCTCATTAAGCCGGTGCTCGATGCCTTTACAGTCAATACAGGCATTCATATCGAACTGCTGTCGTCCGGCACGACGGAATTGGTCAATCGGCTGAAGGCTGAAGGCGATCGTACTCCGGCAGATCTTCTGATCACCAATGATGCCGGCAGCTTGGAGCTAGCCAGGGCAGCCGGCCTCCTCCACCCCTTGAATATGCGGGAAGTCGAACGAGCCATCCCGGCACAATTTCGCGCACGGGATAACGCCTGGGTGGGACTCTCCGGACGATTCTGGATCGTGGTGTACAACACCACGATGGTCAAACCCGACCAAGTGAAGTCGCTCCTCGACCTTGCCGACCCACAATGGAAAGATAAGATTGCGATTCCAAATTCCGGCAGCGAGTATCTGCAAGCCGGTGTGTCGGTGATTCGCGCCACGCATGGAGACGAGAAGACCAGGCACTTCCTGCAAGGCCTCAAAACCAATGCGGGCAGCCAGGTCTACCAAAAAAGCTCGCAAATCGTGGATGCCGTCGCCAAGGGGCAAGTCGCACTGGGGATTGTGAATCACTACTATGTGTACCGCCATCTGGCCGCGCAACCAACCGCGCCGATCGCGGTATTGATACCGGATCAGCACGAGGGCGGCATGGGGGCGATCATGAACGTCGCCGGCGTCGGCGTCATCAAGGGCACCAAGCACCTCGAGAGCGCCAAGCTGCTCGTGGAATTCTTAGTCGCGCAAGCGGGACAGAAGTTATTTGCGGACCTCGATAAGGAATATCCTCTCCACCAGGACGTGAAGACAGACCCGGCACTTGTGGAACGAAAGAGTTTCCGCGCGGCGCTGGTTCCCCTCTCCAAACTCGCCGAACTGCGCGAGCCGACGCTCGCCCTGATCGAACAAGTGGGTCTCCGGTAACGTCGAAGAGGCCCATCGTGAGTACCCTCCGCCACCAACTTATTTCGCCGCTACAACTCGTCGCCATGGCGACCGCTGGAATTATCCTACTGCCGCTCGGCTATGTCACCACGCAAGCCCTCTCAGCCGATCCGGCCGTGTGGAGCCGTTTGTGGGCGACTCGTATTCCCGAGTTGCTGTTCAATACCGTGTCATTAGCCGCCAGTGTAGCGGTCATCACGCTGGTCCTGGGTGTCTCAACCGCCTGGCTGGTCACACGCGTGGAATTTCCCGGTCGCCGACTGTGGGAAGGCGCCTTGGTCCTTCCCTTGGCGATGCCGACCTACGTGCTGGCCTATGTCTATTCCTACCTCTTGGGATTCGGCGGCCCCGTCGAACATGTGTGGCAACTCGTGGCCGGTCCTGAGGCCAGAATCTTCTCTCCCCATAGTTATTGGGGCGCGACGCTCGTGATGGCGTTGGATACGTTTCCTTTCGTCTATCTCCTCAGCCGAAGCGCGCTGCTCAGCATGAACGTGTCGTTTGAAGAGGTGGCACGGGCCAGCGGCGCCTCCCGTTCCTCGACCCTCTGGCGTGTGACGCTCCCACTTATGCGCCCCTCAATCGCCGCCGGGGTTGCGCTTGTCATCTTGTACGTCGTGTCGGACTTCGGTGCGGTGTCATTGCTACGCTACCAGACGCTCACCTATGCCGTGTTCCAACAGATGACTGGACGGTCAGACAATACTGCCGCGAGCATCTTGAGCCTCTTGCTGGTCGGGCTTGCGCTGATTTTCCTGATCACGGAACGCTGGTTCCGACAACGGAGCCGGTTTTATCAGACCACCGGCCGCTACCGGGCTCCTCAACGGCACCAATATGGCTGGCTCGGCACCGTCGTCGTCACCGGGTATCTCGGATTGATCGTCGGCGCGGCCTTCGCGCTCCCTACTTCTCTCTTGATTCAATGGAGCCTGTCGCCTGAAGCGCAAGCGACGCTCGACAGCCGGTTCTTCGGATTCGTCTGGAACAGCGGCATCCTTGCCGCCTGTGCCGCGACAGGCGGTGTCGTGATCGGCTTGCCGCTTGCCTACCTCGCCAGCCGACGCCCAACGCTCCTGAACCTGGGCTGCCTCCAAGCCGCCTATGCCGGCTATGTGCTTCCGGGACCGGTTGCAGCACTAGCCGTTCTCGTCCTCTTTGCCAAACTGGCCCCAGTTTTTTATGGCTCAGTGCTGATTCTCATCGTGGCCTACGTGATCCACTTTCTCCCAGCCGGGCTCCAGTCCCTGGAGCCGGCGCTCCAGCACATGTCGCCGAATCTGGAAGAGGTGGCACACACGCTGGGCCTTGGAATACGTGACACCTGGTGGCGGGTGACGCTGCCGCTCGTTCGGAACGGGTTTGTCGTGGCCTGGGTCTTGATATTTCTACAGACCATGAAGGAATTACCTGCGACGCTCTTGTTGCGGCCGGTGGGATTCGACACGCTGGCCATTCGGGTGTGGATGGAAGCAAGCGAGGAGTATTATCAACTCGCCGCCCCCTCCGCGCTGCTCATTGTCTTACTGAGCCTCCCGGCGCTGGCCTTGTTAGTCTCGAAAGATTGGCGAGCCGCGTAGAAGAAGGAGCGTGATTCTGTGATTTCAGACCATTCCACCGTGCCACATCCATCTGGAGAGGGCACATTCCAGGCGAACCTCTTGACCCCGGCCTCGGCGGTCTTGGAGCTACGCCATGTCTCCTGCGCCTACGAAACCGGACGTCCTGCGGTCCAGGAAATTTCGTTCGCGGCGCGGGAAGGGGAAATTCTTTGCCTACTTGGTCCTTCGGGATGTGGGAAGACGACGATTTTGCGGGCGATCGCCGGATTTGAACCGGTGCGCTCCGGCCAATTATTCTTGTCGGGCCAACTCGTCTCGTCGCCGGATGTGATGACCCCGACGGAGAGTCGGCATGTCGGGATGGTCTTTCAAGAGTATGCGCTGTTTCCTCACCTACGCGTTCAGGACAACATCGCCTTCGGACTCCACCGCCTTGCTCGGAGCGAACGCGCCTCGCGAGTCCAAGAGATGCTGCGCCTCACAGGGCTGGAAGGATTCGAACGGCGATATCCTCATGAATTATCGGGTGGCCAGCAACAACGAGTTGCGCTGGCTCGCGCCCTCGTCCAGAATCCCGTCGTGCTGCTGCTCGACGAGCCGTTCAGCAATTTGGACCCCGACATGGCTGGACGGATGCGCCAAGAGGTGCACGAGCTGTTACGACGGACAAAGACAACCACGGTGCTCGTGACACACGATCATGACGAAGCCTTTGCCATGGCCGATCGGATCGCCGTCCTCAACCAAGGCCGCTTGGAACAGCTCGATACGCCGGAAATGATGTACCACATGCCGGCCACGCCCTTCGTCGCCGATTTTGTCGGTCAAGCGGACTTCATTCCTGGAACCGTGTCCCAGGGCATGGTCCAGACAGAACTGGGAGAGTTTCCCGACACGATCGAATGCAAGGACGGCACCGCCGTGGTCGTCATGATTCGTCCGGACGATATTCACCTCGTCCCCACGGAAGGCGCCCGGTCACGTGTCCTTTCGCGCCAGTTCCATGGCTCTGAGAATCTCTACACAGTCTGTCTCCCCTCCGGCCAGATCGTCCATAGCAGTCAAGGTTCCACGAGCGTCTATCAGACAGGCACGACGGTGGAACTCCGAGTCCTGGCGACCCATACCGTGCTCTTTCGGCGAGAGAAATCCGCCGGCTAGTCATGGCAGTCAACCCTGCCGATCGCACGAAATCATTGACAGACTTTTTCACGATCTGGCATTGATAGAGGCTTACGACGGTTCCTAGCCCGGACTATAATGAATAGTCCGGGCTAGCAGCGTACCGGTTTGTGAATGACTCAAGAACTGAGACCGCGCCGATGAATGCACTACAACCCCTCGTCGATTATGGAGTCATTGGACTCCTCATCGCGCTCAGCGTATGGACCGTGGCCGTCGCGGTGGAGCGATGGCTCTTTTACCGACGTGTCGATCTTGCGCAATACCCTAACAGCCTGGGCTTGGAGATGGCGTTGACCAAACACCTGGTCATCATCGGCACGGTGGCCGCGAACGCCCCCTATATTGGCTTGTTGGGCACCGTGCTTGGTATCATGCTCACCTTCCATACAATGGGGACCTCTGGCACCATGGCCGTCAATGCCATCATGATCGGGCTCAGCCTTGCGCTGAAAGCCACGGCGGTCGGACTGCTGGTCGCCATCCCCTGCGTCGTCATGAACAACGTACTTCGACGGAAGGTGGCCGAGCTCCTCGCCCGTCACAAGGAACAGCATGCAGCGGGACATTGACCAAATCAACGTCATCCCCCTCGTCGACGTCATGCTGGTCCTGTTGGTCATCGTGCTGACCACCGCCACCTTTATCAGCAGCGGGCAGATTCCGGTCAATTTGGCCAAAGCGAAAGAGGTCGGCAATCGTACAGAGGCCCCCATCGTGCTCACCCTGACTGCCGACGGCGCGCTCTTTCTCAATGACCGCGCAGTCCCCGAAGGAGGACTCCAGAGTGCGCTGACTGCGGAGCCTCGAGAATCATCAGTCATCGTGCGGGCGGATAAAGTCACCTTGCTCGAACGATTCGTGTCGGTGGTCGACGAAGTGCGAGGGATGGGATTTCAACAGGTCAGCCTGGAGGTCATTCGACTGTGATCGCTGCTAGCCCACATCGCCTTGGAGACCAGAAGGAAGCGCACGCCCAGGGGTGGCTCATCTCCGTCCTCTTGCACGGCACCGTGGCGTTCGCAGCAATCCTGCTTGTGAAACAAGTCACACTCGCGCCGCAGGACGACGCCTTCAAGTGGAACGTTGCTATGGTGTCGCCGACGCAACCGGTCCAAGCAACCCTATCATCCCAGAAATCCACGAACCAGGCTCTGACCCAATCAGTTCGGTCGACAACATCGGTGCCTTCTCCCCGCATGCAGCAGGTGGCACCGACACAGACACTCTCATCGACCCAACCACGTGCATCACAGACGACTCCTTCGATTTCAGAACGAACAACCACCACCTTGCTGACGACGCCTCCCCCACCGCAACTCACAACTCCCTCACCATCAGCGGCTCGTACGATACAACCACGCGAGTCAATCAAACATGAGCGCGTGGCGTCGATAGCCGCCGAAGCAGAATCCCTTGTGAAATCGGATAACACACCGACGGAAAACCCTCCATCCGCTGATGTCGAGGCGGGACCGTCAAACGCTCAATCCGCAATCCTTGGACAGACAACACCATCTGGGCACGCTTCGATACAGACACAGGTGGCGGACATTTCTCCAGCACCATCGAACGTACCGGCTAAACGCGACTACGGGTGGCTCTCTGAAGCAATTTTACGTCGTATGGAAGAATTGAAACGCTATCCTGCCTCGGCTCGGATCGATCGGGCTGAGGGGAAAGTGGTGGTAAGAGCCGTGATCGACGAAGACGGGAGCATTAGTGACGTGGGCGTCTTTCAGAGTTCGGGACACTCTGCGCTCGACGAAGCCGCTGTTGAAACCATGCGGCAAGCAGCCCCAATCCATCTCCCTCACCCGTTAGGACAGCCGCGCATGACGATCAAGATTCCTATGAGCTATCGATTGGACCGTTAACTCTCTGCGTCACGGTTTACGGATTCTATCCCGTAGCCCTGATGACACATGGACTGCGCCTTCATGATCGACGATGATGGCCTCCACGTCCGGCAAGGCTTCGATAAGCCGCATTCCCGACTCAACCCCCATCACAAATATCCCTGTATCTAACCCGTCCGCCCAGATGCCTTCACGGGCAATCACCGTGACACTCTGGCAGCTGCGCGCCGGTTGGAGCGTCTTCGGGTCGAGAATATGATGATACCGGACACCGTCACGCTCGAAAAACCGTTCGTAGTCGCCGGCTGTTGAAATCGCCTCATCTTCCAAGTCGATGAAAACAAGCACCTCCCCCTCTTTTCGCGGATGCTGAATGCCGACGGGAAACTTCCTCCCACGCGGCAATTGTCCGAACGTTTTAATATCTCCGGAGAGCGCCACGACTCCAGCTGACGCTCCGGCCTTCTTCATCGCCATCACCGCTTGATCCGCTGCGTAGCCTTTGCCGATTCCCCCCACATCGATCCGCATCCCTACTTTCTTAAGAAAAATCGTCTGGGCTCGCACATCGACATGAACCGACGTCAGATTCACCAATGGACGGAGCGCATCCAACTCTGATTCTGTCGGTATGTGTCGGCCTTCAATCACATTCCAAGCATCCACCGCTGGGCCAATCGCGATATTGAATCCACCATCGGTCATCTCCGCAACCTGAATTGCGCCCCGGACGACCGTCATCGTTTCAGGACTCACAGACACCGGCATGTCTCCTGCCGAGGTATTCACCCGAGAGAGTTCACTCGTGGGAATCCATGTGCTCAGAAGTTCTTCTAGGCGATGGATCTCGGCAAAGCCGGCGGTTGCCGCAGCTTGTGCAACCGACTCACTCCGCGCCACCGCCGTAATCTTGACCAATGTGCCCATCTGCATCTGGGCCCTGGTGACAACAGCCGATTCCTGGCCAGCAGGTACCCCCACGCAGCCAGCGAGAGTGCTAAGTAACAGCGACAGGAGTATCGCCTGCACAGGAAATACATTATTCGACATCGTGAAATACATAAGCTCCTCTCCATCCGCCAAACAGGCGATGGATTATAGGGCACCACAGATCCCAATGCACTTCCCTCTCGCTAAAATAAGCGTCCACGTTCCGACTTGACAATCAGCCCTCGATTAGGATATTAATAATCGTTCTCAATTTCATTTAGATAGGAAAGCCGCTCGCAATGGTCAGCACGACGTCTCCTCTGGGCCACTCCGCCAACTGTGGCGAAACCCGCTGCGAGTGCGGTCAATTGATCGCCAAGGTGCGTGGGCAAGGATTGGAGCTCAAGTGCAAACGCTGCAAACGCATTGTTGTCATCCCCTTCGCTTCGATCGAAGGATGGGGCACCGTTCCATCATGATTCGTTTCACGAAAGGAGGGACTCGAAACATCGACAGGCAGTTCCTTGATGCGAACTATTCATTTTTCAAGAAGGCCAGAGACCATTGAGTCCCGAGTCAGACCTCAACCATCTCACTCACCGTGGAGGATACCGATGAAAATCAGGTCAATCCTCGGGGCTCTCGTCATTGCAGCTTTACCGTTTACATCGGTGTGGGCTGAGAACATGACCCCGGAGGACATCAAGAAGTTAGTGGATGAAGCCGTCACCAAACGGCTTCTGGAACATGAGCGCCGCGAAAGCCCCATGGAACGCCCCATCGAAAAGAAAGAGGGGCAACCCGACGCCGTTCAGTATCCCATTCCAACCGGACCAATGACTGACATCAGAGTTGAGCGTCAAGGAGAGGAGAAAGTCCCGTTAGGCTTCGGGTCAACTGGGTCAGGCAAACTCGTCTACGCCAAGCCCTTCTTGAGCGCGCCGAAAGCCATCGTTGGTGGTTACGTCGACGTCATGTACAACAATCTGTCACGTCAAAACTTGGATAACCCAAGCCGCAATAGCTTCGGTCAACAACGGTTGGTGCCTTTCATCTATGCGGATATCACCGAGCACGTGAAGTTCGCGGCGGAACTTGAGTTCGAGCGAGGCGGGACAAATGCTGCACAAGGTGATGGCTCCATGACGATTGAGTTCGCACAAATTGATTACCTGGTCAACGAGCCCATTAACCTTCGTGCCGGCATTCTCCTGATGCCAGTCGGCAAGTTCAACTTGCTGCATGACTCGCCGTTGAACGATCTCGTGGATCGACCGATGGTATCCAGAATTATCATCCCCAGCACCTGGTTCGAAGCAGGCGCCGGCATCTACGGCAGCCTCTATCCTTCCTCCCAGTCCAAGCTGGACTATGAAGTCTACGCGGTCAACGGCATGAGCCAGACCGCAGGCGGCATCACCGACTTGGGAGTGCGAAGCGCGCGCGGCAGCGTCTCCCGGGACCGTGATGATAACAAGGCCGTTGTGGGACGCCTCGCTTTCAGTCCGATACTAGGCATCGAAGTCGCTGGGTCAGGTTTTCATGGTACATACAAACCGTCGGCGGGAGCAGTCGGGACCGGGCGCATCAGCATATTCGCGCTCGACTGGACTCTACAGAAAGGTCCATTTGAAATCATCGGCGAGTCTGCCTGGTCTCGAATCAGCAACAACAATGCGACCGGCGTCGCGGGAAGCGGGATCGGGCCCGCCGGCATGCAAGGCTACTATATTCAGGGCAACTATCACTTCATGCCGGAGTTCCTGAAAAAAATGGCCCCAAGCCACTTCACGGATGCCTCGACCTTTACGGCAGTCGTGCGTTGGGAACAGGTGGATACAGACACCGACGACCGCACTAAGACTACGCTCAATGGTGCAGGGAATCGACGGGAATTGGAGCGGTTGACGATTGGCCTGAACTTCCGACCGATCGAAGATACCGTGTTCAAATTCGACTGGCAGTTCAACACGCAAAATAATGCTCAAGGTCTGGTGAACGGGGGGGATCTGGGCGTCGCGAACAGTCCCTTAAATGGAAACGGGTTCTTGGTTCAAGCTGCGACGTACTTCTAGATAACCAGTCAGATGCCTCCCGCCAAGGCGGGAGGCATCTGACCACAAGCAGGACTGGTACGAATGTCTCTTCGCTATCTCAGCCTTTTTCTACTACTCCTACTCCTGACTGCCTGCTCGTCGATGGGTGGTATGCAGCAACGATTTGCCGTCTGCAGCTACGACCATGCTTGGGAGGCAGCCCTTGCGGCGGTGAAAGATCGCTCGGTCACCACGAATAATAAAGATGCCGGCCTCATCGAGACCGATTGGCTTGAAATCATCATACCCGGACGAACCTTTGGAGCCCTTCAACGAGACCTATCGGACAGCAAAGATCGGTCCCGTATTACTCTCACAGTGAAACGACTCGACGACGTGATAAAGATCAGCTCGATAGAAGAGCGCCAACGGTGGGCATTCCGAGGCGGCTCTCGCCTCTTTGGCTGGGCCTCGACAGACCCTTCTGAAGAAGTGATGCGCGATGTCCAACGCCGCCTCGACAGCAAATTACAGGAGCATGGATGTTCACTCACGTGAGATGCACTACCCTGCTGCTGTCGATCGGCTTGATACTCGCCACTGACGTGTTCGCCGCCGAGCGCATCTGGGATAGCGATCTCAAGCGCTATCTGACGGAGCAAGAAATGTCGATGGCCGAAGTCTTCCTCACTGAGGAAGAGGCGGTCAAGCTGATGTTTCCAAAGTCCGAGCACATCAAAAAAGATCTTTTGCGAGTTCCCACTGATAGGAAAGCGGCGATTGAGGACCGTATTGGATGGAAATTCCCCGAAGATGTCTTTGAAGTCTACATCGGCGAGACCGGCACACAGGTCGATGGCTACGCCCTCTTGCAGAACACCATCGGCAAACACAAGCCGATGACGTACATGGTCGGCGTCGACAATCGCGGACGAGTCTCCAACATCGAACTCCTCGTTTTTCGTGAGGCCCGTGGCAGCGAAGTCAGACGGAAGCGTTTCAATGCTCAATACGAAGGCAAAACCGTTTTGGACCCGATTCGCATCAACAAGGACATCATCAATATCAGTGGTGCCACCATGTCGGTTCGCTCTATTAGTGCCGGGATCAAGCGAGCCCTCGCCCTCGTCGATGAGTTCTATTTAAAGCCTGCGGGGTTCGGGAGCGATACTATGGCCTTAAAGAAATCTGAGCAGGGGATCTTCGGTTCCATCTTTGGAAACTAACAGGGGCAGACGGCATTCTCACCCATGCGCAACTTCAACACCCGCTTCCGTCTCCGCGACTCCGACCGCCATATTCGGCTGGTCTATACCTTCTTTCTCCTCCTGATGCTGGCCGGCTTTACCTTTTCTTTCTTCTGGGCCCACAGCATGACAGGGCTGTCGCCACAAGGAATCGCCAGCCACTACCGGGGGTCCGATGCCACCTTCGGCGAACCGATGTCGTTCAGAGAGCTGGCAGAAATCACCCACTTCCACCTCTTTACCATGCCGGTCGTGTTTATGATTCTGGTGCATGTGCTCTATCTCACCAGCGTCGGCAGCCGCCTGAAAGTCATCACGACCTGGATTTCATTCGGTGGGGTGGCGTTGGATCTGATTTCCCCCTGGCTCATCAGCTACGTCTCTCCCATCTTCGTCCTCACCATGCTGACAGGCGACACCCTCATGACGGTGGGGTTTCTCATCATGATGGTCATTCCTCTCTACGAGATGTGGGTCTTGAACCAGCCGCTGTTGGCAGGAAAACACGGAAAAGAAGTATGAGCTAACACTCCCTAACGCTCGATACAACTTACGGCCAGAGGTTTTCACCCAGAGCCCATGATCATCGACATGATCTTGGGCTCTTTGTTTTTCTTGGAAGGATGACAATGGAACAATACATTTCCGAACAGATTCACCCTGGGATCATCACGATGCAGGCTATGCTCAGAAAGATCGACCGCCTCCGACTCCCTCTGGCGTCACGCCACGACGTTGAAAGCATCCTCGTTCACCAGGTCGGCAAGGAAATCGATCGCGCACTCCCCTGGCAGGCCGGTCACGGCCGCCGCACAGCTGCAATCTCAGTGTTGATCGGGCACGCAATCGGGCTGATCTCAAGCGAATTACACGATCTAACGCTCGCGGCACTCCTGCACGATATCGGGCTCTTGATGCTCCCGGCTCACCTCGCCGAGCGCAGAGACTCCCTCGATCCAGAGTCCTATGTCGCCATTCAGAATCATTCCCGCCTTGGAGCGACTCTGCTCGAACCGTTTTCTTTCTTAAGAGAGGCGTCGATCCTCATCGCCCATCACCACGAACGATGGGACGGGTCGGGCTATCCGTACGGAATCAGAGGCGCCTTCATCCCTCTTGGAGCCAGGATTCTGGCCATCGCCGACGTTTTCGACGCCATTCAGGTGCCCGATGTGCCTTGTCCAGACACACGCAGCAAGATCGCGCTCAGAATTCTGCGCGTGGCTTCAGGAACACAGTTCGATCCCACGCTGGTCCCTGTGCTGTGCCGCCTCATGGACCAATCCGGCGCTTTATCGAAAGTGGTGCAACTAACGGAAGAGGATCTATCTCTTTAAGCGTGATTTTACTGGACCGACAGCTGGTGCCCGTCACACCGGCAACGGAGTGGGGTTTCAGCCGCCCCACTCCCGTAGGCGGGGGCGCCCCACCATCTTCCTGAGGCCCCCCGCCCGCTATTTCGTTGACGAACAGAGGTCAGGCTACGTGCTGAACGAGCGACACAGAACCAGTAATGACTCAGCCGGAGGCTACTTAGGCCGGAGCCCAAGGTTATCACGGGGCATCTGAGGCTTTTTCGTGAGTGATGGATTCACAGGACCAACTGGGATGAGGCGGATCATATATCCCAAGGCGGACCGGAAGATTTCACCAATCCATCTCTATAAACCTTTGTTGATGGAGGAACAGGATGTACGTCTGTCTCTGTAAGGGCGTTCGGGAGGCCGAGTTTCAGGACATTGTCACACGACATTCTGGGTCTTCAGAAGCCATCAGACATGCGATGGGACTTGATAAATCCTGCTGCGGCAAGTGTGAGGCGCAAATAGATGACCTTATCATTGACGTTATCAGCATGAGAATGCAGTAGGAGATGACAGCCAACCCAAGTCCTCAAGATGATCACGAGAGCGAGGTCCGTTGTACGTGCGGACACCTCCTCTTGAAATTGACCGATGAAGGCATGGAGGTAAAATTCCGCCGGTGCAAGAGAATTCTTGTGTTGCGGTGGCCACCACCTTCTCAGGCAGTGTGTCGGAAGAAATCACAATCGTCCCGTCCGTCGAGCGGATCTGGCAAAGGAGGGAAGCCATGAACGAGAAGGGGCTAGTTCATCCGGTTATCACTCGGTGGCTTGGGGAAGGGGTTGGGAAGACCTCCACTGCCCTGGCATCACCCTTGGATCGCACAGATCATGGCGTCCAGTGGTAGACACGGAGGCGCGTCCGTTGGATTCAAGACGTGAGGACGAGGAATGAAGACAACCTGCCCCAAATGCCGCGGACTGTTGGTGGCCGAACGCCACTTGGATTTCTACGGTCCCGCAGCCCGGTGGAAATGCATCTTGAGTTCTAACTCCAAGTGCAACACTACCGGCCCTGATGGGCTAAGGTGTTGCCATGCCAAAACGATGCTACACACACTTGAGTGCTGAAGAGCGTGAGACCTTGAGTCTGGGCCTGGCCCACGGCCACTCGCTGCGGATGATGGCGAGGGCGTTAGGCCGCGCCCCCAGTACCGTGAGCCGCGAGTCGGCTCGCAACCGCACGCGAGGCCACCCCTATCGCGC
>Ga0163151_10000770_pt1 | contig 55854 bp, 58 predicted proteins | sample OliLakLV19MP5IB2_FD_145596 | JGI IMG/M metagenome (GOLD analysis project Ga0163151, IMG submission 145596) | Freshwater microbial mat bacterial communities from Lake Vanda, McMurdo Dry Valleys, Antarctica - Oligotrophic Lake LV.19.MP5.IB-2 | ecosystem: Environmental > Aquatic > Freshwater >... | reverse complement strand
ACCACTCCCGCATCTGTCTCTACGTTCAAGTGCTATCATATCGGCATGCAGCAGGATGCTATTTTCGAATGGGAAGGCACTGAATATCGATTTGAGGATAAAAGCGCTGACTGGTATTGGGCGCTTGGTATCGTCGCAACCGCACTCGCCATTGCAGCAGTGCTCTTTAATAATATTCTTTTGGCATTGTTAGTTACCGTTGCCTCTGTCACGGTGGCTATTCATGCCGCGAAACATCCTCGTATCCATCGCTTTCGTGTCACCGATGACGGTATTGCGATTGATGCAAATTTCTATGAGTTCCGGAACATGCTCTCATTCTCCGTACTTGAGTATGCCGACGAAACGCTCCCTCCTTCCCTTTCCGTAAAAACAAAACTGTTTCTTGCGCCCCATCTCTTGATACCCATCGTTAATCACGACCCGGTTGAGGTTCATCAGTATATTTCTCAACACCTTCCTGAAGGGAGACATGAGCATTCCGGCATAGACCGCCTCGTTGAACTATTCCGTCTTTAGTTGCGGGTAACGAGCTTAAACGCTAGAGTCTAGAAGTTCTCTTGCTCCCGTCGTTCAATGGATAGGACGCATCCTTGCGGAGGATGCAATGTAGGTTCGATTCCTACCGGGAGCACACATATCACGAGGCGCGTCTATCGACGCGTCTTTGTGCATATGTGCTCCCGGAAGAACGCGTGGGGCGCGTTCTGGTAGGAATCGAATGCCGGAAGCGGAGGCGCTGAGGCGGGCGACCTAAATCTCTTGAGCGAAGCGATTAGAGATTGGAAGTACTCTTGTGGTGGTCGCGGAATTTTTCAGTAGAAAAATATCTGTGACCGATGCGTGCCACATTCTTATGTGGACACTTCCTACAAAATTTGTGACCACAAAAGAAACTGACGTATAGTTCCTCCACGCTCTCGTCGTTCAATGGATAGGACATCTCCCTCCGAAGGAGGAAATACAGGTTCGACTCCTGTCGAGAGCACCATAGAGAAAACCGCCCTGTCGGGCGGTTTTCTATTTTACCTCTACCTTGCGAAGCTGTGCCACGAGGCGCGACTTCTTGCGGGCTGCCGTATTCTTCTTGATGATGCCGCGTTTCGCTGCCTTATCAATTGCCTGAAATGCCTTGGAGAGCGTCTCTGGAGTTGAAGCCTTCTTCGCGCCCTTAACCGACTCCTTCAATGCTTTTGCGCGTGCAAGGTTAAACTCACGCTTTTTAAGAGAAGCGCGGTGGGCTTTTTTCGCTGAACTAGTGATTGCCATGTGCGGGTACAGTACGACAGCCCCGCTGAATATGCAAGAAATGTTAGGATGTGCGCATGATTCGTGAGATACGTGGCACTGTCCTCTCTAATGAGCTTTTAAGCCTTGTCGTTGATGTATCCGGCTGGGGTATCCAGGTAGCAGTCGCCGCCCCTGATCAGTATCCAGAAGGAAGTGTCGTTTCTCTTAAGACCTATTTGGCAGTGAAACAAGACGGTATCGAGCTGTACGGCTTCCCGCATGCGGCTGATTTACGTTTTTTTGAACTCATGCTGAAAGCACCTGGCGTCGGACCAAAAACGGCCATCGCACTCTTGCGTCGCGCTCCTCGTGAAGCAATAGAAGAAGCCATCGCCCGCAAAGACCTCACCTATCTCACAAAAGTAGCTGGTATGGGAAAGAAGTCAGCAGAAAAACTTATTCTTGAAATTGCTGAGAAAGTTAGCAAGAGTACGGGCACCAGCACACATGAAGATGGCGAAGTGTTCGATACGCTTGTTGCGCTCGGGTATACCGAACGTGAAGCGAGGAGTGCGCTTTCCGGTATACCAGCCAACATTGCAGGACAAGATGCTCGGCTCAAGGCGGCGCTTTCGCAAGGCTCACATACATGAGACAGCTTCTCGCTCGTATTCTTCCTCGCTCGTGGTACCAGGCAATCACTCTGCCGTATCACTTCCTGCTCGCACTAGGTTCTGCGATGGCTGTTGGATTTCCGGCACGCAAACTTGTGGTCATAGGGGTCACGGGGACAAAAGGAAAATCAAGTGTCTCCGACATGCTCTATACCGTACTTAAGGATGCCGGTATCAACGTTGCGGTAGCTTCCACCATACGTTTCGCGATTAATGACGTGTCCGAACCAAATCTCTATAAAATGACCTTGCCCGGTCGTGGGTTTATTCAGCGTTTTTTCAAAAAAGCTCTTACGGCCGGTTGTACGCATGTTGTCGTAGAAATTACATCCGAAAGCACTCGCCAATTTCGTCATCGATTCTTAGATATGAACGCGCTCGTATTTACGAATCTTCAAAAAGAACATATCGAGTCGCACGGTTCGTATGAAAAATATGCCGCGGCGAAACAACGTATTGGTAAAGAACTTGCCCGATCGTCTAAACGTCCGCGTGCCATTATTGCAAACAAAGATGATGTGGCGAGTGTGCCGTATCTTGCACTACCGGTTGAATGTCGACTCCCCTTTTCATATGCCGACGCAAAAGAAGTGGTACTTGGTCCGGGCACCGTTTCTTTTTCATACGGTGATGCGCAATTTAATTTACAACTCCCGGGTAGCTTTACCGTTATGAACGCGCTCGCCGTTACAAAAGCCGCACGTTTTGCCGGTGTCTCCCTTACGGCAATCGCCAATTCTCTCTCTAAACTTGAGCGTATACCCGGACGCACCGAGCGCATCGAGGCAGGGCAAAATTTTTCTGTGGTAATCGATTACGCACACACACCCGACTCCCTTCAAGCACTCTATGATGCATATCCGGTACGAAAAATTTGTGTCCTTGGAAACACGGGCGGTGGTCGTGATACTTGGAAGCGTCCAGAGATGGGGCGTATCGCAGATCAAGAATGTGCCGAAGTTATTCTCACTGATGAAGATCCGTACGATGAAAATCCACTAGAGATTTTGAACGAGATGCGAAGTGGCATGGAGCGTACGCCCCGCCTGATACAAGACCGAAGAGAAGCAATTCGAGAAGCGTTCAGGCTCGCAAAAAGTGATGATGCCGTGCTTATAACCGGCAAAGGTACCGACCCGTATATCATGCGTGCGAACAACAAAAAGGAAGCATGGAGTGATGCAACGGTCGCACGCGAGGAGCTCGAAAAGATGCGCCAGTAACACTAGGGGTGGAGCTTCAAAGAATAAGGTGGTAAAAATACTCAACTGCGCCCATAGCTCAGCTGGTAGAGCAACTCCCTTTTAAGGAGTGGGTCCCTGGTTCGAGCCCAGGTGGGCGCACATGAAGAAAACACCGCATCTGCATGCGGTTTTTCTTCATGTGCGAACCGGAGGTATGTTTCTCGTCTTCGAGAAACAACCGAGGTCGGGTCGGGGTTGCGAGCTGAATTGTGAATACTTGGAACAATGCAGCCGCAAACCGTGACCACCCAAAAACACTACTTCCCCGCCACCTTAAAATTCACATACAAGTTCAATAGATAGTTCCACATACCAACAACACCTGCGATAAGAATACGACTGAGTAGATAATAAATACCCAATATATCTACCGCCACATACATAAGTCCTGTTACAAACACGAGACCCATACCGGCTATCAAAATAAACGCTACGTAGCTTTTGCCCGGAGGTCGCTCAGTCCCCTTGAAGACCACCTTACGGGAAATTAAGAAATTAAATGAGACCGCAATAAGGAATGCCATTCCCGTAGCGAGAATGTGCTGAACGTGAAAAAAATCTATTAGCACAAACAAAAGAAATAGGTCGAAGAGAAACGTGGAGACGCCAACGCTTGCATACGAAACAAATCGCTTCATCCCATGAACATCGATGCGTGGTAGCGACATCATAGCGAAAGTGCGAAGCGCTCTAACGCAAGCGACAGTGGCAAATCGCGCCCTCTCGAATCAGCAAGAAGTTCAATGAGTTCACGCGAGAGTCTGCGTCCGCCCACTGTTCCCCACACCCCACCTCCCTTTTGCATAAGGTCACGTGCTTTCCAATGCAGTAGTCCGTGCGTCATTTCTGGAGCATCTCCCATACGTTCGGCTTTCATTAGTTCTTTCCATAACAGCGGGCCATTCTTTTCCGCAAGCGCAGTAACCAGAGCACTATTAAATCCACGCGCGGGTTTCTTTTCCTTGCTATCAACCACAAATACTTTTTCAGCTTTTGCTTCAAGCTTCTTCGCACGCGTTGCAATTAGATTTGGCGCAAGTATTCCTATGGGATTAGGGGATGCAACAAGTAACTCAAGATGTTCCAAGAACATCTCTCCCGCATCTTTGAGTGCAAACGGGTCATCCAAGAGGACGAGTGTCTTACGGAAAAAGAGACCTTGCGCTCCTGCAACTTCAAGTAAATTTGCTTCACTCAGCTGTTCTGCTCCCAGGCGTACGTACGCCGCATCTGGCTGTTTTTCTTTTGCGGCCGCAACCCAGGCAAATGCTTTCGAGCGAATTTTATTCGCATCTGTTCCGTGAAAGAGATACAGCATTGTTTCTATTGTACTAAATAAATGGATGAAGGGTGCCCGGAGGCACCCTTCTTTCACCCGAACATTCGTATCGCGATATACCAGAGACCTCCCCACCAAACACAGCAGAAAATAATGGTGGCGACGGTCACTTTCCAAGCAGCCCATTTCGGGATATCGCTCGTTTCGAGTGCTAGCTTGTATTCATCAGTTTCATGTTCATGAGGCATAGCCTCCTCCCTATGGAACCCTTGTGTGTGGGTTCTCTTTCGTGATTATCCCCCTATTTTGATATTTTGCAATACGCCCCAGTTAATACCTTTTCGAGCTTCCGCGATTATGGGAACGTTATTCGCTTCACTACTAGAAACGACGGTCTCCATGATGGCACGTATCTTTGCTGCAAGTGCTACGGCGCGTTCTTCGCGTATCTCGTATACCAGTTCATCGTGTATCTGCAACAAAAGATAGGCGTCTTTTGTTGCCTGTTCGACGTGGAGCATTTCGTCAATACGCACCATCGCAAGCTTAATGATGTCTGCCTGCGTCCCTTGGATAGGTGCGTTGATTGCGGTTCGTTCCGCTTGAGCGCGTACATACGGAAGTGGTGATTTCATTTCTGGAAACTGACGACGGCGACCATACAACGTCTCAGTAAATCCGTTCTTGCGTGCAAATCCTTTTGTTTCTTCCAAATACTCGGCAAGACGTTTAAATGTATGAAAGTAATCATCCATAAACTGATGTGCTTCTCCTATGGAGGTGCCGAGCTGAGCTTTGAGTGCATTTACACCCATGCCGTACAGAATGCCGAAGTTAATTATTTTTGCGCGCCGGCGCATTTCAGCATCAACCGCATCCGGAGCAACGTTAAACACTTTTGCTGCGACCTCACGATGCACGTCACGTCCAGAACGGAAAATTTCGCACAGTGTTTCGTCCTTAGAAAGAAAAGCTGCAATACGTAGCTCTATCTGTGAGTAGTCGAGCGCAACAAGTGTAAATCCTTCGCTCGCCACGAACGCATGCCGTATTGCTCGACCGCGCTCGGTACGTATCGGTATGTTTTGCAAATTAGGGTCAGCGCTCGCCATGCGTCCCGTGGTCGTACCTGCTTGTAAGAATTTTGCATGGAGGCGTGAGTCGGTATCGAGAAGTGGCGGTATCGCATCAATATAGGTGCCAAGTAGTTTCTGTATTTGTCGATATTCAAGAATGTCATCCACAATCGGGTGTAACCCGCGTATTTTCTCAAGCTCTGATTCTTTGGTGGAACGCTGACCGCCTGCTGTTTTCTTTTGACCTGCAACCTTAAGCTCGAGCGTGTCGAACAGTACATCTCCCAGCTGTTTTGGCGATGCAACATTAAATTCCTTCCCTGCCGCCTTGTGTATACGTTGCTCTATCTTTGCAAGTTCACTGCCATAGTCTTTAGAAAGTTTTGCGAGTGCTTTCGCGTCAACACGAATGCCGTGCGTCTCCATGCCTGACACGATAGGAATAAGCGGTTTCTCAAGACGTTCGTACACCTCTTGCAGGCGTCCGGTCTTTGCCAACCGTTCTTCAAGTGCGCTATATGCCGCGTCGAACGACTCTACTTTCGCAAACGCGAGAATGTCATCCGGTTCTGGGTTAGTAAACTCCGAGTGCAAAATCCACAGCATGAGTTTCGCTTCCGCCAGTCGCTCCGGCGGTATGGTTTCGGCAGGAAGTGCTTCTTCCGGTTCATCTGCCTCATCGCCCGCGCCCCCAAACACTCCTTGCGCACGTGGTCGAAGTGAACGGAATCCAAGTTCATCAAACAGAGCAAGAATTTTTGGTAATTTCGCAGTATCGATAAATACACTCGTTGGAAGTTTAAACGCAATGGGTGCGTCAAGCCGTATCGTCGCTATCATTTTAGAAAACCGCGCATCTTCTTCGTGCTCCTTGAGCAAGTTAATCATGCGCGCCTTAATGCCAGCTTCAAGGAACGCTTCGTCGCCCTTCTTGAGTTTCTTATATATATCTTCAACCGAACCGAACGTGCAGATGAGGTCACTCGCAGTCTTTTCTCCTATGCCAGGCACTCCCTTTATGTTGTCGGACGGGTCACCGCGCAGTCCCTTGAAATCAGGTATGAGTTTTGGCGGAAACCCAAAACGCTCGGAGACCGCTTTCTCGTCGTACAAAATAATGTCATTGAGACCTTTCTTGAGGGTATAGACTTTCACGCGCTCACCATCCACCAACTGAAGGGTGTCCATGTCGCCAGAGGCAATGACAATTTCTATGCTCGCGTCTTTTTCATAGAGATGCGCGATAGTTCCTAAAATGTCGTCTGCTTCAAATCCTTCGCGTTCATAAATAGGAATGCCGAACGCAGCAAATACGTTACGCGAAGATATAAGCTGGGCGACAAGTACGTCGTCAGTCTTGGTGCGCGTACCTTTGTAATCCGCGTACGCTTCGTGACGAATGGTTGGTTTTGGTAAATCGTAACAGGCGACCAAATAATCTGGACGTAAGTCCTGCACAATGCGAAGTAACATTGAAGAAAGTCCGTACAGCGCGCCGGTTGGCTCTCCGGAGGGTGAGGTGAAATCAGGGAGTGCGTGATACGCACGGTGAATGATGGCGTGCGCATCTAGAAGCACAAGACGCTTTGTTTCGAGTGTTTTTTTCTTAGAGGCCATGGCAGGTACTATGATATATCATAACGAATTGAACGAACGCCGTCTTCAAGTACGGTGAACGTGAGTCGAGCGGTTGCAAGTGAAAGGCTGTCCGCCACGCGCTCCGGCCACTCAAGGACCACGAGCGTATCCGGGTCACTCATCAATTCATCAAAACCGAGTGCCGAAAGTTCACTTGAATCTTTAAGGCGGTACGCATCAATGTGCGCGAGTCTTGCAAACGGTTTGCCGTCTGGAAGAAGATATATTTTTTCAAGGACAAATGTGGGGCTCGTGATATGAACATCAATGCCGAGCGCCTTGGCGAGTGCTTTTGTGTATGCCGTCTTCCCTGCTCCAAGCTCACCTGAAAGCGTTATAAGTGTCGCACCCTTCCTTGGCGTGAGCGTCTCTGCAAAAGCACTTGCTTCCGCCTCAAGTTCTTCAATGTTCTTGATGCGTTTCTCCATTCCTTTCATTGTACCAAGTATAAAAAATCAGACCCGAAACGCGTAGTGCGTTCCGGGCCTTTTGAGTTTTCCGCTTTCGACTAGCAGCGCTTGCTTGCGTACGGACCGGTACAGCGACCGATAACATATCCAAGCGCGAGGCCGGTCAAGTTTGGTGGCGGTTGCCGATACTGCGGCGCTTGCCGATACTGTGGGTAACCTTGCGGACCCCACACTTCCGGACCGTAGCTCTGTTGGAACTGCGGGACCGGAGGCGGACCGACGGGAACCATTTGGTACCCGTAACCTCCGTACTGAACCGGTGGCGCATGCACGATGGTCTGGCAGTGCGTCACCACACCTCCGCGATAGTCGCGGTGGGATTCGCACCGCTGTTGCTGTGCCATTGCCGGCGCGCCGTAAAGCGCGACCGTCAAAACTCCGAAGAACATCCACTTCTTCATAACGTCACTTCCTTTGTTGAGTGGTAGAAACATAATGCTATAAGAGACACTGTTTGTCAATGAACTCCTGTCTCCCTTCTTACCCCTCTCGCTCGCGATGCTATGATGTCCCCATCATGAGCGATGACGGCCACCCCAAGTTTGATACCGACGCAGAGGACGCAAAGCTAGCGCGCCTTCGTGAAGCTGAGGAAGAAGAGCTTGCAGAGATACTTTCGGAAAAACACGGTATTGCGTATACCGATCTTTCGATTGTCCCAGTAAACATGGACGCAATGCGTCTTGTGTCAGAACCTAAGGCGCGCGAGGCGCGCGCCGTTCCGTTCGATAAGAACGGGAAAAAAGTATCCATTGCGCTCCAAGACCCAAACAACGTCACACTCGCCGCGCTTTCTAAAGAACTTGAAACTGCGGGCTACACACTTGAACGCTTCCTGGTATCTCGTCGAAGCATCGACACCGCGCTCCTGCGCTACAAGGATCTTTCGCTTGCCCATGTAACCGCGGCCGGTGTTTTTAGTGTGTCCGCGCCCGAGTTCGCAGAACTACGTAAAACGGTTTCTGACATTTCTTCCCTCAAACAACACCTGACGGCGCTTGTTGCGGGAAAGGGTGCGCAGGTTTCAAGACTGTTTGAAGAAGTCTTGGCTGGCGCACTTGCTCTTAAGGCGTCTGACATACACATAGAACCTGAGGAAAATGACGTACGCATGCGCTTTCGTCTGGACGGTCTGCTTGAAGATGCTTTTTCTTTTACTACACCTACGTATCACTCCCTTCTCTCGCGCGTAAAATTGCTTTCCGGTCTTAAATTAAACGTCACGAATCGTGCACAAGACGGTCGCTTTACGATTGCTATTGGGGATGACGAAATTGAAATACGTACGTCCATCGTTCCAGGAAATTATGGTGAGTCTATTGTGCTCCGCGTGCTGGATCCAAGGGGTATTGAACGCACGCTTGAGGATTCTGGCGTAAACGCAAAACTCTTGGCACGCCTACGTAGCGAGATACGTCGCCCAAACGGAATGCTACTCACCACAGGCCCAACAGGTTCCGGAAAAACGACGACGCTCTATTCGTTCATGAAAGAAATTCACACGCCGGAAGTGAAAATTATTACCATCGAAGACCCAATCGAATATCACCTTGAGGGTATTGTGCAGACGCAAACGAACGGAAAGGACTATACGTTCGCGTCCGGATTGCGTTCCGTACTTCGTCAGGACCCTGACGTGATTATGGTGGGAGAAGTTCGTGATGCAGAAGTAGCAGAGACCGCAGTGCAGGCGGCACTCACCGGACACTTTGTATTCTCAACCCTGCACACGAACAACGCGGCCGGTACGTTCCCGCGTCTTGTTGACCTTAAGGTTGAGCCAAAACTATTCGCGTCTGCGGTCACCGTTGCGATGGCTCAACGCTTGGTACGAACACTTGATGACACCACAAAGCGTACGCGACCAGCAACCGACGAAGAGAAAACGATGATGGAGCGTGTACTCTCTACTCTCACTGACCGCTCACTCGTTCCAGCATCACTCGATACCGTATACGAAGCAGTGCCAAACGAAGCAACGGGTTCCTCTGGATATAAAGGACGCATGGGCGTGCATGAAGCGATTTTCATGGACGATGAACTCGGCGAGTTCCTACGTGACAATCCTTCCGAAGGCGATATTGCAAAACATGTTGTTCGCCAAGGCTTCCCCACCATGGCGCAAGACGCGATTATAAAAGCGCTCGCAGGGCGCACGACGCTCGAAGAAATTAAACGCGTCGTCGAGTTGCCATAAGGTATCTATAAACAAAAGCAACTCACCGTACGGTGAGTTGTTTTTGTTTCATGTGCAGAACCCTCCAGGCACTCCATTCGCAAGCGAATGGTGGACGAAATGCCTGAGGAGAAGACCAGCCACGCACGCAAGCGCGCGTACCAGAACTAACCTTGGGAAGACGCCCTAAGCCGTCAGACCCTGCCTAGAGGGTTCTATTCACGAAGTGATTTGGTGGGCAAAGAAAAAGGCCCTTCAGAATGTGCATTCGGAAGGGCGAACCCCTTACCTGACCCGTGCAAATCACGGTATAATGCAAGCGTAGCATACCCTATTTTTATGTCAACCCCTTCCGCCACGCCAGAGAAAAAGGTCAAGGACCCCTTGGCGCGCGACCAGTCGCTCGATTCAGCACTCAGGCCAGGTGTGTGGAGTGACTATGTCGGGCAGGGACACGTCAAAGCAAACGTCAGTATCGTACTTGAGGCCGCAAAGAAGCGCGGAGACATGCCTGAACATATTCTTTTTTATGGACCGCCCGGTGTTGGTAAGACAACACTTGCTCACTTGGTTGCGGCAACACTCGAAGCCCCACTCAAGACAACGTCCGGTGTTGCGCTTGAGCGCGCTGGCGACCTCGCCGCGATACTCACCAACCTTGAACCGGGCACCGTACTTTTTATTGATGAAATACATCGGCTCGGAACAAAAATAGAAGAGCTTCTCTACCCCGCTCTTGAAGGTGGTGCGCTCGATATTGTGCTGGGCAAAGGACCTTCAGCCCGCACGGTGCAACTTTCTCTTCCTGCGTTCACTCTTATTGGCGCAACGACGCGTATGGCACAACTCTCCGGTCCGCTTCGCTCACGCTTTGGTGGTGGTGTGTACCAGCTCGACTTTTATTCAGACGAAGACCTCCGCTCCATACTCGCACGCTCGGCGTCCGTGCTCGATTTATCAGTACCAAGTGACGTTATTGAACGTGTCGCTTCTCGTAGTCGAGCGACTCCCCGTATCGGAAACGCGCTTCTAAAACGTATACGCGACTTTGCTCAGGTAAACGAGGTGCCTATTACCGTTGAGGTGTGTGATGACGCATGCGAATTATTTGGCATCGACCTTCTTGGTCTTACCAAAGATGACCAGCGCTATCTGAGGACGCTCCGCGATAGTTTTAAGGGTGGTCCTGCAGGTATTCGTGCGCTCGCTTCCGCACTCCACGAAGACCCTGACACGGTTGAGAATGTGTACGAGCCGTACCTCCTTCGTCTTGGTTTTATCGAACGATCTTCCCGTGGTCGTATCCTCACTGAAAAAGGAAAGGAGTATTTAAGTTCGTAATTATTTCTATACACTGGTCATATGGCAGGACACTCCAAGTGGGCACAAATTAAACGAGCGAAGGCGGTCACGGACGGCGCTCGAAGTCGCGTATTCTCGCGTCTTGCAAAAGAAATTACCCTTGAATCCAAGAAGGCTGCAGGCAACCTTGCCTCTCCTTCTCTTTCGGCTGTTATTGCGCGCGCTAAGGCGGCAAATATGCCTAAAGACAATATCGATAGGGCGGTTGCAAAAGGAACAGGGGCTGGAGCAAATGAGCTTGAGCAGGTTGCATACGAATTATTCGGTCCAGGTGCTGTCGCCATTATCGCAACTGCCGTGACCGATAGTCGCAATCGCACCACGCAAGAAATTAAACATCTCCTTTCAAAAAACGGCTACGCACTTGGTGCGCCCGGAAGCTCTTCCTGGGCGTTTACGAAGTCTCCTGATGGAAGTTTTACCGCCAACCCTCCTCTCGTGCAGGTGACAGGAACCGACGAAGAAAAACTTTCCGAACTACTTACCGCCCTCGATGAATATGATGACGTGCAAGAGGTGTTTACCAACGCAGAGGGCTTTGAGCGAACGGGAGAATGACCACTATGATATATCATAGTGGTCACCACGCATGAGAATACTTGGTATCGACCCGGGGTACGACCGATTAGGACTTGCAGTTGTTGAAGGTGACCCGTCTCGGCCAACGGTTGTATGGAGTGATTGCGTGACCCCGAACAAAGGTCCTATGGAGGAACGACTTGCTGAGGTTGGGGCTGCAGTTACTTCGGCACTTCGAGAATTTGCTCCCGACGCACTTGCTCTTGAGGCATTATTTTTTAGTACCAATAAGAAAACCGCGATGGCGGTAGCGGAAGCGAGAGGTACGGTGCTTGCTGCCGCAGGTAAGGCGGGTGTGCCGGTGCGCGAATATGCACCAGGCACCGTGAAGCTCTCTGTGACTGGAGACGGGCGTGCTGACAAAGCGGCTATTGCTCGAATGATTCCTCACCTGGTCACACTTGCGCCACGGAAACGCTTAGACGACGAGCTTGATGCTATTGCAGTTGCCATTTGCGGACTGGCCAACGGACGTAATCCCCAGTAGGACTTGTCCCCTCTTTGCAAAAGCCAAGCAGTTTGTTACATATACAGCAGCCCGCGCAGGCGGTGCCCTGAATAACATAACGCTGTTGCATGAGCGACGAACTTGAAGAAACTGGTGATGTGGTTGACGTAGAAGGAGACGAAGAAGAGACTCCTGAAGAAGAGGAAGAGACCGCGTAGTCACGCAACTGTTTTCTGCACCAGCCCCGCTATCGCGGGGCTGGTGCTTTTTTGCTACGATGACGTAGTGAAACGCTCGAAGAATCTTATAGAACGAGTAGAGGAACTCCTCAACCACCGCAACCTAGTTATACGCGGTCTCGTTATTCTTGTGGGTAGTGGCCTTTTCCTCTTGGGCGCGAGCATTCTCTGGGTTGCACTTACTCCCGTACCTGATCTCGACACTCTTTCAACGAGAAAAATTAGTGAGTCAACAAAAATACTCGACCGTACTGGTGAAACAGTTTTGCATGATTTAAATCCGGACGTCACCCGTGACATTGAACCCTTATCTGCCATCTCTCCCAATATTCTTGAAGCAACTATTGCTATCGAGGACTCTGATTTTTATAACCACAGCGGTATCAGCTTCTCCGGTATTGCACGCTCTATTCTTACTGACATTCGTACTGGTTCACTAGCGCAAGGTGGCTCAACAATAACGCAACAGGTAGTGAAGAACACCATACTAACGTCCAAAAAAAGTATCATCCGAAAAATACAGGAGGTTATTCTTGCGGTGAAACTTGAGAATCGTTACACCAAAGATGAAATTCTTGAGTTGTATTTTAATAATGCGCCCTATGGAGGAACGCTGTATGGCGTTGAAGCGGCAACGCGCGCCTTTTTTGGCAAGTCAGCAAAAGACGTAACGCTCACCGAGGCTGCCTATATCGCGGCACTTCCACAATCCCCTACGCGCTACTCTCCCTACGGCAATCATCGCGATGAGCTCGATGCGCGTAAAGATTACGTTCTTGAGCGTATGGAAAAACTCGGCATGATTACTGAAGAGGAGCGCATTACCGCGCAAGCCGAAGTGATTACGTTTAGCCCACAAAGCGCAAACTCTATTATTGCTCCGCACTTTGTATTCTTTATCGAGCAGTACTTGGAAGAAAAATATGGCCCCGACGTGGTGACTGACGGACTTGTTATAACCACGACACTCGATGTCGATCTCCAGCGCTCAGCAGAAGCTATTGTAAAACCCTACGCACTTTCAAACGCAAAAAACTTTAACGCTGAGAACGCTGCGCTCGTTGCCATTGATCCAAAAACCGGACAAATACTCGCCATGGTTGGTTCGCGTGACTACTTCGACAAAGATATCGATGGTAACTACAACATTGCACTTGCAAAACGACAGCCCGGTTCCTCATTCAAACCATTTGTGTACGCTGCGGCGCTTGCAAAAGGATACACTCCGCAAACGGCCATTTTCGATCTTCAAACCCAGTTTTCAACAGCTTGTGCGCCTGCTGATGTCAGCAACAGCACCTATCCCTGTTACGCACCTGGTAACTACGACGACAAGTTCCGTGGGCCAATGACATTTACGACCGCGCTCGCACAGTCCATTAACATCCCGGCAGTAAAGATTATGTACTTGGCAGGCATTGGTAACGTCATCGACTTAGCAACTCGCATGGGGATCACCACACTTGGTGCCGCAAAAGAATATGGTCTCTCGCTTGCGCTTGGTGCTGGTGAGGTACAGTTACTCGAACTTACGAGTGCATACGGCGTGTTTGCCGCAGACGGAGTACGTAATCCGCCCGTGGGCATACTAAAAGTAGAAAGTGCGAATGGAAAAGTTCTTGAGGAATATGAACCTGCTCCTGAACAAGTGCTCGATACTGGCGTAGCACGCGATATGTCGTGGATGCTTTCAAACAACGAAGCGCGCTTCCCTGAGTATCCTCCTCAAAACCCGTTCTACTTCCCTGGCCATGATGTAGCCGCTAAAACAGGTACTACGAACGAGTATCGCGACGCATGGACCGTTGGGTACACCCCGTACATTTCTGTTGGCGTGTGGGCAGGCAACAACAACAACACGCCAATGGTTAAGGAGGTTGCCGGCTACATCGTTGCTCCTATGTGGCACCAAATTATGGAAGCCGCTATCGAACACTATGGAAAAGATGAGTTCTTTGGGGAACCGCGCCCTATCGCAGACAATCTTCCCTTGCCACTACGTGGCATATACACCACCGGTGACCAGCGCGATGCACATGAAATTTTGTACTTCGTACAAAAAGACGACCCGACATTCCCTGGAAATTCTCGTAACAATGCGCAGTTCCTCTACTGGGAATATCCCGTACAGATTTGGACGGCGAACCTGTTTGGGACCAGCTCCAGTACACCAGACTCAGAAGAAGAGACGTCTGCTGAGCAGCGCGCTCGCCTACGGCTTGAGCGCGCAAACGAAAACTAGTGTCGCACCCTGTGCGATCAACAAAACCACTACTGATTCATTGGCATCACGAGGTAGAGAAATGAGGAGTCACCTTCTCCTTGAATAACAAGTGGGCGACCAATGCCTGCTGATGAAACACTAATGCTTTCTGCCGTAATAAGCGGGAGTGGGGTTTGCAAGTAGCGATGATTAAATGAGAGTTCAACCGATTCCCCTGAAACCTGTGCGGGTGTTTCCTCGGAAGATTCTCCAATGTCTGAGTTGCGTGCCGAAAAGAGTAGTTTTTTTGCATCAACATCAATCGCAAGTTTAACTTTTTGAAATGAGTCAGAGAAAACCGATGCGCGACGAAGTGCGCTTTCAAAATCTTTTCGTAGAACGCGTGCTGTTGCTGAAAAGGATTTCGGTATGATTTGCCCGTAGTCTGGGTAGGATAGTGCGACTAGACGCGTTGTCAGTGTTCCTGTTTTCCACGAAAACGCACACAAGTGTTCATCTATAGTGAGCTCTATGTCTTCGTCTGGTATCGTCTGCACAACATCGAGTGCGTTCTTTGCAGGAATAAGTATCGAAAACGGTACGACGCTTTTTTCAATAGAGATTTTCTTTTCGGCGAGCCTAAACGAATCGGTTGCCACTGCCTTCAACGAACCGCCTTCTGCGCACAACAGAACACTTGCAAGCTCTGGGCGCACCGTCGAAGGAGAGGCACAGAGCCCAACAGTGGTCACTAAGGAACGTAACAAAACACCAGGGAGTGTTAGTGTTGTTTTTGCTTCTGGTGTCGGGAGTGTTGGAAAATCATCGAACGGAAGCGTTTTGATAGTGCTCTTTGCTTGCCCTGAAGTAATAGTGACTGTTTCACCGGAGTGCTCAAGCTTGCAAGTGCCTCCTCCTGAAAAAGAGCTTGTGATGTCTCGTAGTGTTTGTGCCGGAAGCGCCACCCCTCCCTCTTTGGAAACACTCCCTGCAACCATGAGTTGTATTGCGGTCTCAAGGTTTGTGGCACGAAGTGATATACCTTCCGAGTTCGCAATAAGTGCAATACCGGAAAGTGCCGGAAGTGTTGCTGAGCGTCGTTCAGAGAATCTAGAAACAGTTGTTACTGCATCGGTGAATTCTTTTTTATCTAAAACAATAATCATAAGAAGGAGGGATTAGAGGTGTTGATAGGGGGATATCCATTACCAGCCTTATTCTTCAAGCTTAAATACAGACCCACTACCTGAAAGGGTGTGGAAAAAGAGCAAAGAATACCGGACAGAAGATGGTGATACCAAGAAGTACCTGAACGTGTCCCCACTCGAATACCGGTATTCCCCAGAGTTATACGGAAGTTTTCCATACCTTTTCCCCACCTATACTAACAGCCCACGAATATCCTGAATTTCTTTTGCAAGTTCCATATCAACAATTACCTCGCGTTTTACTTTCTCGCAGGAGTGGATAACCGTTGTGTGGTCGCGTCCTCCAAGCTTCGACCCTATGGTTGGATAGGAGACGCTAAAATCTTCACGCAAAATATACATAATGACTTGGCGAGGACGAACCACCTCCCGTCTGCGAGTCTTTTCATAAATACTCTCCTCATCAATGCCATAGAACTCAGCAACTTTCGAAACAACATGCTTCACTGAAACAGTTTTTGTTGGTCGAGAGAATGAGCGAAGCGATTGACGAACCTCAGCAAGGTCAGGTGGCGTACCTTTTACCTGTGCGTGACAGACGATGGAGTTAATAACACCCTCTAGTTCGCGTATCGATCCCCCAACAGAGGTTGCGACGTGCTCTACAACCTCGTTGCTTAGCGTAATGCCGTGGAGCGCCACCTTCTTTCGCACAATGGCCATACGCGACTCAGGGTCCGGTTCACCAATGTCTATGGTCATGCCACTTGAGAGACGTCCGCGCACACGGTCAGCGATATCTTGTATTACCTGAGGAGGACGATCGGAAGAGAAGATGATTTGTTTGTTGTTGTCGTGGAGGTGGTTAAAAAGATGGAATAGTTCTTCCTGTGTCTTGTCTTTTTTAGAAAAGAACTGAACGTCGTCAATAATAAGTAAATCGTACTGACGATATTTGTCCTTAAACCGGTTGCCGTTTCCTTGTTGGATGGAGTCAGTGTACTCAACAGCAAACTTCTCGGAAGTTAAATAAAACACTTTGCGTGTCGGATACAGTTTCTTAAACTGGTTACCAATTGCCTGGATAAGGTGCGTTTTTCCGCGCCCCGTTTCCCCGTAAATAAAGAGTGGATTGTAGACGATACCGGGTCGCTGTATTGCTGCTTGCGCTGCGGCGTACGCGAGTTCGTTAAAGGAACCAATAACAAAGGTCTCAAAGGTATAGCGCGGATTAAGATTGTCACTCTTGTTGACATAGAATTCATCAAGCGGAAGTTCGGTGTTTGGTCGCTCGCGACGCTCTACTTTTGGCTTACGGGTCGCATCTTTCACAATTTGGTACTCAATATTGCGAAACTCGTATGAAACAGACCGCACTATTTTTAGAAGGAGTGCGTGGAACTTTTTTAAATACCAATCGCGAAAAAATTGACTAGGTACACCGATGTAAATTATTCCGTCTTCTATCTTTACGATAGAGCTTTCCTTGAACCAGGTGTTGAAATTCGCTGGAGAGACAGAAAGCTCTACCTGCGCTAATACGTGTTCCCAAAGTTCATGCGGATCGGAGCGGTTCATAGTAGGGCCAGTATACCCGTCTTCGCACAGTAGGGGCAGTCCCACACTCCTTGTCGGCACATGGGGAAACTGGTACTATCCTGTGGATAAGACCTAACGAGGAAATTCATGCCTAAGAGAACCTATCAGCCGAAGAAGCGTAAGCGCGCAAAGACGCACGGCTTCCTCACGCGCACCAAGACCGCTTCTGGTAAGCGTACGCTCGCTCGCCGTCGCCGTAAGGGTCGCGCTTCCCTCTCGGTTTCCAAATAAAGACATGCTTCCACGCCGGCTGCGTCTCACCCGGCATTCCTTCCCTGCTCGCGGTAGCGGGGTACGGGTCTTTTCTCAATCGTTTACGCTTGTTTCGGGACCTTCTAAGGCAGGCGGTTGTGCGGTAGTGGTGTCCAAGGCGGTTGCCAGGCGTGCCTCTGCACGCAATCTTCTTCGTCGTCGGATACTTTCTCTCCTGCAACCGGTATGCCGTAGTGATCGATTCCTCGTGCTCTATGCGCGCGGTAGTGCGGCCACACTCACCCACCAAGCACTCACGGAAGAATTGACTGGCCTTCTGGCACGTATCAAGCGATAATCATCAGACTATGGAATTTTTCACAACCGTTATCTATCTCCCGATTTACAATTTACTTGCCTTTTTTGTTGATACGTTTCCGGGTGGCGATCTCGGCCTCGCTGTTATCGCGGTCACACTAACGGTTCGATTCCTGTTTCTTCCAATTTCTCTTTCTGCTGCGAAGACCCAGCAGGCAATGAAAGAGATACAGCCAAAATTAACTGAGGTGCGTGAAAAATTTAAAAGCGACCCACAAGAACAGGCGCGCCAAACGTTCGCGCTCTACAAAGAGAACAAAGTTAAACCCTTCTCGAGCATGCTCCTTATGTTCTTACAAATACCGGTATTGTTCGGACTCTTCTTTGTAACCAAAGACGCTGCACACTATCAAATTGACCCAAGCCTCCTATACTCTTTTATTCCAGCCCCTGAATACCTCTCTGGTCTGTTTCTCGGCACCTTCTCTGTAGCAGGTTCCTCAATTGTGCTCGCGGTGCTTGCAGGACTTTCGCAATTCGCCTACGCGCGCTACGCCATGCCAGTCCCTGCTAAAAAAGAAGGAACCTCAAGCATGCAGGATGAGTTTGGTCGTGCCATGGCACTCCAAATGCGCTACATGTTTCCGGTCATTATTATCTTCGTTGCGTACGCGTCAGGAGCAGTCGCGCTCTACCTCACGGCGAGCAACATCTTTATGTTTGCACAAAATCTTTTCGTACAGCGCTCAGCTGCAGCACTGAAGGCTCAAATATCGTAGAGCCAGAGCGAACCGTCCTGTTTGTTCATAAAGACCAGCACATCATCTTTCGCGTCGAGCGAGAGAGACACGGCATCAATATCGGTGTCCGCGAGTAGTTTTGGATCAAAGACAAGCGACGCTACGCGAGACGAGAGATCTATTTTCCATATACGGTCCGAGGTTGAAACAACACCGAGATACCAATCATCAGGCAGTGTGCCAGTTACACTGCGCGGAACGGCACAATACACCGCGGTTCCCGTGCTGTTCCATACGCACTTGTCGGCGAGCGTGCTTACGGGAAGTGCGGTCGATTCCGACGTTGCCCCGTCAAAAAGTGAAAGAGCAAGGGAGCCGTTCGCGGAGGTTCCATATAAGAACTTGGTACCCGAGCTGTTTGGGAGAAGCGTAAGACCGGCGAGCGGGCCGAGTAACCGTGTGAATTCCCCACTCGTGCGGTTTATTGAGAACGCATACCCTGGAAGAACTGCGGACGGTTTTGTAATTGCCGCGTAGTTTAAACCCGCGGTGAACACGCGTAGTGCTGAAAGTGTTGTGCTGAAAGCGGTCACAGCGTTTTCTCCGAGGAGTGTGGAGCGAGTCGCAACGGAACCGTTTGTTGTGGGAAGCACGGTAAGTACGGAGCTTGTTCCTGAAACGAGCACATCGCTTAGGCCGGGCTCAAGAAGGTATCCGTCTCCCCCGCTTGCAGGAAGCGAGTAGGTTTCAAAGCGTTCCGTACCCGTTTCGTTTGATATAAAGCGAACAAAAGCACGGGAACCGTCTGAGGCCCAGGACGCCTGCTGTATTCCCGGGAGCGTGCGGTTAGTGAGACGTTCCAAAATACGTGCGCCGAGTTGGAATCGGTACAAGTTACCACTCGCACGGTCCACGTAGCGCACCTCAACGTCTTCAAGGGGCGGAAGTGCGGGCGTTGAAGTATCCTCACTTACTTGTGGAATAAAAATATCGACCGCGACAGCGCCTTCAGCAACTGGTCCTGCAGTTATTTTGTAGAGTTGAGGCGCTACTTCGTTCCCTGCTCCCTGAAGGGGTACGTCCACATCAGGAAGCACTTGTTCGGTACTTCCGTTTCCACCAGCACCAGTGTCGCCGAAGGGATTCCCTTGGTTTGAAGAGTCAGTTGCTTGGGTGCGGAAAAAGAAAAACCAAACACCTACTCCGACACCAATGAGGAGGAGAAGTGCAACAACGATGAGAATGGTTCGTCGCATATTTCTATTATTTTAATACACAAGACCGGCTACTCATCTGGAGAGTGTTTGCGGGAAGTGTTGAAAGATTCTTAACCTCATCAACATTTTTTTGACAAAAGTCGTTGTTTTTTTCAACGCACACAAAAACCCCGTCTTTCAAGTTTTTCAAAATAACATCTTGGGTGTACGTCGTGACACTTTCACACGCTTCTTTAGTTGGATGACTTTGCGTCGTAACGTTAGGACCCACAATAAACGCGTACGGCGTACCCTTTACTCGAATGCTAAGCGTATCCACTTTGTACCCGGTCTCACCAGTAACCGCCCCACCGTTGCAGGTGCAACTGTACTTAAGGTTAAGCGTGCCAGCAGGAGTAAAGTTCTGTGTAAGGGCTCCAGACGTGCAGGAGGAACCGTTAGTATCTTTCACAACCTTGCAGCATCCAACACCAGCTTGCCCCCAGCCATTTTCAGGAGGGCTCGTCCAAGTAACTTTCCATTCACCAGTAGGATGAGTCGTTCTCCAACTTGAAAGATTACTCTGAAGACTGGTGCGTATCGTGTCGTTAGAACAGGTGTTTTCGAGCTCAACCGGGTTGGTTGGTTGCGGAGCATTATATGCGTTAACATCATCACTCTGCAGACCTGAAGTATTAACGCGAAGCGCAAGAATATCAGGATTGATGATGCTGAACACAATAGTTGGAGAGAGTACGAGAATAAGACCGAGGATACTGTTTCGAATGAGGTCACGCGATTGCTCGATGGCACTGTGGTTGCCACCGGCCGTTGACCACTTAAAGCCGGCAATCATAATTTGAGCTACTGCGATGACCGCGGCCGCGCCAACAGAAAGTACGTAGAGCTGATTAAAGAAGCCGGCGAGACCTCCACCAGTTTTTACGCTTTCAAATACCGGTAAATCAGTTAGAGGCTTAAAAGTAGCGTCTTCCGCAAATGCCAGTAGTGGCATCAGAGCAAAAACCAGGACGGGAATGCTTAGTTTTAGGTACTTCATAGTCCAAATATGCCAAGTCCTCGACGAGCGGCAAAATTAACGGTAAATGATGTTTGTGCCGCTTCGCCCCCCTGCCCTGTGGCACCTACACCTACCGCGGCAGTTCCCGCATTGTTGCTGGTGGTACGAACGGTGAGTGATGGTTCAAGTCCTGCTGGCGAACCATTTAGTGTCCAGGATAGCGCAGGGACACTTTTAAAATTAAACGGTACAGCATGGAACGTCTCTTCCTCGCCCTGCAGAGTAAATGCTCCGGAAAGTGCATGGGCGAAATCAATACCAAGCAGAGGGTCATCTTGGTAGGTCGTCAGTTTAGTTCCAACAGGAGCGATGCTCATGGCTGCACGACCTTCTCGACTACCATCAACGGTTGCGATAACTACGGATACGTCAGCGTCTCGGTAGCGCAGAGGTGCGGTTGCGCTCAGTACTGAGCGCCCGATACCTGATTCTTCAGTGAGTACACGGCTACCGATATACCACGTATAGGAAAGGCTGTTTGGTGCGATACGAGTGCCCGCGTCAGAACGAATATCTGCAAGCGCAACGATACGGAGCCTCGCTTCGGGCGAAGCAAGCGCTGCCCCGCGATAGAGAGGATGTGTGGTAGTAAGTGGCTCAAGAATAAGCGCAACATCATTTGGTCGAATTACTGCGTCAGCGGAGTAGGTTTGCCCACCAGACACAGCAGTGACGCGAACCGTTGCGCGTGAGCCAGGGCCACCAAGTATAAAATTCGCGCTCCGTCCACCGCTCCCCTCTTCAATGACTGAGCCGTTTACCGATATGGTTACTGAACTTGCTGGAAGATTAATGAGATTACTCACCGGCGTTATGGTGATGGTGTCGTATGGGCGCGGATGCTCTGGTGTGACACGAACCGTAAGTGCCTCAGTACTCGCACCTACTTGAGCAAGCGTTGTGTATGGCGTAAGCACACTCGTAAAAAGCGTGAGTGCTATGAAAAGAAAAAACCAGGAACGCATGATGCTAGTATAACGCCCTTCGCGCACATCAGTGCGACCACTGGGTATTTCTAATGCCACTCCTGTGCCGTGTCGTAGGCCACGTCTCCCGCTTCTTCTGCGTTATATAGTTGCGCGTCATGCGACTGACCTGCTTCGGCAAGGCGTTTCTTTCTTCTAGCAACAAGTTCTTTTTCCATTCCCTCCTCGCTCCAATCCCCATCAACTGCTCTTCCGGGTTTTTCTCCACGATCTTCGTATTCTTTCTGTTTTTGCATGATACCGCGCTTGTCCGCAACGTCTTGACTCGTACCAAAGCGTTTCTGTGCCCACGCCATAGAGCCTGCGCGCTCCTCAGGTGATTGCTTCGAACGCCGGTCGCGCGACAAATTCGAGAGGAAATTTTCTCCGTCTTCCATGCGACTCACCACAATAAGCGAGACGACCCCCAGGGTTATCGCAGGGATCATGTTTACCAAAGGAACGAGCTCAACGACGGCCGACGCAAGCATGATAAAAAGCTTCGTGCTCGCGTTTCTATCAAGATAGTTAACGTGCAGAAGCTTAAACCATAAGAAAAAGAGAATGAACGCAGCGCCTGACATAAACCACGGGACGATAAACAGTCCGGGGATAATGGTGCCGAGTAAATCAAGGAGTCCTTGGAGCGCATCAATAAGAAGCGCAACCCCAACCAAGAAGAACGCCCACAGAAAATTGATGCGAATCTGTGTGTTGTCGTCCATGCGCTAGCCCTCCTTCTCCATCTCCCGTCGCTGTTTTTCGCGCTTAATCGCAAGTAACTGAGAAGGGTCGGAGGTAATGATTTGATCTTCGGTATAGGACGCAACAATTTTTATCGCAACATGTTTTAGACCCGCAAAGAAAAGACCCTCCCCTACGCCAGATTCAAGAAGCAGGTACTTCTCCTCATCAGTAAGGTTGAAAATGTCTTTTAGAAGATCGATAGTTGTCGGTGACTGTTTCAGCAACAACTGCATCGAAGAGTTCGTAAGAATAGGTTTTCCGTACGGAGAACGGAGGAAGTCCTCCACGTCCTGGGTGATGGTGGAAACGCCGAGGTAGTACTTACGTCCGCGCTTAGCGAGACTGTAGAGGAACGATGCGGTGTCTTTCGACTTCATCATCCACCACGCCTCGTCGATTATGAGTAGACGTTTTTTAAGGTTATGACGCACCGCATTCCAAATGAAGTGCGTAACGATGTACATCGCAACCGGCTTCAAATCGTCCTCCATGTCGCGCACGGAAAATACAATGAACTGCTTGTTGATGTCGACGTTGGTTGGCTGGTTGATAAAACCAGACCAGCTACCCTTCGTGTACTTCGAGAGACGTTGCACTAGGGACGCCGAGCCTTCCATGCCCGAAAGTACGTTCTCAAAGTCAGACAACAGTGGCGGTTCCTGACCAGAGAAATCAGCATCACCCGTAATATCTTTCAATGCGTACGTTTCCGTAATGGCGCGGTCAACAATGGCATCTTCCTCAGGAGAAAGACCGCCGAGCATGATGCGGAACAGCCCCACTAAGTTAATGATGTTGTTACGGAGAATGTCATCCGGTTCCTCGTCCTCCTTCACCGGTGGTAAATCGAATGGATTGATATGGTGCTCGGAAGAAAGCGAAATGTTGAAGAGGCGTCCACCAGTTGCTTCTGCGAGATACTCATACTCCCGCTCCGGGTCGATAACGATAACTTCCGTATCAAACATCAAGGAACGAAGTATTTCGAGTTTAATCGCATAGGACTTTCCAGAACCAGACTTTGCGAACACTACGGAGTTGTAGTTCTCCAAAGAAAAACGATCAAACAGAATAAGGGATGCATTGTGACGGTTAATACCGTAGAGAATGCCGTGGTCGCTCGTAAGGTCGAAGGAAACAAACGGGAAAATGGACGAAAGCGGTGATGAATTTAATTTCGAATTTACTTCAAGTTCATCAAGAGCAAGCGGGAGTGTTGAACGAAATCCCTGTTCCTGTTGGAACAGGGCTGGCTTGGTGTAAATAAGACGGGAGTCCAAGATACCGCGAATATCAGTCTCTATCTTATCGAGCTCTTCTTTCGAAGAACCATAGATAGTGATGTAGAGTCCGACATCGAAGAGACGCTCCTGTGCCTGTTGGAGCTTGTCACGCAAATCCTCAAGATCTTGGTAGGCAGTATCAAGCATTGGGTCACGAACGAGGCCCTTCGCTTCCCTGTCCATAATCTGGCTTTGTACCTCCGCAACCTTGCGTTGGAAGTTTTTGAGCGCAATACCGGTATCAACAGGATGTATAAAAATGCCAATATCGAAAACGCGCGGAAGATTAACAATAGGACTGAACCAGCTATCAGCGAGATAGCGTGGATACGAAATGGTATAGAAGGTACGCGCGAACTTTTCGCCAAGCTCAAGCTCGCGCGCGTTCACCTTGAGAGCCGAAGGAGCAATGGTGTCGGCAAGATTGAGCGTCGCTTCCCCATATATTTCTTTAGGGAGCGCGGGAGTTGCGGTTGTTGGTGCTTGCAATATAGATTGCTCGCGTTGTTTTTTCTTATTGAGAAAGTCGAGAAGTGCCATATTAATTGTTCGTGAGTTTTATTGGCGTCTCGAGGTCGCCAAGATTAAAGGAGCGGTACAGCAGCTCTATCACCTCCTCCGTTCCAAGTGGCACTGCCCGTATGCCAGTCGACATAAGACCAGAAGCGACAAGGCTCATGCGCTGGGAAAGTTGTGCGTGATGTTGGTCGAATCCTTCCGTAAGACCTTCTTTCGACACGGCGTCCTTGTTGCCAAAGAACGGAAGATAGCTCGCCACCTTCCCTCCTATGATAGCTTCGTACGGAACGATGACGTAGAAGAGTTTGGTCATAATGTCTGCGCCTTCAATAAAATTCTTCACAAATTGCGCATACTCATGTACCTGCACTTTCATAAGTTCGGTTTGTTGTACCGACTCACGCTCTTTGAGAGTTTCAAGGTAGGGACGAATATCCATCTTGCGCGAATGGATGACAATTTCTATCGAAAAATCGAGCGTATTAAGGAAATTTTGGAACCCGCCAATAATGGCACGCTGTTCGTCAGCAGACTTCAGTGCAAAGTTAGTCGACGAACACATTAAGACACCGCGATAGCCACCACCCTTTAAAACGACGGTTCCATTACGGACTTCTTTTACCGGAACGAACGACTGGCTGGATTTTGATTCAGGCATAGTTAGATAGGTTCCGATTGCCCGGTGTCTTTAACATCGAGTGACCACGCAAGCTCCTCGAGTTTTTTCTGAGAAAGCCCAAGTTTTTGAATAGGCGCTTCTTTTTCGGTCACCAGTATGGTTGGTGCCACCGGTACTTCTTCAGTTTCTTTGCGCCAGAGGTAGAGGCGTTTGCCGATGTAGTAGTTGAAACCTGCCTCGAGTATTTCAATGAACGGCTTATTGTTCATTTTGTAGAACGCGAGTGCTGCCGAAAGTGCGGCTACCGGAATGGCGAGGATAACCCCCACAAGAAGTGGAAGGGTGAGGATGAGTATCGCGGAGAGGCCAACACCACCAGCAATATAAATGAATTGCTTCAGCGTGAAGGGGCCGAATATCTTATCTTCTACTTCGATGAACTGGGGAACCTGGTAATCCATTACGCTTCAGTATATCAGGCGCTCAAAACACTTCGCATCAAATCTTGTAAAAACTCCGTAGAATTAGTGGTGCCCGCCTCCGTGACTGTCAGCTTTTTTGTTGCCCCCTCCCCCACCGATACTTATTCCTGGAAAATCAAAAGACGGCATGTGAGTAACTGCGTGCCATATCCAATGACCGAATAATCCAAGTACGCCAGCGACGCGTCCACCCATTTTTTTGAAAAACCTTTCTTTCCCATGCCCGTGTGAGTGATTGTGGTGAGCGGAATGTCCGGCTGATCCATGGTTTTGGTGTGGTGCGGAATTGGCGTGCGCATGCGATGGTTGAACGACAGCACCTTCGTGCCTCAGGCTCGTTTCCTCGGTCTCAACGAGAGAACCCTCCACTATTGATTGCTCATGTAAGGCAACAGTTGTCGGATGTACTTCTTGTACTGCGGGCACCGGCGCGTCATTCTGGGAGAGCATAGGGGCTTCTACGAACGCTGGTTTAGAGACCTGTTCCTTAAACCGCTTCAACATATCGGTCGCGGCTTTGTTTACAGTCGACATGTCATTATGGGCTTCTGTTCCAGCGATATCAGGATGCCCCTCCTTCGCATAACGTCTGCGGGCTGCTTTTATTGTTTCCTCATCTGCGTTCTTAGGTATGCCAAGTATCTCGTGGGCACGTTTCCCTTTCAGATTTGGTTGCCGGTTAATTTTTGCAGGTGGCCACTCGGATGGATTACTCATGCGCTAAGTATATCAATGTATCGACATGTCCTCACACCACCGGTTCACGATAAGGGTCTATGCCGTATTGCTTGAGTTCTTCGCTCACCTGCGCAACTTTCTGTGCCATTGGAGTCGCGGCCCCTGGAGGAGTCATTGGAACTGATACTTTTGGAACAGGCACAAAGGCCGGTGGTGTTGCGTGTGGGCGCTCATTTCCTTTCTGTTCTGGGTGCGTCGACTCCACATCCATGGCCATCGTGCGAACTCGAGGTTCAATAGACGCAGCAGGTAGAGGTGTTGAGGTGAGACGAACAGGGGTGATTGGTCCTTGGTCCAAGTCCGCAGGCTTCGACACCGGTATCGTCGGCAGGAGTACGGGTTTCGCGGGAACTGCTGGAACAGAAGAATGAGGAGCCGGAAGAGTGTGGTCTGGCGCAGGCAATGAAGTGGTTGGATTTTTTTGTATTTTTACAAGAATTTCTCTACCTACCTCGCTCACGATGGATGAGGCTTTTTCAGGAGTAACTCCCGAAGCGGTAAGAGATTCAATCAGTTCTTCGGGTTTACGTAGACCGAGTATGGCGTACCCGACTTCTTTCCCTAAGAGCGAGCGAGCGGGTTCTTGTAGTTCGAACCGGGTAATAACATCAAGCACCAGCGTGAACACTTCTTCAGACAAGAAGAGTTCACGCACTTGTTCAGACGCTTTTCCAAAAACCATTCTCGTCTCTTCCCCGTTTATTTGACGTACAGACATATATTAATTCCAGAAACCTGAAGCGGGACCTGTCGTGATGTGTTCAAAAACAGGGTCGCCAGGACGTTTCGATCTTCGAATTTCGCCAGCGATTTGCGCAATCTGACTAACATCAAGCCGGTTGTTTTTTGCAATCTCGTTAAGCATGGAAACCGAAAGATTTTGTGCAATAGCAGGATTTGTAAGAATGCTCGTATCGAGAGAAGCAACTTGAGCCGGTTTAAGTTTACCGAGCCCATTAACTGGGTTTCTGACGAACGCCGCCTTATTTGGTGCAGACCTAAATCGTGCTTCGAATAGGCTCGTTGGCGCCCAGGCTTTAATTTTGTCTCGCTCTTCCGGCGTTCTCTTGTCGCTACCGATCAAGTCTTCACGTTGCTTATCGTTAAGTGCTTCTAGAACCGTGTCGCTCATAAGGGTGCGGTAAGGGATGTTTTCGAGGTCTGACTTAGACATGTTCCTTAGTGCGGCTGTTGCTGCTGCAACATTTTTTTCGTTCGCTTCTTTGGTAAGGTCTTCAAATCGCGCTGTTTTCAAATCGCTCTTCACTCGCTCCGTAAGGTTCTCGCTCTTCATGAGTCCGTCGAACTGGTCTGAACTGACATTCTTTGCAATGGTAGACGAACCTTCCTGGGTCGCATGGAGCTCTTCAAGAGCCTTTGCAGACATCGACGCAAGTGCTTGCTTGCTCTCTGGAGGAAGACTGGTGCCACCGTGATCAGCTGCACGGAGATTGTTCTCTAATGCATCGGCTTTCACGCGACGCTTAATGGCGTTCTCGTTCTCTTTACCTTGGTTACCGCTCTTGAAATCGTTGTAGATGTCCGAGGTGTCTTTAAAGAGCGCATGTTCGGCTTCTTTTGCACCGCTGGTTGCACCAACGGCTTTTAGTATCGCTCCTGCTCCAAACTTGCGAAGGTCAAGATTACTGTTTGCGATTGGACGTAATACGCGACTTGAAAGCGCACGTGCAAGTCGACTGTTCTTTTCAACCCCATAGCGTTCGAGATGTTTTGCGGCTGCGGTAGCAATTCCTCCAACGACGAAGTTAGTACCACGTGCGAGCGTGCCGTACGTTAATGCTGCAGCAGAATTTATTACAAAATCAGCGCCTGCGATACCAAATTTCCTTGCGGCGATAAGCGAGGCCATAAGAAAACCAATCATCAAGCCAAATATCAAAAGCCCGCCCGCATCATTTCCGGTGCCATTCGTGACTGCGGCGTATAGGTCCGCGGTTTTTCCGTTTACCGTTGAGAACCCAACCATTATTTTTAAGCTCACCAGAATAAGAAGCAGGTAGGCCGGTGCAAAAAGAGCGTTATTGATGAGCGATTTCCACCACATGTTGGCGAAGCTATTCAGTTGAGGAATGGCCATGCCCGCAAATCCTATCGGGGACGTAATCATGAGGAATGCGAGTACGACGGCACGCGAAATAAGTAGTACGGCTCCAGCTAGTAGTACGACCGAGGCAGTTGTGACGAACAGGGCAAGGCCGAGGAACCCAACTACTTTTTGTATAGGATTACTAAGCAAATCGAGTGCCTTTCCTCCCAAATTTAAATTACCCAGTACCGTTCCAATACCTGCGGCGTTCAAAATATTTGAAGCGATGCCGTTATTTATCGCGCATTCGGTTGCTGTTCCGACACAGCTTCCGGCACGTGTTTCTGAATAGAGTACTGACGCGACCGCGTTCGTACTGTCGATAATAGCTTCGGTCACAAAAAGACTAAAGTTAAGGAGTACCGCAAAAATAATGAGACGTGGTAACGCTTTCCCTACACTGAAATGATTGATATTGAGAATGGTTTGTATACCGATGGAGACGAACCCAAACAACAAAAGTATATTTCCGAAGTCACGCAAGACCCCCCACCCCACTAAGAGTCCGCCTGAATTTCCAAAATATTTACCAAAATCAAAAACCAAGTAAGCAACTGAGATATTGAAAAGCCAACCCACGAGGCCTAAGATGAAGCCGGCGAGCGTAAGCACGATATACGAGATACCTATAATTGGAGAAAGCGAGAAGTTGCCCAGAACGTTTCCTGCCATCTCAAGCACGTTCGGATCTGCTTTTGGTGCCTCGGTAGTAGCCGAGGAAGTTGGTTCTCCAGCAACAACTGTTTGAGGAAACACAAAAAAAGTGCTTCCCATAAGCGCGAGAATTCCGAGAACTACGGCACCAAGCGTAGCAAGACGGGGCGACATAGAAACGTTAGTTGTTGCCATCACTGTTGCCATACGAATAACAGGAAGCTCTCGCTATGTCGTTCATCTTACGCATAAGCGTTTGCGGTGCTGGTGGAGAAATGTCTCGAGTCTGTTCCACAGCTTCAGAATATTCGGGAATGGTTGGCAACTCACCGTTTTGACGCATAGCATCAAAATCAGCCACCACAGCCTGAAAATCACCTTCACCTTGTGCAGCAGCTTGAGCACGTCGAGCAAGATCACTAAATTTCGCAAGTGCCGCGCCGACACGTTCGATGTTGTTTTGGGCGCGAACTATTAGCGGTGCAACCTCATTTACGCGCAGATCGTCCGCTTCCGTACTAGAACAGGTATTCAGCTTGGCTTCTGCCTGAAGTGCGGCTGAGTAGATATTGCTCCACCCGCTACGGAACTGCTCGAGCGTGGGACGCTGATTATCAAGATTGGCAATAAAGGAACTGACGACAGATGCAGATGGTCGAGGAGGTTCGATACGTTGGTATTGGCCACCCTTTGCGATTCCCCCGCCGTCACCAAATATGGTATCAGTCACGAGTTGGGTAAAGAAGTTTCCAATAACTTCGTCGATTTCATCAGCACTTACCTGAAGTCCGAGGCCGGTTCCGATACTGGACTCTTCAATGGCATATTTGACAACCGAACCAGGCGTTTCCGTTTTACAACCAAGCTTCGACTCTTTTTCGGCAAGTTCTACCCCACTCCCTGTTGGAGGGGTTACCCCTTCCGGACAGGATTTCCAAGCAAGAAATCCGTCCGCCCATCCAGACTCAGTAAGGAAATCATTTGTTGCGGTTGTGATTCGTGAAGAAAGCTCATCTTCAGCCAGTATTTGCGCACCGTAAATATTATTTGCTGGATTTGTCCACGCCGACATCCAGCCTGATATGCCACAGACATCAAGCACTGCACGAGGATCGCTACAGCCGACGTCAAGAGTATATCGAGCTCGGATGCTGTACCGCTCGCGTCCGGTTTCCCGGTAATACTTATCAATAACCGCCGGCGCTATGTCTGCGGTAAAGGGTGAGCTTACTGAACCGGATGCCAATTCTTGTTGGAAGTTAGTGGCGACCGTGTCTCCTATGCGCAGAAAATTATTCTGCAAGTCAGTAACGAATGCAGGAGAACCGTCAAAACCGTTCGCTGCCCAGTTAATCATGCTTTGGGCAACTGATTGAAGTGCATCGGTTGCTGCTACGCGCGCGATAGGGTCGAGCACGTATTCCTTTGTATTATCGCTTCCTGCAAGTAGTTGGGTTCCCAAATCGTTCACATACCCAAAGATATCGTAAATAAAGTCGACAGGGTCAAAGGACAAAGTCTGCGCATGTGCTTTCTGCGGAGCAAACCCAAATGCTAACGGGGTAAAGATGAGACCGATAACGAGCAGTGAAATTGTTCGAGAGAATTTCATACTAGAAATTACTGGGTTTCCGCTTCTTTGAGCGCGGTCTGCAAAGCTTGCGAACGTACCGCGCCGTTATAGAAGAAGTATCCAGGTTCGCTGGTCGAAATAGTTACACCTTGTGCTTTGAAAAATGGGTACAATGCTGCGTACGCATCAACTATTTCGCGCTTAGAAGCCTCATACTTACCTACCGCAAGTAGTGCAAGAAACGGGTCGGTATCAAATGAAGCCATGTCCTTTATTGTTTCTCCAGCTCGTACAAAAGCGTTTGCGAGCCGGAGATGTGCATATCGGGCTTCCGCAGGAACGCTTACGGTAATGAGTGCTCGACCAATTGCTTCATGCGCTTCTCCTATTTTATTTGCTTGTACAAGCCCGTCTGCATCTCCATTTATGGCGCCATCGAACACGTATTCAAGTTCATTTTTTTCCGGATGAAGTGCGTTAGCGAGAAGAACAGACTCTGCTGCTTTCGCGTAAGACAGGAGTGCGGGAGCACCACTTCCTGAGGTTTTAACATCACTATATGAAAATTCGTCTGGACGAACGCTATCAAACTCCGATAGCGCTGAAGCGACAAGCGCCTGTTTCTGTTCATTTGAAAGTGACCCCGCCCGTTGTGCCTGCAAGTAATTTTGGAGAAAGGTCTTTGCAAAACGATCGGTTAAGGTACCTTCTTTTGCATCAACGCCGGGCACATCTTGTATCGCATCATTCGTGGCAGGAGATTGTGTCTCAAACCTCGGTTTCACTAGACCCTGAGCAACTGCATCTGCGTCACGCATACCATCAACGATGGAGCTCGGGTCCTTAGGGTCACTTCCGTACAGTGCTTCTTGCCAATCAGACAATCCATCATTATCCGTATCCTTTGCAACATACGCGCGCAACAAGTCATCAGCAGATTCAGCACCTACAGTCGGTAACAAGGGACCGGAAAGCCAATACGAAACGCCAACCATCACCCCCGCTATTGCGAAAGAGGTGATGATGTTCCTCGTTCGATTAGAAATTTGCATGGTACTTATGAAAATATTACCACGCTCCACATGCACTTAACGGGAAGTGCCTACTTCGTAAGTGTGTATACCTATATAGGTATAGATCGTGGAACTGACTCGGTTAGTTTTTTCCATGTTAGGAGAGAAACATCCTCGGCTCGCGCTCGCGCAGGTATGTTTGATTGTGCAAATGCCGTTTGAATTTCTTGAGAGGTCATAAGCCCGTCAAGATTTTTTGCGAGCTGCTTGCGTTTGTGAGCAAATCCGGCGCGAATCACCGTGAAAAATTGCTTTTCCGCTTCGGGACTTGAAAACGCATCGCTTCGAATACCGGTAATTGAAAGGACGGCGGAATCTACGTTCGGTGCTGGTTTAAACGCACCACGTGGCACCATAAACTCAATACGAGGTGTACCAAATACTTTTACGGAAAGAGACAGAAGACTTTCTTTCTTTGCGCGCGCAATGCGTACCGCAACCTCCTTTTGGACCAGAACGGTCATTGAGGAAGGTTTGTGCACCGCGGTGAGAAACTGGCGGAGAATTTCTCCGGTGATGTAATACGGAATGTTGGCGACGAGCGCGTAGTCCCCTTCTATAGCGGTGGTATCAAAAGCGCGAATGTCTTCGTTTTTTAGTATGAGCTTTCCTTCGCTAATTGCCGAGGCAAACTCTTCTTCAAGTTGTGCAATAAGTGAATAATCCGCTTCAATAGCGATAACGCGTTTAGCTCGTTGAAGCAGGGCGCGCGTGAGCATGCCGGTGCCTGGCCCTATTTCAAGAACGGTTTCCCCTGCTATGTTTGCTGCGTCTGCAATACGGTCAGCGGTCTGCTGATGCATGAGAAAGTTCTGCCCGAGAGATTTTTTCGCGCGTAACTCAACGTTCGTCATACTAGTATGATATATCATAGCGACTCTCGGGGGCGTGAGGTTGTGCGTACTGCACTAATGACTCATCAATATCACGAATGAAGCGCGATGGTTCGTTTATAAAATCAGAACCGTAGATACGGCGAATGTGCGCGAGTGTGAGGTACAGACGCAATTTTGCACGCGTCACGGCCACATAAAAGAGACGACGTTCCTCCTCTTCGTCGCGTTCCTCCTCCCCCATTCCTTCGTGGGGGAATAATCCTTCTTCCATACCGGTTACAAAGACCGCATCAAATTCAAGACCTTTCGCTGCGTGCACCGTCATAAGGGTTACGCCTTCTTGTTTCGCTTCTTGGGGCCTGTCCATTTCGTCTTGGTCTCCGGCGAGTGCCGCATCTGCAAGGAACGCAGAGATACCGTCTTTCCCGGGCATTTCATCATGGCGACTCGCAAGTGTCGCAAGTTCTTTTGCGTTTGCGAGTCGTTCCTGATCTTCTTCGGTGCCGGCTTCAAGCGCGGCCTCCATCCCACTTTCCGTAAGCACCATGCGCACGAACACTGAAGGCGTGACGGTTTCAGAAGCCACTTCAAGTTTGGCGAGTACCGCTTCAAACTTCTCAACCTTCGCACGCTCAGACGGCTTCAGTTCGTCACGCATGCCGGCGGTAAGCTTTCCAAGTAACACTTTACCGATGCCACGAGCTGGAAACTGCACCGCACGAATACGGTCCACTTCACGCGTAGGGTCGAGTGCAAGGCGTATCCATGCAAGTGCGTCCTTCACTTCTTTGCGGTCATAGAAACGCGTACCCAAAAGACGATATGGCACTCCTTCTGCCAGAAATGCTTCTTCAAGCGCGCGCGATTGGAAATTGGTACGAAACAGCACCGCCATCTGCGTGAGTGGCATGCCGGAGCGCGCCAGGTTCGCGGTCTCGCGCGCAATCCATGCAGCCTCCCCTTCTGCTGTTTCTGCGAGCATAAGCATGATGGGTTCACCGGCAGCATTCGTGGTGACCGAGCGTTTGTCTTTTCGATTACGGTTATGTTCGATGATTTGGTTTGCCGCATCAACGATGTTTTTTGAGGAGCGATAGTTATGTTCAAGGACAATGGTCTTTGCGTCCGTGTACTGTTTTTCGAACCCGAGCAGGTTTTCAATGGAGGCTCCCCGCCAGGTATATATGGTCTGGTCGATATCGCCTACCACAAAGAGATTCTTGCGTGCTCCGGCAAGTAAAGAAGCGAGGCGTCCTTGCACTTCGTTGGTGTCTTGGAACTCATCAATGTGGATGTAGGTAAAGCGTTCTTGTACCAGCGCGCGAATGTCGGCATGTTCGGTAAGTAGTTTTACCGGAAGCGTAAGTAAATCGTCAAAGTCGAGCGCCTTCTCTTTCTTAAGTGTCTCTTCATAGCGAAGCCACACATCCGCCGTGACCCGTGAATGAAACGATTCGCGTCCTGTTTTTGAAGCAAACTCACTTGCAGAGGTTCCGTCGTTCTTGGCACGACTAATGCGCGTTAGTAAGGAACGCGGTGTTACTTCTTTTGGGTCGATACCCATTGATTTAAGCGCTTCCTTTACCGCCCGTTCCGAATCATCACGATCGAAAATGGTGAAATGTCGCGCGATACCAAGCGGACGGCCATATTGTTCAAGAAGCTCACGTCCTAGTCCGTGAAAAGTCGCAACAAACGGCAAACTGCCCCGTTTCCAAGACGTAATTTCTTGTCCAAGGCGCGCACCAAGACGTTCGCGCATTTCGCGGGCCGCTTTATTCGTGAACGTAACGGCAAGTATCGATTCTGGAGCAACGCCTTCGCGTATCAAGTGGTAAATACGAGTAGTCAGTACGCGGGTTTTTCCGGAACCTGCTCCGGCAAGCACCGAAACGGGCCCATCAATGGTTATAACCGCTTCTTTTTGTTGCTCGTTGAGGCCTTCAAGGTACGTCACCAATGAAATATACCAGCGTATGTCTTTCGTGGCCCGTGGAGAGGTGTATTTGGACACATATTCACGAACGCGTCACTATGTGGGATGTAAAAATGCGCTCTCCCCAGCTTCATACTTTCTCCATTGACCAGGGTTTGGTGGGGGGTATAATCGCCAGGTTGGCAGTTATGGATGAACGAAAAAGATGGCTTAGGTAAGCCATTTCTGTATTTGGAAGCACGACTGAATTCCCTTTCCCCCGCATCCTTTCCTCAAAGAATCTTTCCCGTTCGCCGCTTATCGGCAATCGCAGGAACGCATATTGGGCTCTTGTCGCCACGGTGTGTGGTGGCATAGCCGTTTTTGTACTTGCATGGTCTCTTCCTCAGCAAGCATCAGCCTTCTTTGGTTTCTTTTCCCATACCCGCGCAGCTGAAAATTCCGACGTACTTATTCATGATTCTAAGTTGGCGCTTCTAGACGCCGCGACGAACATAGATCCGAACCCATCGAAGGGCGGTATTGATATTGGTGTATCTCAAGGCTCCGCCCTTGTGCCATCCTCAGGTCCAGAAGGTGCCCTCCCTGAAAGTATGGGTATTGGTGGCCCCGTCTCGGATGCTATTTCTCTCTACCAGGTTCGCGAAGGTGATTCTCTTTCGGAAATTGCTGATATGTTTGGTGTTACAGCGAACACCATTCTCTGGGCAAACGACATAAAGGACGCAAAGACTATCCACCCGGGAGATACCCTCCTTATTCTTCCCGTCTCAGGTGTGCGCTATACTGTGAAGAGTGGCGGTACCCTGAAGGATGTTGCGAAACTCTTTGATGCTGACATTGATGAAATCGCTCTTTTCAACGGCATTGACCCAACCGCAGCACTTGCGGCCGGCACAGAAATTATCATTCCTGGCGGTAACCTTGCCCCTAAGCCGGTAGTGAAAACAGCAACCAAGAGTGCGGGTACGAGCGTTGTTTCAAAAGCGCTTCCAGCACTTACTGGCTATTACGGAAATCCAGTACCGGGCGCACGACTAACACAGGGTATCCACGGCAATAACGGTATTGACCTCGGTGCGCCAAGCGGCACACCGGTATATGCCGCGGCCGCAGGTACGGTTATCGTCGCGAAGAATGACGGTGGGTATAACGGCGGATACGGAAACTACATTGTGGTTTCGCACGCAAACGGTACACAGACTCTCTACGCGCACCTTTCTTCGGTTAACATTTCGGTAGGTCAGGCGGTTGAAAAGGGTGCAAAAATTGGCGGTGTTGGTTCCACGGGTCGTTCTACTGGAAATCACCTCCACTTTGAAGTTCGTGGTGCTGCAAACCCGTTCTCAAATTAGTCGTCGCAGACACCAAAGAAAAAATCCTCGTACGCACGAGGACTTTTTCGTTACCTTGTTATTCAAACCCAAATAGTCCACGCGGACGATACTGGAGCGCTTCCATAATATGTGTTGCAGACACATCGTCTGCGTCCGCGAGGTCGGCAATGGTGCGCGCAACGCGCATGACACGATGATACGCACGTGGCGAAAGGTTTAGTTTTGTTGCGGCAGTCAGCAAGACTCCTTTTGCTTCGGGAGAAAAGCCAGAACGTTCATCAAGTTCGCGCGCGGCGAGGCGTGCGTTTACTCGTTTTCCATCATTGCGCTTCACTGCCTTGGTACGTGCGCGTAGTACGCGCTCGCGCACTTCGCTAGAATGCTCACCATCAGAAAGTGCTGCAAGTTTTTCGTGAGAAATATGCGGAACCTCAACCCAGAGGTCGAGTCGGTCAGCAATGGGTCGTGAAATTTTTCTTGACTGCTTTAGTGCTTGGCGAACAGCAACTTCTGCATCTGCTGTAAGTGTGTCGGCAGGATTCATTGCGGCAACAATCATGCAGTCTGCAGGAAAGGTAACCGTTGCACGAGCTCGAGAAACGGTGACAATTCGGTCTTCAAGTGGCTGGCGTAGTGCCTCAAGAGCGCGCGTTTCAAATTCAGCAAACTCGTCGAGAAACAGAACTCCTTTATGGGCGAGGGTGACTTCGCCAGGACGTGGTACCGCTCCCCCGCCTACCATCGCGGTATGTGAAATGGTGTGGTGTGGTGCCCGAAAGGGTGGATAGTACACGGCGTGTTCGCGCAGTTCCCCAGCAGTTGAATGAATTGCAGTTACTTCAAGTAGTTCATCACTCGAGAGTGGTGGCAGTATGCCGGGGAGTGCACGAGCGAGCATTGTTTTTCCGGTACCAGGCGGTCCATAGAGAACGAGGTTATGTCGACCAGCGGCAGCTATCTCAAGTGCACGCTTCGCACTTTCCTGCCCTTTCACGTCAGCTAAATCGATGGCGGGTGGTGGCGGAGCGCTTGCTTCTTCTCGTATGCTCGGCGCAAGAAGTGTTGTTTTGGTGAGATGTTCTACAAGCTCCTTTAAGGTATGCAGAGCGAACACTTCCATGCCCTCAGCAAGCAATGCTTCACGTGCGTTACCTTCCGGCACGAACACACGAGTAATACCTGCGTCACGCGCCGCTATAACTTGCGGGAGTATTCCGCGCACGCTACGAAGTGTGCCGTCGAGACCGAGTTCGCCGGCGTACAAGGCCGGCACTGTACCAAGTTCAATGTCTCCGGCTGCTGCAAGATAGCAGAGCGCAAGTGGTAAATCGAAATGTGAACCTTCCTTCTTTAAATCGGCTGGTGACAAAGAAAGAATGATTCGTTTGTTGGAGGCTTTTGGAGATTTAAAACCTGCATGACGAATAGCTGCACTAATGCGATCACGTGCTTCTTCAACAGCCTTGTCAGCAAGCCCCACAACGGAAAACGCGTGGAGACCACGCGTTAAATCCGCCTCAATCGTCACTAGCTCAGCCCCGCTTCCAAGTGGCTGTGCGGCACGAAGTGTCGCATACCCACCCGTTTCTTTCTTTTGTTTTTTCGCCGTGTCCGGCACAGCAATGTTATGCAACAGCTTCAGCTGCTGGTGCTTGAGGTTCCATCATTGGTGTCGCCGGTTCTGTTTCAGGAGCAGAGGCTACTTCAGATGAAGTATGTCCGGAGAGTGTGCGGTACGCGTGCACCATAGCGAGAATAGATAGTGGCGCGGTGACCAAGAGACCGACGAGCAACACCATTGCACCAACGATGTTGAGCGCAGTGATAGTGAGCGCAAGCAGGAAGAGCTTCAACCAATGACCCTTCGTTAGGCGCCAGCTCTCTTTGAGAGCCTCCATTGGCAAAACTTTTCGTTCAATGACGATATACGGCGCAAAACTGAACGCGAGCGCGAGGATGACGCCTGGCACAATAAGGAGCAAGAGACCAACGACGACGATGATGCCCATGACGATGCTTGTAGCGAGATACTGCCAGAATGGTTTTGGATTCCAAAGAAGTGAGAATGTTGCACTACGAACGTCATCATGTGCCTTGAGGTATAAGCTCATGAGTCCAAGCGCCAGTAGCGTTCCGGCAACGAGACTGATAAGTGCGCTCACGAGACCTGGAAGCTTGTGCTCAATGGTTCCAAGTATCAGTTGCACTACTGCATAGATGAGAGAAGAACCAACAAAGAGCCATGGACGTGCCTTAAAGGTCTTCCAAGCAAACAAAAAGCACGATTGCACCGTTAGCGAATGATTCATGGATACGCGTTTAGAAGTCGTTGGTGGGTATGGGGTAAGTGTAGCAGAATGTCCGGCGACGGGTGTCTACCAGACAGTACCTGTAGATAACCTTATCCTAGGTGCGCCACGCAGGTGGTCGCAGCAGGGTCAGCATGAAGACGGGCTTCTTCAATAGGTTCTCCGGACACTGAGCAGATACCAAAGGTGCCTTCGGTAATACGTGCGAGCGCCGCAAGTACTTCGTTATAGCGAATTTCAAGCTCTTTAAGAATACCAGTATTGTCTTCGAACCCCTCGATGTGCTCGGCTGCGTCTACTGGATCTGGTTCTTGCCCTGTTTCTTGCGGTACTGCCTCCCAATCCATGGGATTAGACGGATTACGTCTCCCGACACTCTGTAGCTCGCTTTCTAGTTTTATCTTCTCTTCTTCAAGTGTTGTTTTGTAGGTGTCGGTGTTCATAGTGTTCAAAACTCTACCACAAACGATCTAATTTCCGGCGGATGCCGCAAGACGCCGAACTAATTCGAGAAACGCTGTCTCGTCTCGCGCGATAATCAGCGTTTCTTTGTCGCGGAAACCATACGTCAGAAGCGCACGACCCGTTATGTCTCGGAGAACGCGCACGTCTCGATTCCCGGTTATTTCATCCGTAAACACAAGGTCAGGAAGCGCTTCGGGCGTACTCGATGCGGTTGTTGTGGCGCTAGATTCAGGTAGCGGGTATGCGGGGTATAGCAGAGCCAAGTCAGAAACAATGCGCGGTTCCCACTCAAGCATGCCGGCGAACGCACGTTCGAAGGAATCGACACGCAAAATAAAGAATGCGTGCTGTTCACCTCCTGCTCGAATAATCCCCACCGTACTTTCTTGCTGAATACTGCGGAATAAAATATCAGGCATCGGAAGCGCGAGTGCTTTTACGAGCTCACCGCCTTCTTGTGGAAGTCCAAACACTGCGCCGTCGCTTGAAGTTGAGGCAATTGCTGTGTACACAACCATTACGGCGCCTTCAGCCAGTGGTTCGTTACGTATCTGTGCAAGTTCTGATAAGAGCGCTCCAGGTTCACCGGAAAGTTCGCGCTTCGCGTCTGCGGCAACGAGTGACGGTACGTGGGGAGCAAAGAGGGGAATGACTCGATGGGTAACGGCGAAAAATGCCGCGAAGACACTACCGCCACCAAGAAGCACAAGCAGTATGCCCGCCACAAGTGCAATCGGAAACCGCTTCTTTTCTTTGAGTACTACGGTGCGTTCTCCTGTAGCGTCAGATTGTGCTGCAAGTACGGAGAATGCGGATGCGTCTTTGGTGTCGATGTGGTCAGCAAAATCACTCTTATACGTATGTATGCGTTCTGGTGCAGTAGGTTTCGGAACGGGTATAGGAACAGCAGCTGGCTCGAGTGCAGTAGCGGATGTCTTAAGTCGTGCAAGCACCGCTTCCCTGCTCTCTCCTGTTGAGGGCGCTTTCGGAAGCGCAATGGCTTCTGCTTGTGCTTCTTGCACCGCGTTTCGTTTCAAACGCTCGAGCACTGATTCACGCGACTCGCTCGTTGTTGGTGCTTTGGGTATGACATATGCGGGCGGTGGTTCCGGGAGAGGTGCTACGACCTTGGGAGGATCTGTAACGGGAGGCGTTGACGCTTGCACAGGAGGAACGGTTGCAGTCTTTGGAGCAACTGGCTCCATTGGTTTCCCCGAGAGGCGCGCAACATCTTGCGCAAACGTACGCACAACGCGTTCGGGCGTCGCTGAAGCAGGAGGAGGAGTGAGAGGTTCGGAGGCCACTAGATAAAAGTATACACGCCGTACTCTCGTACGGCGTGTATTTCTTCGGCAAAACTTTGCGGTTACTTAGAGCGACCTTGAATAGTGAATTTTTTCGGGTCGTCGCACATGTCAGTAAATGCGTGTGCTGCTTCTTTGAGTTTTGCTGACGATGATTTACCGAATGAAATTACTTCCACTTGGCACCCTTCGTTCATATCAAGGTATTCGATGAGCGGAACAAAGTCGCCGTCACCAGAGGCAATAATGATGGTGTCGAGTTTTGGAGCAACTTTCACTGCGTCGATAGCGAGCCCAACGTCCCAGTCGGCTTTCTTTGCGCCGTCAGAGAATACTTGTAGCCCTTTAACCTTTGTCTCGATACCAATTTTAGTAAGTGCGTCAAAGAATCCCGACTCATCACCGCCGTCGGTGCTGATGACATAGGCAATCGCACGAACAAGCGTTCGGTCTCCTACGGCTTCTGCTAGAACGTTTGCGAAATTAACCCGTGCTTTGTAGAGATGTTTCGCGCTGTGATACAGATTTTGCGTGTCGATAAATACGCCCACACGTTGGGCTCGATGTTTAATAACTGCCATATAAGAATGTTAGAAAATCGTATTAAAACGGGTGCTTTCCACCCTGATACCAGCTTACCACTTTGTAAAAAGAAGAATCCGGGATGTCCCCGGATGGCTTCTTACTTCTTTAACCCAAGTTTCTTCGTGACCGCGTTATAACGACGCTTGTCATTCTTTTCGAGGTAGCGAAGATGTGAGCGACGATCAGCCACCATCTGGAGAAGACCACGACGGGAATGGTTATCCTTGTTGTTCTTCTTGAGATGTTTGGTCAATTCGTCGATTTTGCGGGATAGCAAAGCAACCTGGACGTCCGGGGAACCGGTGTCCGAGTCATGACGAGCAGAGTCTTTTATGACTCCAGTCTTTACGCGCTTAGTTAGCATGGTTCCCACAGAGTACCACACCTTGCTTAAAAGCGCAAGTGTTTTCTAGTATTCCGGCTACTGCGCGTAGCGCTGTATGAGCGCCTCAATACCCAGTTTATTGCGCGCCCACTCTACTGCTTCGTGTGAGGAAAGCTCCACAGAGAGCGCGGGAATACCTATAGAAGCAAGCCAGCCCTCAACATCTCCAGTCACCGGGTACGCGTCGAATACTGCTACTGCAGGATATCCAGCTGCATGAGCGTACGTGTTCATACTAGCCAGTGTTTCAGGGAGTACTCCCGCAGTACATTCCGAGGCATAAACGGCGTTTGCTTGGCTATGGAAGAAAACTGCAGAAACAGGCTTTTCTTTCAGGAAGAAATCACGGAGCGCGACTGCTTCTGGTTCAGAAAACGCAGTAGTGCCTGCGGAAACTTTGTTTCCGCGCCATGTAGCTTCGCTCTGCCATTTGCATCCGAAGTTCCTGTTGAGGTCCACGGCATGTGCGTTGAAGCGTCCTTCCGATTGGTCGCCAGCCATAACATCTGCGACCGCGAAGCGACCCTCCTTCCCTACTATCTTGAATACGCCGTCTGGATTTGCTGACGGAATAACTACAATGCGTTCGTTTGCTGGTATCGCACTTGGATTTTCCGCAAGGTAATCCATAAGTTCGTAGGCAAGCAGTACGCTGTTCCACTCATATCCACCATGTATACCGCCCACAAACACGAGTGACGTATCTCCCGTTCCGTACGTGTACGCCGTAATGGCGCGACCCTCAACGGAAGAACCAAGTACTTGTGTTGTGGTGGTCGCCTCAGTCACCGGCTCAAGCGTTGCGGGCTCTTCTGTTTCGCGCATGAAGAAGAAAACGAGAATGCCCGCAGCAAGAGCCGCGAGCATAATCGCCCCCAAGATAATGCGTATCTTTGGAGACTGAAAAAACATTAGTTTGCGTAGCGTGCGAGTACGGCGTCGATACCAGCCTTATTCTTGCTCCACTCAGCGTCAGTGTGGTTTGTGAGAAGCACGCTAATGCCTGGGACACCTTCCTTTGCGAGCCAGTTCACCATATCGCCAGTGATTTCGTAGAAATCGAATGTCTCATGTGCTGTGTACCCGCTCGCTTTCGCGTAGAGGTTCGTGAGTGCCGTAGTTTCTGGAAGAATGCCGTCATGACAGTTTGAGGAGAAGACACCGCCTGCTGAGCTATACCAAACGATGACTGCAGTCGGATGACTTGCCGCAACATACGCTTTTATCGCCTGGGTTTCAGGCTCAGAGAATGCCGCGGTACCGCCGGAAACTTCACGACTCTGCCATACGCCCTTGGCTTGCCAGTCACACGCGAAGTTGCGGTTCAGGTCTACAGTGTCGCCATTGAAACGTCCCGGAACAGTTTCTGCAGATGAAGGAATGTCACTCGCTTCAAAGCGGTCTGTGGTGCCTACAACTTTCTTCAAACCGTCTGGGTTCATAACTGGGATAACGGTGACCTTAACGCCTTCAGGGACCGCTTCAGGGTTTGACTGAAGATAGTCCATAAGATCAAACGCAACGAGCGAGGTGTTTGGGGAGTAACCGCCGTGTATACCTCCCACGAACAACACTTCTTTTGCGCCAGTACCATAGTGGTACGCATTGATATCGTTACCGCCTGCTGAAGAACCAATCTTTACAGCCGTACCGTCCGGGGTCATTGCCGGTGTTCCGTCCTCAGTCGTCGTCGACGTTGTCGGATTTTCTGTAGTAAGCGGAGTGGTTGGAGTTTTGAATAAGAAGAACCAGCCAAGAACACCAAGTACAATCAAAATTACAAGTGCAACAAGAAGGTTTTTCATAGAACTCCATTTTACCACAACGGCTTTTTCAGAACTGTGTACGGGCGCGTATCGTCCCGTATATATAGGCTACGATAGACTCATGAAATATTCATGGGCACGCTTTGTTTCCCTGGTCGCGTCATTTGCATTGCCTTCTCTTGTTTCAGCGCACGAAGTGTACGTGCTCTCTCCGGACGTAGTGCAAGCGGCGATGCTCATGGCGCCTTTTTCCGAATGGGAAACGCTCCTTGAAAACGCACATGAATTCGCGTTCTTCGCTTTTCTCGGCGTACTCGTAGTATTTGTAGTGTTCTTCGTTTCCATATCGCGTTTCCTCGAGAACGCGGTTGACCCTCTTTTGGCAAAATTGCCACCGTTTGCACCTGTCATCAGTCGAGTGACCATTGGTCTCTCGTTTATTTCCGCCGCATATTTTGGCGCTCTGTTTGGTCCTGAGCTCCCTCTTGTGGCGACGTTTGGTGTGTATGCGAGCGTAGTTTCAATTCTGCTTGCGATTATCGGTATTGCTCATCGGGTTCCATGCGCGTATCGCGGCACTCGTAGCACTTGTGTTGTTCACTATAGAAGTTGTTGTACACGGCTCGTACATGTTCACGTACCTTAATTACTTAGGAGAAATTATCCTTCTCCTTATATTGGGCTCGCACCGTATTGGTGTTCATACAAAAAAGCATGATGCACGAGAGACCAATCATTTCTTACAACGTCTCAAAGAACGTTTTGCTCCGTATGCGTTTCTGACGCTCCGCATTGCATTCGGTACCTCCCTTATATACGCGTCACTGTACGCAAAGGTATTCCATAACCAGCTCGCGCTTGCGGTTGCAGACGCGTACCCATCGCTCGTGCATTTCTTCGGACTAGAACCTCACTTCCTCGTGCTCGGTGCCGCTATTATTGAAATTCTTATCGGCACGTTCTTTATTCTGGGTATTGAAATACGCTTCACCGCCCTCTTTCTTCTCTTCTGGCTTTCCCTTTCTCTCTGGTACTTCGGTGAAGTTGTCTGGCCACACATCATCCTTATCGGCATTCCTATTGCATTCATCTGCTACGGCTACGATGCGTATTCCCTGGAAGGTCGCATCTTCAAACGCAACGGTCGCGAGCCAGTGCTTTAGTGAATAGGTTCAGACAATATTGTGCGAAGTGCTGGTAAAATATTTGGTACATGGACGCGCTTTCGATGAAACGACAGTTTTTGGAATACATTGAGCTTGAGCGCGGTCGCTCAGTGAAGACTATTGAGAATTATGATCGTTACCTCTCTCGGTACTTCGCGCAGATGAAAATTAAAGATGTCTCGGGTATCACGGAGGAAAGTATTCGTGAATTTCGTCAGTGGTTGAATCGTCAACCAGGAACTGCTGGGTCAATGAAGCGCCGAACGCAGAACTACTATCTCATTGCGCTTCGTGCGTACCTGAAGTTTCTTCGTAAACGCGAAGTACCGTGTATTTCTCCAGAACGCATTGAGCTCGCGAAACTGCCGGAGCGCTCACTCGACCTTATTTCAAATACGGAACTCAATCGACTTATCGGAGCAGCGGATGGTGAGGACGTACGGTCGCTTCGCGACCGCGCCATCCTCGAACTCCTCTTCTCTACCGGTCTTCGTGTTTCTGAACTTTGTTCGCTCGACTCTGATCTCGACCTCACTCGTGATGAATTTTCTGTTCGTGGAAAGGGTGAGAAGGTTCGCGTGGTATTCCTCTCCTCTTCTGCAAAAGATGCGATACGCGTGTATTTAAAATCGCGCAAAGACATGGAAGATGCACTTTTTGTGAGTGCATCGAGCATCGGAAAAACCAAGGAAGAAAAAGTAAAACAAACACCCACCCGCCTCACTCCCCGCTCGATAGAACTTTTGATTAAAACGTATGCCGCGAAAGCAGGTATTACAAAAAAAGTGACGCCACACATTCTGCGCCACTCCTTTGCAACTGACCTCCTTTCAAACGGCGCAGACATTCGCTCCGTGCAGGCACTCCTTGGTCATGCCTCGATAAACACGACGCAAATTTACACGCACGTGACGGATGCGCATTTACGCGAAGTGCACAAAAAATTCCACGGAAAGAATCGTTAACTGGCAGACTGGGTATCGAACATTCTCGATGACCAGGTAGAATAAGTGAATGAAAATAGTCTCCTGGAACGTAAACGGTATACGAGCGGTTCACCGCAAAGACCTCTTCCTTCCCTTCCTGAAGGAACTGTCACCCGACATTATTTGTCTACAAGAAACGAAGGCGGAGCAGAGTCAGTCCGAGCTCGATCTCCCCGACTACGAGGAATACTGGAGTTCAGCGGTGAAGAAGGGCTATAGCGGCACCGCAATATTTACGAAGCAGAAGCCAAAAAGCGTAACGCTCGGCTTCCCTGTCGATATTGCTGAAAAGTATGACCTCACTGACTCATACGGTGACTTGCGTACCGAAGGCCGAATTACGGCCATAGATACGGGAGAATTTTATATCGTGTCTGTATACACCCCGAACGCTAAGGGTGACCTCTCTCGCCTCCCTATGCGACATAAAAATTGGGACCCGGCGTTTCTCGAATATATGCAGAGACTCGACGCCAATAAACCGGTTATTTTTTGCGGTGACCTTAACGTCGCCCACGGCCCGGAAGACCTTTCGAATCCGAAAGCAAACGAAGGAGACCATGGCTATACCACCGAAGAGCGTGAGGGAATTGATAAGATTATTTCCGCAGGCTTCGTTGATACGTTTCGTTTGTTTACCGAAGGTAATGGCCACTATTCCTGGTGGAGTCATTTCGCTAAATCGCGGGAGCGAAATGTCGGGTGGCGCATCGACTACGTATTTGTCTCCAAGCGCATCGCTTCAAAAGTAAAAAAAGCCGAGATACACTCTGCAATCATGGGTTCAGACCACTGCCCCGTCTCTATTACCCTCTAACGAGTGATGTCCGAGAGAAAGGCTCCCTGAAAGCAGCCGGAGCGCACAGAGTCGACGGAGGACATCGAGCTGTTTGAGCGAAGCGAGTTCGAAGATGTCCGTACCGGAGACGACTATGTGCTCCGTGCGCCCTGCAAGGCGAAGCTGGCTTTCTCTCGGACATCAGGAGTGTCCTTTATCCACAGCGTATTTGTTTACATATGTCCTATAGGACATATGATGTATCCCAGACCAGGAGGGAAAGCCAACAGAAGTTTGTTGGGTCCTTCCGGGCACCAGTTCTTTGCTAGCTCTTTATATCGCAGAGAGTTTTTACGCGCCACGACGCAGCCCAACGACTTCGGATCGTATATCCAACCAAGCCCCTCGGTCTCGCCTCGTTCCACGTGAAAACGCAGAAAAGCAAGAAAAAACTAAAAAGCCGCTAAACACCGCATTCTCCCGGGGACCTACCATCACATTGCCCGCTCCAAAACCGGGTCCCCAATCAGGTGAGGCGGCTTTTTTATTTCCTGTATTCCCTACTCTTTTTATACGCATAGATACGTTTCACGTGAAAACGGTGCGCTTGGGTATAGAAAAAGAAACGGCGCTCCAGGCCGCTAGGCCAAGTCTTACCGTTCCTTTTCCCACACCCTCGCTTCCCTATTTTGTAAGTGTTCCACGTGAAAACCGCCCTGGGGCGGTTTTCACGTGGAACACTTATTAAGAAACGTGATGCTTCCGTTCTATCTCTCGTATCTCTGCTTCTTCAGCGGCCTCTCGCTTCTTCCGTCCGGAGTCCCCCATCTTCTCGAGTTCTTCGGCAGAAAGTTTCAATAGTTCTTCGGTGCGTCCATCGAGATACTTATCGCTGTTCCGCTTCGGGTCCTCAAGCACGTCCTCAAGGAGCGCATTAAGGACATGTCCTATAGAAGGTCCTGCTTTCACGTGAAACTTCTCCATGAGGCGGTTTCCGTCTGTTTTAAGCATTCCTACGGATATAGGGTCACGAAGTGCCTGGTCCACCATCGATTTGTACTTGCGGAAGCGAAATGGCTGTTCCTTCGGGCGTCCGGTACCAATGCGGTCACAGATACGGAGGTTTAGAAGATCATGCATATTCTCCTCTCCCACGTTGCGAATCATGCGACGAACCGCAGAGAGGCTTATCAGGTCTGGGTCAGAGAAGAACATGTGCCAGCGCACTAACTTTCCTACCCTTTCAATGGTTTCACGTGAAAAGCGAAGGTCCTCGAGAATCTTTCTAACAAGACGTCCTCCAACTACTTCATGTCCGTGGAACGTCCAATCCTTCTTCTCTTGGGCATACCGACGTACTTCAGGCTTAGATATGTCATGAAACAGCGCCGCAAGACGTAAATCGAGATCCCAGCCCTTATCGGCTGCATGCTGGAGTGACCGCAGGTTATGTTCAAACACATCATAGCTATGCGCCTGGTTCTGCTCCACGCCAATACCCCGGATAAGGTCTGGGGCAATGTACTGGAGGAGCCCAAGCTGGTGCGCAAGAACGAGAGCCGTCATTGGCTGGTCTGAGAGGAGAATGCGAACGAACTCATCCCGTATCCTTTCACGTGAAACATGGCTCAAATTAGCCGATGTAGCCTGTATTCCCTCAGCGGTTGCGTTATCCAGGGCAAATCCAAGCTCAGCAACAAGGCGCACCGCCCGCATAAGGCGAAGCGCGTCCTCTTCAAAGCGTTCCTTGGGGTCTCGTACCGTACGCAGGACTTTGTCCTTTAAATCTTCCTGTCCTTTATAAGGGTCTACGATATGTCCTTTAGAATCATCGAGCGCTATGGCGTTGATGGTGAAGTCACGGCGCGCAAGGTCTTCTTCAAGGGACTGTCCGAATTTAACGGCGTCAGGCCTACGTTTATCGGAGTATTCGCTTTCAGTGCGGTATGGGGTAACCTCGATGATTTTGAGGGTTTCCTCCTCCGTTTCACGTTTTACCCCTACTGTGCCAAAATCGTTCTCATAGAAGGAGTCAGGGAAGACGCGTTGGATATCTTCAGGGGTGGCATTGGTCGCAATATCCCAATCTTTGGGTTTTCGACCTAAAATGAGGTCTCGAACACAGCCGCCAACGAAATATGCTTCAAAACCATCCTTTCGGAGTTCGGTTGCAACGGAGGAGGCTTCGTGTGGAACAGGGAAGTGCATTGAGAAAATACTAGCGTGGCGTTAGGTAATCTCCTATACCTGCCGTAGTATTTCAGAGCGCGCGGAACATTCTCTTTTTGAGTACCATGCGATTCGTTCGCTCTCGTAGTGAAATGGATATCACGACTGGCTTCGAACCAGTTAATCCAGGTTCGAGTCCTGGCGAGAGCACATGAAACGAAAACGGCCCGAAAGGGCTGTTTTCGTTTACCGGGGCTAGCCGGAGCGATGATTTCCGAGTACGGAAATCCGCGAGGCGGGGTCGCGGAATTTGTGGGCCAATATCCGTGACTACCATTGGGAAAAGTGAAGCATTGTGATATGCTTATATAAACATGCATAAAGATAGACAAAAAGCAGTTGAGCTTCGTGGTGCAGGGAAGAGTTATCGGAAGATACATGCGGAACTTGGGGTGCCGGTAAGTACGCTTTCTAAGTGGTTTTCGAAAGAGGAATGGAGTCGAAACTTGCGCCAAAAGTTGGTTCGGGAAGGGGAATTAAATCGGAGGATTCGGATGCGCGAATTGAACGAAATTCGAGGTACAAGATTGGTTCGACTGTACGAGCGGGCGAGGGAAGAGGCGCATCAGGAATTTCGCTACTTACGCTATGACCCCCTTTTTATCGCTGGTCTGGTTTTATATTACGCGGATGGGGAACGGACTTCTAAAAGTGCACTACGCCTTTCAAGTTCGGACGCGGAAAAGGCACTGCTATACTTCCATTTTCTCAAAAAGGCTTGTGGGATACCTGCAGAGAAGATACGAGCATCGCTTTTCATCTATCCTGGACAGGATGACCAGTCGAATAAGCGGTTCTGGGGCTTTGCGTTAGGCCCCACAGTGCGTTTCACGAAGAGTACGCTGGTTCCGGGTACTCATAGTGCTCAAAAGCTACGCTACGGCATTTGCACGCTTACGGTGAGTAGTTCTTACCTGAAGACGAAGATGCTGGAATGGCTCAAAATTCTCCCTAAGGAATTGATGAAATAGGCCACGTGTGAGACTATAGAGCGCGTACGCGGGTATGGTTCAATGGTAGAACATCTGGTTGCCAATCAGAAGATGGGAGTCCGATTCTCCCTACCCGCACAAAATAACGAGCCAGGCGCGAAAGCGTCAGGCGACTATATTTTGTGACGAGGTAGGGAGAATCGGAGGACGGAGCGGGGTACCCATTCAGCAGAATGGGTCGCGAGTCGTGGCGACGGAAATTTGTGAACGGCGGTGAACAAATTATCCGTGGCCGATGCGTGCCTGCGTCCTCGCAGGACACTTCTCCCGCCCTCCCAAGTTGGGGACAAACCTGTTCATAGTGGGGATAAAGGACAAGATTATATATGTTGTCCAGAGGGAAGTCTGTGAGATAGTGAGGGAATACAGGATATTCTTCTTGGTCGTGAATTTCACTAACTCATCACGTAAAGAGACAGGAAACACTGGGGAAGCCGCAGTTGCGGTGTACTTGAAGCGCGACGGGTTTCGTATTGTTGGTCGAAATGTGGCGCGTAAGACAGGGGAGTTAGATGTTATTGCGCAGAAAGGGAATACATTGCATTTCGTCGAAGTAAAAACAGTGCTTTGTCAGGAATTTCCAAATCCGGAGAGCGTGGCCGATGCCTACGACCCTTCCATGAATCTACATGAGTACAAGATACGAAAGGTGGCAAGGACGGCCGAGTGGTATGTGGCAGAAAAGGAGTGGGAGGGGGATTGGCAGGTAGATGGCGCACTAGTCTGGCTCCGGGCGCGAGATAACGCCGTACATATAGAGTATCTGCCACAAATAATGTAAGGTGCTACAGTGTCCCTTAAAGGTCGCAAGCACCGCTTGATTACTTGGACGGGGAAGGGTGGGGAAGTTATAGTACGGTGCTGAGGAAATAGGTATTGTGTCGAAGGTGCGGTAGTAGCTTGCTGAGGGAATTAAATATTTTGTCGGGGGTGGTGTATAAGTAGTGAACGCTTGCGTGCGGGTCGAAATTATTGTCGGGGTGTCGTATACCGGTAGTACGCTTGCTTTGGGAGCAAGATGACGGAGTTCGATTCTCCGCACCCCGACAATGATTTGGACCAGATGCGTGGCCCGAAGGGAAGATAACGGAGTTAGTTTTTACATAAAGAAAGACCACCCATGCGTGTATGGGTGGTCCAGGATTCTGTGTAGTGAGAGAACGTGGTTAGGCTCCCGTTGCACGCACCTTCAAAGGCGCGTGCGTCTCGAAAGGAAGAACATTCGCCGATACGCACATTCCGTCAGCCGTAAGACCGTCAAAGAAATAACTGATCTCGACCCGTAGCGCAGTTGCGAGCATAAAGAGCCTTGAGGCAGAGATGCTGTTCGCGCCACATTCGTACTTCTGAATTTGTTGGAACCGAACGCCAACTTGAGCACCAAGGTATTTCTGAGTTAGGCTCAGCATTCGGCGCTTCCGGCGAAGGCGTTTTCCGATATAGATATCAATGTCGCTAGGCATATAACGCTCCTTGAACAGTGCCACGTCAGGCTTTTTCAGCCTCACACATTTTTTCTATATGTCTACTTCTACCAAATTGCGTCCCAAACCAGTTCTGCAAGTTGTTCTTTTTCATCTTCGAAATTTGAAACGAGCGTTGGCAAACTTCCTTTTAAATAGGAGTCCAATGTTTTTCCCGTGTCGTTTTTGAAACTCTGACGAATATGTCCCGGGGTGATGGCGTAGAAGGTTCTCTGCTTGGTTCCGCCACCAAGGCTTGAGGTACTGATGAGTCCAACAAAACGGCCGTCAGTATTTACGACACCACCACCCGAAGAACCAGATTGCGCCGCCTTGCTCCCTTGTACAGAAATAACATCAACGGCATTTCCGCCGTAGGTAAATACGTCTGCGATAGTGCCATCATCAATAGTGGGGAAGAGTGACGACACAATTTCTGCACCGGTTAAAAATTCTGCGCCATAGGAACCAATAGCAACAGCATCACCTTCATCGGGAACATCGCTTGAAAAAGGAACTGCTGTAAAAGAGGAGGGAAGGGAACGGCTGGTAATGCTTTCGGTTATCGCTAGAAACGCAAAATCATTTTCCCCACTTCCGCGTGGTGCCGTTTGCGCAAGCGAGCTTGCGTTTTTTGTTACCCACGCCGGCGAAACATAAATAAGTTTTGCATCGTATGAGTTTTTTGCTGGACTGCCGGTGCGAATAATACAATCGGCGCTTCCTTTCTCCGGATAGTCCTCAAGCAAGAAGTAGTGGCCAACGTGCGCAACCGTGAGAATGATTCCGCGTGAATCAACAATGACGCCAGTACCCGAGATAGATTTTTTGAGCGCACCTTTTTTAGGTGAACAAAGAATATTTACTAACGCGCCTTGCGCAAAACTGCGCGCGCCACCGACATAGTCTTCTGTGGGTTCATCAGCGGTTGGCGCTACCGTTACGGGAGCAACGGGGGTGACTGGATAGGAAGGTGCAGGAAGTGTTGCTGTTGGTTTTGGTAATGGAGTTACCGTCTGCTTTGGAGCGATAGGAAACTTCGGGAATACAATGGTCGGAAGTTCGAATCCATTTTTTTCAGGATTTGCTGGAGAAAGAGGAGCAGAAGGTGGTACAGAAGGGAGTCCATCAATTTCAGTGACTTCTGGAGTGACAGAGTCGCGCGCAGAAATTCCAGAGATGCTGGTTGATACACCAAAATAGCCGAGTGCGAGTGTGATACCGACAAAGGAGATAATCGTGCTGACCACGAATTTGACATGCATATATGCATGCTACGGTATCCTCGCCTAAAAGACACGACCCGCGCGAAAGTGCGGGTCTTATGGTATTCTCCCGAATAACGCGGGATTAGTTTAATGGTAGAACTACAGTTTTCCAAACTGTTAGCAGGAGTTCGATTCTCCTATCCCGCACACGTAGACTCGCAAAGCGAGTCGCAGTGGCAGGGATAGGAGAATCGAAAGGAAAGTCGTTGTTTTGCTAGCAAGCAAAACCGGCTTTCCTGGGTCGAGCGATTTGTGAGCGACGGCGAACAAATCGGGTGACCGATGCGTGCCTGCGTCCTCGCAGGACACTTCTCCTCCCGAACAAACCCAGATAATCAAAACAAAAACCACCAGGCTCTGTGCCTGGTGGTTTTTTGTTCAAATCGAACTTAGTTTCCGTTTACGGAGTCGCCACTCTCGAGCACTCCTGCGTCGGCAATGACGCCACTATGCGGATCCTTGTTCACCGCAAGAGCCAAAGCTTGTGCAGGGCTACTCGCGGTTATGTTGCGAACAGTTCCAGTGACATCAACGTAATGATACTGATTAGCTACGGGAGTACTGTTTCCGGTACTCATAGTTCCGCCACCAGTTACTTTGTCCCCGCTGTCGAGAACACCTTGATCGAGTGCAACGCCACTATGGGGAGCCATGTTTACTGCATTATTCATAGCGTCGGTGGCACTGGTCGCCTCGACGCTACGTACGGTACCGCTGGTATCGACATAGTGGTAGGTAGCAGCAAGATAGACTGCCGGGAGCACTAGCGTGGCAACTAGAGCAAAAAGGGATAGTTTTTTGGTCATAATTTAGATAGGTAGATTAGTGAGTAAAATACGCAAAAAAGCGCTACACCTTATTGATACCAAATAACGGGTGAAACAAAGATGAAGGTCTTTTCCTCCCTACACAACGTTTTCCACTAGGTTCCACGGGCTATTTCTACCGTGTCCGTGATACGGTACTAAGCACTGGTCGCGTTTCTCATACGCTCTTTACTACTCATTCCTCTCACTATGTACGACTCTCTTACAAAACGTCTCGCCGCTGGCATGACCATCCTCGCACTCGTGATTGGTATTGTTGCGATTCTCGCTCCGTTAACGCACGCGTAGTCTTTGGTGACCGTTCGTTTACCTGTGCCACACAATTTCATAAGGAAAATTTTACGAAAGAATACAAGTGGTTTCATACGCGTTGGTGAGTTAGAGAAGTAGATATGTGTAGGTAACAAAAAACGACACTCTTGGTGTCGTTACGTCTTTGTGAACAGTGCCTGTGTGGTTTCCGTCTCCGGAAACCACACAAACCTGCCGTTCAGTCTTTCGTTTCTGCAGACTCCATCTCGGGCGTCGCTGTTGAGGCAGATTCGTTCGCTTCAGCAACAACATTGTCTGCGACCTCTACCGGATTCTCATCTGGTTTCAACCGAAGACTCTCGAGCTCGACTTCAGTCTCAGAGAGGTGTGAGCGAAGTCTGACATTTTCCGCATCTTTCCCATCCAGGACTTTTGTAAGTCCAGCAAGGTGGACCGCTCCGTCGCCGGAGGGAGCCTTGATGAAACGCCCTGGAATTGCTTCGAGACGCTCGTTCTGGTCTTCGCCAAATTTTTTCGCCGAGCGAACAGCCACGAAAATACCATACACCAAAGAAGCGAGGAGCAGAATGCAGATTCCGATCATTCCGAAGAGTGCCCAGAACTGCCCCGAAGAGCTAGACGCTGGTCGTGCGACCAATGTCTTTACGTCAGTGGCGATTCCGGCGACGCCGGTTTCGACAGCGGTGACGCGATCTTTGAGGTCGGTCACCTCCTGCGCAAACGGCGCGCCGGATTGAAGATTCCGGTTTGCCGACGCAGGTTGTGGTGCGGTTTGCGTGCCCACGATGGGTTCGGACTGAACCGTGAAATTCAACGGGTCAGCCTTCACCTCAATAAGCACTCGGGTTCCGTAGGGAATACGGTTTACTCGAATGCCACGGTTACGAAGTTCATCGGTGATGCTCTTCGTACACGCGCGAGGCGTCCCTGCAAGCTGGTCCTTGAGAGACCAGCACAAGTGCGAGATGGTTGTTTCGACTCTGTACGGCTCGATTCGCGTACCAGGCTGTTGGGCCCAGGCCGCGAAACTCACAAAACAGGATAGGCTTGTTGCGAGCACAAGGCTCGCGAGGGTAACACGCTTCATCAGCGAGTTCCTTTTGCATGAGTTCTAGTCTAGAAGGACCTAGTGGGTACGGTTGCCCGTGCCAGTAAATCCTTTCGGATTCTACCAGAATACATAAAAATGTACATGTCCAGTTTCTCTAGACTCTAGAAATAAGAAAACCCCTGCCTGGGCAGGGGTTTTCTACAAAACGAATTTTATTTAACCGCGTCTTTGAGTGCCTTTGCTGGACGGAACTTCGGTGTGCGAGTTGCGCCGATATGTATGGTCTCGCCAGTGCGTGGATTACGACCGGTACGTGCTGGACGCGCCTTAGCAACAAAAATACCAAGCCCTGCAACTGATACTTCTTCTCCGCTTTTAAGTGCTGAAGTGATGGAATCGATAACCGTTTCCATTGCACGTTCTGCGTCTGCCTTGGTAGAATCCAAGGTTGTCTGCATCTTTGAAACAATGTCTGCTTTATTCATAGTTGTCCGTTAGCTCATAATCCCTCCACCATGGCAGCGTTGGGTATAAAGAAAGTATAGAAAACGCCATATTTCGCGCAATACCCCTTGATTTTTTAAGGGGATATCGCAAAATCCGCTTTTCAGCGGATTTTGCCGAGCTTTTTTCGTTTTTACCGGGCGAATTCGACGACGCGATTCTCTCGAATGACGTTCACTTTAATTTCTCCTGGATATTTTAATTCTCCCTGGACGCGTTCTGCGATATCACGTGCGAGCCGGTGCATCGCAAGGTCAGTAATTTTCCCTGGGTTCACAAAGATACGCAGTTCGCGTCCTGCTGAGACCGCATACACCTTCTCAACACCTTCAAAACCCTTTGCAATGCGCTCAAGGTCCGTCATGCGGTCGATATAGCGCTCTACGGTATCACGGCGTGCGCCTGGACGACCTGCGGAAATAGCATCGGCAGTCTGCACGATGATAGATTCCGGTGTCTCGTATGGATATTCTTCATGATGCGATTGCATCGCTTGAATGATTGGTTTTGCGACACCGAACTTTTCAAGAATACGACGACCAATTTCAACATGCGTGCCAGCCACTTCATGGTCGACCGCTTTACCGATGTCATGCAAGAGTGCGCCAGAGCGCGCAACGTCCGCGTCTGCGCCGAGCTCGGTCGCGAGCATGCCCGCAAGGTGTGCCATTTCAACGGAATGTTGCAGAACGTTCTGTCCATAGCTGGTGCGGAAATGAAGACGACCAAGCAGTGCGACGAGTTTTGCGTCGAGTCCGAGTACGCCAGCTTCGTAGCAGGCGGCTTCACCCTGTTGTTTCACCATGTCGTTCACTTCCTGCTTTGTCTTTTCTATAATTTCTTCAATTTTTGCCGGCTGGATGCGACCATCCTCGATGAGTTTTTCGAGCGCTATCTTTGCAATATGGCGACGCATCGGATCAAACGAAGAGAGTGAAATTTTATCGGGTGCTTCGTCGATGATGACATCAACACCGGTAGCGCGTTCAAACGCTTTGATGTTACGGCCTTCTTTACCAATTATCTTTCCTTTCATTTCTTCTGACGGAATAGAAACAGAGAGGGTAGTAACCTCAGCGTTCACACTGCCGGCCATGCGATGAATAGTGGAAAGGAGGATAGAGCGAGCTTTTTCTTCAAGCTGTTCTCGACCGTGCGCTTCCAGTTTCTGCAGACGCGCCAAAATAGATTCGGTGCCAGACTCCTCAAGGTCGGCAATAAGCATTTCACGAGCCTTGTCTTCAGAGAGATGTGAAATGCGCGAAAGTTCCTGACGACGTTCACGAATAACTGCGTCTGCCTCACGTTTTAAATTGGCAACTTCATTTTCGCGTACCTTAACGCTCTCGGACTCTTCAGTAAGATGGCGCTCACGTTCGTCTAAAAATTCCTCACGTTTTCCGAGACGGTCCTCACGGTCTTCCATACGCTCTTCACGCTCAGCGAGGGGAGCAAGGCGCTCCTTTTCAACATCCTCTGCTTTCGCTTCTGCTTCTGAAAGTACGCGTGCTGCACGTTCTTTTGCTTCGAGCATGCGCTCCTTCACTTCCAATTCCAAAGACCCGCGCTGTGCAAGCGCGATAAGCATACGAAGCACATAGCCGAGCGCGATACCGGCGAGGCCGGAGAACGCGAGCAGCATCAAAACTAGTTTGATGGACATTGACTTGAGGAATCAGGAGAACATTTTAAGCGAACAAAAGGCGATTGAAGTTCAGCAGACAAGACAGGCGTGGTAGGAA